>Ga0058698_10000100_pt1 | contig 47995 bp, 46 predicted proteins | sample AgamicAsSfe_FD_67288 | JGI IMG/M metagenome (GOLD analysis project Ga0058698, IMG submission 67288) | Agave microbial communities from Guanajuato, Mexico - As.Sf.e | ecosystem: Host-associated > Plants > Phyllosphere > Phylloplane/Leaf | place: Guanajuato, Mexico | collected 2012-05-30
AAGCCGTCAATTTCTAAATCCTCATGCCGTTAGGGTTCATTAGGGTTAGCTCTAGCCTCACCAAAATTTAAATCCTCAAGCCGCAAGAGGGTCTTGGGATTGTGGATAGGGGTCTTGGGATTATGGATAGGCGCGTATGCTCTTTACGTCTTTTTGCGCTGAATGGTGCTCACGTATTCTAAAATTAATACCCTAGCCCGTACGGATACGCGAATATTAAACCTATACCGCTACTTTAACTCTTTATTCTAGACCTTCCAACCGGGTTTTCTGACCGGGTTTTGTCAGCGGTTATTATTAATATATTTCAACTTGATACTGTATTAATTTTAAAGCAATGTATATAGTATATCCTAAATTCCCTTGCGGTTAAAGTCTAAATCCCCTTACGGTTAACCCTAATTCTGCTATCACCCAAATTCAAATCCCCTCGCCGCAAGGGGGTCTTAGGATTATGGATAGTCTAAATCTTCTTGCGGTTAACCCTAATTCTGCTATCACCCAAATTCAAATCCCCTCGCCGCAAGGGGGTCTTGGGATTGTAGATAGCGGTTATTATTAATATATTTCAACTTGATACTGTATCAATTTTGAAGCGATGCATGTAGTATGTCCTAAATCCCCTTGCGGTCAAAGTTCAAATCCCCTTACGGTTAACCCTAATTCTGCTATTACTCAAATTCAAATCCCCTCGCCGCAAGGGGGTCTTGGGATTATGGATAGCGGTTATCATCAATATATTTCAACTCTATACTGTATTAATTTCAGAGTAATACACCCAATATCTTCTAAACCCTCAAGCCGTCAATTTCTAAATCCTCATGCCGTTAGGGTTCATTAGGGTTAGCTCTAGCCTCACTAAAATTTAAATCCTTAAGCCGCAAGAGGGTCTTGGGATTGTAGATAGGAAGGCGCGTATCCGGTTCTAATTATATTATCCTATAATAAAGATCTCGTTAGTAGGTAGTTCTCATACTAAAAGGAAGATTAGTCATAGCTAGTTAGAGATATAGAGATAATATAGGGCCGTTCGGAAATAGCAAGGGAGGAGCGAGTAATTAGACAGTATCTAGGCTATTACGTAACGGTTAACTATACCGTTTATTAATAACTAACTACGAAAGACCTCGCTGGTATCTACTTAAGATATATATATTTAGCTACTAGCCGTTAATTAGAGAGCCAATTGAACCCCTAACCCTACATTAGCATAGACTACCTAGTTAGGCCATGCATGATCCTTTAGTTAAAGTCTGTAGTTTGACATCTTGACAGCGGACAACATATGGCAAGCTAGTGGCATGTGATAAGCCAGCGTGCGACGTCGAAATCTTGATACCGATGCCTTATGAGCGACGCATCGAGAGGTCTTCCCACTCTAGTTGTTGTCATGCAATCGTATGGGAGCGCATCCGGATCACACCCTCATAAGCTAGCCCAAAATCTGTCCAACTCATCCTGCCTCACCTCCCATGCCCAATGCCAACACGTCTGATGCATGACAGGGCTGACATCCCTTCTCTCCCCTTCGTCCACCAATTCATCCTCATCCGCGCCTTCATCTGCCACACTCCTCACTCCAGCCTCCTTATACCTCTTCAGCAACATCCGTCTCCACCGGCCTGTCTCGCCCGCACACTTCCGCCACCGACTGATCTGCCTCTCGTCATCATCGCACCGCCGTCCCAGGAAGAACCGACAATACCACTGGAACCACCCACGGATGTCATGCTCGTGCCGGATCCAGCCTGCAGCTTCCCACTCTTCGATCGTTTGACCGCACGAGACGCCGAATTTGTTGATGGTAGGGTTGTAGGTGCTGCTGGTTAAATAGGTGTCAGGGTCGAGACCGGCAGTCCAGTCCGAAGGCAGCTCTTGCCAGTCGTCTGTGACTGTGGTGCGCAGTGTCTTAGAGTAGTACGGCCGGAAGTATGTGCCACCGAATGCGCCCTGGCGGATGATGGATGCTGGCGAGAGGTTCGGCGTGAATGTGGGATGTGATAGGAAGGTGTAGCACCCTGTGTCGGGGTCTACGGTGGGAAGCGGTTCGGATGGCGTCCAGGATGTCCAGGATGCACGTATTGATTCGAGATCATATGGAGCTGACGATAATGTGTCTGTGTCTGGACTTGGTATGCGCGTGCTGCCTCTCTTCTTTGTTACGGCCTTCGCGCGTGGTCTTCGCTCTGCAAGTGTGACATCTTCACTGTACTCGGGCTTGACCGGCGCAGAGGCGATGCGAGCAGACACGCGTGAAGGTATCGGAGTGGGTTTCGTGATCTTTCTGCGCTTGGCAGGTGGTTCTTGTGACTTCGCAGTAAGAATCGTGGAGCGTGGCAGGCCGAGCTCGTCAATGAGAGCCTTGTTACGCTTGATGTTCTCAAGCCGTCGATGCTCGTAGTCGGACATGCTGTGATTGTGAAAACGAAAGCGAGGCTCTCGATGACGTTGACGCGATGGACTTGGTGCACGCGCCGAGGGAAAGTTTTGGCGAGATGTCAGACTCTACCAGCTGAAACGCAAGTGTTTCATGCATGCAAAATTTGTGACGTGGTGGATAATGACTGACGGACATAGCGAATGTTTTCAGCCTCTCCATGTATCCATTATACTGTATTATTCATGCAGCGTACGATATTGCGTACTTCACAAAATACAAGAAGTTCTATGTTCCTTGAGAGGAGTACTTTGCTTGGCATATACTCTTGAAGAAGACCACACGCTCACAAGATGTGAGCCAAAACTTAGCTTCAACGCGTCGAGGAGTGCAACATAACAGTCCACCCATTCACTGCACCGCCACTACACCCTCCACTAAACCTTCACCCCTGCCGCCTTCCCCTCAATCTGCAAATCATACGGCGCATGCGCCTCCTGCTCCTTCGTGCTCCCTACCAAAAGTCTAGACACCCCCGTCCAGCTCGCCGCCTTCGCCACCATAGTCACACCGTACACAATGTTCCTCAGTGCCCAAATGCCCCAGCTGGTCTGCGGCATAATCACGTACGGCGCATAGCCCCAGCCTGGTATGCTTTGTGCGTTCTCAACGTACTTCCTGAACCTGTCCTCGTACGCTTTGAATGCGACTTGTAGCTCGGCTGTGTGCCGCCCCAACTCCTGCGCAAGTGTGTATGCGCCCAAGATGGCGAGATGGCTGCCTTCGCCTGTGAATGGAGTGGGACCGTAGCCCGAGTCTCCTACTAGCACCACCCTGCCTTGCGACCACGTCGGCAGTTTGACCTGCGCCAATTCGTCGTAGTAAAAATTGTCGGTCTTCAGCATGGCAGCACACACTCTCGGCGCCTCCCACCCGCAGTCCGCGAACAGATCAGCCATTGCCTGTTTCTGCTGCTGCCGATCACGCGAAAGATGTGCTGCATGCAGCGCTGCGTTGCTCTTGTTCGCAGTGACGTCTGTGCCGGCGACATGGATGAAGTAAACGGATGTGACAGCACTTTGCTCGGTCGATGGACGCATCCAGATGACGCGACGGTTGGGGAAGTGGCAGAGACGACTGTATGGCCAGTCTTGGTCTTCTTTTGGGATGGAGAAGTACGCGACTGTCGCGCCGACGGGATGGAAGCAGTTGATCTCGTCTGGAGGTCCGAAGGCGAGGGTGCGCGTGCGTGATAGAGCACCGTCTGCGCCGATGACAATGTCGAAGGTCTCAGTCGTGGTGGCGTTGGTGGTGCAGTTTTTCAGCTCCACAGTGACTTCATCTGCTGTCTGTGAGAGTGACTGGATCGTCGTCTCGAATCGAAACGTCACATTCTTGTGCTCATCAGCGGCTTTGTACATGACCTCCGTCATGTCTCCTCTCATCATCTCCAGCGCGCCCGTTGGACTGAGGCCACCAGCCTCAAATCGACCATACAATTGATTATGCTCGTCGAGCAGCTCAAACCCTTCCTCGGCAGTTCGCTTCGCTTTGAGCTTGTCGAGGATGCCCCTTGCAGTGACGACGCTGGTGGCTGGTTCTTCGATCTCAAGACCTTGGCCTTGGGTTTGCTCGGATTTGGAGCGCTCTATGACGGTAAGGGAGAAGTCATGTTTGGCTAGCCAGAAGGCAGCGATGGAACCGGCAATACCACCACCGACAACAAGGATGCGCTGAGCTGGCATTGTGCCGAGGTGGCGGAGGAGGAGTGAACGTAGGGATGTGATGATTCTGTGATGGTGCAGGTCGAGGTATCAGTATCATGTACTGGGTGAAGTGGCCCCAGCAAGAAGGTCAAGATGTGGGCGGACACTGTGACTAATACTGAATATGAGGCAGCCGAGAGCAAGCTATATAGTACTGTTACGGCACGGCGCAACTTTACGCCGCGCTCATACGCTCCTCATCGGCAAGTTATACGGACGAGTGTCTGCATTATTGGAAACAGCTGCGAGACAGCCACAAAGGGGCATCATAGCTGATCATGCCAGGGTTATGTAGCAACGACAGTCTCAAAGACTTTTCACCTCAGTTAGAGTCATCCCCATCACCTGCTTCCCTCCGATCTCGGTAGCGAACTGCTAGTCCTCAGCATAGTCGGTAAATCGATATGGACGCGTTCATCAGAGCTGCTTGACCTCGCAAAAGGAAAATGGTGCTCAGTACGAATTCCGAAAACGAGATTGGAAGCCGCTTAAAAGCTGCATCAAAGATGCTCATAATTCAAAATCAGATCTTTTCTGGCCCTGGCCTGACTTTCCTTGATGCGTTCAGCCAAAGTCTTCGAGTGGCCGAGGAACTCTCCGGCGAGCTGATTGGTGACGATGCTCTTCATCAACCCGCCTTCCATCACGTAGAATGCCCAGACATCGACGCGGATGACATCTCCCGCCTCGCACTCGAACCCAGCAGGTCCATGCGCAGCGTTCTTGGCCAGGAAGTTCGTCTCCATGCGGAAGAAGATTTTGTGCTCCTCGATCATCAGCTCGATTGGGACGATGGATTCCTTGAAGTTGTCGAGCAGGGCGCTATAGTGGCCTTTGATGCCGGCTGAGCCGCGAAGCACCGGGTTGCCATCTGCGGGAGGGAGTTCCAATGTCACGTCCTCGGTGTAATATGAGTGTTGCTTTTCCCAGTCGCGGGTGTTGAATGCCCGGACATAGTCTAGGAAATGCTCGACGCTGTATTTTGCCATGATTTAGTTGTGATGAGCAAGTTTTGGAAAAGTGACCGAGAATGTGAGCGGCTGCACTGGTGCAGATGATGATGGTTTCCGGAGATGAGATGCGCTGGATTGCTCGAGCACGCTCAAATCACAAAGTATAAGTTCAAGTACCAGGTGGCGAGCGGGTACAAGTAAGTGAACCGATGTAGACACCACACGGGCTCGGGCCACTGCCCATGTCCCCCACACGAGAACTCCGCTGGAGACTAGAGGGGGAAGGGACACACAGAACCAGCGCCCACAAACCCGAGGGTTGTCCTCGAGAGCGAGGGAGGGGGAGAATCCGTCTCCGAGACTCGCCAGCCTACACCTTTACCGGAAGCTCCCCACTCCTCCGCACTCCCCCACTTCTCCGGCCTTAACGCTTCCTCGCCCCTTTGTCTGGGGTACGTCTCCGCTCTTCCCCGCTTCCCCGCCGCCCCACACTTCTCCGCCCTTCACTCCCCGGCCGTTTGGTCTGGGGTAGATGCAAGTACAGTACTTCCTCCTTTGGACAGTACAAGAAGAGCGACGCATATCCATATCTATCCAAGCTCGCTAAATTTGCAATCCTCCATCGCCGCAGTGACCGAGCAATATTGCTTGTGCTCTGTAAATTCGAGTGTCGCTGCCTATAGTTCATCACCCCGAACTGCCGCACGACATGGCACCAACACTGACAACGACCGACGGGGACATCGCACGTGTCCAGACGCTGGGATCCGTGCGACTGCGCCAGATCGATACCAACGAGGTGATCCTGATCCCACACCCCTCGACAGATCCAAACGATCCACTGAACTGGTGAGCGCCGGAGAGCTAGCCGACTATGGAGAGAGAGGTCAGGGTACTGATGGTTGTGTAATAGGTCAAAGAAATTCAGATGGTACATCGCCGCCATAACATGTGCCTCTATCTTCCTGGCTCAATTTCTTGCGGCTGGACCAAGTGTCGCCATCGTCGCCATCATCTACGACTTCTTCGGCACCACGCCCACGTCGGCCGGCTTTTTGGCGAGTTTGGCAAAGGCTTCATACCTCTTCACCACATTGTCGTTCATCCAGGGCATGTCCAATCTCTTCTACATGCCCTTGATCCTCAAGTACGGTCGGAGACCGGTCTATCTGATCTCGTTTGTGATCTATGGTGCGTGTGCGTTGTGGGCAGGCCGCGCCGAAACCTTTGGAAGTCACCTGGCTGCAAGACTGTGCTTGGGTTTTGCTGGCGGATCGGCAGAATGCTTGGCTCCTTTGACCATCGCCGATACCTTTTTTCTCCACGAGCGCGCATTCGTCATGGTGTATGGTGTTGCCGGTCTACAAGGTTTTAGTACCATGACTGACATGAATATAGTTTGTACTCGGCCTCTCTCGCCTGTGGTATCTGCTTGGGAATTATCATATCTGGATTTATCTGCATCACACAAAGCTGGCGCGTCATCTACTACCTGGCTGTGGGAATGATCTGGACTTTGGTCATCCTCATATACTTCACCATGCCCGAGACATCGTACAGACGCATTAACTTATCCACTCATGCCGAAGTACTCCCTGTCATACCCCAGAGCAAGGACGATGTGGAGCCTATTCCCATCACGTCCACGGGAGGCAAGAGCCAATTCGTAGTTGAAGGCGTTTCTAGTCATGTCGAGTGCTATTCCGATGAAGGTGTGCCGGCGATGAAGACACGCGCCCAAAGACTCGCCCTGTTCAGCGGAACGTACACGGACGAGTCTCTCTTCAAGATAGCCACACGGCCACTCGTTCTGGTCTTGCTGCCCCCTGTCCTGTGGGCTACCCTCGTCAACTCAGCCATCGTTGGGTGCTTCGTCGCTCTGAGTGCCAATTTCGCAACTGCATTCCAAGAGTTTCATGGCTGGGTTCCATGGCAGTCAGGTCTTGCATACGTGTCGGTAGCGATCGGTGCAGGGTTGGGAATGCTGGGCGGCGGATGGTTCTCCGACGTGACGGCAGACTGGCTGACTAGACGCAACGGAGGTATCCGAGAACCCGAGATGAGACTTCCAACTCTCATGCTTTCTGCCATCACGACGCCAGTGGCAATGATCATGTACGGCGTTGGCCTAGGAACTGGCGCACCTTGGATCGTTCCCGTCATTGGCCTGGGCTTTTGTATGTGAACATCATTTTCTGCCCTTCGGCTGTCGTGGAAGAAGTGCTAACATTCAGATCAGTGGGGTTCAGTCTTTCGCAAGCTACCAATATCGTCCTCGTTTATGTTGTTGACGCTTATCGACCAATTGCAGGTGAAGTGATAGTCTCCATGCTGGCCTTCAAAGGTAGGTCGCCAATGAAAGAATACTTGGGAGTTTGACAGCTAACAAGTCACCTCACAGCGGCGCTTGGATTTCTCTTCTCCTTTTACACCAACGTTTGGATCGCCGAGGCCGGCTATATTGGTGCATTCTGTGCTCTTGCTGCCGCGAATCTGGTCATCTTCTTGGGCTGGATCCCACTCTACATTTGGGGCAAGAAGTGGCGTCACGCGAGCATCAAGTGGTCAATCTTCCGCCACGCGAGATGGGATCTTGACCGTGAAGTCGGCGAGTAAAGAGCTTTGTCAGAATATAAGTTGGTGACGTACTATGCAAGGTACAATGCGCAATGCTTGATTAATTAAGTATCTAATGCATACGTTGTTGTTTGAAGTCTTTGACTGATCTTCTCTATAAAATCACAACTTGCCTATATAGGCCATGCATGATCCCATGGTTGGCATCCGAGGAATGAGATCTTGACAAATCGTCTGACGGCATTCAACTTTGATTCTTTAGTATATTATTTGACACCTCTCTCGTTTTAATCGAGGTTACTATCATTTCCTCTTAGACTCTATTTTATCTTCCTTTTCATTCTCTCTTCGATCTCCTCTTTTTTATTCCAACTTATCCATTGTCAGCCCGAAGATCGTAAACATCTCCCTCGCCCTGTCCCGAAACACTTCCCTGACTTCCAGTGGCGCCCTGACCCATTTGCTGTCTGGGTGCCACATGGTCCTCGCCTTCTTCAGCCAAGCAAGGGAGTGCTGCGGGTGCAGGCGCAATAGCGGCTTCGAATCGTGCACGCACGTCCCCGGCCACGCCGGGCCCTTCTCTAGCCTCGCCTGGCAGCACTCTTCATTGTCGCATGGCAGCCTAACGATAGGCGCGTACGGGAACTCTTTCAGGTCCTCGACCTTTTGCAGCGAGACTTTGCAGCCGTCCAGCCATACCAGCATGCGTGGACGAGCTTCCTCTTCAGCACGGGCAAGCTCTTCGCGTCTTTTCCGCGCCACTTCTTCTTCGTCTCCAAGTTTGCGCTTTGCGGCCAATCTACGCGCCTCGGCCTCGGCTGCTTCGCGCTCCGCTTCGATACGTTTGTGCTCCGCAAGCAGATGCCGACGTGCCACTTTTGCTTGCTCGGCTTTGGCGAGATATGTTTCGACGTCCTTCGGGTTGAGGGGGGAACGGCCGAGGGTTTCGTGCATTTCTGAGCCATCTTCTGGTGGGTCGTTGCATGAGAGCTTTCCGGTGTCGTCGATCAAGATGAAGACGTCGGCTTTGAAGGGGTGGAGTGTTAGATGCTGTTTGTAGATTAGTAGGGTACACGTATTGAGACTAATGGGCCTGATACACACCTGGACGCGCTTCCAGATATTGGTCCATTTCGTCTTCTGGTTATCAGCATTCTGACCATCGTCCACAAGTAGGAGCAGTTTGTATAGTCCCGGGTAACCGCGTGCGAAGTTGCCGGACTATATATGTTACTCTGACACGAGAATGTATATTCCAGTGCCACCGAGAGTCAGGATCCTTGATGGTCCGGTTGACCATCCGTCCGCAGTTAACCATTATTTGACGCATCCTCGAGGCGTGACGGTATGTTCCCTACGCGATGACCTGTGGTGTCCCTGGCGAAGAAGCTATTTCCAGGACCTAGTGCAACACGTGGGCTGCGTGTTTCTCGATTTTTGAGCCAATGCGTCAGTATCGGAGGTAAATCATTGTAGGCTGTATTGCGAAAGCATGTCAGTAACAGTTCCAGTCCCAGCTAGCATTGGAAACTAACAGCGAAAAGTTTGAGTTGCATCGCTGTAGCTGATTAAGTACGAGGAATCTGCTCGCCAAAAGAGTACTTATACTTGTATAGTAGCGTTCAGACATGCTCGCGGGGGTGACCACTCCAGAGTGTTGTAACATACTTTGGACAAAATTGTCGGAGCAAGACGAATTCATAAAACCAGTTCTTGGACTCTCACACTCAGACAACCTTGAAACCACTACAAACCTCGAGCATTGTACTGCCGCAAGCCTTGAGGCTATATACTAGTACAACCTAGCTATCATCCAAGGCCAACTCATTCTCGAGTGTAATCTGGCCAAGATCTGCATCGCGTTGAACGTTTTACAATATCGCTTTAGAATGTTTCCGTTTACATCTCATCTGGAAAGCATTGGCTGCAAAGCACTGAAACACGAAAGAACAGACAAGCATAGTAATCTATTGCTAGTATAGCAGACTTCTTTCACTTCAGTCGCTAGATAATAGCTTCGAGGCTGCCGAGACTAGTGTATCCGGCGTACCTGTAGACTTTTCACCCATAACAGTGGTATATGTTAAGCAGATGTGTTAGTGTGTAGTGATTAGAGACGAAGGTTGCTGTTCAAAGTCACGTGTAAGTCACCAAGCCGTTTCCCCGCCCTTCACCGGACCACAGACCACCCCAGCCTGAGTCGGTTTCAGCTTTCAGGCTAAGAAGTTAGTACGTTTAGTACATTTAGTGCCGGCGAATGAGGTGCGCTGCTTCATGGCCGCGACTCTCGAGGTCATGCCCTAGCCTGGCTAGTCGGTTTGAGGATGGCGTGTATGCTGCCCCGAACTGTTGCCGGAGGCTGGAAAGCCTCTCCGCGTGGCCCTCGCGATGGCCCTAACAACGCACTAGTCCGAGGGGGCCAAATCACAATGATGTCTCCTATGTTTCCCCTTGAGTGTATGCCTGAGGTATCATCAATCGAATCCCCTGCTTTGGAAGATTCTCACTATTGTTTAGGACAACCTCGGGCGTATTCAGTATCCAGGCACATTGATTCCTTTGCAACAATATGAGCACATTGGCATCGTCAGTCGACATAGCCGTCGTCCAAACTGCTGACGCCACGAATGGCTCGAGCGTCACTGTCGCAAAGGTAAAGACTGAGACGCCAGAGTTCAAGATTGTCAAAGTCCGCAAGCCAGATGGCACGATTGTGAAAGTGAGGAAACTTGTTACCCCGGCTGCCACTGTGCAAACGATATCTGCAGTGGTCGTGAAAGTCGACGCTGCGCCAGCAGCTCATCCAGAAACTAGATCGCTGCTGGTGGCTGATCAGGCAAGCAAAGCCGTAGATGATACTGCTGTCGTTGCGACAGACGCTGCAAAGGGAGTCAAGTCTGTCAAAGCGTCAAAGGCTTCGAAGCCTGTGAAGTCTGCCAAGGCATCAATAGATCTAGAGCCTGCGGACTCTGCAAAAACATCAGACGCCATAAAGGTAGCGGAGTCTGCCGAGGCATCAAACACAACAAAGCCTGTAGAGTCCATCAAAACTGCAAAGGCTGCAAAAACGGTGGAATCTGTCAAGTCATCAGCAGACACAGAACCTGCGAACTCTACAAAAACCTTGGGTTCTCGAAAGCCTAAAGAGTCCGTCGAGGCATCAAACTCTCCTAAGCCTGCGGAGCCTATCAAAGCTGCAAAAGCTGCAAAACCAGTGGAATCTGTCAAGGCATCAAAGGACCCAAAGCCTGCGGAGTCTATCAAGACATCAGAAGTTCAGAAATCCGAGGAGTCTGTGAAGGCAGCAGAAACTTCTCAAGCTCCAAAGCCTGTGGAAACAGTCACGGTAGACAAAAGCTCAAAGCCGAAAGTATCCAAAGGCAAATCGGAAGACGTCGACACACCTGAGCCAGTAAATAATAAGGCTCACATCACAGCCAAAGCCGTCAAAAACGTCAAGCCAGCTCCTCCAGTAGAGTCGTCCAGGTCCGCTTCACTGCTAAATCCTACTGCATCTGTAGCTGCTTCTTCCATAGGCAGTCAACTGCTGACCGGGCTGGCCAATCTCAACATCAACAATGCCGTCACTCAGTTAGCAGCTACTGCAACTATCCTAGCTCAGGCCGAGGCAATTGTATCAGGCGACTTTGCAGAAGCAGTGACGCTGGCTAAGCCAGCGGAAACACCCGCTAAGGCGAAAGCAGCACCTGCCGCTTTTAAGTCGACTCCAGCGCCTACCGCTGGTGCTGCTTCGATTCAGACAGTAGCTCCGATGCCAGCTCCTACTGCACCTCCAGCACCTACCGCTGGTGCAGCTTCAGCTACGGTTGCGACAGTTCCAGCCGCCACGCCTACTGCTTCCGCGGCCCCCGGTACGCCTCAACCCACCGGTGTTGTGCCAGCAGCAGCTTCCATTTCGCATGTCCATCATTCGGCCAAAGACATCAACTCCTCCCACCATCATGACAACGTCACAACAAACACGGCTGATCACAACGACAGCGCCCACGCCACGGCTGAAGTTGACGACGACGACGTCTACGAAGACTTTGATCCGAGTAGCATGCAAGAAATGGACGACGATGACGATGACGACGGCAGCGAATCAGGGAGCATACTTGGCGATTTCGACCCTGCTACGATGCTGGAGATTCTTGAGGACGATGAGGATGATGAGGACAACGATGAGATTGAGGAATATGATGAGGATGTGCATGGGACTTTGTTGGAGGAGGAGGAGGAGGAGGAGGATGATGGTGGTCATGACAAGAAAGAGGGAGAGTATGAGGAGGAACTTGGGGAGTACGATTTGGGCGTGATTGCGGAAGTTCTGGTCGAGATTAGTGGATTGGATGTGGGAGGGAAGGTAAAGGTGAGTAGAGGCCATGAGGTTGATAAGGATGACGAGGATGACGATGAGGATGATGATGACGAAGATGAGGAGGATGAGAAGGACGAGGAGGACGAGGAGGACGATTCGGACAATGAGGCTGAGAAGGAGGACTCGGACGATAATGATGATAATGATGACAGCGACTAGATTTGGTCTCATTGAACGATAGCATTGGCATCCTTTGAATATTCAACTGTCTTCATTCAAGTCCAGGACTGTCGTATGTAGATTTGCACTTCTCCAAATGAGCTCAATGTCGCATCTTCTGCTAGTCGTTTTCCGTTAGGTTTCAGCATAAGCAATGATCCTTGCTGGGCGGCAGTATTCTCTCGAGCTCACTGCTCTCTCAACAAACCGTTCTTGATCATGGCCTCTTCGATCGAGTGGAACCATACGTGCAGTTGACGGACTGCTAGGTCGCGAGCTTGCGTAAACTTCATCTTGCTCGGAGAGTGGTGATCTTACTCATAGCAACAACAACCATCTTGCCTTGCCTATTTCCGCGTACAGACGGATCGGTGACGTGGCCAGCGGCTGCCGAATCGCTGCGGATACCTGTCGCGACTATCTAGGATACTGCTCTGATGAAAGCAAAGACTCTCTACGAGGTGTCCTTGGTGGGACGCTGTGTTTTGCCAATGGGGCTTTCTTGGGCCAGGCCGTCTACTGTGCACTATCTTGTCCAAGCAGGCTTGATCGTATTCGTTCAATCTTGCAATTCCAAATATGTCACATCGAGATGAAGACATTGTAATCACAAACTCGTGCCCGCAACGAACTGACGAAGATTTGTGGAGCTTCTTAGCTTGTCCAATTGATTGCAGAGGTTCGAATTCGACTGATGATATCAGGCGCTTTGAGCACATGATAAGTGACGCCAAGGCATTGAGGAGTTCGAACATGTCATAAGCGGCCCGCTGGTCATTCGGTCGTGCCCTTATAGAATGGGAGACGTGACTGTCTAGGCTGCTTGAACGGATCTTGATAAGCGGCGTGTCTTGTGAGCTATGGAAGATAACTTGCATTTCACCGACCCACGAGAACGACCCATGCGTTGTGCAATTTCGGGAATGGTTACAGACTTGTCTTTGTGGAGTTTCTGCAAAAGTTCCTCCTCTGCTTCAGACCAGTAGCCGGGCTTTAGGCGTTCATACCCCATTCGTAAGCGAAGCTTGCTCAGTCTTGATATAATACCATAGTCGCTCCGCGAGGTGAGCAGACTCTTTGCTGCATTGCGAGGCAGCTCTCCCTTGATTATGCGGACCAGTACATTGTCTTCTGCATCAGTCCAAGGTTTTCTCTTAGATCTTAATTGATCTTCCTCACGATTGATCTCTAGATGCATTGCCTTGATCTTAGAGTAAACAGAGGTGCCAGGTCGACCCAGTGCTTGAGCTATTTCTGAAACCCTTGCACCATTACTGTGCTGCGCCTTGATGCTTTGAATCTCAGCACTCGTGAAGTAAGAGATCGAGGGAAGTTGCTTTACATCTTCTGGATTCCGAATTCGTAAGCGGTTAACTTCTTGCACGCACTCATCGTAGGATTTGTGTGGTAGGAATCTTTTCCAGATATCTTCAACATTCAGTCCGTTCTGACGCTGCTGCCACAACTCTCGTCTCTCTTCTTCCGTGAATCGTTCTGACATGCCCCTCGGTAACTTCAGTAGTGCGGCATGGCACGTGTTCAGAGACTTCAGTGGGAATTGACTATGGATCTCTTTAGCAGTCCTGCCCTCTGCTTTCATTTTCTGCAATCTTGCAACCTCCGATTCAGTCCAATGATGTCTCCGACGTTTGGGAAAGAGCGCCGAGACCCGCAAACCGCATGCACTATATGTACGCTGTGGAAAAAACGCATGAATCTGCGGAGTTGTTTTCCCCTCCGATATCAATTTTCGCACCAGATTGTCGTCCTGTAATGACCATTCCCACATAGAGCTTAGCTTTGGGGGAGTAGCTTTTTCCTCGACGGCGATATGAGCCTTGATTGCTTGAGATGAAGCGTATCTCGCAACGTGAAGGCACGATTTGGCGCGTGCACATGAGACAAGTGGCCATCGTAGACTGCAGGCGGTCCTTTTCAGCATTATTGCACGTCGTTCCCAATGTACTAGAGAGCGTAATTTCAAGTAGAGGCTTCACCGCACTCCCCCGAGTTATCGTGACTTTTGTTCTGTCGGGGTAGCATGAGCACGATGTCGTGTTGAGTGTCCTACACGATAGAAAGTGCGATGGTGATACCAAATTATCTCAAATGATGGTATGGCAGGTTTAGGCTGTAAAGAACTTGAAGCATTACAGTATTTGCTGGGCATCGGCTTCATTGTTGACAACAACGCAACGTGGCAAGACGACATAGCAGGGTAGGCAATGTTGAGGAGTGTAAACTCTCATACTTGCCTTGCTGGTGTCTCTGGTTTGTCTTGTGCTGATTTTACTTGTGTACAATCGCTGCTCAGAACAACTTACTCTCATCAGGCTTCCTCTGCTTCACCACCTCCGCCAACACTCTCCTCACTTCACCCACAGCTGCACGAGCCACAACGCGGTCCTGCGCACCCTCAACCTCTTTCTCAACGTGCCCACCACGTGAGATGAGTAGCCTGAATTTCTGTACCGTCTCTTTGAGCACGACCCGCCCGGCTTCCACAATCTCTCCCTGCCAAGCTTGTCTCCCATCCTCCCACAATTTCTGCATCCGACGAAGTGACCAGACCAACCCCAGTGCCGCAGCAGCGCTGGCCTCCAAGACTGAAAGCTGAGGAAACGACACGTACAAGAGAGCCGAGACTATGGACGAAAAGCCTGTGATAGACGCTGTCTGCAGTACCAAACGTTGCGCCAATGCATGCAGAGATGGGACAGTAGTGTTTCGCAGTAAATGTCGAGCATTTGGGATTTCTGATGGCCACGGATGCGATTGTATAACGACTTTGTCACTCGATATCGCTGGTTGTTCGGGTGCCGGGGGATCGTCTGGTTTCTCCGTAATCTGGTCGTTTTGCAGAACATCTCCTTTTGCATCCACATAAAGTCCTGCTTCCACAGCTCGACCTGACAGCCAGATGATGCCCTGCTCACTCGTCTTGAGCCAGTTCCTCTCGAAAGTCTCTGCCGCGAACAAGGTCACGTCGTCGACTCTCCAGAATAGCTTCCACCACTTGAGTCGTGCCCACTTCTCTGATGCGAACGCCTCCTCGAGATCGTTGCGAAGCTCGGAATGACTTTGATCTGCCCAAGACTGAAGAGCACTCTCAAGTGGTTTGGCGTCGAATACTGGTCGTACTGCCATTAATGTCAAAGCTTCGTCCTCAAGCTTGATTCCACTCTCAATGTCGTCAAGCATGCCCTGTATCAGGTCCTGCACAGCAGGAGCCAAACCTTCGATTGGTCGGCCAGAGCCCTTTGAGAACCATGATGTTATCGCAGGAAGTCCACTTCCATTCCAGCCCTGTTCGTATAGTGCTGCATTTCTAGTTGACTCTCGTAATGTGCTCAGGGCATCTCGGGCGAGAGCAGTGTCCAAGAACGTGATGGGTGCTGCTGAGCCATAAGTGGTGCCTGCCAGCTTAGGGAGCTCTATCGCGAGCTCGACGTCCGCTGTGCTTGTACTTGTTGATTTCTGCTCTTCAACATATTTGCCCAGTTTTAGCAAGCCTGGAAGCCCTTCTGCAACGACTAGGGACCTGTGCACGGGGTAGGTAATAAATTGTATGCCGCCGGAGAAGGATCTTGGTGCTTCTGCTGTAGGTATAAGTGCGGCACTCTTTAGAGCTTGTAGGTCATGCGATCCAGTCGCTACTGCTGTGTCTGTTACGTTGAGTGTGGATATGAGGATCTCGAGGTTATGTTGTTGTAGTATTCGTGATGGGACGTGTATTGTTGTGACAAGGGTGCTTCGTATCGGAGGATCGTTCTCGTCGCCGTATCTGTACACGTCAATTGATTATCCACACCTCTAGATCTAGAGTATAGCTACCTTAAGATGATGCCTCTCCTATCGTCCACAGCAAACTCTTCCAATTGACGCTCCCATGCGCCCTCGTCGCTGAGCGCGTCTGCAAGCAGTAGACGAGCCACCGATCTTGCAGACTTCTGATTGTTGAGTCCAAGTACTATCCAGCTAATCAGTCCTTCGCTCAATCATTCTTTTTGAACTCATTGGCTGACCAGCGATCCTCGTCACCGGAGACGTGCTTTCCAAGCCTCGCAGAGCCAATTGCAGCTTGCTGATGTTGACATAACTGAGAGCATCTTTTCTGAGTACGTCCAGCGCACGATGAAGATTCTGAAAGCTACGCGGGATGTCTCGTTCGGCGTTGACCGCAGTCACGGAGACTGTCGATGCAAATCTTTTGGTCACGCAGCCAGGTTGTCGCAAGTGTCGCAGGATGCGCAGAGAAGTTCGTATCTCGCAGGAGCGGCATATGAAGGGCGACGATAGCTTTGCTAGCTCTCTAGCTAGTGGCGAGAGCTTCATGTAGTTGGAAATGATGTTGTTCCAAGGTTGTACTGCGCGGTCTCTGTTGCTGAACTTTGTTTCGCCGATTACAGTAGTGATCGTCAGGGGTAGAAGCTGAAACCAGACTCATACTCGTGCCCGATTACACCTCATGGATGGTACATGTAGGCATTCGCTACAAGGTGTGAAATTCCATGGCGTGGATTGCTATGGTATGTATCGAATACTTGAAAGTCTGATCCAAGTGTACCCTACTCGCTCGGATGCATGACTATTAAAGGTATTGCTGTTCAGTTGATGGCAAGCCAGCGATCAAGCTGGGTGTGTTCATACCAACTCGATCATTGCCAAGGATATATCGTTACGATCTTTTCGTACCCGTGGTCATCTTTCTCCTTCTCCTGAACTTTAGCCCAATAGTGCCGCCCTCAATGAGGTCAGGATGTTGTCGACAAAAGCGAGGCACGCTTAACATGGAGCCATCGGTGAGCGACGGACCAGCGAGAATCTCTCGCCCCGAATCCGTCCAGATATTCTAGCTTCACAACACAAGTCCGAATGCTCTCTTCACTGTCCTCATAACCGTCAAAAACGAATCGCATGTTTCCCAAGTCACGAGGCTGCTCCGATAGCCAATAGTCGAGCTTTTCCAAAGCATCGAAGTATGGGTGTGTAAGCTCACCAAGACGCACCCGAAGCTGTGCTTGGGTCTTACTTCTGGCGTACCACCAGTCAAAGAATGTAAAGATTTCAGAGATTGTCCCTTGCTCGTCGTTCTCGTTCACAATTGGCAGCGCGTTTTGCAGAATGATTCGTCGAGTAGGGCGTAGACTTATCAGGATCTTTGACGTTGCTTTGAGCTTGTGTGGATTTATATCGCCACAGTACTCCTCGCCATCTGTCGAGACTTTCAGGAATACAAGGACAGGCACAAGCCTGTGCATAGCAGCTTCCACTTCATGATACATTGCACGATTTACTCGCATAAGATTGTGCAGCGTGTGGTCGTTCGGTTCGTGCAATGAAAGCTTCTCGAGTGGTTGATGAACAGTACACTTGCAGGATCCACACTTGAGCTGAACTCCCATCGTGCAGGCCCTATCCGAGGTTAGATTTTCTTCGATACCATCACACAATGTCTTCACATACCGTTGACTGCGTAGTCGCAGAGGGGCAAGATCATTGCAAGCCTCAGCTGCGAACATGTAGACTCGGTCTCGCAACTCGGGTGGCAGATCTAAAAATCTGAAGACGTCTGGAGTGCTATGGCTCCTGCATCAGTCAGCATCACTGACGCCTAATGTACGGATCAATCGTCAAGATTGAACAGTCACTTCCGTGCCTCTGACTTACGATGACGAACCGGCCACATCCTGCCTTGGTCGAAGTCGACGCTTCCAATGGCCTTAATCCTGATCACGCTGCTTCGGATCCTTCTCCATTCGATACTTTGCTCAATCGTACAACGAAGTCGGTTCACACAATTCCACGAAATCAGTTGACCAGTCAGGCTTTTAACCACTATGTGAATTCACGGCGTTTGTACACAAGACGAAATCTATCTCAAGGAAAGACGCGTAGATCACCTCGCTCTCCAACGCGTCGAGGGATACCAGGACTCGCGAGCAGACTGAACTGAGCTGGGCGCCGAGAGAACTTGATGCAGAAGTCGACGAGTATGGAGGGCCGGGGTGGTTCAGCTTCGAGGTTGCTCAGGACGATTCTCCGATGCCCCACTTCGCAGATCTCTCATTGATGTTTCACATTTTGAACTTTGCATTGTCTAACCAACCTCAATTGTCCACCGTCGCCGTGTCGACCACGATTCTCACTCTATATAAATGTTCTGCTGCCTGCCAGGCGTAATTTTGTGTTGACGTGGTAGGGTGACCGTGACTCAAACTGTAAACTGGTGGTCTGCAGGGTCTGTCTTATTGGCATGGTTTTCTACCAGCGCACAATGAGACACTAGGGCTCATGACAAGTGAATCGGTTCTGGCTGAGGAGGCGAGCAGGGCGCGCAAGCAGGACCCTCCGTTGTGCCCCGACGTGAGCAAGTTGTAGCACTCAACTAGCGAGAGCATTTCCAGGTATAACAGAACGAGAAACGGAGTAGTCCTAGCAAGGTGTATCCAGGACAAGAAAGAGTTGCAATGATTGCGTTACCTCTACGCAGTATGTCCGTGATTCACGAAGCGTCTGCCACAACACATGGCGCCAGACAGTACAGTAGCTCAGTTCTCGCCACCTGGCCACTCAGACCGACTGACCGACCACCACTACGCAAGCTTAACAACATACTTCCACCGACCTTCGTGTCCAACTTCAAGAACACCGCCGCACTCTTCGCACCCTGCCCCTGGACCTGCAATGCCTTGCCTCCACCAGCACCAATAACAGTCTGTCCCACAACCACGTACGCACTCCCCTCACTCTCTCACACAATAGTCGCCTCCATCAGTTTTCCCTCAGTTTCCCCCTCAATCCCCACCGTTAAGCTTCCTCTTGCCCTCAAGCCAGTCACATAACCTGCTCCACCGTACGCAACCAACTGCGGCGGCAGCGCTGGCAGTAACCTTATCGGTGGGACGTATCCCACGGCTTCCGTCTACATCGCCACCGACTAGTGGTAGGAGATTGAACTCTTGGCGCTGATACAATACCGTGTGTGCCCTCGTTCCACCACTCATAAGCAGGGAGACCTTGTCTAGCGCTTCCTGTAGAGGAACCTGTTTGCTATCTGTCAGTATGGTCAAGATGGAGACATTGAGAGCATGAAGGGGATTCGATTGACGACTAAACTCAGAATCTTCTCCTCCTGAGTGAAAGAGAAGACGAGAGCCGCAACACGATCAGCAATGCTCAATGAAGTATTGCACCCCTGCTGGCGATAAAGTGGACTCGTAAGACAAGCGGGAACACTTCAGCCAAGTCGCGCACCTTTGAGCCTACCACAATTCTGTCAGACATAGACATCTATCACAAGGCCACATCAACTCAAGGATGTCCTTCCGGCGCTGTAGTCCAATCTCTTTCAAAAGCTTGCCAGCCACCAAAAGGCTCCCCTAGCATCTGCAACTCATGCACGACCATCTGATACGCGCCATCCGCGGGTACTTTCCCACCACAAACATTCCCTCCCATCGCGATATTGAGTATGAACTGCCACTCCTCAAGTCTTCGTGTCCCACTTGGTATCCTTGCTTTCATGACCGCCTTGCCGTCAACATACCACACTAGCCGTCCACGTTCTGCTCGATTGCCTGGATCCGCCTCTTCCTCAAACGCGACTCCGAATGTCACGCCGTCCGGTCGGTCGAATTGCGGAACTGGTGTCTCGATGACTCTGTGTTTATTCCAATCTTCGCCATTGAATTGGCCCCAGTGAAGGCAGGAGTGGTTGATGCGGTCGCCGTTCCAGACTTCTGTGATGTCGACTTCGCCGTCACCCGGCCATGAGAAGGGTTCTGTTGCATCGTATTAGCTTCTGCTTGGAGCAGCTTCAATGCAAAGGCTTTGGAGGAGCAGGTTTTGACATGTCGTTGCATCTGAAACACGGAAGAAGGTGGGGGCACTGACCTTTTGGTAGTAACCATATCGCAGGCCATATCCCCGCCGCGATAGGCGCCGTCACGCGTATGTGTAGGTAGCCCCTCTGGCGCGAAAGCGTCTGGTGCGAAACGAGTCGCGCGGAAGTGTATTTTGTTTCTTGAGATGGTGCCTGAGAATTGGCGATCGCCTGCAGTATGAGTATGGGTTGATTCGTAGAGGGCGACGGGCTGTAGAAGGAGTTTTGAGGGCTGTCTGTATAGTTCTGTAGCTCGTTGTTTCCCCAGCCTGTTTGGCCTGTCTTGTGTATGAAAGAGTTTGAGACTGCGGAAGATGAGTCGTATGTCCAGTATGCAGTCGAAGTCGTGGGCTGGTAGTTCGGCCTTGAAGAGAAAGGAATGGGTGGAGGTATTGGTTGTTGCTGCTGGTATTGCTGATATTGGGGTTGTTGTGCTTGCTGTTGAGGGTGTCGATGTTGATCTATCAGACCTTCCGCGCGCGATATGAAGCTATCGAAGTGCTTCGACAGAGGCATAGCGAGCAGTATGAGGAGGCAGTTCAACGAGAATGCGACAAAATGCATGAAGATGGTGCTGTCCCTTGCGTCGAACAAACAATGACGACGCGACGGGAAGCGCTCCGCCGGAGAAGCCGAGCTCCTCAATGACATCAAGGTCTTGACAGCTACTCTAGTCTACACATACATCTAGCCATTCATAAGAAGCTACCCATCTCACATCAATCAGCTCCCTCAATTCAATCATGTCGCAGACAAAACAATCCCATCCCGATGCAGACCTCCATCCAGAGGCCACAGGTCTCGCCTCGAGCACCGTCGCCGCTCATACTGCCGAACAAGACCTCAAGCTATACTCAGGCTGGTTCTGCCCATTCGTGCAGCGGGCATGGCTCGTCCTTGAGGAGAAGAAGATCCCATACCAAGTATGTCTATACTGTGCTGCATTCTTACAGAGCAACGAGCTCACAACGTTCAGTACATCGAAGTAAACCCATACCACAAACCAGAATCCCTCCTCAAGCTCAACCCACGCGGCCTCGTTCCCACCTTACAATACGCAAACAAGCCGCTCTACGAAAGCACCGTCATCTGCCAATTCCTCGAGGAAGCTTATCCAGACCACGGTACGAGCCTGCTGCCAAAAGATGTCTACGACCGAGCCCGGATGCGAATCTGGATCGACTGGATTACATCACGATATATTCCTGCCTACCACCGTTTCCTGCAGCATCAGCCGAGTAGTGTAGAAGGAGGTAGTGATGAAGGGCTCGAAGCTGCGCGACAGGCGTTCCTGGGACTGACGAAAGAGTTCACGAAGGAGATGGACAATAAAGGACCGTACTTCCACGGAGCTGAGCCAATGATGATTGACTTCATGCTTGCGCCTTGGGCAGTGCGACTCTGGGTATTCGATCACTACAAGGGTGGTCTTGAGGTGCCGGAGGAAGGGAAAGGAGGCGAGGACGAGCATGTCTGGCAGAGGTGGCGGACGTGGGTTGGTGCGATCGAAGGGAGGGAGAGCGTGAAGAAGACGCTGAGTGAGCGGGAGCATTATTTGCCCATCTACAAGCGATATGCTGAGGACAAGGCGCAGAGTGAGATGGCAAAGGCAACGAGGAAGGGACAAGGTGTGCCGTAATTTAACAGGTCATTGCTACCGTCTATACTAGCTCTTTTTCGTGAGGCTTCGGTCTGCTGGATGCTCTGATTTCATGACAACATGTACCTTTAGACTATGACCTGAACAAACAAGGTCCCTTCCCGTCATCGAGTTGAGCTGCTGGTCCGTTCGTAGGACAAGAGAGTGAGTGAGCAAGTATATGGATTCTAGCAGGGAGGTTAGAGAAGTTCGCGCTTTTGCCACTTCTCAGGATAAATCCCAAAGAGGCAGGTGGAGTGAGCACTCCCGCTTTCGCTGTATGAGAACAGCGACCCCCTCCATCACAAACGCCAAGGTCAAATATAGAGCTGCTCCTTGCCAAGAACAACACCACTGAACAACTCGAGGTACAAGCTCGAAATACAAACATCTGGCTCACCGACTCAGTTGATAGCACGACACTATGCCTGGAAAAGTCTACAACGTAGGCCTCATCGGTCAGTCACATCCACACTCATAAATATACACACGGAGCAAAAGTGCAATACTAACCTGAGTACGGCAGGCTATGGTTTCAGGTAATGCGAACCTCCTCGAAGAATTGTGCTCCTCAATCTGACTCCCCTCTTCAGCACGACATGCTTTCACCTCCCCTTCATTCTTCCCAACCATTCTCTCAAGGTTCATGCCTTCCTGCAGCGGTCCGCGGCACCAGACCCATCAACAACGCCAAAGGGCAAGCACTGCGCCGTGGACTATCCCCACGTGAAGCACTACCGTGATGCCGATTCGTTCTTCGGTGACAAAGAGATTGATCTGGTCATCGTGTGCTCGCATGGTGACACGCATGCAGACTTTGCGGAGAGAGCCATGAAGAGTGGCAAGCATGGTATGTTCCCATATTCTACCGATGAGACGTCGCGTTTCCTCCGTGTGGCTGTGTGACGTAGACGACTTACGATAGCTGATTCGAGTCTCGAAACCAGTCGTGGTCGAGAAGGCTTTCACGCAGTCTGTCGAGGAGGCGGACCACATCATCAAGGTGTCGAAAGAGACTGGCAAGATCTTGACTTGCTTCCAGAACAGGCGATGGGACAGCGACTTTCTCACCATGCGTCACCTTGTTGAGGTATGTGCTGTAACTTGTCTGGTGCTGATTAGCATTTAACAACGTTCCCAGAACAATGCTTTCGGCAAGATCACCGAATTTGACAACCACTATGGTGAGCCGTGAAACACGATTCAGATATACGCAGAACTGACACATACCAGACATGGAGTTCCCAACCTGGATCCAGGGCTGGACCGCCCCCAAATGGTCCACCGGCGAAGGCATGATGTACGGCCTTGGCTCGCACACCGTCGACCAAACCCTGCAACTCTTCGGCCGGCCCTCCAAAATTACCGCTTTCCTCCGCTCGCTCCGTGGCATCGAGTCAGAGATCGACGACAGTTTCACGATTGTCCTGCGATATGATGGCAAGAATGGGAACAAGAACTCGAACAAGGATCTGTTGGCGACGGTGAGCACGACGATGGTCAATCCGATGCAGGCACCGTTGAAGTGCTTGATTCGTGGTAGTAAGTCAATGTCTTTTCTTCTCCTGCTTGGTGGGTTGACGTGCTGATGCAGCGATATAGTGGAGGGAAGCTACGTCAAATACGGCACCGATCCCCAAGAAGCCCACGCTCTAGGCGGCATGGACTCCACGAACCCCGAGTTCGGCGTCGAAGACAAATCGCTGTGGGGCACACTAACGACCTTTAACAAGCCCTTCGACAGCAAGGTACAGACCGACAAACCAGAAGGCGCTGTAGTCCCACCAGCAGGACCGAAGGGCGAGACGAAGTACATCGGAAAGTATCCCAGCGCAAGGGGAAACTATATGGGATACTATGAGGATTTGGTCAAGGCGATGAATGGGGAGAAGAAGTTTGATGTTGATCCGGTGGAGAGTCGGGATGGGTTGAGGGTTATTGAGTTGGCGAGGCAGAGTGCGGTGGAGGGGAGGACGGTGGATTGGTCGTGAGAGGTTTGTGGTACGGAGTGAGGCATGGAATTCTGATGAGAGTGCTACGCTCCTCGTCTCGAGGATTGGATGTACTCCAAAAGCTGTTTGTGACATGCGAATTGGAAATTAGCACACTTGGATTTACTCAGAGCACGGTACTACTCTCTTCGCCTCCAGTCACTCACCCTTTCAATTCCAATGCCTGTCCAGCGATCTACCTGCTATCCTGGAGACTTCCCAGCGCCATCCCGATGTCAAGCAAGACACCGCTGCAATTAATGTGCAGCATCACTCGCCGCCTGCTGTCCGTCGCCGCTTGCCTCGATAACCCACGATCCTTTCCCTTCTACATTCCCGTCCTCTCCAAGTTACTCTCATCCCCCGGAGACACGAAGATCTTGTCCATCGATTTCTCCATTAGCCATTCGCGCATCGATACGCCGCACGCACGCGCGATGAGAGCGACTGTGTTCAATTAATGTGCGGGTCTTGGGTCGGTGGAGGAAAGGAGAGAGAGTAGGAGAGGGAGGAGTGCGTCGCGCGTGTTGACGAGGGGCAGGGTTGTGGTGTTTGCTGGATATGGATGAATGAGGTTGGACATTGGATGACAGACATCAGAGTTCACGTGGAGTGATTGTGCTACTGACGAAGGGCGACAAATCCTCGTATACCCGGGAGCGATGATAATGATTGTGGCAAGCAAAGAGATCAGGTATATATTTCACCGCGATCACTTTGTGTTGGACTTGGATTTCCGACTGCCCTGAAACACGCCACTACAGTTCTCCGTGTTGTCGCGAGTGCTTTACCACGGACTTCTTGTTCAGCGGATCCTGGTTCCGACTCAGATTGGACACGAATTGTGAAATAGTTTGGTCAATGTGAAAGTATGAAAGTCCGAAGAAACCTGGGAAAGTGCCGATGGAGCGTTTTAGCTCACAGGACAGATTCATGGAGAGGTCCTGTGGAAGTGCTCTGTGCCATGTCTTTCTCAATCGTCATCTAGACTGTAAGTGTTGTAAGCAGTATCGTGGAAGGAGGCACTGCGAGAGGTTGAGGTTGAGAAAGGCACGTCCCGAGATTGAGCCGTGGCCGTGGCGGGAATCTTCTGGACACGACGTAGAGGACAGAGGAGTCCAACGACATCTTCTGCAAGATCCTTTTTTCTATTCTACATTAAATTTTATACACGGCAGTATCTGACATTCTCTGCAATCAAAACAACTCCAAATCACACTTTTACTTTTGCACTTTTGCGAGCCCTTCTCATGCCATTCCGCCACATTCTTGCAGCCTCTACTCAATCACGACGCGGTCCAAATCCTTGCCCACGACGTGCTCTCTTCCTTTTTTCGCCATGAAAGATTGGCGGCAGTGCTTCGATGGGATGGGAGATTGCCTCTTCGGGGTGATACACTGACCCTGGTTCTCCTTCAAGGACACCACCTGCGTGCCCGCCAACGGAGCCGAATTCTCCTGGTGGCATGCCTGCTGGCAGCTGGACATCCGGAGTGGCATGCTGCTTCACGACTTCGAGGTAATCCATGTCTGCTGTCGCGGCATGATTACCTGCCTCGAGTGGGTTGGGGTCTGATGCACCATCGACAGGGCGGCCGACTGGCCCTCTTGGAGGAGGTCGAAGTCTTTGGTTCTTGAGTCCAGGATACTTCTGATCAAATGCCTCGTACCGAGTTTTCATGCTAGAGAGGCGTCAGTAAGTGTTGGCTACTCGCAATCGTCTGACTCACTCTCGCAGAATGGTCGCTTTCTTGGCGTACTCTCTGCCTATCTTTAGGTCGCCAATTTTATATTGGGTCAGCTCTGCGTCAGCTATACAGAAAGACATGGTCAGTATGGTCGCATCGTCAACAAAAGCTGGTGCGAGACTCACCCTTGCGCCTCCAATAGTCAGCTGCCTTTTCAAACTTGAAGTCAGGGTCCCATGTCCGCCAGAAGTCTTCGTTCATGCTAGATTTCTCCCAAGTCTCTTCGAAGACTTTGTTTATCGGATCCATAGTATCATCAATCTTCTTTTGTGCTTCTTCAGTATATGGATTTCGTGCACGTAGTTGACGTGCGGCTTCTGCTGCCTGTTCAGAGATGTATGGTGCGTTGTTTGGTGCACGGTCCGCAGGATTAGTGCCCGGTCGACGACGGTTGGCATATGGGTCGGGTACCTCATCTAGAGGAGATCCTGGAATTGCCGGAGGTGCTGGTGCTGGAGGTGCTGGTGCTGGCGGTGCAGGAGGTTCTGGAGCCGGAGGAGCTGGCTGAGCAGGAGGTTCTGGAATGGTTGGAGGTTCTGGAATGGTTGGAGGTTCTGGAAGGCTTGGAGGTTGTGGCTGAGTTGGCTCCTTTCCCGCTCCACCTGGCGACCCGAGGTCACTACCTTGTGAATTCCCGATGCCTGCTCCTCCGTCTTGCCCTTCGAGTGGTGACTCTGGACGTCGAAGCATCTCTCTAACCATTCGGTCCGCATGTCTCTGTTCGGCTGAAGTCTCAAACCCGTCTCGCGCTTCTATGACCCAAAGAGCCTCGTCGGCCGCTGCATTAGCAGGTTCAAACGCTTCCCTGATCTCCTCACGTTGCAAAGTCGCTTCAGGTGACACGTCTTCTTCGAGAGGGTAGCCCCCAGGCATTTTAGCATCCTGTCTCTCCATTTGGCGAAAGTCTTCAGCGATCAATATATCGCTTCTTAGCGATACGACCTCGGCCAAGTCCTCCCGGGTCTGCTGCACTGCGGCCTGCTCCTTGGCCACCTCAAGATCATATTCCGCTTGTAGTGCTGCGAAGCGCGCATTGGCCACATCAAGAGCCCCACGAGTCTCTGCATTCGCGACGTCATTATCGGCCTTTTCCAACATACCCAGGAGTTCTTCTTTACGACTGACGGCTACAGCAGCTTGTGTGTCGGCGTTCTTCGAATGTGTTTCGTGTTGGGCCACTTCCTGCTTCATCGTGGCGATTCGCTCTTGTGGTGTCAGCGAAGACAAATGCTGCATCTTCGCATAGTTTGCCTTGATCACCGCTCGGTATTCTGGGTTGAAAACATTTCGCTGCTCCAGTTCAACTTTGGTAAGCTTAGGTCCCGTTGAAGGCCCAGCGACAGCAGGCTCCGCAGCGACTCCCTCGGGTACTCGAGGTTGACGGTAGTTTTCAGGTCTCGGGACAGGATCATACACGGGCTGGGCACGGCCCTTGCCCTTCCTGTCTGCTACTGGCTCTTGTCTGAACGGGGTTTTCCTGGCGGCCTCCTTGGGATCGCTTTTTTGCTGAATCTTATGATCAACGAATCGACCAGTCTCCTCGTTGTACTCGATACCCAAGTCAGACCTGCTCCGCTGGATCTCATCCGCAAGGGCGGCGGTCTGCTTCGAAGGCCGAAGAGTTCTAGCAGCATCCGGTGCTTTGCCAATACCATCACGTTCTGCTTGAATACCAGCAATTTCTCGGGCAATCTCAAAAGCATCATCTAGGTTTCGTCCTTCGGCAATTTGGCCAGCGAATGTGGTCGCTGCCGTCCTGGCTGCCTCAATGTTGGCCTTCAGTGGCAAAGAATCTAGTACACCACCACCTAAGGAGAGGAGAGTCAGCTGTTGTATGGCCAGCGACGAAGTGCATGCTTACCAATCTCAAACTCAGGGTTCTCCGAAAGATCAAAGACCAGAGATTCACTGGCAACTCGCGACACAATCTCTGACGTCGAGTACTGAATGTCCTCGAGTTGCTGCACTGGTCCACAAAGTCCACCATTTCCGAAACCTTCCATCTTCAGCTTTGACAGGTCGACCTTACTCTTGGACGCATGCACCTTCACAGCAGCGAAGATGCCAGCGCCGAGAGCAGGCAAACCAGCACCGAGCACACCGCCGACAATGGCAGCAATATTGTCATCGTCACGACGAACCAGGGAAGCATTGCTGCTGTGAGACGTAGTGAGAGTATTGAGCAAGAAAGGCCTAACTTTGGTGCTGCAATCGGCGACTCTCTCTGCATCGTTGTCGCCGAAACATCCAATGGCGACTTGCTCGCCCTCGGCGTCCTCAAGAATGAGGGAGTTCGATGAGAGACAGGTGTTGCTGGTGGCGTTGTATTCCGCTGGGAGCACCCACTGACCATTTAAGAAGTGAGGACACTTAGTGTCAACCTTGTTCATGTTACGGTACATAGAGATATCGGTCTGAGCATCTGTACCGTTGGCACCCAGGGCATAGGTTTGGTTGGCACCGATGAGTGTCTGGGTGGCGTTCTCCAGAGCCCAGAAGTTGGTGACCATGCAAGCACGCAGCATGTTGGCGAGTTTGACCGTCGCCATGGCTATGCTGGTGTGCCGCCTGGCAAGTATCGTGATGCTTTGGAAACCGGCAGATTAGATGTTGTCACACTTCAAGAGACGGCTAATCCTAAGCAGTCATGGTCAGTAACATTCTAGGAACCGAGTGGAAAGCAGCCAGAGAGCGTACCGTAATGACTCTTTGGTAGCTGACCAACTACACTTTGCTACTTCACCACACGTCTATGCGACACAAGTGAAGCACACAAGTTTGCTTGCAAGAATCATTCCAGAAGAAGCGAGGGGATTGCGGTCTTTATATATGCAGTAGGCAGAATCGACGAGTCACGATTCTGGAATCATACTTTTATTGATTGAGAAAAGCTAATCTTCCTTCAGCGTAGAAGGTTTTGCTGCACGATGAGTGTTGGAGACTTTGAATATTCGTTGCGTGGAGGTGGATGCTGAAGTAAAAGTGAAGATTGTAAGTGTGGCCAGATATATGACCCATGAAAGGTAAATAAGGTTTCCACCGCAGCACGAACGCCTGATTCTTGGAACATTCGCATTCTCAGCATCTTCATCGAGAAAGCTAGATAATTGAGATTGCGGCTGTGAGTGCCCATTGTGGAGCCACCAGCACAGAGTGCAGAAACTTCCATGCATGTTGTAAAGCATGTCTTCCAGCCACTGTTCCACCCAATCGACAAGTCTCTACTTCGAACACTTAACAATGCTCGCGATCGCCGCTAACGTCCCCTCTGGATCCCTCATCCTCACCGTCTCCGAGCTCAGCTCCTGAGCAGGATGAATAGTTCCGCCAGGGACAAAGTCAGCTTCAGATCTGGTTCGGGTGAGGCCAGGGGTGGCCAGACCGGGGTCGAAGACATTGAGGATCTTGGACTTCTAGCCATTGGCAAAGAGGTCGGTGTAGAATGACGCCCATTTGCCCGCAACTGGGATACACGGTGGTGATTCCGACTTGCGTTCTGTTGTGAGCTGCTGACGTGCCTGACGTGTCAGACTTGCTCGTTAGTGCCGCTCATGACTTTTACGGCAGTCTCCACAGCCTCATACGTGGTGTCTGCGGCGTAGCTTTCGTCAACGGTGTGAGTGTGTCCAAATTCGTGCCAGGCGTCGCCATCAGCAGCAACTTCAATACGTCAGCGTGTGCAGGAAGCTGGCTGACAATCTTCTTGTGAAATTGTGGCCATTCGCCACCGGAGACGGTAGCTTGGACTACCTTGAGAAGGTCTCCCAAGGCCTCGCCCATACAACGAAGGAGTGCCTGCTTGTTCTCGGCGAGCGTGCCGTCGAGTTCGAAGGCGACAAGGGTGATCATTGTGGATGGGACTGCCAGGAGAAAGGTACGAAGACGGATCAGGATAGTGAATGTTTGACGGGACAACACTGTGCAGTATCAGGATGACGACGAGGAAATCAATCGCAGCAGACAGTCGGGAGATGATAGCGTAGATAACTATGGTTGTGGTGATGTTGAGCTATATGTCGTCTCAATGGAAGAATAGAGTGTTCTAACCTTCTCGATGGATGCGTGACGTGTTCTTCTTCGGACCTCCGCCGAGACGCGTTGATCGCGTATGTGGCAATACCATATCATCTTGCCGAAACAGGCAGGTTGTCTCTGCGGCGGCCAAGATATTTAGCTGTGGTTCTGGCTTCTCGAATAAAGCAGAGACGGATGCAAGAGGATTTGGCACGAGTGAGCAGAGATGATTCTGATTTTAAGTAAAATGTTCGAGTATCAATGACTGATCACGCCTCCATATCCATCTTCCTCATCTTCTCCGCAGCACCTTTCGCCTGACGTCGCCGTGCCCAAGTATACACGCCTGCTGCCGCTGGTCCAATAACGAAGAGCACCACCCATGGCCTTTCGATGACCCATAACACCGTCGTGACATCCTTCCCGTGCCACGTCCCGCCCTTTCGATGTCCGAAGAATGTGTACTCTTCGCTGTAGAACTGCCTCGGCAGGATGTACAGCCCATCAGGATCTACATCCGCAGCGATAATCTTGTCGGGTCTAGCATGTCTCGGCGAAACGCCTCGCTCACTCAGATAATCCCGCAGCATATCACTGAGAAACTTCGGTCCTGTCGTCCAAAATACCGTGATCCACGGACTCAGCAGATCCTTGTTCCTGACCTCCAGATTTATAATCATCTCCCACATCAGCGGATGTCCCTTCCTGCTCGCCATGGCATCGTTGTTCACGCCCAGCGGGCTTGCCTTGGGGAACCACATTGGGAAGTCCACCAGCGGTGCCAGGCTCTTGCGGCAGGATATGTCCAAATCCAGGTATACGCCACCATGGTGGTATAGGATGAAGTATTTTGCTGCGTCGACACGCTGGATGGGATGACGGTAGGCGCGCCAGGTCGGGAGGAACCAAGCATAATGCGCATCTATCAGGTCGAGGACTTCGGTCTCTTTCCAGATCTTGACAAAAAAGGTGGGGTTGTGCTGGATGCAGAGGTCGGGGGCGTTGGAGCCCGAGTGTGGTATTGAGACTTCGTCGCCGGGATGTGAGGCGTATAGGTCGCGGAACCAGATGTAGTGGATGAGTGGAGGAATCGAGGTGTCTGAATGAGGTATTTTGAGTGGAAAGTCGGCTTCGAAGGGCCCAGGGCCGGCGGCGAGGATGGCTGCTGTGTAAGCTGGTTCAGAAACTGTGAAAGTGTCCAGTGTAATGGAAAGGGAATTTAGATGCTGCTCAAAGCCGATTGTTATGCTAGCTATCCATATCATACAGGAGATGAGGAAGAAAAGCAGGAGGAGAACAACACGCATGGGCCATCGTGTCCGTGGAGGCAGCTTCATCGGGTGCATGCTGCACGATAGCTTCGAAGGAAAGGGAAGTCATGGTGTATGTACTTGATGCAAGGCGAGACAAGGCAAGACGCAAGGGGCAGTGTACGGAATGAAAGGGCCATGGCAACGGCGCGAACCTTGCCACATCGATCATCGTGACAAAGCTTCACATTCCGCATGTCTTCTCTAGGCAAGTTGGTCTCCTAAACTCATGACACATCGTGGTGAGCAGGCAACTATTCTGGAAAAGATGGACCAGCCAGGAAACGGCCGTGTCTTTTGCGAATCAGGATTTGTCTCACGAAGTAACGAAGTATAATACGGATTGGGAACCCACGAGATGAGAGAGAGTGGGAGTGAATCAGAATGACAGCTCGAAACAGTCACTGATGAGGCGTGTATTGTGTCGTCTGACAGTGACATGCTGTGTGGTGTCGTGAAGCGCAAGAGCGCAACGAGTGAATGGCGTTCGTTGTCGCGCCCGCTGCAAAATCAAAGCCAAGCACTACCCTGCTATTGGGTCAAGAAGGGAGGCAAAGGACGGCTTGACTGGCTTCAACCCGGACTTCATCGGATGCTCGAACCTTCCTTGAATGTTTTGTCCTAAGGGACGGGCATAGTAGTTCTGGTGTATGCACTGTGGATGATTCGAACGCAGGGAGTTCGTTCTAACCCTGGAGGTGTTGTTCCGGCAGCCTGTGAGACATCACGTGACGTTGAACTGGCTGTTCCAGGAGCTCTGAAGCAGAAGCATCTCCATGCTCTGCTTCAAAGCTTCGGCCTCAAGTCTTGCGATTTAGTAGCGTCACCTTCGAAAAGTGAGTCCTATCTCTAACCAGGCTCAAAAGACCCTCCTCCATCCTCCATCCTGCCAACATGCCCGACATTGCCCTCCTCGGCGGTACTGGCTCGATCGGTCTGGCAGGTCTGCGCTGCCTCCTCAACACTCCGCTTCCTTCCGCCATCCAATCTCTGTCCGTGTCCGTACTCGTCCGCTCGCGCGCTAAGTTCCTTGTAGCACTGCCTCGGCTAGCTGAACCTTTCTGCTCAAATGGATTGTCGTTGATCCGCCATCTACACACGATGCAGATGGCACGGCAGCGACGGGCTGCGAGCTGTTGCTGGGACTGGACGGCGATCACGAGCAGAGAACAGTGCTGAGCTATGCAGACTTGGGAGCGACTTTCGTCGCAATCGCCGCACGGCAGATGGAAATCAAGGGCATGGGTTTGGAGTCTCGGCGACTGGGAAGGTTAATGAGACGTGGGATATACTGACCGGGTATCTCAAGGCTGGAGCGAAGTCGAGGGTGTGGCCGCTGTGGTAGATGTATGGGTTGCAGTATGTTGAGAGCAGCATCTTGGACGACTGCATTTCAAGCTCGAATGCAATTCAGGTGTGGCACTTCGTAGGCGAGCAAGCATGAAGCTTAGGTTGAGGATATTGCGATCTCTCGCAAAGCTAGAGCTTCCATCCCTCACTGTTCAGTCCCGCAACACCTGACTCCCATTCTATCACTCATCAAGGTTGTTCAACCTGCGGTGCATCGCCTTGAGCTTCTCCAATGTGACGAAGATGATGACAGTCGAGGGTAGTCTGCTGATCGAAGCTGGCAAAAGTCCTCTGAACATGAATAGCATGCCCTCCGCACGCTTTGCAGACCTCAACGCAGTTCCGACGCTGACGTTCGAAGCACTGGCAGTGACAACTCGAGCTTTGATGACATCAATTGGATTGCAGATGACTGTCGTCACCAGACCAGCTCCCAGACTGGCGGTGATGTGGACGGGTACGTCGTCGGTCATATGGGTAGTGGCAAGTAGTCGTGCCTTGAGCACGTCGTAACCGGCGAGTTGCGTCACGGTCGAAAGTGCACATCGACCAGCATTGATATAGACTCCTCGCCAGATACTACTGAATCCTTCCGCATGAATCATCTTGTTCAGACCGTCAAAGATGTTCCTGTAACCATAGCGAGCTTCCGGAGGGTGTGAAAGATCATTCTGCATGCGAGCACAAACGACGTCTGCGAAGTTGCCGACGATACTTCCAGTGAAGCCAGATGTTGCAGCCAGTGCAGCGAGTAGTACAGGTGATGGAGCGTGAGAGGTTGTTGTGGAAAGCTCCTTCATCTTTTCATATCCACCGAACCGGATCGTGGAGTACGTGGCGATACGAGTGAGTGAGGCAGAGAGCTGTGAAGGCCTCTCAATACAGTTTTGTGTGGACCACGTCACTTCAAGAACATACTCCTCGCCATAAACCATGAGCTCCTTCTGCGTGCAAAATATGGTTGAACATGCCGATCAGGCCTCGTCGAGGACCAGTATGAGGTTGTGTCTGCAGACGGAGCTGCATTCATGTGAGTATTGCAAAGATCGGTTGACCTGTCAAGATTCCGAATCATACCGTGGCTGCAGAGATTGAGTCAGCTACTGGACGTAAGTCACAAGGAGATCAACTTCTACTTACTGACACCAAGTGGCTGGGTGATGAGCGACGAGACTGCACTCGCGCCACCACCATACCAGAACGGATAGTGGATCACACCATGCTCAGAGTGAGTTGACTTGTCTTTGACCACAGACTCAGGTGTTCGTTCCTTGAAGATGTGCTGCGAGATTGGCGGAGCTGGCTTGTCGTTGATCGTGATGATGTGAGGATTGATAAGCATGATATAGTAGGTGTCGACTAGGCTGGTGGGATACAGATAGACTGGATTGGGCTAAAAATGAGTTAAAAAGTCGACAGCTGAAGGTGGTTTGCAGAGCAAGGTTAAAGAAGCTCATTGGGAGATGATGAGGTGGAGATCCCGCAGGTCGTTCTTGCCATAAATGCGCGCCTTCCTCGACTGATTCAAGGGTGCCGTGAAGCGGTACTCGTGTTCTCCTAGATGACATCCATGACGTGATAGTCGCACGATTGGTCTCACGATTGGTGTCACGATTCGTCTTCCAGTCTTCACGATACATTCAATTGCAGACTGAGTGTGATGAGGTACAGTATTGGCTGGCGTCATTGTGAACGTCGTGAAGCGAGCAAGTTTGCACGCGTCAGAGACGCTACTACATGATTGGGTTATCACCATGAAACTCTAAAGCATTTTCGTGGTGATGATGGCCTGACACGACATGGCACGATTGACGTGTTGTTGTTGATGAGGCACGCAACGGGACAGGTTGCGAACGTCATGAGCATGACCTGCACGTCGCGGCAAAGCTTCGGCTAAAGGCCAAGTACAGAAAGGTGGCGAATATCAGATCCATAGCTATCTCTTAGAGCTATGAAAATCTATGGAGTCACAACCCTATGATCATCGCTACTCATCTTCGACTGACGTCTGGCTTCTGCTCCAGTATTCTGCTCTGGTGGAATGACTCTTACCCTGGCCGAGCACTCATTACCGCCTGTTTGCTGCTTGGCTCTGTTCGGTGGTCAACTCCCATGCTTCCCGATCAAGATACCTTTGCACCAGGTCAAGCGCCCAGCATCTCACGCCTCCAATGCTCAGCTGACTTGCTGGCGTATCTGGCGACGTGTGCGCGCACTTCGTCAGCAAACTCAACTTGGTCATGATGATAGCCAAGTGTGACGATCGTGTGCCTGCCATGTCCGTTAGTTTCGAGGCCATACTTTACAGACGATCAATACATACACAGGGTCACTGTAGTCAGCCTGGAAGAGTAATCCGTAGATCGTGTTCAGGACACTGGTCATGCTGGTATCACTAGTCCAGTCACCTGCGAGCAGTTATTAGCAAGGCGACACCAGATTGTTTCCGGAGGCTGGTAATACGTACGATCGAAGATGCTGTGGCATATTCTTCCGTGTGGATTCACGTTTGGGTGGAGGCATCGCGTGATGAAGCGAGCCTTTGGCGGAAAAGCTGGGTAGTTCAGTGGCACTGTTGCAATTGTCAGCGAACGTGAGACTATACAATGTAGTGCTTTTGATTCTCACTGTCAAGGTAGAGCATGAAAGATCCGTTCTCGTACGGCGTTTCACTTGGCCCTCTCATACACACACGCCAGAAAGACATGTCAACCTCAGAAACGTAGACATCATACTGCGGACTAGGATTGTGCGCCACGGCTTGCATCTCTGACAGAAGACGCGTGGTTCTGGTGTTTGAGCGCATCGAAGATGTACCGATACTTGCGGACGAAGCCGCGCGACGGGCAGCCATGGCAGCAGTGAGCTCGAGAACACCGTCTCCAAGACGCTCATGCTGCTTGCGTGGGGGTATCACATCCTTGCTACACTGTGTGAAAGTGGCGTTGCGTGTGGCAGATTGGAAGTGAGTGTGCAGACTGAGACCATTCCAAGGCTTCGTCACGACCTCGGGTCTCTCAAGCAAACTCAACATTGGCTCGACTTCGCAGATTGCTAGAGCTGTCGTCATGTCCGTTGGCTTGAATGCGTAGCCACCAAGGAGGTATGAGATCGCTTTGAGCTCAGAACTGACGTCGTGTCCAATGCAGATGCAGTCGACCGTGATTTTCTCCTTCCTCAACTGCGAGTACACTTCCGCAGGGAGATTGGTGGAAGTGGTATCATGACCATCCGACAGACAGATGATCCGTTTCTTGGCACTGGGGAATTTCGAAGCATATCCTGTGATACGATTCTTTGCAAGCAGAAGACCATCCCACAAGGCTGTATCGCCAGTAGCTTCAAGATTGTTCACACTATCCCTGAATCGCTCAATAGCATGCGTAATCGTCTGGACTTCCTGCGCTGTCGTCGAAATGGTCACAAGACCGATATGTGGCATAAAGGAGTAGGCCAACATGCGATTCACCAGCGCTTCGAATGTTTGCTGCACGACTTCTAGCCTGCTCAAGGTACGCTTTTTGTCCGATTTCTCCTTGATAAAAAGCTTGAACACTCTGATGCGAGTATCGATTGTGTTTGCAGCATCATCGTGGAGACTCTCGTGGCCCAGGACTCCCTTGATTGTGACAGAGCTCAAGACTTGACTGAGGGATGTTTCTGTGTCGTGAGGGGTGCCGACGTTCCAGCCGTCACCACCTTTGCACATGTTTGACCATACCGCTGGTCGCACAACTTCCATGTATGGATTCTGCCGCAACATGAAACGCCAATACTTGATCACAACCAGCCGCAGAGAGCTTGCAGTCCAACGATTGGTCCAGAATCCGAACGCCATGTTCTCCTTCGAGTTGAAGATCTTTACGAGACAGGCATCTGCATTTGTGCTGAGATTCTGCCCTTCCGGAAATATCAAAATCTCGAACCTGGTCGCTCTCGTCGGAATTGTTGTTGCAGGGATCGGAGCTATGCGTTGCGAACCGTTCATCAGCAAGAAATTCGTGTGACGTGCTCTCATTCCACGAAATGCCACTTTGTAGAGATCTTTCGTGGACAGCGTTCTTGGCAGAGTTCTCGTAAAAGTCGCAAACGGGCTTGTGAATGTCACAGCGATCACGTCGGCGGCAGCGGTACGGCGACGCTTGGAACTGGATGTGTCTGAAGCAATGGAGAGGCCCGAACTCGAAGCAGCGATCAAATCATCGCTCTGCGTCCATCGGCTGACTTCTTGGGCCAGGTCGGTGTGCGGGCGTAGATCTGTATGAGCCATTGGAAGCCCTGTCAGCGGTGACGACTTGCGAAAGCTGAACCACTTCGAGATACTGGCGAGGGAGTATGTTTGTTCTGAATATGAGCTGTTAGTCTGGACCTGGGTTGAGATTGGGAACAGAGGTGAGTGTCATCGTCGTTGAAGACCGTTGAGAACCGGACAGAGCACACTTTTGCGCCTCACTTCGCATTGAGTAACACTGTCAATGACACTGAGCTGGACAGGAAGACTTACCATCGGCAGCGACCACAGGATCCTCCAAAGCTGTGTAAGACACTGGGCAACGCAGATGAACAGGTATGTCGGTTATGTCATCGTCCAGCGGATAAGGCTTCGGCCCGGGAGTCTCCTGGCGAGTGCCATGACCGACCTGCCAGTACTGCACACCCGAGACCTCGATAGCCTCGGAACGTAAGACGATGAGGTCGACAATCTCGGAGCTGAAGGTACGCAACCCGGCGGCGAACACCTGTAGTCGTTCAATGTCGGCGCGAACCTCGCGCAGTCTAGCATGAGATCGGCCATCAAGCTGCTCGGCACTCATCTTCCTGGTCTCAAGACACTCCAATACCATGATAGAGATGATTTGAATCATCTTCCCGGCGATCTGCTTTTGCTGATGTTGATCAGCCTCTTTGACAGCCTCGAGCACGTCCTGGAGCCCTTCGTATGTCCACAATGCCGCTTCTGTCTTGACAAGGGTTGATCTTTCGAATGCTTCCACATCAATGAGCCTGACGAGATCATCATCTTGAGTCGCTGGGATGTCGTCGAGGAAGGCTGTACCGTGCTCCATTGACTGACTGACGTCAACACAAAACATGAGGATCTCATCTGGGGCATCCAATTGACGTGAGCGAGGGGAGCCCAGGATGTCGAAGACATCGGTACCCTCCAGCTCATACTTTCTCAAGAAAGGGGCTAGTTTGCTCTCAACTTGGGCCATGTCCGGCGTTTCGTCTCCATGTAGAGGCCTGAAGACTCCCATATCTCGACTAGGCAGAGCACACGGCACTCGGCCTGTATAGACACATACCAGACCATCTTCGTCAAATGCCAGACAGGGAGCAGCTGCCGAAGCAAGTGTAGTTGGTCGCCAAACTGCCAGTCCTGACTGACCACAAAGTTCAGCCAGATAGGCAACATCCTTGATCAGATCGGGTATGGCGTCGGGAAGAGTGTCGAGTTGTCCTCGGAAGACGATGACACTGCGATTTTGGACTCCAGATAGGGTGCAGACTCGCAGCGTAGGATCGGATTCGACTCGATCATTGTCGTCATGAATCTCGGCGGCGCTCGCCATGAGACCATGGTGCGCTTGTACAGGATGGAAATCGGTCAGTACGATGATGAGATTGGCATCGCTCTGAGCAAGTGCGCGAGCTTTCTCAGAGACAAGACCGAACAAAAGTCGAGCGCCCTCGAAGAGTCTTCCGCGATCGTTGTTGATGAGCTCTTCTGGCACGGTAATTTCCAGGATCTCGAATAAGCTATGACTCAGTGCGGCACACTCACTTGTTGTCGGCTTCGATCCTTGAAGCAACAGGTACAAGCATCTGACAGCTGGTGGGAATTTGCTAAGACCAGCGAAGGTACTCAGGGCTGCAGCCTGGTACCGCTCTCCGAGTTTGTGTTGCTTTGCCAACTGTGCAAAAACACGAAGAGCTGACAACATCATCGCCATGCCTCTGTCCGATTGCTTCTGCGAAGGATGCCAGTGGTCTTTGACAAGAAAGACATCACCCATGCCCTGTCCAACGGGTTGTGATCTCTCCTCCAATGCGCTAGATCTTGGCACCACATAAAGTGGCACGGTACCCTCCACCGCCAGAGCAAATAGACCTGTGGCACCGATGGTTGTTGTACAGGCCGAATTGTGGATCGGAGCTTCTTGTGTGTGCATGTCAACCTTGAAACCCGAGACAGGCGCAGGGATGTGAAGTGCGTCGCAGACTTTGTCGTGGAGGTGCTTGATTGTGTCATTGACATTAACTTCCACAATGAGCTTTTTACTTTCACTCCCCGATCTTGCAAACTGAGGCGTGAAGATCTGGAAGCGGAGAGCGCTGTGGTGAGCGATGACCTTGATCATTGTGTATCAGCATCATGATCCTCATCTCAGGTCGCGTCTTGTTACCTTTGTCTGTTTGCGTTCTGCAAAGTAGAGTCCCTCTCCGTGAAGAATGTCGCAAAGTCTGTCTTCTGCATCAAGCAGTGGACCTTCGGCGTCACTCATATGAATCTCGAAGACGGTGGAAGCAGAAAGCGAACTTGCATCCTGCTTTGCAAGGCGTCGGTACACTTCAGCCGTGAGTTCTGCCAACGTGGACTCTGGAGTGAAAGGTACGAGCAGCTTGATGGACCTGACTGGATCTGTGTCGAGAGCGATCTTGACATTGTAGCGACTCATTGGTGAAGGGTTTCGAGATGGCTCATTGCTGAGGGAGAAGAAGCTGTCCATCGACATCTTAATGCCAGAGACGAAAGGATGTTTGAGACGGGATTCTAATCAATGTGAAAACATCTACTAAAGCACTGTCGATGCGGTAGCAGCAGGAAGAACTGAGTGAGGAGATGAAAGAGAGAGAAAGAGGGAGATGGATCTGATGAGAGCGTGGACATCAGGCAGCAGCTTGGCCTGAGTCAGAGAGCTAGCAAACACGTGAACAAGCCCAGATCTGAAACAACCCCGCACTTCGTTTCATTTCGAAACAATCCTCAGACAAGAAATTTTGTCATTGCAGGAAGAGTGCCCCAGGTTACTAGATCGTGTCAGTACAATAGCCAGACGGAAAAGATGACTGTCTTCTTATACGCCTATCTCAGGCTATTGTACTGGCAGAAGCATGCCGTGGAGAAGTGATCAAAGCATGTTTACAAGCAAATAGGCGATCGTTAATCCCATTATCAGGGTTACAGGGCGCGAGGAAATATCATACAACAAAGTCCGTGCTATAGGGAGAGTATTCTCGGGCAGAAACAGCCTACCATGTACCAGTATAGTAGTGATTCTATTACTACAGTGCGGATACTATCGCATTCAATATGCGACTTATGAAACCGCCAGCCTACGCTTGACCAGCTCGACCGGCCCAGCCTCTCGCAGCCTCTGCACCTCATTCGCTTCGTACGGCAATTCCGGCTCTAGTTTTCGCGCCTACATCGTCGGGCGCAAGCCTGCTGATCGGCAGAAAGTCATTAATGAATGCTTGAAGATCTGTACTAAGGCGGGCATTAGCTATGTGACTGTGAGCGATCTGTCTCTCTTGAGAGATGTGGACAAAGTGTGCACAGAGCTCGTATGGCGCGTCAAGGCAGCGGAGCAGGCAGGCGATCTAGCAGGACAGTAGTTGATCAAGCCGAGGACAGGTAGGTCTTGCGTGCCTATTGGAAAGAGACACCAAGCTGAATCTTGCAGAAACATCCGAAGGTCTCGACAAATGCACCTCACTCCTCAACTACTCCCGCTTTCGTGCTATCTTCGCTCTGACGCCTCCCCTCCACGCCTCTACTCATTCCCCGGCGCATATCATTTCGATCCATGCTGCTGGTATGTCCGACCCTTCCACCCCGATGACCTGACCCTGCGCGAACCAGGCCATTACAGCTTTTGTACGTCGCATGGTCACGCTGTGGCATTGACTACCTTGGCCTTCGAGGCTACGGCGGCAGCCCGAGCATCGATGTGCTTCCAACCTCGCAGTCTGAATCAATCAATCACGACCAGCACCAGGACCAGCAACAAAGAACTCCCCAGGACGTGCTTCCCTTGACGTCAAGACTCAACGTGATTTGCGAGGAAAACAAGACTCAGGAGAGAGAAACAGAGAAAGCGAGATGTTGAACTTCGGCAGGAAGTCATGTTGTACAGTCAGCTGATAGACTGATGACCTTCCTGTTTGGGCCGACATCTGGAGATGCTCGTCACCTCCAACCGAATGCGGAGATGGTCATGCCGCCACTCGTACATCTTCCTGTCCGCATTACAAGGTCTTCAGGAAGTGTACCAAGCCTTGAAGAGCCGTGATTGTGAAGCAGCAAGATGGTCCGCAACATATCAGAACCGTCATACCTGAAGCGCAAGCTTGAGGAGAACCGGACTTTCAAAGAAGCCAGCAGACATGACGACTTCCTCCCGGTAGCACAATTTTCCACGGTCGTACACCTAGATCTACTTCACCATGGCAAGATTCCCGATCCGACCATCGACCTTAATCGTGAGGCCTGCCAGCGGGTAGGTGAGACGAAGTGGCTCTACCGAACCACTTTCAGCCATGCAAAATCACGCAGTCGATCACACGTAGACCTGGTCTTTGAAGGCTTGGACACGTTCGCCGCCGTCACCTTGAATGGAAAAGAGATTCTTCAGGCAGACAACGTATTTGTTGAGTATCGAGTCCCAATTGCAGACGCACTTCTCGATGGCAACAATGTGATAGAAATACTCTTTGACTCTGCATTCCTTCGCGGCAGAGAACTCGAGGAACAGCAAGGCCACAAGGACGAGTTCTGGCACGGCGACTCCTCCAGACTTAACGTGCGCAAGATTGCTTGTCGCTACGGCTGGGACTGGGCAAGTTTGCAAGGAATACATAGAATAGAAGGATGTCTAACACTAGACGCAGGGGCCGCGACTGATGACGGCTGGACTATTCAAGCCCATTTATCTCGAAGAATTCAATGATCGAATAGAAGAGCTTGTTCTTGACGTTAAAGTGTTACCAGGCCTCGACTTGGCAATTCTCAGTGTCAGCGCTTCCACGACAAAAGGCAGCGAAATCTCTGTTGCTATCCTCGACCCGAAAGGTGATGTCCTTATCACCGTTAGCGTGCTCTCAGGTCAGCGACGTAAGGTCACTATTGAGGACCCGGAACTGTGGTTTTCAAAAGGCTATAGAAAACAACCACTTTACACAGCGATTGCACTTTTTATCAGACCCTTCCCGGGATCAGCGAGTCTCGCAACGCTTTGGCATAAGATTAATGGAAGTCGTCCAACAACCTTTACAACCGCGCCAAGTCGAGCAATGAGGAGCTAGTTCAGCCAAGAGGTCTTTCTTTCTTTTTCCGAATCAACCACATCCCAATATACTGTCAAGGTACAGACTGGATTCCAGGGGACACTTTCTTGCCACGCATGACACCGGAGAGGTATCGACATGCGCTCGTGGAGGACCTTTTGAGCAGTAATCAGAACATGATCCGAGTCTGGGGAGGTGGCCAGTTTGCATCGTCTCAGGACTTCTACGACGTCTGTGATGAACATGGTATTCTCGTATGGCAGGTGAGCTTGCTGCGCCCTATATCAAGCCTGTGTGCGATCTATGCATCATGAGCTGACAAAAGCTTCGTAGGATATGATGATGGGCTGCGGCGCCTACCCCGTCAATGCCTTCCTCCTCACCAGCACTGAAGCCGAAGTTCGTCAAAACGTCAAGCGCCTGCGCCACCACCCCAGCATCGTCCTCTGGTGCGGCAACAACGAAGACTATATGTTTGCCGAAATGCACAAACTCACGTATAAACCCGAAGACACCATTCCGCGTCCTAGCTGAAGACAAACTGGCCCGCCCGTTACTACTACGAGAAGATGTTTCCGGAGATATATGCAAAGTACTCCCCTCGCGTCTCTTACTTCCCTTCCTCTCCCTTCTCGCCGCCCTCGCACGACCTCCCGCATCGTCTGGCGAATGATACGCAAACGGGCGACACGCATGCCTGGCGTATATGGATGGCCGATCAGCCTCGCTTGCCCTATCAGCAGTACAGATCCATCTCAGGGCGATTCGTGTCCGAGTTCGGAATGAAGTCGTAGCCCTGCCTGCGCACGTTGGAAGCGCACATCACAAAAGAAGCGGTTCGGCATCCTCAGAGCCGGATTCTGGATGCGTGGTGGCGCTGTGTCTGGACAAGAACTTCCGACATGGCGTTGATTTGCAGAGCTATGTATATGCAACGCAGCTGCATCAGGCTGAAGCTATGTATATGCGACGCAGCTGCTGCAAGCTGAAGCTATAGACTTTGCGGTAAGGGCGTTTTTGAGGGTTTGGAGGGGCGCAGGACATGAAGAGTGTGCTGGGAGTCTGATTTGGCAACTCAATGGTGAGTCTTCCTTGGTCATCATCCTATTTGTGATTTCACGTTCCTATCCACTATTCATGCGACCACTTAAGCTAACATCCCCATTCCCATCATTCAGACTGCTTCCCCGCGGTCTTCTGGTCCCTCGTCGACGCCGACTCCCGCAAGAATCTCGCCTTTGGCTATTGGAGAAGGACGCAAGCCACAAAAAGAGGGAAGAAGTGCTCGCGAATTCCGTCGTAGCGTTGACATTGTACAATGATGATGGAAAGAAGCTGGCTCGCTTCATGAAGTGGCCGCAGCCACTGCGTCATTTGGATCTGAGACCAGGTGGTCTTAACGTCCAAGTCGAGAGGACGTCTGTACCCAATCATGTGTCTGCGTTCTCGTCTGCGTCAGTTCTGGAGACTCGCAAGGAAGAAGACGTGGCGAAAGTCAGGCTGAGGGCGAAAGTCCCGCTCAAGGCAGTGGAGCTGTATGCAAAAGATGCGGATCTGGAGGTTTCTGATAATTGTATCGATGTGGTGCCGGATGAGGATGTGGAGGTGCTGGTGAGGGGGTTGGGGTCGGGCGGTGGGGTGAGGGTTTTGACGAGGCATTTGGGTGAGGCGGTGGGTGTAGAGGTGTAGGTGATTGGGATGGTATTAAGGAACAGAGTTTTGGGACAGAAGCGCGCGATGGTGGGGATGGGATTGATGATTGTGTGTTTGTGCCACTTCAAGAGGTGACAAGAGAGTCCTGCTGATACTGTCATCTACTATGGTTTAGAGTTCCTTTTTACACTTTCCGGCTACTTGAGTACACGAGATCTGGCAACGGGACATGTCGTAGCCACATCAGCAGTAGGCAGGTCTTTGAAAGACAGTGACGGAATGCCAGTCAGGTTCTATCAGCAGTACGTCCGCCGGGAAGCACACCCTAGTCTTCGTTCACACATGAATGCGCATTCGGCATGTATCAGAATGTACAGATCGACGGGCCTAGCACTCTATCCTCAGCCGGGCGGCTAGTTAGTAACAACTCTGCCTTGCACTTCTGCTATTTACAACCTCTCCTCATCATCCACCATCATCTACCTCTCTATTCCCTCCAAAATCTCATCCTCCCTCCACATCCCCCTCACAACAGCCTCAATATCGTCAATTCCGTCGGCACTCCGGGGGACGGGGAGGGCGCTATGGCATAGACGATACGTACGCGTGATAAGATGGCGCGTGTAGGCGTGCATGCGCAAGGAAGTTGACGCAAACGTAGCGATACTTGTCTACACACCCGCCTCACCATCCACAAACATCCAACCCTCCATCCCCTCCAACACCTCATCCTCCCTCCACGTCCCCTGCACAACAGCCTCAACATCCTCAATCTCCTTCGGCACTGTCGTCAGATTTTCATACCCATTTTCCGTCACAAGCACGCAATCCTCGATCCGTACACCACCAACTGCCCAGTACTTTTTCAGCACGGCGCCATCAAGGAAACGTGCGTACTTTGGGTTAGATAGTGCGGGCTCAAGGATTAGCCGGTTGAAGTAGATGCCTGGCTCGACTGTGATTACTGAGCCTGCTGGGAGGCCTGTTGGGAAGGTGGAGTTGTCGATGGAATGGTCGGTGAGAAGGCGTGTTTGGTTGGGCAGGAGCGACGTTGGCTTGGGTGTGCGGCGCGGGCCGCCGACGTCGTGGCATTCGAGGCTGGGGTCTGTCAGTATGTCCTTCTACTGCGTCCAGGTACGTTCGTGCTCACCCAATGTAATGTCCCAACCCATGCGGCAAAAACAGATAATCCACCCCAGCCTTGATGACATCCTCCTTCCTGCCAATCAGAATCCCCAAATGCAACAGCCCCTCCACCATGATATCATGCGCCACATCCGTCACATCATACGAATAATCCACCCCGGCCTTCAGCATGCCAATACACGTCTTCTGCATTTTAAGCACCAATGCATATATCTCCCTACTCCGCTCATCAAATGTCCCGGAAATCGGGAATGTCCTCGTAATATCACTCGCATAGCAACGATACTCGCCGCTGGCGTCGACAAGAATGTTCAGCATATCCGGCGTGATGGTCTGGTTGTCGCGCATATAATGCAACGTAGCACCCGCAGTGCCCGCAGCGATGATGGCACCATAGGCTTGGCCATCGCTGGTGCCGTCGCCGTCGAGGCCGTGCGCGATGCATTCGGAGACGAAAATTGCCTTGAGTTGACGTTCGTTGTGTGCCTCGGATGCAGCGCGCATGATGGCGAGGTGAGCGAGGCCAGAAACGCGGTTGGCTTCGCGGATTGCCTCGATCTCGTAGGGGGATTTGGAAATGCGGCAGAAGTCGAAAGCGGCCTTCAGTAATGAAGTGCTGGGTTGCGCGATACCGAGAGCAAGAGGATTACGTAGCGGTCCGAGCGTCAACAGCATCTTCGTAGACGTGGAGGAGGTCGCCTGTGCGTAGAGATGCACGGATAGATTCGCTACGACTTGGACGTCGTCGACATCGTACAGCGCTTTCGCATCAGCGACCGTGAGGCCGGGTCCGTTGAAGACCAAGGTGCGCTCGTCAGGCGGCGAGGGAATATACAGAGTGCTGCGGCCTGAGGCGACATCGTAGGAATAGGCACAATCGGCGGCGTTGCAGCCGGTCACGTAGTAGAAGTAGCGGGATTGGCGGAAGGGGACTTCGAGGTCGGAGTCTGGGTAGGGACGGCTGGGAGTGCCTTCGAGGTAGATGAGGGAATTGGTGATGGGGAGGGAGGGAGAGGAGGTCTTGATGTGGGAGATGATGCGAGAGATATGGTCGCGCGCGGGGTATTTTTGCTTTAGGACGTCCCTCATCTTGGGGCTTGGAGCTTCAGTGTGGCGAGACTTGCAGATGCAGGTCAGACCAAGAGTATCACGAAGAGACCTTGTCGTCTATGTATGTTCGATATCTGACCGGTGGCTGGTGATACGTCTCCGAAATGGGAAGGTATTGGGTATTGGGTTTCGAGTCACGTGACCTGCGTTCATTCGCATCGTCTACGGCTCTACTGTAATCTGTAATCTGAAACACCTACGCTTGATTCCAGTGTTTCAATGTTGAACAGCTGTCATTCGAACCCGACATGACTACACCTACCACGGTAGCCAGGGGAATAGGATATGAGTCAGCCTGACGGGAGGGTACAAGCTTGGTAGATGTGAAAGACTCGAAGGTTCAGTGTCGAATCTTGCTATTTTTCGCGGCTCGAGGACAAGATTATTGATTATATGATTATATTTGATTTCCTATATATCCTCATTCCACGATTACATGTTGTGCTCTACTCATTGGCGATCTTCGAAGTGACTCCTTGTAGCTTCGGGCAGCCAACGAGTCACACCATCTCGCCTATACGCTTTGTCCCCTCCCATAGCTCGGATGCTCAGCTCAAGAATGCTGCACGGCACTTGTCATTGCTACTATTGATCTTGGTAATTACGACGTATGGGGCACTGTTCTATTTACGGAACGTGAACTAGGTCGAGCCAGCTTGCAAAGATCCTCAGCAGTGCTGCGACTACTGTCCGTCCTTTTCGTCACCGCGTCCATGCCTGCATCAGCATTGTAGCACTTGCTGTCCTCTCAGACTTTCGAGACCGATTCTGGAACGTAGATCTTCCTTGGCTTGACGCCACAGATAGTAAGCTAGTGTTGCCATGATACTGATCAAGGTCACAGCTCATTCGCACATTCGCTCAAAGGATCCATTCATTCCTGGATACAGCCGAGTGGCTCTCCTTCTTCGATATTGCCCCAAGATCTAGCTACTTTGATAGTATCTGGTCGATTCGGGTGAAAACATTGGCATTGATGCAGCGTGTCGACATGCTTACTATTAACATTTCTTCCACCACCACAGTCAGTGAGGCCGCACCAATCAGGCTTGACATACACATCGAAGAGGTCGACTCCTTAATGGACACATGGTTGGATCAGTACCGGCATAGGCACACCATATCGAATGGTCTTGAGCTTTATTGGACAAGCACCGCTCTTCCTCGGTTTACTAACAACGCGCTTTCGCTACTAATTAACTTTGCTACTTCGGCCGTTGCAAGCATGATGATCTTTTACTGGACGTACAAGCTCGAGCTCGCAATGCTTCGAGAAGATAGCCATGACTCGAAAGCTATGGGAAATACTGGCGATCTCACCTCCTCATTTGCCACGAATACACATTGTCTGGGTTCGCTGATAGTCAGGTCTACTACATACTGGCTGAGGAAAGAGCTTGTGTCTACACACGTCTATATGTACATAGTCATCTTTCCATACCAAGTAGCCTGGACATGGTTTGCACGTCGACTGCAGCTTTACGCAAATGAAATATTGGCATGCCACGCTGTTCGCGAGAGGATATTGACTGGTGGATCAAAGACTCGAGTCGCTGAATTCGTGATCGATCAACTTTGCAAAGGGCCACCAGATCATAGCTGAAGACGTGAGGTCAGAGGAGACTTGACTCTGTGAAGGTCCGGTTGCGCCGAAGAGGATGTAGATTGACTCACAAGTGTACCAGAACTCAGCAGTGATTCGACAGTGTGAGTCGATGCCTGTAGCAATCTAGGGTTCTCCTGCGTTCGGCTTTGCGATTCGTGAGGCTGTATACGGCTGGTATATATCTGAGAAGCGCTGCCCTGGCCCTCGTTCTTGCGGTGATGGATCTTTGCAACCATGAAGTATTTCATGATGTTTTCAGGCTCCGACACTCACTGATAACATTGCCTTTAGTTAGCTGTACTCTTCCGCGATAGCAACGTCGCAGGATCATCTTTGTCGGCTGCTTGGCTACGGCATTGATACTGGACAGCGGGTCCTCGCATTTGCTGGTCCCCAAAGTTTCACAACTGATCTCGCAAGGCAGGTTGTGCTGAGTTCAGTGAAGTCGATCGTATATTGAGGTGCAAGTTGACGTGTTTCGCTGACTACGACACAGGCCGCTCGCGCCTTTGCACTGAGGATGGATACTTTCATTGCCTCTACCGGATGGTGTATGTATTTTGAGGATATGCCGCATCGAGCCTATGGCGATCGTGTCTGGCCAGTGGTCTTGAAGATACTTGGAGTGATGTAACAGGCGGATGTGCTAGCTGTGACGGGATCAGGTCTTTTGGAACGTCTCATACTTCTTGGATAACTTGATGATGTCGACATCGTATACCGCGGTGGCAGTCTCGCTTTCCAAGATATCAAGAGCCTGGCTTCTGTTGTGAATGTATAACCTCACGTGTGCTGCTCTGATATTGATGTCCTTGTCTGGTTCTTTACCGAGGTCATCGGTAGAAGGTTCTTCCGCGCGGCACATCCTTGACCCTAAGCTTTGTCCGCATCAGCATCAGGCAGTCCCTCTGCTGCGATAGGAACACGGGACGAGGCCCCAAGATACCTCCATCCTTCCATACAATGCCAAGTGCAGGCTTGCAGGCTTGCAGGCTTGCAGGACTGTCAGCTGATGCTTTCTACCCCGCTCCTTATTGCT
>Ga0058698_10000101_pt1 | contig 47692 bp, 56 predicted proteins | sample AgamicAsSfe_FD_67288 | JGI IMG/M metagenome (GOLD analysis project Ga0058698, IMG submission 67288) | Agave microbial communities from Guanajuato, Mexico - As.Sf.e | ecosystem: Host-associated > Plants > Phyllosphere > Phylloplane/Leaf | place: Guanajuato, Mexico | collected 2012-05-30
AAAAAAATGCTGTCAATCGTGTGCCTCCTGTATGTCCTTTCGTATCTTGATCGAGGCAATATCGGAAATGCGAAGACTGCCGGGATCCTAAAGGACCTCCATCTCTCTGACAACGACTGGGTGTGGGTCCTCCAGGTCTTCTACATCTCCTACGTGCTGTTCGAGTGGACCCAACTGTTTTGGAAGATACTGCCGGCGCACGTCTATGTTGCTGCGTTATGCTTTCTGTAAGTTCGTTTGTGCTCCTCGATGTCGCCCTCTGTGCTGACGCTGGAAAAGTTGGGGTGCTGCAGCCATGTTGACTGGCGCCTCTCACAACAAAGCTGGTCTCATGACCGCTCGCGCGTTCTTAGGGTTCTTCGAAGCAGCTTTCGGAGCTGGTGCACCGTACTTTCTATCGCTCTTCTACCAACGCCAGGAGTTAGGCAAGCGTGTGGCTCTCCTGACAGGCATGTCGCCATTAGCGAACTGTTTCGCTTCATCGCTGGCGTACGGCATCCTCCATATCAAGGCATCGATAGCTCCATGGCGACTGCTCTTCCTGATTGGTATGTGGTATTATTCAGGCCCCACGTGAGCACGGTTGCTGATTTGGGCCTTAGAGGGAGCGCCAACCGTATTATGCGCAGTTCTTGTCTATTGCTGTCTTCCCGATTCTCCAGATACCGCGCACTTCTTGACCGACGAAGAGAAGCTGCAGGCTCGTCAGCGACTTGCCACTGTTGATCGGACAGAGAAGTCGAAAGTGAGCTGGACGCAGGTCTTTGCTGGCTTGACAGACTACCAGAACTGGGTTCATGCCACGATACACTTCTGCTGCAACTACTCATTCGCTGCTTTGTCGAACTTCTTGCCGACGATCGTCCGCGATATGGGCTACAGTTCGGTCAACGCACAAGGCTTGACAGCGCCTGCCTACTTTCTCGCCTTCTTGTGCTGTATGTTCGCTGCCTGGGGCTCTGACAGGTTTGGCAAGCGAGGTTGGTTTGTCGCTGGTTTTGCAACCATGGGTACCGTGGGCTACCTGATGTTGGCAGCGATTCAAGACGAGACCAAGACAGGACCTCATTACGCGGCCATCTACCTCGCGACATGCGGCATCTTCCCTGCGTTGGCCATCAACATTACCTGGCTGCTCAACAATCAGGGTGGCGATTCGAAGAGAGGCGCGGGTCTCGGTATCCTGGCGACGTTTGGACAGTGCTCGTCTTTCGTCAGCAGCACTCTGTTCCCATCTCGTGACGGGTGAGATATCTTTTTTCTTTTTTGCTCACGTTCGCAGACGCACTGACTTGACCTCGCAGGCCATTCTACGTTACAGGTTGCGCTGTTGGATGTGCTTTCAGTGGGTTAGCGGTGGTCTTAGCTCTTGGTCTGCACCAGAAGCTAGAAATCGAGAACCGCAAGCGCGATCGCTTGTACGGCGAGGTAGACACGGACGCGCACGTGAATGTGACTGATAGCGGAGACAAGAACGTCAAGTTCCGTTATCTCACTTAGGCTTCCTGGCCATGAGCGCGATATCGGCCGATCTCGCTGCTACCAGCATGTGTTTGTTCTGACATCGTGTTCACTGCTAGAATAGGCATCTCGTATGCAAGAAGTTTGGCCTTCATTGTCTATTTGAAGAGCTCCAGTCAAGCTTATCGATTGCTGCTCGACTTCCAAAGGTGAGATTGGGCTTGATTGTCGAAAACAGCTACATTCCTAAATTCCATATGAAGTCCAAGGTGTCATCACCCAAGCACTGTAGACCTTGAAAGTTGTCCATGCCAAATGACATGAGACTTGAGTCGAGTGGCAAGCTGAGCCAATTTGCATCTGACGTATCGATTTCTGGCACTTGCTGGAAATCCACGAGTTCGAAATGATTCGCCTCCAGCGAGGCAGCGAGGCCCGGGAACCGAGAAAGATCAAAATTCGGAGGTGTGATGTTGTGCGGCCGAGTCGAGGGCACAAAATGCTCCTGTAGCCTTGTCATGTGCATCTCGAGGAGCATCGAATAACGGCCGCCCAGATGGAGGTCGTCTGGATTGCTGTTCTTCAGCGCCACTATGACTTGCGTCAGGACCTCTAGTGCACCTTGCAACCTAGCCGGGCTGACCCCCAATCCAAGGCCTTTCAGGAGAAATATGGAAGCAGTCGTGATGTGCAGGAAGGTCCTTATCGTGCAAAACCGTAGGAAACCCAGGTCATACAGCTTAATAGCTATCTTGAGTGTATTCAGCGTGCTATTGATGACTTCCTGCACGTGCGCAAAATCGGTGGGCGTAAGCTGAAATGACGCAGAACCTGAGACAGCGCTGCTCGATTCAGCCAGGGTGCGAAACAAAATGGCTTGAAGTCCTAGAGAATACGTGTGCATCCGTGTACTCTCATACTCGAGGACGAGGAGACTGCTGAGGTACGTATCACTTGCTGTGTGGCCTGTTGTCAGCAATGCGAGATGAGAAATGATATCGGTTAGCACTCACAGAGGGTGTCATCATGGTCTTTCGACCAGGCGGTGAGTAAGGTCTGGATATGCTCTGTCATGCTGATATAGCGACCGCTGCGGATGATCTGAGATGTCGTGGTAGGGTTGGGGAAGAGCAAATCTGATATAGACCTCACGATTTTAGTCAATCGTGTCCACGCAGTGAGAAACGGAGTCCATGCGCGTCTTTGTATGTCGCTGCCTGCTTGAGAAGTATCCGAGTACACCGCCGAGTGGCTGTTGCTAGGTGTCATCATTGATCGGCGGCCAAGTCGTGAAGAGAGCTGCTCCTGGTAAACATACAAGAGTTTGGCCAGCCAAGTCTTTTGTTGCGCGACTCGACGCTCGCATTGCGCTAACCTCGTATTTGTGCTATCATGCTCGTCTTGTTCGTCAAATATGCCGAGTTCATTGCCAAGAGATAATGCGCAACTGAGCACCATCCAACACATCCGGTCTGATCTGTTGGCCGGTTCGATCACGTCCTCTCGCCATCGTGTCCTGGAAGGGCTGTCAACTGTGCTCCCGTCCTGATCACGTCGATCTTTCACAGTGAACAAGATATCTGAATCCCAGCCGTCACTAGGTGGAGGCGCGTACAGAGCTCGAGGATGCCAGTCCGTCAACAACAGCAGGGCCTCAATGGTACCCAGCGTCCGCGTCTTGGCCTTGGAGTATTTCTCCAATCCCAATACGAGGCGCATAAGTAGGTGCTGGAAGTGATCCCATAATCTCTGGTGGATCAAATAGCCTCTTGAATGCCCTCCGATAGTAGGCAAAGTGTGGTAGCGAGAAGATATGACCAGTATCATACAAGTGAGGACTGGTTCATGCGTCACTAACAGGTAGTGGTTCGACCGCTCTGCGTAGACTTGATGTCTGTGAGCTATGCTTCACAGAATGAGCGGCGGGCCGAAGCGGAGGAACTCACACTCATCCAAAATCGGACACAACGGTGCAACGTTCTTGAAGAACCTACATATTGTATTAGCATTTAGCTCCGCCAGATCGAGGCTGGGTGATCTCACATGTCCAAGTACCATACGATCTCCGGAGCTGATAGCCACCCCATACGCACAAAGCGATAAGCGTTCCAGGTGTCAGTGAGTTCATTTGAAAGGTCCGGCAACATGTTGGAACTCATATTGGCAACGGATGAAAGTGGTGTAGAAGCTGCGTTAGTAGCGTGCTGTTCAATAGGCACCGGCACTCGTGCACCATTGACTTCTCTTTCTTCGCGTTGGGCCGCCTCGAAGAGCAGATTCAAAGCGTCGTTGCCGTTTGAGACGACGGTGGTCATCATAGTATTGTTCAAGTCAGCACTGATGGAACCTTGAGAAATATCACCTGCATCGTCGCGCTGTACAGCAGTCGCTGGTAAAGCATGCACATCTGGCACGGCGCCACTGTGCGTGCCTAGGTCTATACTATCTTCATCGCCATCCTGGCTCTGGCTGACGCTCTGCCTCTGCCGTCTTGGGCCGTGTCTTGTCACGGTATATGTGCAAGGGCGCATCTCTCTGCGACACTTAGCGCATGGTAGCCCAGCGGCATACTCCTCCGCCGTGATCCTGCATTTTGCCTTCTTGTTCCGGCAGGAGATGCATGCTTGTCACAAGTTAGCCCCGAACGTGTGTAAACCCTTCGTATAGTTCCCACCTTTGTATGCTCGATGATACTGTGGTTCGGCTTGATCACCTGGCCTGTTTCTTCCAATCGGTCCAGGGTTGCTTCGGTCGTGGTCCATAGCGAATATTCGTAACACTCAGCATCGCAACGACTCCAAGGAAAGCAACGGAAACTTAAGTGTTCTTGAATAGGCCCGGCTGTCCCGTTTCGATGTCTGCTTTTGCGGGGTAGAATGTGGAGGTGGCTGCGGAAAGCACCGGATACTTTGCCAGGCCGTCCACGCGGGGAAGGAGCGCGCAGACAACGACTTCTAGCCTGACACTGCGTTGCTGGTGTGACGCTACTCAGCATCATTGGATACATGACGCTTGATCCGACGGACGACATCTTATGTGCGATCATTATCGGAGCACGTTCGTGACTGCGGGCGCTTCAAGGAGAACGCCGACAGATTGTCACGTGATGGCAATGGCGGCAGGTGGTAAACAGGAAGGCGCACCACAGCATCCTCAAAACGGTACCACGACAGACGGCGGGTCGGGCAGGAGAACTAATTTTCAGTGTCCTATGGTCGTATGTGCTCAGTTGTGGCGGCTTGTAGAATATATTCTGATTGGTTGCCCGTTTCTCGACGCAGGGGTGGTCTCCCAACTGTCATACCTATTCTAGATCCCAGTTTCCCGTAGGCTGAAGGACCATGATCGTTAGAACAAAGAAACTCAAAACGAATTCTCGACCCTTGCTTGCTTGAGTTCCCTTACGCAAGTCCACCAATTGCAACCGTTAGATATAGGTGAATTGGTTCTCGTGATAAAAGTCCTCGCTTCGCGATCCATCCCTAAAGCGACATAGCCACGGCAAATTAGGCCTACTAGCTGAACGCCGTACGCTTGTGGCAGTTAGAACCAACAGGCCATTCAATTGATTTCATCCTTTTTGTGACTGCAAATGATACCCTGGAGTGATTACCTCCGGGGCTAGATATATAAGAGCGTACCAACCTAGACAGCATTCATCTCCCAGCCTTCTAGCCACACTCTGAGCCTCAAATATAAATACACTTATCCTATTCGCATTTCATACTACTCGTTACCAACCTCTCACAGATTGGTGAATTCATCCAAGATGGTGCTCCCTTACTTCACCGCCCTCGTCTTCGGTACCATGCTTCCTGGCCTCAACCTGACCCAATACGCCGACCACTACGACAACGTGCACATTCCACTCGTCAAGTCGCTCACCGGCCCAAACTTTCCCGCCGTGCACACGCGACACTACTTTGGCGGGAATCCCGCCTTTGTAAACGCCAGTTATCCTGTCGATTGGAACAGCATGGCGACCATGGAGTTCAGAGACCAGGCGCATGCGCTGACATTTCTAAACATTATCGGCCAGCCGGCAGCGAAGGCCAAGATCGAGGAGGACGAGCATTTATTCATGGCACATGCGCCGAGGACGGTGATTGTTGGGACAGATGGTAGCGTTTCGTGGCCATAAAAGGTGTGCACGAGAGGGGAGTGTATGTATAGGAAAGATGCACTTTAGAGTTTTGATTATGGTTCCGAAGCACGGTATGGATGAATGGCGTAATACACGCACAATGGACGTAAACGGAAAACATGAAGTAGACTGATACTACGATGTGAGATAATGTAATATCTCTCATCTAAGGAAAGTAGTATTAGGCTCAAAGTGTTCTCCCCGTTTGCTTTTCAATGGATGTCGATTTAGGTACAGGTACATCTGAAAGTACGCGATTCAGGTAGCGCTTACTATTGTTCGGTGGTATAAAGGATGTTCCTTGGTACGTAAGCATCAAAGTTTCTGGAACAACAGTACGAATGTGCACCTGAGTCTACCTAGGTGTCAATCAAATTTTTGTGCTTGGAAAACATACAGCTCTGGAACTTTGTCGAGGAGGAGAACACGTCAAAGACATATTAGTTGATTTGTAAGAAAAAAGCCGCCTTGACCTGTCTCTATACTTCCGCTCACGTTGCGCTCTAGTGTGGTCGCATACTAATCGACATACGTGAGGCTCGCGTCGGCATCTGGAAAATCCCGATGATTAGCTTAAACATATAAAAAGCATTTCAGTAGAAAGCAAGGCCTGGATGAACAAAAGGTAAGATGTACGCAAGATATCTCTCATTTTGCCTACCCTCAACTCACTTCCCCGTCATGTTCCCCCCTCAGCCCCCGTATTGAGCCCCATTGTGTATATCATCTAGAATCCTCCGTGACATAATCAAGCACCCAACACCCCGTTGCAACATGTCAAACATCCCGTAGTAGATCCAACTCAGACGCAACCCAAAAAAAAGAACCCGCCTGCCGTCATGCACTCATTGCTCCGCTGAACGCCCAACAACGCCAGTCAGATCGCTCTCGGAAGCTATGAATCCTTTTGCAACGCCAAAAGTGGGGAATAGAGAAGGTAGCCACAGACAGTAGCCACAGGGAGAACAAAGTTCTCATAAAAGAAGAAGAAAAGCGCGATGAATAGAAGCGAAGTGAAATGAGGTTGAGCGGGGTGAAGATAGCCTGTATCGTTGCTCAACCATTACCGCCTCGTGGTAACACTGAGCGTCAGCTTGGGATTCCTCTCAACCGCGATCTGGAGATCCTCGTCATTCTCGATGGGGTAAAAATAATTGTCCTGTTCATCTTTGTACTCAACAATCAACTCCTCCTCTTCCTCGCCTGGCCGCTCCATTTTCCTTCTCTCAACAAGCTTATTGTAGAGGTCGATGAACTTGAGCGAAATAGGCATACGGATGACGACGCAGTTATCTTCTTCGAACCATACTTTAATCTTGAGGGCAGAGGATGTGCCTGTGCTGGTGGCTGTGGAGGTAGAGGAGTGGTTGTGGGTCATGGGCGGTGGGTTGAGGTTTGACGAGTATGCTTGCGAGGCGGTTGACTGGCCGCGCTGGTGGGAGGGGTAGTTGGAGCCAGTTGAGTAAGGTGTGACAGGTGTTGTGGCTTGCAGTTGATCTGCAGATGATTGTCTGCTCGTTCCTTGTGAAGGGTTCGATGACTGGTGTGATTGCTGTGACAGACGATACTCTTCAGCAGCGACAATATCCGGGTCTATCTCGTAGTCGCCCTGTCTTGGTGCGAAGAAACCTTTGACAAGGTGACCTTGTGTGATGTGTGGTCCTAGCTTGAGGAGGTTCTTGATGTATTCGTCGAGGTTGGCGCGGCGCCCGTTGGAGATGTTGTCCGTTACGTAGGTGACGGGCCCAGGCATGAAGGGTAGTGTTCGCTCGCCTGAGCCACTCGTGCCTGCCTCGACTGGATATGTCGCTATCAGTTGTATCTGCAGGTCGTAAAAGTCCTGGTACAGCCGCTGCAACTCCCAGTGTCGGCCATCCTCCATCTGGCACTCTATAATGAACCAGAAGATGTCGTCGGCAAAGCAGTAGCGTGGCACGCATGCCTTGATGGGTGCAAGCAAGTTGTCGGATGTGCGGTATTGGTTTCGTGGTTGCGCCGTGGAACCGTTGCGCGAGTGAGAGACCTGTATATTGTCAGCCGAGATGGGTGCGCCCGGCGTCAGACAGCTTACCGAGCCGGCCTTGTTGTGCCCTCCGTTGCTCCTGATGCTCATGCGCTCCATGCCTTGTTGCAGCGACTGTCCTGAATTTGTCTCAAGCTTTCCAAGCGGTATGCTGCCATTCTTGTAGTCTGCTGCCATCTTTTTCCACTCTTCGACCTTGGGCACGCCCGCGGCCGTGACTGCTGCCTGTGTGTCGGCGACTGCCTGGCCCGTCGTCATGTCGCGGATCTCGATGAAGGAAACGGGTATGAGGCCAGGACCGCCGAGTCGCGTTATCGGCTTTGCAACGAACCACTCGGGATTGGACTGTGCAATGACGATAATGGCCTCGCCCTCCTTGGCCTCGAGCTCGTCGGGCCGCTCTGCCTTGAAGTCGTAGATGACGATGCCGTAGACCATGGCGCCACGCCCTCCTCCGCGCGACATGCGCATCTGCTGTGTCATGATGTCCTGGGCCGAGGGTTGGGGGCTCGTGATGCGTTCTTGGTAGCCCGAGTCGTGGGGCTGCTGTTGTTGCTGATGCGGTGTGGAGGAGCGCGGCGCAGAGCCACCACTGTCGCGCACAGTCTTGCCTACGCCCTCAAAGTAGGAAACGGGTACCAGTCCACGCGTGCCGTGCAGCGGATTGCAGGCCTCGTACCACTCGCTGTCGTCTTCGCGGCCGACGACGTGCAGAAAGTCGCCCTGTGAAAAGGCCAGGAAGCCAGAGTTTGGGCTGGGGTCGGCGGGCTTGTAGTCGTAAAGCGCTTTTATGACCTGAAATGAGATGGCTGTTAGCTTCGCGCTCATCTGCCCCATCGGGAAGCGGGTGCCGGGGGCGCGCGCATCATGATATGGCGACATGGAGCGACGTGCAATGTTGTTCGACTCGGGCGCAAGTGTGCCGCCCACATGTAGGCACTCACGCAATGCGCGTGGTGCGTCCAAGAGCGAACGACTGCCCCGTCCTTGTGCGCTCACGCCTCGTAGAAGAAGCAGAAGTGGGGTGCTTGGGCCCCGACGTTGATCTACGTACCTTTTTTGGCGGGACAATGGCTATAGCGTCCTTGGGTGGAATTGAAATGTGGTGCGGGCGGTTGTCCTTCTCACTCTTCATACTCCTGCGGAACTAAAGCAACACCGTTAGTACGTACGTATGCGGAGCGTGACTCGACCGGCGCAGCGGCGTGGGTGGCGGCAAAAGCAAAGCAACGCACCTTCATCGTGCAGCGTGAACGCGACTTTGCGCAGCGAACGTCCCGGTGTAGGGAGAGATCAGGAGGTCGAGGGTTGGATGTGATCGCTCGGGGTGTGTTGCTACTATGACTGTCGACCGGGAATGCGGCGTGTGCGTGCGGGGGCGAGTACGCGGCGGATTGAAGCTGAGTTTGAAGCGTGCACCGGCCCTCCAGAGACGATGGTGAGGCTACTTAGGTGGGCGGCGATACTCGTCGTCGTCAGGTACTGCAAGAGGCGCAGTCACTACGGGGAACAAGAAATGAGTGGGTGCTCTCACGCTGCGAGGGATCCCAGCTACTGCACACCACTTGGCGATTGCTTCCTGGACCTCTGTGGCCCTCTTCTCGGGTCACACTTTGGGGCGGCGACGCTCCTGGCACGCCTCGGAACAAACGAGATGCGGGCAAAGGAACGCGCCAGATCCGCTTCCCCTTTGTTCTTCCGTAATGACTCCAAACGCTGACCCGGAATGTGCAGTGTCTACCAAGATACAAATATGCCCGACCAGGTGGAGCTTCAGCCTGCCAAACGTCTAGCTGCAGGTCCACCACAATTCGCGTCTGTCACCCGCAGCCCCCCCAACTTCCGCGTTGCTTTCATACCCTTGCAGCCAATCACGAGCCCTACTATGAGACGATGCTAATGCCTACATTGACCATGCCATCATTTCCACATGCAAACCTAAACCCAACACTCTCCTCCTGTCTGTCATAGATAGCGTTGTTCAAATCTTCTTCCCATGGTTAATGCTTGACGCGGCCCGAATGAAACATTTCTCACCCCAGGGTCTAGCAACTATCCCGTACAATTTCACAACGCGCTTCACATGCTCAACGCAAACTCCATGAACCAATGCATTGACGACTACACGAACGCCTGCATCCTCTGAGTGGATATCACTAGCGCCAACCTCCACTGAAGAACTACGCCCTATCCAATCAAACCCTCTATGCCCTCTTCCGTCATCTCATTGGCTCAGTCAAGCCGCCCCGGCTGGCATTCACAAAGGAACACACCCAGCCATGGCCCAAACAATGGACAATCGAAAACGCGGCAGCCAACACCTCACGATCAGTGCTATGGCCACATTGTTGCTCAATCTTTGCAGGTCCGTGGGACATACTGCCGTGATGCCGGTCTTGCCGACCCCACGTGCAGTCGGACATACCCGAGCCGAATGCTCTGAGACACAGGGACCACCACCATCGAGCAGCCAGCTCGAATCCTACATGGCCATCTAGGCCAACTCCACTCTACCCCATTTTGTTTTCCAGTCCACTTTTTCATCCATGTCCATGACGTACCAAAAGCTCGAAAGAACCCATTTTGGCTAGTGATGAGCAACATCTGAGACATTGCATGTATGAGAAGAAAACTAGAAGATTCCGCGCATCCAACGCATCAAGCGGGTGCCCCACGTTCCGTCTACTGTCATCGAGAGAAGCAGCGTTAAACACCGGGGGGTCGTGGCTCGAGACATGAGTGACGTGCCAGGTGACGCAGGGTATCGTAGAGGATTAGTGCAATTGAAAATTCGAAATCGTAATAAGATACTGGAGAAGATGAAAGGAAGGTGCTGCTTGCTCGGAGGTCGACTCATATTTGGCCCTTGATGTCTACTTTGCTGAATGCGGCAGCACGGAGGCTTTCGAACTGTGATGCGGCTTCTCTGATCCTGACGCGGTACTGACGATCGCCTTTGTCTTCAATGACGTTTTGCGCACCGTGCGTTTCGAGGAATTCACGGCATATCTCATCATTGTCGAAACCAAGTTCGTCAGTGAGGAAACGGAGTGTGACATTTACGTATCTGCAGCTTGTTAGTGTATGACCGGCGTAGAGTCAAGTACGTATACATACCCTCTGGACATATTAGCTAGAGCGTTGAGGCGCTCACGCTCGACGAACATGTCCATGAGATAAGCGCCCATGTTTTGTGCTTCGAGATACAGTCTGAAGAACTTATGGTAATTGCCAAGAGCCAGCGAAGATCGAACATCAAGAGCATGCTTGATCCATTCGTGAGATTTGTCTGCGAGGGTTAATTCTGCCAACATGTCGTTCATGTCGGTCTTGTTGCACGTATATACGAAGTAGAGAATGCGATATGCCTTGAACTCGGCCGGATTGCCTCCCAAATTCAGCGCATAAAGTGCCTTCAACTGCGTCTGGCACTGGTTATACTCACCCAAATCTCCCTTCTCTAGTGATATCCGGGCGTGAATCTCGTACACCTTGACAGTGAAGGCGTTCTTGATGTGTTGGACAGTGAGGTCCTGACGGAGCGATTTGAATTGGTTACAGATGTAGTTGTAGTTCTTGTCCGCTTTCCACTTTTCCACTAGCATGGCCAAGGTCTTCTTGAGCACGTGGAGCGGTCGAACGGTTTCAGCCTTGGGCGGAGCGGTAAGGCGGAAGTAGCTCTTCTCGAGATTCTCGTTCGTTCCAACAACAGGTCCAGTAGGCATGTCGTCTTCGTCCTTCCGTGGCGAGCCCCAAGGGGGAGTCGTCTTGGTACCGTTGTGGCCGAGTTGAAAGCGCTGTCGTCGCTTGTCAAGCTCAGCCTGGTCAAACTTACTTGCGGCATCCGCGAGGACGTTCTTCTTCTGGCGCTTCTCATTGTGTCCGTCGCTAAAAGTCATGCGAGATGCTAGGTTAGTTTTGCGCCATGGCGGGACATTGGCTTGTGTTTGTTCGACTTGCGACTCCTCAGCTTCATGAGCATTGCGCTTCTTTGATTGGGGTGGAGATTGGTTAGTGTGTGTGACTGAGCCATTCATGTATGCAGGGTGCATGCCGTTGGCAACGGCAGTGGTAGGCATTCCCATGGCCGCCGCCCGTCGCTCCTCAAGAAGAAGCTCCTGAGGAAGAGGAAATGTGGGCCAATGAACTGTGTCGTGCGAGTTGCGCTCAGCAAACCAGCCGATGGTTGTCTTCAATCGTGCCTGCATGTCTGCTTGGGAGATGCCTGGGATGGCGTTCTGCGGATCGAAAGCTCGCCTCACGTACTCGCGAACGGCTGGAGGCCACTCGACCTTCTTCTTGGGTGCTTCGGGAGCCATAGCTGACTGCTGCCGTGTGTGAGCGTGGGCTGGTTCTCTTGTATGAGTGTGAAGACTAACAGGCGCGGGCGCGACTTGGAGGGTGGTGCGTGGATTGACTGTGTTATAGGCGGGTGACTGCATTGGCCGGGACCACGCTACAGTAGCCGAGGGCAAAGACATAAGCAGGCAAGCAAGGCAGAAAAAGCGAGAATGGAGTTGGCTGTTGGGTGAGTAGTTGCAAATGGACAAGAGAGATGTGCGAGAGATGGCGCGCGCGCGGGACAGGTCTATTGTGTCGCGGTGTGGAGGTGAGGGTGAAGCGACGGCCCGCTCAACTGATTTGCATCGCGCCTTCCTTGGCGATGACTAGCGCTGTGCTAACCGTAAGCATGCTAGCTTCTGGCCAATGACGATGGCTGGGCTCGGTGAATGCATGCGGAATCGGGCATCGTCGACTCGATCCAATGCGATGGCTGCACCTCGCATATCTTTACTTGCAGATGGTCTGAATGTTCTTGCATCAGCTCGACCTCACTACCGCACTGCGCCCGTCGCTCCTGCCGGAGGAGACGCTCCTTTTCGTCCAAGACGCCGTCGGGCTTTATGAGGGGTACGCGCATGTTCGCGACAGTTGCTATCCGCTGCTAATCAACCGCATAGGAAGTTCAAGATTCCCCAGTACCAGAATGGCCAGTCATACTTGACTTCACATCGTGTCTGCTACGTTGACCATAGCGAGCCACGCAAGAACTCCGTCGCCATCTTCCTCAAGGATGTCGAGAAACCAGAGTTCTATGTATGCACCGGCACATGTGCAAAGGACAAGCACACAACGCTGACTGCACATAGGCTGGCTTCCTCAAGTCGTCACCCAAGATCACACTTTATCCCAAGCCCCTGAAGCAGCTGTCGCGTGGCTCGCCTATACCCCCGAATCCACGAGTCGCATCATCGTCATCAACTCCCCCACGACATAGCAGTCCCGCACCGCCACCTCCGGCAAGCGCAACGTGGGTGTGTCCCATATGTTCCTTCTCGAACCCGGTTCCATCCAATTTCGATCCCGCGCTTGCCTCCCGCACGCCCATACCGCCATGTCTAGCATGCGGAATCAAGCCGCCTACAGTACATGTAGTCAAAGCAGCCATAGCAGCAATCTCAAACAGACCAGCGCCGGGCCCGCCACCCAAAGACACGAAGAGTAGCGCTCCTGCCCCTACAAACAATGGAGGGACGTCGTCATGCCCAAGGTGTACCTATCAGAACCATCCTTCTCTGCTCAACTGCGAGATATGTGGTGCATCTTTAACAACGGCCGTGGATAAGAGATTGGATACTCTCCAAGATCTCGATAGATCGCAGTCCCCTGGACCAGTCCTCTCATCACCTTTGCAGTCTGAATCTGTCGAATGCATCAAGATATCGTTCCGCGCAGGTGGAGGACCGATATTCTACGAGCGGTTGAAGAATGCTTTAGTTCAGCGTAAATGGTTGCTCCAAAGCGCTCCGCCAATTCCCAAGCCACGGCCGTCTTCAGGTACCTTTGACGACAGCTATACGGCTATGTCTGACGGTTCATCGGCAGAGGTCGACCGACCTCGTGTAGTTGGCATTGCGGGGCTGGAGCGACGAGGCTTGGAGCAAAGACAGAACAACGAGGCCATGATAGGCAGTGCATTCGAAGACCTTGACGCGCTGATGACTTCCGCGAAGGAGATCATAGCTCTGGCGGAACAATTCGCATCGCAGGCCAATCTAGGTACCAACGGTAGCTCGGAAGCCAACACGCTGGCATCCCAATCCGCTTCCGCGCTTGGTCTGGTAACGACCAAGGACATGCTCGGTACAGGTTCTGGGTCTGAGTCGCTGTACGTATCAGAACTATCAAGGAACTTGGCTGAATGGCTTACGGACGACACCCGCGGCATACTCAAAAGAGAGGGCGGTATTATGACCTTGGTAGATTTGTGGGCTGTCTTCAACCGTGCAAGAGGTGGCGTTGAGCTCGTTAGCCCGGCCGACTTTGAGAAGGCAGCCCGAATGTGGGATACATTGAAGCTTCCCGTGCGTCTCCGCAAGTTCAAGAGCGGGCTCCTCGTTGTTCAAGGACGCGATCGCACTGATGAAAAGACTATCGCAAGTCTATTAGCCTGGCTAAAGACACTGCATCAAACGCCACCAAACATGGACGTCACTTGGGATTGGCAAGCATTTGGCAGGGGTGTCACAGCTCAAGAGACGGCAGAAAGATTCGGTTGGAGCGTCGGTGTTGCGACGGAAGAGCTGGAGATGGCTGAAGAAGCGGGCGCACTTTGTCGCGAGCAAGGTATTGATGGGTTCAGATTCTGGGAGAACTGGCTGGTCAAGATGCCCGAAGTTATTGCCAACGTGTAGTCAAACAGAATGGAACACGCTCTCATTCGCTCACAAAAGGAGCATGTGCAAGGCTTTTGCTGGCACTTCTATGGTAGTAAATGACAACCTTCCACCTCATCTTCAAAGCACCGCTGGCAAATCATCTCCATGATCTATCTTGTATTCTCCTGCAAAAGTGCCACGAACATTTCGACCAGGAGGTTTCTTGAACAGTAGGTCCGGGTCGCATGTTGTTGCAGTGGTGTATATGAGCTTCACTGCATATCCGACTGAGCAAACGCGCGTGGACCCATAGAGTGAACCCAATGCGATCAGGCACCAGCCGCAGGGGCTTCCTTAAGCCAATCGCGCATTTACCGCTCCTTCCATTAGGGTCCAGGGTCCATCTGTATTGTGCCCTCGTATCCCACAACATCGGGCCTCACTTGCACAAGACCTCTCCTGCATCTACTGATCTTCCATCAAATTCAACTGGCGAGTATGGCCTTCACATCGACTATGTAAGTGTTCTTGAGTCTCGCGACGTGCTATACTTTTGTTACAGTAACTGACGTGTCGGGTGCAGGACGTGCGCAGGTGACACCAAGACTATGCAAGCTGTAAACAGCAAAGGCACAGGCAAGAGCGCAGGCACGAAGCGAGCCATAGACGGAAGCGGTTCAGAGTCTCCGAGCAAATATCAGAAGACAAAGGCGACCACCGTTGAAGATGCAGTCATGCCAGAAGAGGTCAAAGAGCCTGTGGAAACACGGGCAGGAGATCCAGACCAGGTTTTCAGATTTATGGATCTACCAGGGGGTTGGTCACTGCCACACATTTCTGAGCTAGGATGTACTGACTGTAGCCAGAACTTCGAAATCGCGTATATGGGATGGCAGTAGAGTGGAGCTATCGGTGCTTCCCAATGACATACCAAAAGCCAAAGAAATCTAGACACCGGAAGCAAAATTCAGATGACGAGGACCGCCGAACAGCCGTCAAGCCGCTTCCTTATATAGGGTTGACTCAGGTTTGTTCGCTCATTCGAACCGAATTTCGACCTCTGTGGCTATCAACACATCGCTTCCCGCTTTTCGTATTGGAGAGCTACTTCAAGGCCTTCTTCCCAGTACTCCGCCGGTCCTCGCAGATGGATGGAAAGAGCCGGAAACGTATCGAAAGCTACCATGACCCTGCTGGTACCCTCCGTCTTTGGGTCAACCAAGATTACATAAGAGATATCGATGTTTTCCCCCTCCTGAGGTTTCATCTCCGATTTCCTGCCTATACCATGGATATCATGTGCGCTCAGCTTGAGACCAAAGCCCCTCTCACGAAGTTCTTTACAGCCCTGATCAACAACGCCAGTTTAACATGGGTTAAATACATCAAGCAGCAGAGCATTACACAGGTTGTGTTGAATGCCGAGTTCTATGCAGGTCAACCTCTGAGAGCGGCACTGCATGTGGTGATCAAGCAGAGGCAGATGTCGGATTGGGTTGAGCCAGGCGGGCATTTCATGGCTCCCCTTTGCACGGATCTTAGGAGAAGTCTTGGTATTGAAGATCTGAACTGCCACGTCGACTTTGGTATAGATTATTGGTAATTGGCAAGGCAGGTACCATAGGCTATGACAAACTCGTCGAGGTGTCGAGAATATTGCGCAGGTCTAGATGGGCATCACTGGCCACAGACCTTTGAGTCCTCTACAGCATAATCGGATCTTGTCATTATCGTAGACCATAATGCATGACATTTGGTGTTCTACATATGAATCATTATGCGGCTATTTTACACACTATGCTACCGCATCACATTGATTAGGACTGAGACTGCAGCTTCACTACCACTGTAGATGGATGATCTAGGCTTGTCAGTACATGCTCAAGGTCGAAGCGGAGGATACTGACCCCCAAGAAGATCTGCGAAGACCCCATCATCTTCTGCCATCAATGCAGCATCTGTGTATATTTAGCATGAGCACGACATCGCCACTACAGTTCACTTACTGGCAAACTTCAACTGGTACGACTCGCCATCCTGGCTTGCAGTAACTTTTTGCACAGGCATATCAGTGTCTGCCTTGAACCACCACACTTGCTTTGGCAGGAAGCTGCGATCCTCTACCAGCGACCGCCCGAGAATGTGACCGTTACATTGAAGACGACTGTCTTTGAGCTCAAAAACAGCTGCTTCTTTTCCCGTTTTGGCATGCGTACGGTCTTCGGCGTTGGCGTCGACCTTGGCGATCGGACTGCCATTGATTTCGATGGTGAAAGGTGCTGGTAGGCTGTCCATGTCTTGTGACGAGTAGATGCGGACTGATATCAGGATCAAAAGAAATAGTCCAAATACCCACAAGAGGTTGCGACGGCCCTTGGAATCAGCTGGCATTCGCTCTGGATAGTGGTAGGTACTACAGAGGGCTGAGATGCTGTCAGGAGTATTAGTAGCAGGATGATGCGCCACGGACGCTGTGCATCTATGCAAGGCAGCAGTCAAAGTACCCTGTGTTGGCGGCAAATCCTGTATGAGGCTGAAGGTACTGCGCTAGTGTGTCTTGCATGCGTTACCTAGATCTACTGGTCGGCGCATGAACAACACGTTGACGAGAGATGTTTACGTGTGGCAATGGCGTTATCGAGGTGGTACCGAGGTTGGCTGTGGGCGAGCGCTGAACGCAATTCCTCATCTCAGCCACTCCGCATGCCGTATACCACCAGCAAGAACACCTGCGATCTCCATACCAGAGCTACTATGCATGAGTTCCAGCGCCGTTGCGAAGATCGATACTAACTCCGGCACTCAGCCGGCTCACGCGCGCACCGCCAAGATCTTAAAGCTCCGGTCTTTCGATAGCTCCCCCATCGTCCTAACGTCTCCTGCCTTTTCTGGCTCAGAGCCGGTGACGACCAACGAACACGACAATGCGACAGTCCTTAGGCTCGCCATCTCCGAGGTCGCAATCATACGTGCCGGGGCCAAGTGCGCGAGTGTTTCGCTAGCAGCCCACGCGGACCTATCCGTTGTGGCAGGTCAATTCTCCTTCCTTTTGCCCTTCGACGTACTAGGCACAACTAAGCCAACAAGAACACACCATTCGTCCATCCAAGAATCGCATCCCATGCTGATCATGTAGGGTGATATACATACCCTGCATCGTGGTTCGCCTACATTGACATGTTACAAGAACCCGGTCGGCGCTTCTGTCGGTTTGCGCACAATATGTGGCAAAATCACTTGCCTCTTCAGGAGAGAAGACGTGACTGCGCCAGACACTGGGACAAGTCGTAGCGATTCAACGGCGCCAGCGAGATCCAGGACTATGGCAAACAAAGTGCGATGCCACTTCGGCTTTACTATGGCAAGGATGTAGAACCGTTACAACCTCCTGCTATCTAGGGAACAGCGTCGCTGGTCCTGCTACTCACGACATACACACAGCCATGTACACTTTAGACGAATACGTCATAATGGCATGAGACCACAAAGGAGCTATTCTTGTTTGCAACATGTTTCAAGGTGTGGCTGTGACCACAGCCCTGTGAGACTTTGAGATAAGGGGCGAAAAAGCAACGATCTGGAGAAACCGATCCGCAGAATGCAGCTGTGAGGCAAAGCTGGCCTTGATCCTGGTATACGGGAGCAACCGCTGGATCAGCTTCTCCTCTCGCATTCGCTGCCAGGCAATTAGCTTGAAAGCTTATACTACAGGCAGATAACGTACCTACATGGGCAGGATCGCCGAGCCTCCACTGGCGCGCCTAAGGTACACTGGCGGACTTCATGTTAAGAGTTTGCCAAGTCGTAGCGGACACCCAATTCGGAAGGACAAACTACACACTTAGTCGATCACGCTTGGCATCTCCGGACAACACAATCGCAAGGTTGCAGTGTAAGGATGCTCAGATGCTCAGGGGACCATAGCCTGCGTATAAGTATAGAGTTGTTTCCCTTCCTTTTCATCATCAGCCAGCTCAGTCAGTCGCTTGTCTCTTCACTTCAATCACTTTCCAATCCTACTCCGCGTAGCCTCATTCACTCGAAACAATCATCATGCGTTTCCAATCCATCATCGCAATCGCGCTTCCTGCGCTCGTCCTTGCGGCTCCCACTCCTCAAGACCCCGACTACGAGTTCCCTGAGGATGCTCCCGCCGACGACATTGTTGGTGGAACCACTGCCTCTGCGGGCGAGTTCCCCTTCATCGTCAGCCTTCAACGCAGCGGATCCCACTTCTGCGGTGGCTCTCTGTTGGACTCTACTACCGTCATCACTGCTGCTCACTGCTCCGTCAGCTCCGTCATTGGCTCAGTCAGCGGTCTCCGTGTCCGCGCCGGCAGCCTGAACAAGAGCTCCGGTGGAACACTCGTTGGCGTATCTTCCGTTACTGTCCACCCAAGCTACCGCAGCTCGGGCCAGGACTTCGATGTCGCCATTTGGAAGCTCTCCACTGCCGTCCCTACTAGCAGCACCATCGGTTACGCAACTCTCCCTGCTTCCGGATCCGACCCCGCTGCTGGATCTACTGCAACTGTCGCCGGATGGGGTGCCCTTACTGAGGGCGGCAGCAGTCCCAGCACTCTCTACAAGGTCTCCGTCCCGATCGTTTCCCGCACCGAGTGCCGCTCATCCTACGGAACCTCTGCTATCACCAACAACATGTTCTGCGCTGGATACACCACTGGTGGTCGCGACTCTTGCCAGGGTGACTCTGGCGGCCCCATTGTCAACTCCGCCAAGACTCTTATTGGTCTCGTTTCTTGGGGTAACGGCTGTGCTCAGCCCAACTTCCCTGGTGTATACGCTCGCACCGCCGCCCTTCTCTCCTTCATCAACTCTGTTTAAGCGCTCGATGAAGGGATTTTCTTATGAAAGATCACTTTGACTCTCTGGGAGAGTACGATGATTGCGAATGATGACACTAGCAATGCGCTACATGGCTTGGATCATGGATCATGGTTTCTTAGACCCATGCTAAGGATACCTTTTTTTGTAAATATCTATTGGTACAAATATGAACCCCACATTTCAAAAATGACGCTTTGAACACTATGACATCGAGTGCCAGCATTCTCATATATTGGTATACGTGGCAGACTATTGAGATGCGTATATTTGGCCTGTTGGGATGAATTATTTTTTGGAGTCCGGCGCGACGGCCTGTCCGAGGCCTATGCGATCGGACGACGCGCAACTCCAACATCCTATGACGTGTTATAACGGCTCTCGACCAGCGACCGGATCCCCTCAAGCCTTTTTGTTAAACAAGCTTTTCGGAAGAACCGAGAAGAAGCGACCGTTATATGGGTTGATGCTTGTGACTGACAGAATAAGGTAAAGTTTCTTCTTTTGCAGTTCTTTTTTTTTCGATTCATCTTTGAACCTATTTTGATACATGTCTCGAACAAAGAGAAGAACAACCCGTGAAGGGGAAGAGTCCGTGTAAAGGTGTCTAATGCTGGGATCAAACAGCTGCAACAGCTGCACGGACGGCCCTCTATCAGAACGTGAAATACTAAAGCATGATTCTATGGAGACTGATTGTGCAGTTCTCGAACTTGCAGCAGATGTGCAGAGGTAAAACGTTTTCGTTTCAGAGAGCATACCAGACCTGTAATGCAAAGAATATCCTACAATGAAAAACGGAAAGCGTTCCATTGGTGCTTTCTGCCCTACGGCTATATTTGGGTCCAGAGATTGGTTTCTCCCAGCTTGACACGATCTCTACACTCTAGACACGATTTCAATAGTTCTGCCCCATACAGTTGGCATGTCGTTCCATTGTTCTTAGTACAAGAAGAGGGAAAGCAGTTGCTTCATGCTAAAGAGCAAGTGGAATAGAAGAGAATGCGCTAGCCATTCAAGATACATGTTCTTACCAAATGGTGAAGCATGGCGAAATTAACGTGTAGTCGTTAGGAAAAATGATGGCGATTTTTTCTAATGCTCTTCCCAATTCTCTCGTATAGGAGCATAATCTACAACCTTTCAAGAATTCCAAACAAGTACAGCAATTAGTTGGTCCTTCATGACTCATCATTACAAGGGGGTTTTGAAAGCATCCCAGCTGTCATCTCAAAGTAAAGTATACAAAGTTAGGCCAACGGTACGCAACATGTTATCATCGACGCGCCAACCACGCGGCTTAGTCTCATGAAAGTACCCATCGCTTAGTCGCCGATCTCTTGAACAGAAGGTCTGACAGTGACGTGGCGCTTTTGAAGAGTACACAAGAAGCCATACGTTGAGCTAAGTGATCAAAGAGATTCTGCAATAGAAAAGCGCCATCATGGTGGCATATATTGGGGTATTGTATATAATAAAATGTACACGAATTAATCGAACTCACAGCTCAGTGCCGCACAAGCTCTTCCGTATCCTGGCTCTCGTCTATCGCACAGAGATGACCATTAGTATCGTCCGCTTTCCCTTCGTCCCACACCAAGACTACCGTACTGAGTACTCCTTCCTAGGCTACCCGCCTGACCCAAAGTCTTTTCTCCCCTCTCCCTCTCGGCGTTCAAGTTTCCAAGACTGATACGCTTCAGAGGGCTGACATCCCGCTTGCTCGGACTAGCCCTGCGCTCAAAGGCGCCACCTAGACTGTCCCTCCCACGGCTCGCACTCCTCTCGCCATCCTTTATAAAGTTTGCACTTGCCGACTTTCGTAGAGGAGACGCGGCATGAGTGTTTATCCCCAGATAACCGCCGTCAGCAGGCTTGCTGTTGGTCCTGGGAATAGTGGGTGCTTGACGGAAGGGGTTGGGTGTTTGCGAGGGTCGAATAGGAGAGGAGAAGTCAGGACCTGTTGCTGTGGATGTGCTTGCATACTGCGAGCTGCTGTGGTCTTGGTGGAGGGAGGGTCTACGTCTCAGGGATCGCGTGACAGACGGAGAAGCCATATCGTCAGGGTCGTATTGTGAGGCGTAGCTTGCGTTCGGGTTCGTACGGAAAGTGCGGCGGTTAACAATGGTGGTTGGCGTATATGTGACGACTGAGCTCGCGAGATCACTGCTGCTGCCCTTGACGCCGACACTCGAGTCACGGGTTCGGTTCTTTGAAATGGTCTGGATACCAACGTCGCGGCACGGCTTCTGCAACGCGGGATGAACGAACTTGCTATCGTACTCGTGAAGCACTTGGCGACTGATCAGAGAGTTGTCCTTGGCCTGCTGCATGAAGGAGCTCCTAAGCCACCAAAGATGAAGCGACAGCGCTGCTCCGATGAAGATAGTCGTGGTCACCCTGACACTCGGTCTCGGATCCAACGGAGCGACTGGGAGGTTGAAGTAGTAGAGTACCACGTGCAACGGGCTGAACAAGCAGAACAACTCCAGACACAGCGGATTTGGATCCCAAACCGCCACCTCCCAAACGTCTCTGCCCTCGACAGGATGCGCCCGACTCGCCGCGTTGTTCTGCACCAAGTTCCTCACAAACTGCATCGGACTCGCTGCTGCAGGCGATGAGTCGACCCTAACGCGCTTCGCACTAGGTGTCTGTGGCGCAACATCGACGCTCTGCTCGAAGAGACGGTAATACCTCTTCTTGCCCCAGACCAGCCACGCATTGCCAAAGCTAGCCACACCCAGCACCAGCACCAGCAGGCCCATGATCCACTTTATCCATCCTGGGCCCTGCACCTCGTTGAAGACGCCATCGTCGTCCGAGGCCGTGGATGCGCCGCTGTTGGCTTGGGCGAGAACGAAGAGTAGGTTTGCGCCAAAGCCAATGTACAGCGCATAAGCAGATGCAAATTCTTCCCAATCGGAGCTGTTGAGCTCTTCGGATATCCAGATGAGCCAGTCGGACAGGTCAAAGTAGGCTTTTATGCGTTCCGAGAGCGGTGCGCGGCGCACGACAGGAGGCATGGTTCGGCTGTATTACGATTATAGTCCCTGGGTTAGAGTTGTGGGTTGTATAGGAGAGGTAAAGAAAAAGAGCGGGGTAGTGGTGAGAATCAGGTCGGCATGGCGGTGTTGAGACAAGAAACGACGATGAGGAAAGAGCGCGTGGTGAAAGAAAGGACAGTACAAACAGTTGGCCCAACGCGGACTAGGCCGTGGTCCCGCCCATGACGACGGCGCGCGGGAGCTCCAGCTTCAGCAGCCAAGCTCCGACCTCACGACAGCTGCCTCACGAGCTATATCGCAATGGCAGCACCAGCGGCACAGTACAAGGACAGGCAGTTCCTGGCCGTCATAGGCGATGAGGTGTGCTTGTCGACAGATCCTCACCTGGCGGGTCAAGGGCGCTAACCGGTCGCAGGACACTTGCACGGGCATGCTGCTTGCCGGCGTAGGCGTAAGCTATTGCGAGCTGCAACGCGCGATGCGAACAGGACATTGACGCAGATCACAGCATGTTACCCAGCCACCAGACAGCCAGAAGAACTTTCTCGTTGTGGACGCAAAGACCGAGACCTCGGCCATCGAAGCAGCATTCGACCGCTTCACCACCGAGCGCAAGGATATCGCGATTCTACTCATCAATCAACATGTACGTGTTACCTGGCCCGGACATGGCGCTCCCAGCTGGACAAGTGACGCTGGAGTCGTTCTTGGACACGGTGCGAAGGACACGACTGACCGCTGCTAGATCGCCGAGAGGATACGACACCGGGTTGAGACATACACGGCTGCTTTCCCTTCCCTTCTCGAAATTCCGTCCAAAGACCACCCCTACGACCCTGAGAAGGACAGCGTGCTGAAGAGGGTGAGGAGGCTATTCGGAGAGTAGACGTTGAACGCGGAAACTGGCAACGCATGGAGAGGGTCGCATGTGTCGGATACACTACGCATGGCTCTAGCACGTGGCGTCCACCACGGGCAGCTTTGTGTACATACAACATTCAACGTGCGCAGATATGATATCCATTACAAAACAGGGTCAAAGAGTCAATCGTGCCACAGAGTATATGCATGTCCGTCGTATCTACATTAAGCCATGGTCCATCCCTACGTCCAAATCCACACGCAAAACAGTAAAGCCAACCTCGCACTGGTATCGTGATTCAAGACATGAAAACAATTCGCCAACATTTGGTTACAGCTCGTTCCTTCGCCTCAATCGCTCTTGCACAAGCCCGGCGAGGGGCCCAGACATTTGCACTCTCGGCTGTCCAAACTTGACTTTACTACCACTGCCCGTATTACTGTCCTCCGTATCTCCCCTACATGTGTGAACATCAGATCCCATCGCTGCTCGTCGTGTGTTGTGGCGGCGAAACGAAGGTGAGGCAATTTACCGGTGGAAAGCGATCTTGGCGGTCAGGCAAGTAATCTTGTCGCCGTCCTTGGTAAGGACGTCTGCGAGAACAGTGTACTGGCCCTACTGGTTGTTAGTATTAATTCGCATCTTGTCAGGCTCTTCGAACGCACCGGAGGGATCTCCCTGGGCAGGTCAACATCCTTGGTCAAGCTCATCTCGCCCTTCTTGAGCGGGCACTCGAGATCGCCCTTCTTTATCGTTTCGCAGCCGTCTGCATTCTGGTTGATGAGTGTGATGATGCCGTACTTGACTTGCAAGTGCATTGTGAAACCCTCACCGACTTCCTCCTTGAAGTCGCCTGTGGCCTTGATGCTGAGCGTCTCGCCACTGTACCCAGGTTAGTTTCTCGCTTCACACTTCTCAAGACTTGCGAAACTACCACACGTGTAGATGCGCAACTCTCACAAGACTCCAACAGGGATCACGTACGGCTTGGGTGGGTTGGGGCTCAGGTCAACCTTCTCAATCTTAAGAAGATCGTTGGCTGGGTCACCGCAGAAATACAAGGGGTTGTCGCCTGGGACCTTGTACTCTTCCTGGATCGTGACCTGGTCGCCACCCATCCATGAGGGCGATGCAGAGACAGAGACGGCGCTTAGCGCGGCGAGCAAGAGGGTGGTGAGCTGCATGGCGGCGGTGAAGACAGCTGCGGTACTAGAGACGAGCTGTAGTGTTATAGTCGCGCGATAAACACGACGGGAAGAACTTCGATGTGAATTCGAAGTTGGGGTAGGATGGTCGGGGTTGTTGTGGAGAGTGGAGAGCTCTGGTAGTGGTTGAGGCTGGCGTCCAGATAGCGACCGCGGTCCATGTCCATGAGGCTGGGGCGAAGCATGGACCCTGCAGCCAACGTCATCGCTGTTGGTCACGCACCTGCGTTAGTCTTGTCCTAGAGCCATCTGGGGTTGACATCCACACATCTTGTGCATAAAAAGAACTGCTGCCGGGAAGAAACAGCTCATCTCAATTCGTATGCACGTGTACGACAATCTCTGGCCGAGTTAGGTAGCGCCTATCTGCCCAGAGATCCTCTCCACGGCGGCACCACGTACAAGGGAAAAACCAAGTAGGTATAGAGACAACAAGCCCTACCTTGCAGCTTACATTAGCTCCTATTAAAAAACTTGTAAAAGAAGTACTCCCTAGGTATGCTCTAAAGAAGTGTTTAGTTTCTCTCTTTGATGTAGTGGCGGCCAGATCAAGATGATCCAACTCGGCGGCAGCAACTGCGTAGCGACTCCCCGAAACCATAGTAAATGCACGCCATTCCGATCGGATTGTCCTTGAAGTTGCTCGCCATCAGCAGTCCGCCCGACGGGGCATGTTTGCAAAGTTCATGGCATAAGAAACTTATTCGGCCGCCCCATGCGTCTGGAACATGGGCAGTAAGAGAATGTCTGTCTTAAAGAATTGCAGTCGTTGGAAGCTTTCAGCAGTCAAACAAGCATGAGGTGTAGTAGCTGTCACGTCCGGTTATCATATCAATCATGACCTTACCTGTCGGGATTATGAGAGCATCCTCAGCCGAATTAACATAGTTACCCGTTTATCCTTCCGGGCATGCAGTTTTAGGGTTTACAGCGTAGTTCGCATCCGCATCGATCTTCTGAGTACCAGTTTACCGCATTTCCAATTCCGGTGGAAGGATTGTAACGGAACACCCTGCTACTAGACTCGTTATCAACAAGGTTTGCACGAACTTGAAAGCTTGTAAACCAAATTCAGGTGTCGTTCATGCAGCGATATACATGCCCTGCAATTCCAGGGGGGAACATGGTGCTTCCCCTATGTCTTCCCTCAATTCGAAGGTTGTTCAGAAGGCAGTTCAAAAGCGCTCACGAAATGACGAAAACCATGATCAAGAGGAGCTCAAACAGTTGTACGACCGACATGGCATGATCAAGTGCCCCATATGGCACCGTGACATGCCAAGAAACAACGTAGCTCTAGGTACGCTTGTACACCGGATGTTGCCACTGCAACGTTTTGGAACGATCAGCAGAGCCTCCAAGTCCTCGGACTTCGAGCCGTTCGAGAACCTGCATCCGTACGTTATTTAAAAGTATGTAAGTATCTACTAGTCTATAAAGTCGTGCAAAAGGTGCTAATGTGCGTTTTCAGCATATACCTTCAAAGAAATTTAGATTTTCCAAGGACACCTGCATGCTACCATGCGCAGAAAGACTCATCGTAAGATCTCTTCATGTCTCTCTTCATCAAAACTTTAACTACGCAATAACCATTTCTAAGCATACTGTTGCAAGTATGGAATCATGGTAGACGGTCAAACCCGGAACCTTGTTAGTCAGACCAAACCGATCACGCTTTAGCGCCGGGTGGACTTAAGACTGTCAGCTGGCTGCAGTAGGCCAAGACGTCACTTCATCAAGGGGAAAATATGCAACAAGCAACAGCAGGCATCTCCTCTGCAAAAACATGACGCCGCACGGTAATTGCATCTGTCTTGTTGTTTCCTACTTTCGATGTGGTCTGATTGATCAGATACCTTGGTTACCACTCATTCTTGCTATTGACTTGGGTCTACGTAGCACTAGTACATCGTTCTCCTATCGTTACTCACTTTACATCCCTAGGCTGGTGGAATTGTCGCCTTGAAATGCCTACTATGATCATGTCATCCCCTTGCATGCCCAGTCTTGGCGAGAGTGATGTAGAGGAATAAGTCTGCCGTACCCTGGCTCAACATCAACATCTCTTTGATGGGGCTGACGCAAGCTATGGCAGTGCAAGTTCGCAAGAGCCAGCTTCTTGAACTATAAGAACGCTGTATCGCTGCCAAAGAGATCATCACATACCCAAGCTTCCACATCCACCACAACGAATCCAGACTACTATCTGCAGAAGAAGCGCCTCGAAAATGACGGTCACGTTCGTATCGCTAGCTCTCGTGGCTGCTCTTCAGATGCTGCCAGCGGCGGCACAGAACTTGTCCTATGGAGCCAACAACTTCTACCGCAGCGACAACGTCACGGTGCATCCGATCACCTTTCCCAGTCAATACCAGATGACCGTGGCGGGCAACCTTTTCCTACCCGACAATCTCGATCGAAGCATCAACGCGTCCGCTATAGTCGTCGGTCATCCAATGGGAGCCGTGAAGGAACAGAGTGCAAACCTGTACGCCACCAAGATGGCGGAGCAAGGGTTCGTCGCTATGTCGATTGATGTTTCCTTCTGGGGAGGCAGCGACGGCGAGCCAAGAAACGCCGTATTGCCAGACGTCTACGCCGAGAGCTTCAGTGCTGCAGTCGATTACCTAGGTCTACAAGACTACATTGACCGCGAGCGTATCGGAGCTATCGGTATCTGTGGCAGTGGCTCCTTTGTCCTCAGCGCAGCAAAGATCGATCCGCGCATCAAGGCTATCGCGACAGCCAGTATGTATGACATGGGGGCTGTAAGCCGCAACGGATTACAGAGATCGCAGAGCGTCGAGCAACGCAAGCAGGTCATTGCAACGGCGGCGGCGCAACGTTGGGTAGAGGCCAGCGGTGGAGAAACGGAGGTATGTTGTGACTACATCAAATGCATGTGAGACGTACACTAACTTCGTGCCTCCATTTCCAAAGTATACGGGTGGAACTCCTCATGTTCTCACCAATGAGACCGATCCAGTTTCACGCGAGTTCTACGACTTCTACCGCACATCCCGAGGCGAGTTCACACCTGCAGGTTCTGCACCAAACCTCACCACCCACCCTACGCTCTCCAGCCAGACCAAGTTTATGAACTTCTATCCCTTTAGCGACCTCGATACCATATCCCCACGTCCAGTCATGTTCATCTCTGGCGACATGGCACATTCGCGCGAGTTCAGCGAAGATGCGTATGAGGCTGCGGCAGAACCAAAGGAGCTAGTTTGGATTCCAGGCGCTGGCCATGTGGACTTGTACGACCGCGTTGACCTGATCCCCTTTGGCAGGCTCACAGAGTTCTTCCAGCAGAACTTGAGTGAGTAGAGGACGAGCTAGACCATCGCGTGTGTCAACAAGCGAGCTCACCATCGTATTCGAAGTGGTTTGGAAAGATGTTTCTGTGTTTTAGTAATACTTAACATCTGCAAGAACGAGAGGGTCAAACAGCAATTTGTAAGATATCCTTCGACTCCTATGTAAATATTTAACCGTCACACAAGACCTTACGCAATGTCAATAACAATCTTACCCTTGACTCGTCCTTCCACCATATAGCTTTTAGTCTTCTCCCAAGCTTCAACATGGTTTTCTTCGGTCAAAATCCCCTTGACAACATCTTGGACCACAACCTGCACATCGCTCTTCTCTGCCAACTCCCTCACCTGCTCGAGCAACTCGCTCTTCTGGTACAGAATAACATTCGCATATCGCGGCCCAAACAGATAACCCTGGATATGTCGTATGACTTGGGATGGGTATGTGAAATATGTCAACGGTCCTCCCATTGCGGTCCTTGAAGTTTTGTCTCCAACAATGGTTATGTACGCGCCAGAGGGATGAAGGAGTTGCTTCCAATGCTCGAACATTTCCGTGCCACCTACACAGTCAATGTACAGATCGTATTTGGTACCAGCGGGCCTCTTGGAAAGCAGGGAGTTTGGCACGTCTTGCGTACGATAGTCAATTACCTCATCTGCGCCCAATTTGCTCACAAAATCGGCATTGGGACCCGAGCAGATGCCGATGACATGGCAAGAGTAGAGCTTCTTTGCTAGCTGTACACACCACATTCCTACACCGCCGCTTGCTCCTGATACGATCACACGGCGTTGCGAGGGAGATGGAGAGCTGGATGGAGACGGGAGCCAATCGAGACAGGCGAATGCGGTCAAGACAACAAGAGGTATGGCGGCGGCTTCGTGATGAGACAAAGTGCTAGGTTTCTTTGCGATGGGTTCGGAGGTTGGATTGACACAAAGGTATTGTGTGAATGTTCCTTCCGCCATCTATCATGATTTCAATTTAGTATTGTCTTCCAAAAGGTAATTTGATGAGGTTTGGCTTACGGGTCGATTGCACAATCCAAAAACTTCGTCTCCAACCTCCCATTTTCCACTCTTTGCTTCTTCCCCCACGGCAACAATGTCACCCGAGTAGTCTCGCCCTATTCCTTTCTCTTTTTTACCTGCCAGCCAGCCGATCACGGGATTTCCCCATAGTTGGATGTCTACTGGATCTTTGTACGAAGTCAGTGTCTGGCTCACGTGCAGTTCGTACAAAGATACTTACTAATAGCCGCGGCTTTGATCTTGATCAGCACCTCCTGTGGACCTGGCGTAGGTATGGGTGTATGTGTTAAATGTGGTTGAGAAGAAGGTTGTGTATAGGTCAAAGATGTATTGGATTCGGGGAGTGAAGACGCCATATCGAGTTAATCGGTTATATTCTTGCGATGATGCGAGTTGCGTGATATCGTTACACCAAAATACTTCTACAGAGCAGTTATCTAAACAATGTCTAAGCGATTGTTCACTACCATCGGGTTGCTGTTTATGGTAAGATGCATGCTATGACGTTGCATTTCTAATGTGAGCCATGAAAAGCATGAGTGGGGCGCCGGAGTACACACCGAGGTTCTGTATAGCCTATACGAGTCAGGTAGCGGGAGCCGTGACCCGCGACGAATCGCATTTTCAACAATAAGAATCCAGAATAGGTAGGATGTTCGTCTGCTATTGCGTGATGAGTCTATTTAAGTCTGTACATGGCGTATTTCTACTTTCAGAGCTTGACTGTACTTCTAGCCCGGATCTTTTCTCCATACCTAATGAACAGAAATGGGATCGGGATGAGTAGGGTAGCAATGAAGCCTAACATACTGTTACCCCATCCGTATCCCATTTGTGCATACATGGTCTGACTACTCAGTGGAATGAATGCTGCTGCAAGACTGCGCAGCACTGTACTCGCTGCCATGGCACTCGCGGCGTGAATAGTGAACACGTCGACCAAGTACGTCGTCGCTGGCATGAACGTCATCAGCAGACCGAATCCGATGATGCCTGTTGCAACAATAGGCACCATGAAGTGAGTCTGATACTGTACACTCCAGCCGTAGATGAAGAGACCGCATGGAATGAAGAAGCCGCCGATGCACATCATATATAACCTGTGTTCGGGACGAAAGTCGCCGCGCGCCATGTGCTTGTGCACTACTTTGTTGCCGTAGTGGATGTAGGTGAATTGGCCAATAAGAGACCCAATGCCTAATCCAAGAAAAGATAGACCAGTGATACCACCATGCCAGCCGTACTGACCCTTGAAGACGGCGGTGAATGTCGTAAACAATATGTAGAGATATGCGTATGTTATCGCGATGTAGAGTGAGATGGCGAAGCAGATGGTGGAGCGAAATAACATCTTGGCAGGTCGGATGATTGAAAATTTGAATAGTTGGCTTGGTGTAAGACCACCATCCAGTTTTGAGCGTAGCTTTGAGTTTCCAGTTTCGGCTTTCAGTCGTTTGACTTTTCGTTGTAGGATGATAATTCCAGATGTTTCTCTCATAAGAATGAGTGACGTGATGAAGAATGCGCCACCCTAATAGTGTTAGCTACCAACTGACAGAGAGCCTAGATGTAAACCTACCACTATAGCAACAAACCAAAAATTCCACCGCCAGCCTTTCGCAACCGTCAAAAAGCCACCGATAATAGGACCAACACAAGGCCCGATAGTCGGTCCCATCATCCTGGTCGAAGTCAGCCTTGATCTATAAGACACATATATGTTGGAAATACCAGACTGCCATCGCAGTGCCTCGTTGCTCCCTGGGTATGAGATCTGCGATGGTCCCACCACCAAGCACCATAGGCGCTCCTCCGAAACAGCCCATGAAAAACCTGAACACAACAAACTGCGCCATGTTCGTCGCTACAGCTGCCGCGATCGTAAAGACGATGAAAAGCAAGTTACAGCTGTGATACAATGGCAATCGACCATACATCTCCGACAGCGGCGCAATGATCAACGGCCCAAAGGCAAACCCAAGGACATATACGGACACCATGAAGCCCTCCAGCAAATCGCTGGTTGAGTTGAAGTCGCGCATAACTTCCGGGACGCCAGGCGCGAATTGTGAACTTGCGAGAGGCGTGAGGAAAGTAATCCCGCTAATTAGGGCAACCATACCCCATTTACGGGATGCCTTCCAGTTGAGTGGGTTCTCGGGGTCATCGGGGCCGTCAAAGTCTACAATATTTGGATCGCGTTCAGGCTCCTCTTCCGCGTCTGGTTCGTCTGCACTGTAGATAGAGGCTGGTCTGTTGCCTTTTTCAACATCTTGCTCTCCCGTCGTGTACTCATGCTTCTTCTCGTCTAAAGAATGCCGCCTCTCTGAGGTATGACTAGGAACTTGGTGTATAGAACCGAGGTTGCCTGGGATATCCGCATCATGACCCTCAGCTGCTGCTTGGTCGATGATCTCGCTTCTCGTAGGATGGCGATACAGTTTGGGTGGTTCTGATTGTGGCATGTCGTCAGTTCTTAGCTACCGTGGAAGCCTCAGTAGGTGGTGATTGCGCTAGGTGTCATGGAAAACCGCCTAGGGATGCGCTGCTCAGCCCGACAAGACAACTCGAGATTCTTTCATGGAAACTCGCAAGACGAACGCTATTGAGCTAATAGTACTGGCATATGGAGATTCTGACCACGTTGGCGTCCGGAAATAAGGCAATGGGTTGCGTCAATCACCTGGATCTGTAGGGGAGTAGAGTAGGTAGTAGTGGCGCGGTAAACGACAGCTGCTGGAGTCCATATTAAGTAGTAGATATTGAGATGCAGCTAGTGGTAGTGGACAGTGTCAGTGGCTGCGGCTGCGGCTACCTGCTTGCCGCACGTCGTGTGGCTTGCTTGGTGAAGGCTATGATCGTTAAATCCGTTACACAACAGGGTGCGAGAAAAAGCAAGTGCAACTTGCGCCAACTAAGCCCTATCACGGAAAGATCGTGATGCAATAATCCTTTAAGAGAGACCCTGTTTATCCCCACTGCATTTTGACTGTGATTAGTCTGCTCGTCAGTACGATGATGGAGGGTCCAAGACGCGGAACACTACCGTGAGCCTAGGTACCCATATAGCGCATGATCCCCACACTCACCACCTTCTCCGCTGTACCTCCCCCCATTTCTATCCGGAGAACAACACAGATTTAAGGTAGTGTTGAATAGTGAGAATTGGGTTATTGTCACTCCAACTTGACTTTAGCAGCTTTGTCTGCGAAGTTTGATTTCACTGAAGTTCCGTTTTCTCCATCTTCCCCGCTATTGCTTAACAACAAACTCCACACTCCTCGGCCGAACCGTTTGATTTAGCGTTGATTGCACGCCACATCTCGGGATATGATACCCATCTGGTGATATAGCACAGTCAAGAATAGTTTACAACGCAGTGTCGGTGAACACGTGACCTGGATCCTTTCTCACCACGTGCGCTGAAGATTGAAGCAGATTCGCGTTACTCTCAAAGTCATGACGACTGCCTCACTCAGCTCTTATGCTGTCCGCGTCAAACAGGTGAGGCAGATCACCGTTCTGTTGAATTTCGCGTTGTAGATGACTTGGTTTGTGGAGCCGTTGTGCTCGACGTAGATGATATGATGCCCGACTCTTCTCGCAGATATGTCGTCCATAAGGTGGTCTATGCTTTTGACATCTTCCGTCGAGACATGTATTGTATGAAGAAAGACTCATTGTCACTCTTCCGCATGCTCATGCAGTTCTTCTTTCCTCTTGGCCCTATATCATAGCACCATGCCGATAACTAGGCTGTGGTAAAGGCTCTGTGACTTCGTAGTTACCGAAAAAGTCGACGCTACTCTTTCTTCGCTCCTCCATCGCGTCTTCCAAGTCACGGCTCACGCAGATCTCCATGCCTCCACTCTGCTCCGTACCCTTCTTCTCTGTCGACATCTTGTAGCCTACACCCGCTGAAGAAGTTGCCGCCGCCGAAGTCGGGCTGAGATAAGTAGAGGTGGTAATCTTTTTCTTCCCTGGAAGGTCGTTTTCTCCAAGTAGACTAAGCCAACGCAACTCAGCACACCGCTTGAAGACGTCTTCGAGGTCAAAGAGGTCCTGCATGGAAAGACTGTACATTTTGCCGCTTCGAAATTTCCAGAAGAAGAGGACCGACAATTCAATGGTTTCAATGCATTGAAGCGAAAGGGCGATCTTGTCCATGGCTGCGAGGAGGTTGCTTGTCATGCGCGCCTGGTCTCTCATCATACGATCTCGGCCCCCGTTCTTCAGCGTTGTGTAGTTCCATTCGATGTAGAAGCGTATATGCGTTACATGCTTCAGCATGGGCAATTGCAGAATGTGCTGTGAGAACTCAAAATAGTCGTTATTGGTCCGCGTATTTCGTAGTTCAGCGTGCAACGTAATCTTGCTGCGGCGAAAGTAATTGTAAAGCAACTCGTCGCGGATTTGTTTGTTAATAAGGAGGAGCTCGGGCCGTAATCGGGATGCCTTAGCTACGGAGGATCCATACCCAAAAATGTCGTGCCTCCAGGGTTCTCCGTTGGACATCTCTGCTCCCCATAGACAGGTGTGAAGTTCAGGCCGATTTTTGGTGTCGGGTAACACATAGTTGAAGATTTGGGCGCGGATTTCTCTTGGGAGAGCCAGAAGTGGCGAGCTGAAGGTGCTCGGTGTGAGTTCAAGTAGAATCTCTAGTTCCCGGAAAAGCATACTCTGGCGATGCTTGTAAAGACCATCTGAGCTTCGGTTCGAGGAAATTGAGAGCTTGTTGCTCGCTCGCTGAACCGTCGCCATGTGCGTGTGCAGGGTGGCAGGGTTTGTACCAGATGGGAGGAACGCGATCGTCTAGTGTCCGGACGTGCAATTTCGACAGATATACCAGGTTAATAGGAAGCGAGCTATACGGTGTTTGCAGTAGGCTGTCCAGAACTTGAAGACGGATAAATTAGCTGTGGACAATTGTTCAACTAGGTATAAAACGTCGCCGCAAGCGATCTTATGGAACGTTTCAAGGGAAAGGAGAGTATCTGCGACGCCATGGCTGTGCAATGCGGCCGAGTCATGTGTGAGTGGTCGCTCGCTGCTGTGCGCGCAGGGATCGATTGCAGAACCCGGGCCAGCATTGGAAGTGGGGATGCTGTATCACGTGTCAAACGGCAAGCGCGAGATCTCGCCGGCACAAAGTGTTTCAGCTTGGCGCTTCGAACCTCCTGCATCGGCAGCTTGCTGGTGTATCAGAACCTCAAACGCTTCGGGTTGGCATTTTTGCGTGCGATGGCCATCTGCAGACTCGACCGCCTGGGCAGAGAAAAAGCATGCTGACGTGTGTGTGCGGGGACATGGCGGAAGTAATGATCTTGATGTGCATCAAATCTGGAAAGCTCTTATTACTTCGTTCTTATTGCGCGTCATCTATAATTAACAACAAGTGACGGAATTCGGAAAATCGCGTTGCGCCTTTCGACGTCTAGGGGTATCACAACAAACAAAACAAACACCATGGGCCGCTACTCATGGCTGCCCGCCTACTCCACCAGCTCTGAATCAAAGCACTGGCAGTCCGCAATGCTACCGCCAGGTCTCCATCCGCTCAACAGAGTCGGACACCGCCATGCGACGTCCATGTCTGAGCACTGAAACAGCAAATTCCATATCCTCTCCGTTGTGTATCCGAACCACGGCTGGCTCATTGAATCGGGTCGTCCTTGAAGGTAGGGTTCCTGGTGGGCCCAGCTGTTCTCATCGACAAGGAGCTGCCATAGTTCATCGTAGATGGATTTGTCGATGCCGCGGATACGTGCTGCGGTGACAACGAATTGGCCCTTGTAGCTGAGGAGAACGTTCTCACGGTGGGAGTCGTCGATTCGGGATTGTAAATTCGGGAACAGCGAGGTTTCGTCCTGCCAACCGCGCTTGTCCCCACAGTCGTCGCTGTTGCAAAGAATGCCTGCCCATCCTAGGTTGAGGAAACCCGTCTGGTTCGCACGGAAGTATCGCTCGAAAAATGGGTAGAACTCTCGTGGGTTATGAACATCAGCTTGGAGGAACACGGTTCTCTCGGCGAGACTGTCCCAGCGGTTGACGATATGGTTAAGGTACGTTTCGGCTTCGCGTCCTACGTTTGGAAGCTTTATCACTTCGTGCGCGTTCGTTTCTTGCTTAATCTGTCTTTCGTCCGCCTCGCTGTCCTTCAAGTAAATCGTGATAAGAGCCTCTGACATCTGCGACATACTCTCCAATTTTGCTATAAGTGCTGCGACATCCTCGGTGCGCTCTTTGTACATGCTGATAACAACTTCTAGAGGACCGATGGGTTCGTATTGTAGATCCAGATGCGGCTCCACTCGGGGAAATTGTCGTTGTCCAAAGTTGAAACTTATAAATGCTGTCCACAGCATGACCAGGGCTAGACTGATCAAGGGTGAACGAAGACTGTTGCTTTGCGATCCTGTTCGTGGAGCGCGTTGTGATTTCGTTCCGCATTCTTCCTCATCATCTGGTTCTGCTCTGGGTGAACGCGAAACAAGGTCGTAGCTTCCGCGAGGATCTTTTCGGCGAACAGCCTGCTTCCAAACTGTGTCATAGACATCTTTACTACAGACACATAGGATTGCGAAGAGGAAGCAGGATAGTTGTTGCCAACTGGTGTATGAGCGACGTAACGAGAGGACCGTTGAGCAACCTATGATTGCCATCATGGCTAAAATCGACGTTACGCTGCGCACGCGTTGTGTTGCTGCAAGGCCGCTTCCAGGTAGTGGACTCTCTGACTGCATGTCCAGTGGAAAAAGTATCGAGCCTCCAGCTAAAAAGGCCGCCGCGGTCGATAAAGCATTTAGGGTGCGGAGAGGTAGGCTACTGACGTTGAATGTGTCCCATTGCTCACCAGGCCAATTGCCGACAGCGCAGACAAACGCAAGTAAGCTTCCCATACCAACCAACCAAACCGCATTCGTACTTCGAGTAGCACGGTCTCCTGGGTAGTGTTTAGCAACCAGTTTCCTCAGTGCACTAGCAGTGCCGACAAGGAGCATTGCCAAAATAGATGCGATCAAGCTTGGCACCATCAGCCTGTACTCCATGAACAATATCCCAGCACAAGCTGGAAGAAGCAAACTCAAAGACAGGATTTCAGCATTTGAGCGAGAATTGTAGTTGAATACGTAGAGTACCAGACTTTCGGCGAAGAAGGCTATGGTCTGATATGGTCAGCGTAACATATTCTTGGATTTGGTTTAAGACAACTTACTGTGATCATGCAGAGGAGAGGTAGATTCGAAGTATGCAGGACTGCCTGTACTGTGCAGAATGCCGATACTGCTTGCAAGCCGGTTGACGCGACCATTAAGAACGCGCCTTGAACTGTTCGCTTTCTACGTTGTTCTTGCCCGCTGGCTTCCTGGACGTTCGATCTCCATGGATGTAAAAAGGAAGCGACAATTGCCGTAGCCGCAATTTGGCAAATGAACAGTTCCAAGGGATAGTGCAGATTGTTTTCAATCAACAGATGCCTTGTGGTCAGCAGCGAGGTCGCGGCGCATGCAAGCCAGACAAGCTGGCGGTAGTCTTGGAGTCGTTCGCACACGGCCTGGTACTGGAAAATAGACTCTGTTGCTTCATCGGTGCGCCCGAGGCGATGGCGTGTGGTCATGATGGTATGGACTCGACCCTGGACAGGTTGTGGTATGAAAAAAAGTGTGATGGAGAAGGAAGCCCAGGGTCGATTGTGATTCCCATCAGAATCTTCCTCGGGTGCCTGATCGGCCTGCAGGCCATGGAAGCGAGTCTATAAAGAGCACTGAAGGCTGAAGGTAAGGCGTACAGTGCGTGTGACGACGGGGGTGCTGTGTGGGTCAGCGCAAATGGGCCGTCGGGACCTGAGTTGCTGCGCAAACGTAAAAGTTGTGGAGTAGTGTCTACCAGGACAACAAGGCTGGTCGCTGTAAATAATCTAACGAGACCAGTGTAGAAGCTCCTACAGAGCCTAGAGGCCCTGGAAGGATTTCACTCTGAAGAATTGCCTCTCCTTCATATCAGGGCTAGAACCTGACAGCAGGCCCAAGTTCAGACTAATACGGTAGGAAAGCCTGCAAATCAGCCACAGAAGGTAGGCAATCTGTGGATGCATAAGTCTCAGAGTGCGTCTAGCCGAGGGGTGGCCCCTTCACGATCGTAGGATATAGAGGCGCAGTCTGTACTCGGTACTGTACACCTGTCACACGCACCACATGGCATACAACCCTCCTTCAACCGGTGCATAACAGCGTTAGGCCTCCGTATGCCAAGAGAGTGTCTAATATCGATCGTCCTGTTACCTGTCCACAGTAAGGTCCTGGTGACAAGCAAGCAGCGACTTTGGAGATGTAGCTACCGCTGCTAGATATCCATGTTTTATGCGTTCCTACTCTTGATCTCCAAATGTTCTCAGACGCATTAGGCACATCACGTTGAGCCCTGCGAAAGGGGTGTTATGAATTACTCCCGTATGTGGCCAAGCCGGGATGCGAACAAGGGATCGCGACTATTGGTCCAATCGTTTAAGGCTGGCTAATTACGAAACAGGCCTGCAACTCGGGTCCGTTAGTATTTGGAGGCCTAAGCGTGGCAGACGGGTCAGACGGCGAGAAATGTGGGTGGGACACAAATGCGTTCAGGGTCCTTCGTGGGGAAGAGACGTTGTTAGTAACTAATTCCGCGCGGCGACTGCCTACGCTTGTCGTTGTACCTGCGACGCGACGATACCTCGACCATACGACCGACCATTGCGGAGGCGTACTTCACAAATAAGGGCTGACCGATTGCTTTTGGTTGGGTTGGGCGGCTGTGCAGATGCGACTGTACTTATGCCTTTTGAGATGTAGAACCCACAATACGGGTCTCGCCTGCAATTATTCCGTCTTTTCTTCCTCTTAGCGGGACGGTGTTCATCGCCAAGACGGTCAGTTCCCGAAAAAGGGAAACCCACCTTTACAGCCTTGCCATTGTAAGCCCATAAGCTCGAAGTCTCAAACTTCGTTATGCGACTATAATTCGAGAGGATCCCTTACAGTGATGCGGTGTACGAGAGCGCATGCTGCGCAATCACTAGGACCCAATATCGCCAAGGCCACATCGCCGACCAAGCTCAAGCAACGTAATGTGGGTGGAGACGATTCGTATACTCTACCCAGGACTTTTTAATGTCTCGCCATATGCTGATGCGGTTCCAACAAATCCATCAGTATGGAGTGTCCAAAGCTTGCTTCAAGTCATGCCCGTCAACGCTGAGCCAAATACTCTGCGCCTCAGCGACACTGCGAGTTTCATCGACCAAAAGGATCTGTAACACAGGGAGCCAAGTTTTCCAGCCAGATCACGTGTTTCCTTTTTGGAGAAGAGATGCGATTGGTTGATTTTCATGGTTGAAAAGACATCCCGGAGGAAAGGGGAGACTGATCGTCGCATTAGATTATGATTAACTATCGAAGCTAGTGGGATATCATGATAGCCGTTCGATTGACATTCTTTTGGGTCGTTATTTCTAGTTTCCGATGACACCCTCTACCATGTCCATTACGCCGGAAAGTACGCTTTGGATGACTGGATACTTTGGAAGGAATGGGTTGTAAACACTTTGGCACCTGGCGTTGAAATCCGCCGTGTTACCAATCTCTACAGCAAGCTCGTTGCCAGGCACACCGAGCTTCGCAATCGGTCCGCTGCGAGGGGTGGCCTTGTCCCAGCCAGGACCCGCGGCGGGGTTCTTGATGAATTCGACGAACCAATCGTTCTGGAAATCGGCAAGTGCCTGCTGTTCGGCAGTCACGCCCTCCATACCAGCAAAAGCACCATTACCTCCGAAGAAGAATGAGATCTCAGCGCCGTGCGTTGGGTAAGCCACAGGCAAGGGTAGAAGGTTGGAGTAGTTGCCGAAGAAGCGGTATGACCAAGTGTCCTGAACCTCACTGCGCACATCGATGAAGTGGTCGACCGGGCAGAAGAAGCGTGCGTCACCATACTGCGCACCGCTCATTTCGGAGACAGTGGAGTAATCAGCGATGTCGTACGCGGCTTCGATAAGGTCCTTTGGAATTTCCGCTACATCAGCGTCAAAAGTGTTGAGCCACTCCGAGAAGACGGTGTTCTCGCCGCCATAAACCAATCCAAACAGAGCGCCTTCTTTGTCAGAGTTACCCGTGAGCAGGGGAACGTGCGAGGCATAGTTGCCAGCAGCGAAACGTGAGGCGTAGTCTTGATAGCGCGTCTTCTCGTCCACGACAGGTGTGAAGTACGTGTTCAAAGTGGCATTGAAGGCCTCAGTTTGGAAGGCGTACATGTCGACTTTACGCAGGCACTCGAGCTGGCCTTCACCAGTCTGGCAGCCAACCTCCTTGGCAACGAGATCAAGCGCCTCATTGGTGGGACCTACGGCCGGACCAGACTTTGCGTTCGCGGCCATCTGAACGGCACCCTTAAGGAATGTGTCGGGGTGATTCCAGAGATAATGATCTACTTGAACCGATCCGGAAGAGTGACCTCCAAAGACGATGTGCTCAGGGTTGCCGCCGAACTGAGCAATGTTGTCATGCACCCACTGCAAAGCCTTGTCGACATCGAGAATGCCAAAGTTCTGCGACTCTTCGCCGTTTGCAAGCTCGGCGGAGTTCGGGTAGGCCCAAAGACTCTCACGAGTGTTGAAGCTAACAAAGATGACGCCTTTGCGAGCAAAGTTCTCACCAACCAGTTGAGGATTGCTACTTGATCCAGTGACCATAGCCCCACCGTACATATACACAAAAATCGGAAGACCCGGTGTATCCAAGTCTGGTGGAGAAGCTGGTGGACCCGGGGGACCTGGGGGACCGCCTGCAGGGCCTGCGGGAGGGCCTGGTGGATGATGAGGATGAGGTCCATTTGGCTTTTGAGGGAATGTCGGCGCCCGTGGCGACTTACCATTTGAAGAGGGCACCCAGATGTTGAGGTTCAAGCAATCTTCATCCTGCTGAGAGTATGTTGTGCCGGTGATGGCCTGTGGACATGTAGCACCATACTTTGTCGCATCAAGCACCTCGCCCTTCTTGAGCTTGCTGACGTCCTTAGGGGCTTTCCATCTATACAGGTGGTCAGCAATAGGGAGGACATTTGGTCGCCACTGTCACATACCGGTTTTCCCCACCCGTTGTCTGCGCGAACGGAATGCCTAGGAAAACAGAGTTTCCATAGTCGTCTGTGAAACCCTTTACGGTTCCTTGATCGAGTGTCGCGGTGCCGTCCGTAACAGTTGCTCTTGAAGGTTTCGGAGGCAGCGGAGTGCTAGCCACCTGACCGAGGAAAAGGCCTAGTGAGAGGCTCTGTAAGCCAATAAGAGTTGTCGGAACCTTCATGACGCAAGTCAGCGAGACACGATGGTGGGTAAGAGATAGAGTTTGGCGGGAGGCTGCAGATCGTGTTTGGGCTTACACATGGCTATATAGGGCACCACTTCGGCGTGCTTACCATTTCATGGGAACCATTCTGGCCGCCAACTGCGCGGTAACACCATGTTACCATCAACTGCCGAGGATTGTCCGGCGTGGAGCCTGATGGATCTGTAAGGGTATTTTCATCTCCGTCGCTGCAGGTCTCAGGCGTTCCCGAGGTCCGTCGATAATCAGGGACCGCAAATTTGGCAAGCTAAGCGAGTCGTACCAATCGCGGTCTCCACAAGTCGTCCATACTAGAAGCCGGTTGATACACCTAGAGCGCTAGAATGCCACCGGTTCCAAGGTAGAACCTTCGGCATTGTTCGCCATGTGTCTACTTGTCGCCTTCCAGACCACTGTTCCCTGTCGTTCATCGCCATGCAAGCCAGGAAGCATGCTTGCTCTTTCGGACCGAACCATGGAACTTGTCGTGCACGCCCGATTAAGATCTGAGACCTATCGCATTCTGCCATCGCACCCATGGCCCCGAAGCTTGCGAGAATTGGTTTGCCATCCCATTACTCGCCGGTCCCTTTGACATGTGAGCGAAGGCGTTCAGGTTCCCAGTGCCGCGGTCGGCGGACACGATGCCATACATGTAGTGCTCTCGTCTCGAGTCAAATTCTTCCAAAACTTAGCTAAACTTGCTCTAACGCATGAAAACGCCGCCACATTGTAGTGGCCGTCCAAGGGTTTCGCAACTCAGAACTGGGTGCCGACTCTAGCGCCCGAAGGACTTTTGAATTAGACTTGCCAGTCACGGTTGGGCCTTTGGGGAGTCCCCTGATGCAATCATGCCACAACGCTACGGGACGGCATACTAGTACCATAACCCGCAACATCCTGTAAAGTTACTTTAGGGGTGGTTTGCCTGTGGAGAAGAAATAAAGATACACCCGCTGTCAATTCTTCTGCAAATCCTCGCAGCTCTCCACAGACTCTGCTCTTGGAACTCTTACCAAGGTGGAGCGAGCAGGCTCGAACTCCTTACGGCTCTATCTCGGTAACGGCCGGACAAGCAAAGCAGCATGGGCGACAATGGGCTCGGGCAGGTGGTAGGTTACTTTGCTCCCCCTTCCTTCGTTCGCTACGTGCGGCGCTGATGTAGCTGGCAGATCTCATGGTACATTTGCACGATCGCCGCGGTCCCTTTCGTTGCGCTGCGCATGTATGCACGATGGAAGAGGCTGGGCAATCTGGGAATAGATGATTTTCTCATCCTCCTCTCATTAACATGTCTGATTGGAGATCTCATCATCCAACAGCACATGTGGAACCTAGGACTGGGCGACATGTCAACAGTAACACCAGAGAACTTCAAAGGAATAATGCAGATGATTATTCCCGGATCAACACTCTATGTCTCATCGCTATGGGCTATCAAATTCGCCCTGGTTTTGTTCTACAAGAATCTCGCCGCGCCGGGCTCACGACTGGTCCTTGTGTATAACCTCGCGCTGGCTGGATTGGCTGTTACGTACCTTGTTATCTTCTTCGATATCATGTTCCAGTGTTTTCCACACAACAAGCGATGGTCCACTGATCCTAACTGTGAGCAAACCCTGTCGTACATGCATACGGTGGATTCTGACCATGCGCAGATCAATGCAGTCCCAAAGCCGCCGAGATCAACTACTGGATCACCATCTTCTTCAACATCATTACAGATGTGATCATTATTTGCCTGCCTATAACCATGGTTTCTCGACTGCAAATGAAACTCAAGCAGAAGATCGGTGTGGCCGCAATCTTCGCCTTGGGTTTCTTCGTCGTCATCGCTAGCAGTATGTACCCACTAGATTTGAGTATGGATCGGGAACTCGGCTAACCTTGCACCAGTCGTTCGAGCCTATTACTCCAAGAAGAACGAGACAATGCTGACGTGCACCGTCTCTATGATCGAGACGGCGATTGCCATAATTGCTACTTGTCTTCCCGCCCTGCGCTCCATGATTCTCGGTACAAACAATACCTCCAAGGACGCATCCAACAGCTACGGTCGCCACTACGAGCTCTCGTCTGCGCGACGAAGAGCCAGCGGAAACCGCCTCAATCCGTCCAGCCAGATAACTGGTGGTTTACATTCGACGCACGACACCCGGAATCGAGCGAATGGGTCAGAGGATTCGTTATTCACGGATCCACCATCAGATCAGATAAACGGCGTAGAACAGTTCGTGGGCGGTAAAGGAATAACGGTGAACACGCAGATCGAAACGATGTTTGAAGACTCAAGTTCGAGGAGCAATGTCTCTGCAGGTTCGACGAAGGCGAAATCGCCATTTAATTGATAAAGAAATGGTGGAATCTTGCAAGAATAAAAAAGCGATACACCCTAATATACGTAGTCCACGAATAACTGAATCATGGAACGATGAAGATATATTGCCTGAGTGGGGTGCCATGTTCCACAAGCCACTGTTTAAGGAGGGATTCAGGAGCTGAAAAGATTACGATGGGCACTGTAAAGCCACCGGATAACCACATTTGCGTGAAAACAAGTGTCGCTCAGACCGCTTCTTGCCCTACGGCGATGCGTTGAAACGACGCGTTTGCGGAAGGGTATATCCGCATCGGCAATCGACACGGCAAACTTGCCCGGATGGAGGAATCATGACAGCATGATTCAGAGAGGCGACCAGAGGCGACTGATGGAGAAGGGAACTACACATAGCAATGCATTCAGGATAAGTTAGAGTCATTGAACGAGGCTAGCAGGAGCTTCATGAAACGAGGCCTTGAAGAAGATCGACATGGGGGAGAGTGTGAATATATCAATGGATTGGTAACATGAGAGCCAACATATGCTAAAGTATCCTCGAGTGGAGAGAAATCTTCATCTTCTCTCGAAAACGCCATGAAACCTCTTTGAACGCCAGGTATGCAGCTGGTAGGTGCAAGACTGCTCGAGCAGATAGTGAATACCAAAACCGCCTGAAACTCCACTCAGGTCGAATCCTATACCTCTAGTCCACCGACCATGTAGAAAAGCAAATAAGCCTCAGCAGCAAGTACTTCTGCCTCGCTGACAAGCACTACCTTGCTATCATCGAACATGAACCAGTCGTTGCCCTCTCTGCTGTAACTGACGTAATGTCCAGAGTCAATCTTGCCCTTGTGCACAATCACACTGCTCAGCTCGTAGACGAGGGCGTTTGTTGGGCTGTTGACGTTATGATTCGAAGGTGGTGCACCGGACGTCTTCGCGGCGCGCATGGCGGCTTTGTGGGCGGTTGTGTAGGGGTATATGTCTAGTTTGACGGGAAAGCGAACGGGAGTTTCGATCTTAGAGGACGTGGATTTGGTATGCTCGAAACGCTGCGTGGACGTTAGTATGGAGATGTGGAGAAAAACACTCGGTGCGTACCTTGAGGTGAATGGAGAGCACGGGGGGTAATCTCTTGATGCTCAGCTGCTTGGTCGCATTTTGCGGGCTGTCGCAATTCCGACATGTGTAGTCGGCCGAGCCCAGCTTCTCCTTGACTGTGAAGCGTTCGAGACAGTCTCTCAGATCCAGTGGGGTCTCTTCACCCTTCTCTACATTCATCTTGCGCTTCTTGCCCTGTATCCGGACATCCAAACTAAGGTCCATGTATGGATCTTGGGCCGTGGTAACATTCCGGCAGTTGTCGCATGTCACGGTACTTGACAGCTTCCCACAAAACGTCTGGTGTACCACGCATTTGCAATCTTCCGAATCGTCTGCCGACCCGCCGTTTGCCAGATGCAGCGTGTTGAGTATAAACTGCATGTACTCGTGCGCGTCTTGCTGTTGGTATCCTGCGAGGGCTTCTCCAGCTAGCCAGCTGCCCATGAGCATGCCCACGGCCCCGAATCCCTCCGTCTTCTCAGCTGAGTGGAACTCGACAAACATTTCGTCCAGCGCACAGCTGACGCATGATTCCTTGTCGCATTCTGTCTGCTTGTGTCCTTCGGAGAGGTAGAAGTTTCGAATGAAGGGGTTATGGACGAGGGTTTGTAGGATGACGCTCATGAAGCACGTCTGGCCCATATTGTAGAGCCCGCGCAGGCCTATCGCTCGGCAGGGGAGAAAGGTCGAGTTGCTTATGACGAGCTTGTGGTCTTCGGTCGTGGTAGTGTCTTCGTACTTTCGCTTCTTGCCTGCATGCAGTCAGCCAACGCTGGCCCCTGTGATAGAACAAAGCCATATGCGTACCCTTCTGCACTCTAAGGACATCCAGAGTCTCATCGTAGATGAAGTCCTGGCAGTTTCCACAGTAGATGTTGCCATCTCGTGATTCCACGGCTGCTTCTCGTTAGCCTTTGCATCTATACGGCGTCCTGCTGAACCCACAGAAACAGTGTGACTTGGTCTCAAAGTGCAGATCCCGATCCGCCTCGGTCATGATGCTCGGGCACTGCAGACACAGAAAGAGCGGTCTCAGTGACACGACGTTGCGCGCCTCCGCTGGCGCATTGTATGTCTGCGCTATTATGCTTGGCTTCTCGTGGATGTTCTGGAGGATGGCCCGGTAGTGCTGGAGTGTCTGCTTGCGCGCCTTCTCGAACATTTCGCCCATGTGCTCTGCGTGGAATCAGTAACCTCGTGTCGAGAGTTCGCGTGACCAAATGCTCACCACATCCATATGCGATATGTGCCATCTGGCTGCTCGGCACAATATTGCCCTTTGCATTCTTGACGATCTTGGGCGACGCCAGCGCCGACGCCTTTGGGGCAACTGCTATCGTGTCCATGGTGCCGGGCAATTCGAGGCTTGGTACAGTCGATGTGCTCGCGCTCTACATACTGCGACGTTGGTTAAACCTCGGAAGCGCTCACCAGCAGCACAGGCGCAACGCTTCAGTCAAAGCGGCGCTCACGATGCGCGACTTGGGGAGTTATTTCTGGGGTTGAGGCGGACATGCATGAAACCAATCAGCACAGGCGCTACTAGCGCATCTCCCGCCCCACCCGTCCCGAGGTCCAATAGGCACATTGCGATGGAGCATGTCGAGGCTCTTTTTGTCGCGATTACTTCAACTTCTCCAGTTCCATGTCCTAAGACCTATCACAAAATTACCGCCTACAAGTCTAAGGTACAACCTCAGCGTCACGCGTGGAAGCTCATGTAGTAGTCTGGGCTGAAAACGATCGCTATCTTTCTTCAGAAATTCCTTACCACCAAGGAAGACGCCAGTGTCTACGAGTGCTTTACTAGTAGTGGCCTTTGGATCCAACTTCTCGTCTTCTACCCGAAGTCTCCAATATCGTTGCCGCGCATACCCGCAATTCCTCCAACGGCCAATATCTCCTCGTGCCAGCTTAAAGAAGTAACTAGTGCAGCTAAGGAAAGTCTGCAGGTGCGTGTCATTGAATAACAATGCGATCGCGTAGTCAAGGAGACATTCTCTTACTGCGATAACTTGCTGAACGTTCGTGATGTGCTGTCCTCTATCCTGGCAGAACTTCCCAGGGTGGCAGACACCGAACGTGACCCTCTTGATCATATCCTTGCTCGCGGTAGTATGATCAATCCATCCAGCTGGGAGCACATCACGGTATCGCTGTGTACTATGGTACCAGAGGCGGGTAAATGGCACGTCGTTTTTCTGGAGGTATGTTGTGTAGACTGCGGGACCAGTACCTCCTAGAACAATTGCAACCTTCACCTTAGAATGAGCGATAGGTTCACGTGCGACTGGATGCCAATAGACGCGGAGATCTATCGGTACCTGAGCCCTCACACCAGTACTAGAGTTAGCGCCTAGGATCTGCTTACGGTCGATACGTCAAGGTGTTACGTCAATGCAGGAGACGTCATGATCCTCTATGCCCAGTCAACGGAAGGCTAGTTTGAGAAGAATGCAGGAGCACAGTGCTTGCTTCGTCCGCTGTTGAGTATGAAGAGATCAAGTGCTGTAGAGTACAAGTCAAAGCAGGTATCATCAAATGGCGTAGACAACATACCAAACTATCTTCTGGCCCGCCGAATGGTTTGAACAGGTTCTCCTCTTCCATGGGAGATGATCACGCCAAAGCTCAACACGACCGTTCATGGTGGACGTCTCGTCTCGAAAGATTGGTCATGGGTTTTGCTGTTCACGGGCCTGCATCGCGATATATATTAACCGGCCGCACACATATATCCACTGCCAAGTACTGATTTCCGGCAACTGATCGCACAAAGCCATCTATTTCGAAACGCCATATATGAGCGCCCAGAAAACTCGACACACGCGTCCCATGATTGGCTGTGTCATCTTAAAATGCAGGACTGCCGACAGCAGCCGCCCCAAACGTCGTAGAAAAGACATCTGAGGTGCATGCTGAAATCTTGGAGAACACCTAGCGATGGCTTGCATGTGGCGTGGTCATATTGCAGCCCAGCGATTGAGGTAGATGATATAGAGGTAGGGGCGTCATTATGCTTGTATTCGGGTGGTAGGTAAAGTGTGGTCATGGGAGTGGAAAGAAGTATATAAGAAAGAGGCATGACATCCAGTGACAGCGCCTCATCCGCAACTTGACACTCCTTGCTTACCTTTGTACTACCCAGGTGCCCGTATTCCGCTCAATATGAAGTTCTTCGCTGTTGCTGTCGCCCTGTTGCCCGCACTTGGGTCAGCACATACAATTGCTCAGCGCGTCAGGATTAACGGACAGGACCTTGGTCAAGGCAATGGTATCCGCGTTGCGCCTTCCAACAACCCCATCACGAACGTCAATGATGGTAACATTGCTTGCAATTCTGGTGCTTCTTCCTCCAGCAAGGTCATTGACGTCAAGCCTGGAGACAGGGTTGGTGTTAACTGGGGTCATGTTGTCGGCGGAGCACAGTATGTTCTTGTCGTCCTAATCTTCTCACCAACATTTTACTAATTCCTCCAAGATTCGCAAACGATCCCGACCACCCAATCGCCAAATCTCACAAGGGTCCGGCTATCTTCTATATGGCAAAGGTCTCAAATGCTGCCTCTGCCTCCCCCTCTGGCCTCCAATGGTTCAAAGTCTCTGAAGACGGCCTCGACAGCTCGGGGAACTGGGGTAAGCGACACTTCTGTACAAAATACACGTGAGAAATGCACTGACTTTGTATACGCGCCTATTAGGTGTCGACAGAATGATAAACAATGGTGGATGGACGGAGATGACAATGCCATCTTGTGTTGCGCCCGGTCAGTATCTTCTCAGGGCTGAGATGATCGCATTGCACAGCGCTAGCACGACTGGTGGTGCGCAGTTCTACATGGGCTGCGCGCAGATCAACGTCTCCGGATCGGGATCGAAGACCGGAAATACGGTCAGCTTCCCTGGTGCCTACAAGGCGGATGATGCAGGGATCAAACTCAGCATCTATAATGCTCAGGGTCAGCCCAAGGGAAACGGAACGCCATACAAGATTCCTGGCCCTGCGGTGCTGCAATGTTAGGAAGTGCGAGAATGGGGGGTTGGTTCTCTGGGGGGGATTGGAGGTAACGTTAGGACCTTGGTTGATCAATGGAGACTTAAGGCCCTGATGTAGCGTCCCGGGTGGCATTTGGGCGGGTTTCGCGAGCATCTTCATACCTAAGTAACTTTCTACGTATACACGGTTAGGAAATGTTGAGAGTTTCAGGATAGTAATGCCCAATTTGTATCGTCCTGGGGGAACGACGTTGTGCGATGGTGTTGTGTATTGTGGCTGTGGTTGTGGTTGTGTGCAGGCGCCTGTGCTGGTGGATGAGCTACCGTATGCCTTTTCTTAAGCGTCAACTATATCT
>Ga0058698_10000102_pt1 | contig 47480 bp, 42 predicted proteins | sample AgamicAsSfe_FD_67288 | JGI IMG/M metagenome (GOLD analysis project Ga0058698, IMG submission 67288) | Agave microbial communities from Guanajuato, Mexico - As.Sf.e | ecosystem: Host-associated > Plants > Phyllosphere > Phylloplane/Leaf | place: Guanajuato, Mexico | collected 2012-05-30
CCATTGTAGCCAGCATCTCCGCCATCGTCCTCGTTGTTCTGCCCACCGCCCGTCTGGATCAGACGCTGGCGTTCCGGGTTTTCAAAACCCCCGAGTGTGGCAGCCGTCGCAGGATCCTGCTGAGGTGGCATATGACCAGGGAAGGGCGGAAACGCAGGCATACCAGGGAAACCTGGAAAGGGCGGCATGCCAAACTGCGCGGCCATTTGCGCCATTTGATTCATTTGTGCAAAGTCGGGCATTCCATTGGCGCCAAGCGGCATCGGTGGTATGCCTGACATGTTCGGAAATGGCTCGGCTGGCTTTGGAGTGGCATTCGTAGTGGCGGCAGCGCCAGATGGATTCAATGCGGAGAGGATGGCTGATATGTCTACTGGAGCCGGATTTTGCTGAGGTTGTTGAGCCTGTGTGTTCTGCGGTTGCGCCAGCGAAGCCAGGAAGGCAGACACATCAGGTATTGGCGCTTGAGGTTGTGCATGCGGTGCTTGTACAGGAGCAGGTGGTGGTTGAGCGCGTTGGCTGAAGGGTGCAAAGATGTCCATTATGTCCTTGCTCGGTCCAGCCGACCCTGCAGGTTGCTGCACTGGCGTCACTGGCGGCATCATTGGCATGGTAAAGCTAGGTACAATACCAGCGGGTGGCTGTTGCATCTGAGGTAACAATCCAAGGATAGCTGCGATATCTGTTGGAAAGCTTGGTAGGACTGGTGCTGGGGGACTGATCAGATCAAGAATGTCCTGTGCAGGTCTGCCGAACGGCTTTGACTCCCTGTCAGCTTCGTTTGACTCTGGTGGCTCCTTTGGTGTCGGCGGGATATCAGAGCGATCGGCATAGACAATGATAAGGGTGTTTGCCTCACGCTGCTCTTGCGCGTCACGTTCAGGTGAAGCTGCTAGATGTGTGCTGCCACCGTACGGCGCGAAGAGTTTGTCTTGTTCGTCTTTCTGCACCAAATTTGTGAAATCCACAGAAGTCGGCTGTGGGAATGGTCGTTCCATGTCATCAAGCTCGGAGGGTTGTAGCTCTGGCTCGTCTTCGTCATCAATGTCCATCATATCTTGATGTGACTTCATCTTGAACATGCGTCCTTCACTGAGCTTGTCCCTGGCATCACGAACTTGGTTGGGGTCGAAGCCATATTCTTCATCAGGGTCATGAACAAACTCTCGAATCTCTTCCAGAGCAGAGTCTGGTTTCCACGACACTCTGAGCTTGCGTCTCTGCTCTTTACGTAGGCGCATCTTCTTCTGTTGCTCGTCCTCGGGAGGTCCCGTATCTTCCTCTGGCTTGGTCGGCTCCGGTTCGGCTTCTTTGGGTTTGTTGAGACCGGCCATGACATCGGCGAAGGAAAATGCCGGAGCTCTCGAGGCTGTGGATTTCGAGGCGACTGCCAAGACTGGCTTTTCCTCTACTTTCGTAGCAGGTTTTGTTTGGACGATTGTAGCATTGGCAGCAGCACCGCTGGGCCGCTTCGCAGACTGCAAGCTTTGAAAGAAGTTTGTTGTCTTTGCAGGGACGACTGGCTTCTTGACAGCGACCGGAGGCGCTCCCGACGTTCCGTCAGTTGTTGGGCGCTTCGGTGGCACAGAGCCCTTTGCGGATCCCTGGTCCGACGCAACCTTCTTGAGTGGCTGGTTATTACCACTATCTGCGGGTCGAGCTCGTTTGGTCCCTGTTGTAGGCGATGCCGCAGCATTTGTCGACGTCGCAAGTGCTTTCGTATCCTTTGCTGCGACGAGGCCAGGCTTCGCACCTTCTTTGCGCTTCTTTGCGGCAGCAGTGGCATTGTCGGTGATGCGCTTTGCCAGTGCCCTGACTTCCTCGTCACCCCGTTTCTGAAAACGAGGGAGAAATTTGTTCACTCCAGTTTTCTCCAAGGTTCCATCGGTCAATGTAGTACAACGTGCGAGTAGCTACATTGCGGATCAGCATGTATGGATTTACGTACGACGTGCTATAGGCCTTACCTTTAGGATCGCCCGCGCCAAAGTTCCGCTGTATTCTGTCTCGCGGACTCTGTCTTGCAGAAATTGAGCCAACGCGACCACCAACTGGAGATTTTCGCCAAGACTACAACAAATGATCAGATGAAAAAGTTCGGTCAATTATGCTCGCAAGACTAAACGATATCGTGAACGTGGACCCTCCTAAGCCATGCCAAAACCCTGTCTACTCTATAGATATGGGCCGTTCCGTTCGTGCTTAACCAAGTAGGGTGTGCCTATACGTGCTCGAGGGAAGCGCAACTATCGTGTATGTATACACTGGAAGGCAAGGGAGGTGGGAGATCACGGAAATGGGGCATCATGGAGGTAAGATGTACGTACTGTTCGATAATATCGCGATGGCCTTCTGTTACTGCGGCCATCAATGCTGCCTCCAGCATGTCTCGCTGGTTCATCACTCTTTCTTTCAGTAATTCGACTTCATTTACCTTCTTCGCATCTTCTGCCTCTTTCACGGCAGCAGTGTCAGACTTCCAACGATCGCGGATCGTCCGTACAATATCCCAGAATTGGCTGAGACCTTTCCGAATGTCGTCGCCCTCTACCGACCGGTACGGTACTCTCCAAAGTGTTTTGATTGAATCATACTTCACAGCTTCGAGCGCTCTCACAGGTCTCATAGCTGGAAGGGGAGGGTGCATAGACTCTCCCTCGGAGTCATCATCAGATTCCTCGTCGCTTGAGATCGGCTCCTCGGATGATGGAGACGTCCCAGACTTGGCCTTTCCCGGCTTGCTTGCTACAGTGGGTGTTTCTGACCTCCGATTTATCGCTCTCGGTGCAATGATACTTCCTTTCCGTGGTTTCTTGGCAAGCTTAGCTGTCAAACCACTGTCGTTGGCGAGAAGGTTCTTGATTTCGTTTCGAGACTTTCGCGGAATGTATGCCGGTATGGTTGTTTTGGTGATGGGTACCTCGGTGAGTTGACCACCCACATGGAGGAAGTTGTGAAAACGACGCGCAGCAACCGCGCCAGATAGGGTCTCGGGCGTGATGACTGTAAATTTGCCATCGAATACACCTTTCGGTAATCGTGGTTGAGAGCTTGGCCGGGCGGGTGCTTCAAGTTTTGGTCGGTGCGTCTCCTGTTTCGCGTGCTGCACTTGGGGCATTGGTGATGGCGCATTGACGTACGGCGACGGACGACTCTGCAAGGCGCCCGGCGAGATTGTGTTGAGCTGAGCACTTGCGTCGACATATGGCAGACCTTGTGATTGATAATTGTTGTTTGTTGGATGATTATACGATGAAGATACACCAAAGTCTCCCTGCATCTGATATGCATACTCATCGTTGCCATCAAAGCCAGCAGCCTCGACAGACTGATCGCCTTGGGCAAAAGACCCATCGTAGTAGGGATTGTATGGTACTTGAGGAGACTGCAGATTCAGATTGTGGTCATGTTGCTGAAGTGCTGGATTGTGCCAGCCTTGATATAGTGAGGCCTGCGGATCGTGGCCATGACTCAAGCCGAGTTGTTCAGGCTGGAAGTTCCAGTCCTGGTTGTTTGTATAGCTCAGGGTATCATGATGCTCGCCGCCGAGCGCAGGATCGTAGCCGGCGAAAGCATTATTATCTTGTTGGTAATAGGCAGCATGATTGTGGTGATGATTGTGAGCATCTTCGTTGGTGGGGAAGTCCGTATTGGACGACATTGTGGTTTGATTGATTCTGATTGGTCTGTCTGCCTGGTACGCGGCGCCACACAAGCGCTAGTCTTAAAACAGGCTTTCACGATAGAGATTTGGACAAAAAGCAGGTCAGCTGGCCGGGCAAGGAAGGGCGAAAGCGAAAAGCCCGCGAGACACAGAGGCCGCTCACTGCTGCTCTGACTGCGCCGTGCTACCTCACCCTCTCTGTTCCCGGCTCTACTCTCTGCTTCTCCTCTCGTGAGTGTGCCTCCCAACGTCCGTCTGCGGCCGCACTCGAGAACTGGAGTACTGTGCTGCCACTTTACGCAGGAAATGTCGTGGTAGATCGAAACTCAGCTTGGGTGGGATGGTTGTGTAGAGCTTTCTGTAGTCGTCGTGCTTTGTGTCTTTAGCAGCGTGTAAACATGCGTCTCGCGATCTACGGGTATTCGTCGCAGAACGTGATTAAGTCGAGAACAGTAGAATATTATCAAGACACGACAGATCGAGTCTCTTTGACAACTTGGTCAATAAGCGAGCGAGTCTCCCTCGCAGGCTACCTCAAAGATCCTCCTCTACTGTCCATCCACCATCAGAGCGACAGACGCGATCATTAAGCTCAAATAAACAGATAAATCAGTCAGACTCTACAGACTTGTGCTTGTCAAAGAGCGCGAGCGATGGGAGATGAGAATCGATGTGGTTGATGGAGTGGAGAAGAAAGGGAAGAGAGAGCTGGATAAGAGAACTGGCATTTTCGCGACGACCAACGACCGTCACATGTGACAAGTTACGTCGGCGCCATGATGCATGCATTGTTTTGTATTAGACAATTGGTCTTTCGCTTTAAACAACGCCATAGCACCATAACAAGCTTCACATCAGCAGCACGCAGTAGCGCATCACCGGCGCGGATATCTGCCAGTTCCACGAATGTGTTGATCCTGAGATCTCCACAGAGTCGCAACGATGCCTCCACAGACTCTCCGCGCTCGACAGATTGGCAGGCATGGCCCAGTCACCTTGTCAAGAGTACTGTCTAACCGCTCCAACAGCATCAATCGAAAAAGTCCTCAACCTCAACCACAAGGCCCCGGAAGACGCAGATGATCACCGTGATGGGCCATTGACGAATGGGCTAATCCCGCAAGCTACGCCAATCCTCGACTCTGATGGCGAACCAATATGGAAAGTCCTGGTGTTCGATACCTTGGGAAGAGACGTGATCAGCAGCATATTACGGGTCAACGATCTCAGATCTTGGGGCGTCACAATACATCTGTATGACAACAAAATAGCAGTGCGCCCGAGCCTTGGACTGATCCTTTGGCAGTAACATAAACACAACAAGACATCTCATCCCAGATGTGCCTGTCATATACCTTGTGGAACCTTCGCTGGAGAACATACGGCTCATCACATCCGACCTTGAGCGAGGTCTATACTCTCCTGCCTATATCAACTTCCTCTCTTCCGTTCCACGACCACTACTAGAAGACTTTGCCTCACAAATAGCGACAGCAGGAGTATCTGAGCATATTGCGCAGGTCTACGACCAGTATCTGAACTTCATCGTCAGCGAACCTGATCTCTTCAGCTTGGGCATGGGAAATGAAACATATTGGGCGATGAATACTGCCAAGATCGCTGACGAGGTCATGGACGCTATGGTCGACAGAATCGTCACCGGTCTATTCAGCGTTGTGGTTACAATGGGTAAGATAGTTAGTCTGCAATTGGGTATGGCTGTGGGCTAATATTGAATGACAGGGGTTATTCCGATCATCAGATGTCCAAAACAGGGCGCTGCTGAAGTGATAGCAGCAAAGCTCGACCGCAAGCTTCGAGATCATGTTCTGAATTCGAAAGACAATCTGTTTTCCGGCAACGACCAGCGCAACTCTTCATCCAGCGGACAAACCGCAACTCGACCGGTATTGATAATAGTAGACCGCAATGTCGATCTCATTCCGATGTTGTCGCACTCGTGGACGTATCAGTCCTTGGTACATGATGTGCTCAAGATGCATCTCAATCGAATCACAGTGGAAGTGCCTGTCGATGCTGAAGACTCCAGCAAAGGTAGCACGAAGCGTGCGTATGACCTCAATGCTAGCGATTTCTTCTGGAGCAAAAATGCTAGTTCGCCCTTTCCAAACGTCGCCGAAGACATCGATGCTCAATTGACGAAATATCGCGAAGACGCTGCCGAGGTCACTAAGAAGACAGGTACATCCTCATTAGAGGATCTACAAAATGACACGAACGCCTCCGCACAACATCTCAAGGACGCCATAACATTGCTACCTGAATTGAGAGAGCGCAAGGCTACTTTGGATATGCACATGAACATACTATCGGCGCTACTACAGGGTATCAAAGACAGACAACTTGATAACTACTATCAAATGGAGGAAGCCATATTGAAGCAAACGAAGGTTCAGATGCTGGAATTTATCAAGGACGGAACCAAGGGAACTGAGCCAACTGACAAACTGAGACTGTTCATTATCTGGTTTCTCAGTGTTGACCAAGAGATTTCGCGCACAGATATGGACCGGTTTGAAGAGGCATTGAAGGAAATCGGCGCTGACATTCAGCCGCTGACCTACATCAAGCAGTAAGTCTAGACAGCAACATGTTTCGATTGGTTCGTGCTAATGCAATCAGTGTTCGTGGCCTCACCCGCATGACAATGATGTCCACGGCGCCAGCACAGCAGCCGCAAGCTTCAGCTTCCGGCGATATCCTTCGTGGTTTCAGCGCCATCTCTTCCCGTCTCACAGATCGATTCAAGGATGCCGGCCTCGGCGCAAATTTCGACAATCTCGTGTCCAGCGTCAAGACCTTCCTACCCGCAAATCGGGACTTCACCCTAACCAAGATCACTGAATCGATCATGGATCCGCAAAATGCATCTTCCTCCGCGATAGCAAAGACAGAAGGCTACTTGTACTTTGATCCAAGAAGTGCCAATGCTCGAGGGACAATGCCACAAGCCAGCCAGGTCAGGCAGCAACAAGGTCTGCCTGGAGCATTGAATGGGGTTGGTCGAGGCATAGAAGCAAGCTTTGGGCAGAAACGTCAAGCCTACAATGAAGCGATAGTCTTCACCGTTGGCGGTGGCAGTATGGACGAGTACGGGAACCTGCAGGACTGGGCAAAGCGTACTGGTACTGGCGCCAACGCGAGCACGACTTTAAAGAGGCGTGTTGTATATGGGTCCACAGAGCTTGTGAATGCAGAGGACTTCCTGAGCAAGGAGCTAGGACGACTTGGTGGTGAGAGTGTATGATCATAGAGATGGTAACCTCTATAATGTCACAGATGTCCCGCTCAAAGCTCCACGGTAAAGGTCAAGCGGCGCCGCAGATATCAACTCAGCCTGCTTAATTGGCTATTGTCCTAGTAATCTACACTTAAGATTGTACTCCTGTTTGAAACATATCGAGGTGCCCCTATTTCTCAGCGAGCGCTTCGGTCTTCCCCAGCTTTTTCAAATGAAACATCCTGGACAGTCCACATGATCCATCTGACCAATTTACCGACCATCGTTCAGCAGTGTTCGTGATCGCTATGGACTGAGACTTGGCCTGTCCTGTCCATAGTCATGCTAGCGCACTGAACGGTCATAAGTCGGCGGGAGCCTTCCTCACAAAGCGCACTTCAAGATGCCCGCAGCTAAACGCACTCGAAAGGGTCTAGCTGGCACTCGGCGCCGCCTGCACGATGAAGGAGAAGAGGATGATGGTGCTCCGGACCTGAATAGCGACAGTCAAAGTGAAGGATCTAGCGCTACTGACGTCGACGATGCTGGATCAAGCAATGCGAGCGACACCGAGGAGCCTGAGGAACAGGACTCACGAGTCCAGGTTACAGCTGGAACTGTTGAAAACACACACCCAGTCACTGATGTCTCCGGCAGCATTGCAGACTCAACTGGGAAGAAGCTTGCGGGACGCGCTGATGGTGTAACCACTTTTAAGACTACCGCTGAGACTGACGCGATGCTGCACGGACTCACCCTAGAGAAAGGAGCGCAGGATGAAGATGCTATACATTTTGAGGACTCGGCAGGGACTGTGACTGTCAAGGACTTGGATACACAAAAAGCTGTACCAGCATTTTCCCAACCTGAAAAGAAGCGCGAGACACTAGTTGGGCGAAGGTCCCGCGAGCATGAAGAGTACAACCAAAAGCGCCAAGTCGACCCAGCTTTTGTCCCAAACCGTGGAGGATTCTTCATGCATGATCAGCGAAACAGCAACTTTGGTACTAGTGGTCAACCGCCTCTTGGAAGAGGTAGAGGAAGGGATGGACCACATGCCATTATCGGTGCTATGAGGTGGGTCTCCACACTCAGACGGCAAGTCTGTTGCTGACAAGAGATAGACCACAACCGCAAGCTCCAAGACCAGCAATGGAAAGATGGGCACACGATCTGCACGAGACTGTGGTAAATCCTCGAGTGCCAGACTCTCGACCACAACCATCACATCCATCACAACCAGTCAATCGTCCACAAAATACTGTAGACATCGAACCGCCATCTAAGTCTACAGCAATCGGGACTGTCACAATCAAGATTGCACTAAGCAATGGCAAGCCGAGTGGGAAGCCATTGAAGATGACCGTACGACAGCACACTCGACTTCCGGATCTACGACCACCGCTGCGCCGTGATAAGCCAGTGCGAGTGTTCGTTCCTGGCCAGTCGGCGCGATACGTCTTCCCTAATCCTGATCGTTCCTTTATCTTCATGCCCCGGTCTCAATACATGAAGCAGCCGCCTGCAGGACCACAAGCTCGTGTGGTGCCTCAACAAACTGGGGGTCGGAGACAAAGTACATTTGCCACAAGTACATATGCAACGAGTTCAGCAAGTCGCCGATCATCAATTTTGCAAGACAAGTCGGACGTGACTTCACAACCCTCTGCACAACCACCCACAAGCAATGTCGCACCGTCTGCACCTTACATGGATAATGCTCTAGTCAGCCCCGTATTCATGCAAGGCCAGTCGCACCCACCACCAGCTCAACCTCTGCGACAAGAAGCTCGACGCTTGTCTCTCCCGATGCATCAGCCGCGTCCACAGAAACAAGTGTCGTTGGCTACAATTGACTCGCCAAGCACTATGCAAGCACCACAAAGTCAAGAACAGGCACCATTCCACCAGCAGGTTCCACCAAACGTCAACGGAACAAGCTCGTCAGAGCCAATGACGAATAGACAGCAGTCATTGCAAGGTCAGCAATATCCTGTCGTGACTCCGCTATCCGTTATCCCAGAAGTCGCCGCCAATGCTCAATCCTTCCACCCAGGCATGGCTGCTCCACAAGGTTACTATCCACCACAATACCCAGCACAACCAATGTACTACTATCCGCAGTCGTCTGGCGCATCTCACGGACAGTATCATGTTCCACCATACGGTGCAGACGCACCGTACTACATGCCATTCTTTGGCCAGTCCCAAGCTGAAATGCCCGATATGGGCGATTCGTCCGCGGCCGGACAGTACGCTCATGAGTCCAACGGCATGGTCTATTACTATGATCCTGATGTTGCTGCGAATGAGGCGCAGATGTACAACTTTTCGCAGCCTACTGCTGGGGAAGGCTTCTACTACGGACAGGATCAGATGTCCAATCAGATGTACTATCCTATACAGTAGGTCATGTATCGATTTTGGGGTACGCAGGATATGATGAAGACTATCACAGGGCTTTGCTGCAAGTCCTGACTTCTAGGAGTGCTTGTTCTACATAAGTCAGGCGTTCGTGGTATGATTGGTGTCAAGCCTTCCAGGAGATTCCATGTCTTGTAAAGCAATCATTGCAGAAAACCACATAAACTGGCATGGCTTGCTAGGGATGATTGGATGTCTCTTCTTGGCCATGGACTGAGGTGCAAGCATGGCCGACAGCCAGGGAAGTTGACGATGATGATGATAAATACAAATACCACATTATTGAAGCTAGCCTTATCGTGCATATTCCCTTATTCCCTTGCATTCTTCATTAGGTGATTTAGGTAGGCGACTCCGCGTAATGCGGGGTAGGTCATCCGCTCTATCTCATCACTCGTGCCACTCTCCTACTTCACACTTCTCATCCTCCACTCAACCACCTTGACGATAATTCAGATCCAAGTGATTTTCGAGAAGCTTTACTTAACAAGCTCCACCGCTCACACTTGCTGGTGTCTGAAATCAACGCCATTAGCCTCAAGCTCGAGCTTCCTGTTCAGGCATCGTATCTCCGCTATCGTCGTCCACACCAAGCCAGCCACAGCCGATCCGAGGGAGGTTAGCACGACTCCAACTATCGACATGTCGTCTCCCGCCACTGCTGGAGCTGCTTCTCCAGACCATCCATCTGTCGCCATCAAGCTATCCATCGACGGCACCTCTCGTCGCTTCAAGCTACCACTGAAAGATCTGGTCGCGCCCGTCTTTGCCGACAAGGTGAGTCAAGCCCCGCATTCCTAACTGATAGCGAGCGAGCTTCGAGACACTGATACAACGAACACTTTCAGATCCGCACTATCCTCCGGACACCCGAAAACCATAAGCTCTTACTCGAGCGATTCTCCGATTCCGGAGACGCATTCGTCCCGCTCGAAGTGAGCAACGCCTCAGCGTACAAGCAGCTCTACCGTGCTGGAAAGGCCAAGCAGAAGTTGAAGCTCAGAGCAACTCTATTGACCGAGAACCCAACCCCTCAAACTCAAGAATCTACACACACCGAGTCCTCGGCTAAAGAGATGAATAAAGGAACAGCTCCCTCGATCGCAACCAGCCAAGGCCGCGATGCGTTCTTCGACCAACTCGCCAATGTGAATTCCACTCTTGGAGACCAGTTCGGCCGCCTGATGCGTGAGACTCACCCAGCGGCTGTCGGTGGAACTTGGCAGGTGTTCTGCAACAACTGCGATAAGCCTATGTCGGACGCTCACCACTTCCACTGCAGTATTTGCGACAACGGTGATTACGACTTGTGCCAGGCTTGCGTCAACACTGGAGCAAGCTGCCAAGGTGAGGAGCATTGGCTCATCAAGCGTTTCGTCCAGCAGGACGGCAAGGTCGTCAACAGCACCACCGAGACTCTTGCACCCAGATCTAGCAAAGCCACTGAGAAGACGATTGCAGCACAACGCGAGCAAGAATACTCCAGTCCTATCAAAGTTAACCTTCCGGCTGTGCGCAAGGCTGACCCTGCCACCTTGTACAAAGCTCCCGTCGTGGCTACTCGTACCTGCAATGCCTGCGTTTGTGGTAAGTTCAAATTAATCCCTCATTTTGCTCAGCGCCATTGACAAAGGATTGTAGTACTTCCGGAAGACCACTTCGTGAACTGCAACGATTGCCCCGACATTGACTACTGTATCCCCTGCCTCAAGGCCAATGAGCACGGTCACAACCCAGCCCACAGCTTCCAGCCTGCTGTACAAGGTTCTGTCAGGACTTCTGGCAACGAGATCCTGGAACTATGCAAGCCAAACCGCAACATCAGGCACTACGCACTCTGTGATACTTGTGACGAGGTACTACAAGCACTTATCATTTCTCGTAATTTACTGACGATGATAGACCATCTATGGCGTTCGCTACAAGTGCCTGACATGCCCCGACTATGACTCTTGCTCAAAGTGCTACCACTCGAAGCACAATTCTTCTAAGCATGCTCACCGCTTCGTCCCTATCTACGAGCCTCTCGCTTTACCAGTCACCAACGAGACACGTCACATTGGCATTTTCTGCGATGGTCCTCTCTGCAATTCTGGTTCCAACCACCAGACATACATCACTGGCATTCGCTACAAGTGTGCTGTCTGCCCTGACTACGACCTTTGCGGCAATTGTGAAGCGCACCCATCAAACAAGCACAACGAGACTCACCCGCTCATCAAGTTCAAGACTGCCATTCGTGGTGTATCAGTCCAGACTTTCGAGGACAAGCCAACTGCACCTACTGTTCGTCATGGTGACGATCTTCCCATCCGCTCAGGCCGGTCTTTGGCGCAGCAATTCAGCTCATACCACCCAGGTTTCCAGAGGACGTCACCACTGACTTCACCTCCATCATACGCGTCAATCCCACAGGCGAAGGTCAACTCCATCTCATGCAAGCAGCCTACCACATCTTCCCCTGTCAATGCTCCCGTAAGCTTCCTTACACGAAGCGTGAATAGCACCGTCACAGCCCCCACTGCCAAGACTGCAGATCTTGATGCTACCTTCATCACGGACGCCGTGCCAGATGGTACCACATTTGCACCTGACTGGCAGTTCATCCAAACCTGGACACTACGCAACCCTGGTCCCAACGCATGGCCGGCAGGTGTCAGTGTTCGATACATCGGTGGCGAGAACATGTTCAACCTTGACCGCTCTCGTGCTACCAGTGTCGCCGATCTCATGATTGCACAGTCCAGCAATGCCACCACCGCCGTTGTTGAGCCAGGTCAAGAGCATGTCTTCCACGTGAAGATGCGTGCTCCTGCCAACGTTGGCCAGCACATCTCATACTGGAGAATGAAGGGCCCTGATGGAATTCCTTTCGGCCACAAGCTTTGGTGCCACATTGTAGTCGATGACAACTACTTCCCTGCCAAGGAGGTTGAGATCCACAACAAGCTGATGCAAGAGCGTGATGCCAAGTCCGATAGGTTCAGCGTGCCTTTTGCGACGAGAGAGGAGCAGACCAAGCTTCTCGCTCACGAGCTCAGGGAGAAGCTCGAGGGTGCTGCCAGCATGCAAGCCACTATCGAAGATGAGGAGACCGAGACAAAAGCTGAGTCTATTCTCAGCGAGAGCCAGATGATCATGCCCACGCTCGAGCGCGACGGTACTCCATCTGCTTCCAGCAGCATGCACAAAGATAAGGCTGCTGCTGCTGCACCTGAGGTCAAGGCCGAAAGTCTTCCCACTGAGGATGAGTTGGACGACGTTGAGTTTGCCAGTGCTGACGGCGGCAGCCTCGCCGACGAGGAGGATGATGATGGGTTCTTGACTGACGAGGAGTACGATGTGCTCGATGCCAGCGACGAGGACTTCCGTGGCCTTTGAACGGTTGGGCAGGGTTCAAAGGAAGCCAGAGAGTGCTTGAAGAAGGTGCGTTTCTGGATAATGACGGAGAGGTAGAGGATTGGGATTCGGCCAGTGGTCGAGAATCCATCTCATGATGCTGTCGGAGAGCGAGCTCACTTGTCCTCGGCGGCTTTGCTTTTCGTACTTGAGGGTTTCCGGTTTGATAGGTTTTCAGTAATTGCATACAATAATATACAGTTCTTTTTACGCTGGCGCTCCAAAATGATGCTGATATGGATGTTGATGCCTATAAGATACTGATTCAAGAGTATGCTATATCGGCGATCTATACTGTATATTCACCATACACTGTCGGATGCCTTATCCAATCCAGCTCCTTCAACAGCACATCACCCGCTCCTGTTTCACTCCTTCGTCACATCCCCCACAACAACCTCCTTGCCCTCAAACTGCGTCTCCGTAACCCCCTTCCCCATCGCACTCGTGCTCGAAATCCCGCCCGTCACCATCGCCAGCTGCGCATCCACCAGATTCGCTCCACTCCACTTCTGATGCGTCACCACATCGCATCCCTCTGCAATCTCCGGCTCCTGGATCCGCTCGCCATAGGCGCGCATGCCGCGTTTCTTGTAGTCGGCGGCGAATTGAGACGAGATAAGAGCGGTGCTGTGCAGGCCGGCTAGGGTGATGAATTGCCAGCAGTAGCCGAGGGCGCCGAGACGGGGGATGTATGTGCTTTGCTCGGAGGAGGACATGGCGGATTTCCAGTTGAAGGAGGGGGAGAGGTTGTAGGCGAGTTTCTGATTGGGAGTGTCAGTGGTGGATGTGGAAAGGGGGTTGCAGTCATAGGATAAGTCTAGGAGAGTTGGGGACAGTCCCGATGGGGTTCTGCTAAGACTCATGTCCTCGTACAGTGGTTGAAGAGGTTGGAGTACAACGTGGAAAACTTACTTGCTCAGGCCACACAGCGTGCACACCGTCAGCAAACTCCTTGGCTTGGGCGTAGTCGGGCAGCTTCGACTCCATCCAGATGGCGTCAGCATAAGGAGCATACGCAATGGCGCGATTGACGGCGCAACTGCAGCCGCCACGGTAGCGGTAGTAGCCTTCACGCGTTCTTGGCGAATCCCAATCGAAGTGGACGTCCACACCAGTCAGACCCTTAGCGATGGCGCGGGCTTCGCTGTTCGACTTGCCCTTGGACTGCGAGGTGTACTCCTTGAGCAGCTGAGCCTTGTTGACGTGCACGCCGGCGTTGATAGTGTCTGCGACGGCCTCATCAAAGAGCTTGAGTCCGGCCTTTTCATTCCACGCATCCTCGATCGCCTGCAAGTCCGGCCCGTTCTTGCCTGCAGCCTCAGCGGCAATCATCAGGTCGTTGAGGGGCTGGATGCCGGCGTTTGTGGCGCCGAGGACGAAGGCGTGGTCGCGGGGATCGATGGTCGTGGTGATGAGAGTCGCGGCTTCAGAGTCTGTGCGTGCAACAGCGAGTAGATTCACGCCCATAATGTCGGCTTGGGCGCGGATGGCCACGAGGCGGTTAATGTGCTCGGAGATGGGGACGAGGACTTTGCCAGCCATGTGCCCGCATTTCTTGGTGCCGGGGGCTTGGTCTTCGATGTGGATGCCTGGAGGTTGATCGTGTTAGTTGGATTGTGAGTTTGATGCTTTCGACAAGGTTGCTGCTGATAGCAGTCTGGAGTGAATTTCCCGGGGCATCCTTCCTGGACCTCTTCAAACCACATCATTGCTGGTCACATACCTGCAGCTCCAGATTCGATGAACATCTTCGTCAGCTTCATGACGGCGGTGAGACCACCATGTCCAGTGTCTGCGTCAGCAATGAGAGGTCGGAGGTAGTCGACCGACGGTGCAGAGGCACGCTGAGATTGCGGCATAGATAGACGAGCATTGCGTTGTTTGCGGTCGTGGAAAAGCTGAGCCATCCATAGATGGTGGACCTTGTTCGGTACGGATGTCTGTGGAAAGAGTAAGCGTCGGAAGTATTTGATGTACTGGTGTGAATGCTTCAGGAAGAGTGCCACAGCATACGACTTCTGCCACTCCGTCCGAGGGGTGCACCGGGGTGCTACAGGGAAAGACCAGACTCACGTATGCGTAATCAGCAAGATCGGGGCCTGGCTCATCACCAGATGCCGCAGTGGAAGAGGTCTGCCAGCCAGACACATAGACAGTCTCGAGGTGTTTCGCCATTTGAGTAACCATGACCGGGTCCAGACATCCGTAAGTGTAGCTGGCTTCCTTGTTCTATATTTTATATTAGCCCTGGTCTCGAGCAGGACATGTCTTTCCTCTTGCTGCACTCACCTTGAACTTCTCTTCCAGGATATTCCACAACTTCTTGCTCATCTGGTTATTGGGATACTCTTGCTTGATTGTGCCCCTCTTGTTAACAATCTGCTCGGCAGTGTAGGGACGCTTCGTGTACCTGATAGTGTTAGTGGGAAGGCAGGATGGAATGCTGGTTCGCATTACCTCCAACGATCATCTTTCCACCACTGCTTCACTGCCTCGACTTCATCCTCGTAGGTCTTTTGCTCTGCGTCTAGGGTTTGCTTCTCCATGTTTCCTGACATGTATGTTCTTGAAAGTGTTGTAGATATGTATATGTGTCTTGCCAAGGAAAGGTTTATACGAGTATCTCGTGTGGGATTAGGGTGCTGCTATAGATGCTGGGGAAATGATATGACAGCGTAATGTTACAGAGACTGAATGAGAGCGATAAGCAGAAGCGTAAGTGCCTTACAGCAAGAATGAACAGAGGGGCAGGGGCAGTGTCGTAATTGGCATAGTGTGCATTTTCCCCCATGTGCAGCAGTACATGATGCAAAGGGGAAGAAACTGCCGAGGCTGATCGACGCCTGGGCGTGTCATCGCCGGCCCGTTCTCGGAGTCTCCGTCCGTCCAGATGCGCGCGGTGTCACAAGGTCACAAGATTACCTTTCGTATGTGCGGTCAACAATGGGTTTGTTTCGGTCATCTTCGGCAGCACATCGAGCAGTGTGATCTTGTCGGACAGAAGGATGACGCGGCACAACCCGCTGCGTCAATATCAGTCATGATGATGTTTGTAGCTGGGTAGGCAATCTAGTATTGACTCAGCTCGGCACACCGCCGACGCGAATGGGTACAAAGCAAGATTTGACTGTCAGATGCGATGTCCATTGATAGAGGGAGGAATGGAAGGCAATATGAATGCAAGCGCTGTCTTACAAGGCTAGTACATGCAGCAGTCAGTCGTTAGAGCACTTGTGTCCACGAGCTTACCAATGTAAACCTCAGCGGCGACTCGATGCAAGGCTGTTGACATACTCCATCGGTGCTGCTCTCTCGTTGCTTGAGACCAGCATCTGACGCAGATGATTCCCCAAAGGTGTGCAGGCTGTGCAAGCAAATGTGGCGGTGCCTGTAGCATGATCACGCACACCAAAGCCAAGCGACGAGCCTATAGACCAAACTGACGAGCAGAGAGCCACCTGATGGCAGTCCTACAACCGCTCTGAATCTGTCCAGGAAAGTATGTGGCACACTACCTTGACGTTCAAGGAGCCCAGCATTGCAACAACACCCAGCAAACATTGCTATGACTTGAAGAGGGAGAAGGAAGCATATGTAGTTTTGTTTCAACACTTTTCATGAGAGATTCCCATCGTGACGTTTACAAGCTTTCAAGTGCTTGTTGCTTGCTTTTGGCGAAAGTGCCCAAGCGTTCTGTGCATAAATTGCACAATGAGGAGGCTGGGAGCCTGGCAGATGTAGTGTGGGGCAAGAGCTTGGTCACGCTCTTGTTTCACATTGTTCGGACAACCTTCGTCGCTTCTCACTCTCTTCTTGCTTCTTTTTCTCACTTCATAACATCTCTTACCTTCGCCTCTACTCAGTCGACACAAAGTGGACATTCACAATCTTCGAATTCCTCATTGCCAAAGCGTGTTCCAACGAGCATAGATCTTGAAGCACATCATCAGACAAGTCTGATTTTGCATTGATAAGCAAGAGTGAGTCACATTGCGACACATCTGTCGCTCTTCGCACCGAAGTCCAGCTTGTCATTGGACGATGCGCTGACCAGTTGCTTCACGTCTTGTCATAGATTCTCCAACATATCAGTCCACGACAACGCAAGATGCCCGACACACCTGCAAAGGACACCGGACTTGATCAGGTCATGTTCTTGCTCACTTGCATGAAGCACAGCCCAGACGCTCGTGTCAGTGTCCCAAGTCACACCACTTGATTCTCAGAGTGCTGATGGCAATTAGCCTGACTTTCGAAAAGTCTCGGACGAGCTTGGCCTACCCTCAAAGGGTGCAGCGTAAGCAATGCCTGCCCGCTTTGACAATTCATATATGATGCTGATATCAATCACTCCAGCGCGAAGCGCTTTGAGCGTGTCTTCAAGGCCAACGGAATGACTCGCCCAGCCTCCAAGCCTGGCGGCACTGAGACGACCCCGAAGAAAGCTTCTCCAAGCAAGCGCAGCAAGGATGGAGCCGACGATGCTGAGGAGGGAACGCCTACCAAGAAGGTCAAGAAGACTCCGACAAAGAAAGCTAGCTCAAAGAAGGAGGAAGCAGCTGAGGACAGTGGACATGGTGAAGCAGACGACGATGGCAAAGGCGTGAAGGCTGAAGACGAATCCTAAGCCCGAGGAGAATCGGGATATGGAGCACAGGATATGGCGCCGATGATGGAGCACAGGACTTGAGGCTCAAAAAAAGCGCGGTCTGAGAAACTAGGAAACAACATGACATATATGCTTAGGCTGTAGCTGATGCATAGACGGCAGCAGAAGGATGGAAGTCTTAGGAAATGCCCTGGCTGGAAGGGGAAGCTCGTCGTTTATAGGGCCATAGCGCAGAAATCCGAGCTCCGAATTCCGCTAACAACATTTGTCGTGCATGCAACTTTAATTCAACTTCAACTTCACTTCCTCAACCTTATTCACCTTGCAATCGCATGACAACACTATCGCATCGACGATTCTGTGCTCTGGACCTACTGCACGTTCATATATGTCATGTTCGCCACACATCTCAATGTTCATGCGCAGTGGAAAGTCACAATAAACACTTGAAACAGCCATCGAGCTTGAAATCAGAGCACGATCATGATTGCCAGATCAGTTGAGCTGCCACGGCAAATCACGAATGCGCGATGGTCAGTCTGGACACTAGCTTATTGAAGTCGAAGCTGCGATCGTTGCTGCATCGCTCCTGATCTAGCACGGTCGGCACAGCGTACTCTCTCCAGGTCGCGCAAATCTACCCAGCTCACCACTTAATCCAGCATCTCGTTGCGACATTAAATCAGCTACACGTCTTCAAGACCAAATGCGCAGCCACTCGACTGCCCTTCTGCCACCTTCGACTCTGTGCTTGATACGGATCTGGCGATGACAGCTCCGACCATGATAGCTTTGGCGAGACAATCTCAGGCCATGATAGCTCTAGCTGACGCCACCAATATTTATTGCAGATCAACAGCTTGACCGTCTTTTGGATTTGCTTACGGGAAGCGTAGGCTACCTCGAGTCACGGCACTCGTTCCGTACCCCGCCGAGCACGACTGCGAAAGTGCAAGATCCTCATAATCTTGCAATTTCAACGGCGAGCCGTTCTGCAGCAGGTATCCTTCAACAGGTACAGCAGTACACTCCGGCTAAGCAAGCTCCTTGCGAAAGCATGAATACGCTAGAGGCACAAGATTTTATTTGACTCTTTCATGCTGATAAGAGTGGGTTATCGAGTCAAAAATCGAGCTATCCTAGACAGCGCCGACTTTTATTTTCCATTTTTCCCGTCTACATGCTCTTTCTTACTGACGCTTACGCCTTGCTAGTAACGCCTTTGCTAGCTTTGCTAGTTCCGGCAGGTCCGGATCTTTCGGCGGATGCTGGCGTGCTGATCTTCGTGACGTTCAGGTTCTGTGATTTGTGATACTCCTCGCTGCGTCGATATCCCGTGACATGCCCAGAAAGAATAACGTCGACAAAGATCGTGCTCTCATGTTTTGATGCCAAAGCTCAAGATCTCAAGAGCTCAAAACAGCAGAGAGCCTGTTCCAGGCTGTGCCACTCTTTGACTTGCCTCGCTCCCTTTCTTAGTGTCCTCGTGTCCTCCAGCTCTTTGTAAAGAACGAACAACATGCTGGCGTGGTGCGATGGCCACAGCCCGGCCAGTTTTAAGCCTCAACCACGCTAGCGACCGAGTTGGGCTAGCTCTTGCAGAAACGCATCCAGGATATCGATTTCTGGGCCACGAGTCATGACCTGCAGCTTCAGAGAGTAGCTTGGTGCCTCCAGAAAGGGGTCCTTCGCAGCAGTGTGCCTGGTAGACGTCTATAACTACCTACACTCCTCTCCTCTTTGCCACTCTTTTTACATCTCACTCCATCGCTTCTTGTCTTTCCAAAGATACTCATCTCCAGTTGTTGCACTTTCACAACGCAGTTTCAGCTCCTCGCATAGCATCCACGCCCCAAGACTCTGCCACTACGCATATCAAGACATTTAACAGCCAACTTTGAGCTCAACAGCAAGTTCATCGACAACTTGTGACCACCAAGACTTCACAGACTAGGCCCTTATCACATTCGTCTCTCACATATCTTGCATCGATTTATTGCAACTCTTAATCAACTTCCGTAAGTGTAGTGTGCCAGAAAGAGCATGGGTGGGCAGACAGGCAGGCAGCAGTAGCATCATACTTGGTGGATTCATCTCATCTTGCGCACGACTTCTACCTGGCTTCACTCCTACTGGCTTTCTTTCCTTCTCAGCTTGGTCATAGCCTCACTGTAGTCATCGCCTCAGGCAGCTCTCGATTATTCAGACTCGATCTTTCCATCGAACACATACCCTTCCCGCTGGCTGGACTGTTCCCTGACAAGTTAAACGCAGATATTCCTTAATACCATTTCACCCAACAATGTCTGACAACTCCGCCAATACTCTCGTTCGCTGGGTCGGTAATGGTAATATCATCTGTCTTCTAGTCTCTTATCTGGACGGACTAACCTCAACTAGAGATCAAGCTGCACCGTTGCCTTCTCTTCGCTCTCAACCACGCCATGAAGCATAGCCTTAAAGGCAGATTCAGCTGGAGAGACATCGCAGATTACCTCCCGGCCGACTTTACGGAAGGGTCCATCGATCAGCACCTAGAAAAAGACAGGATCAAGACGATGACCGAAGCTGGAATCCTCGCAAAGAACACACAGCGCACCAAGTCTCAGCAGAAAGAAGACATCAGAGCACTCGCCCAGGCCAACCAGAGCAAGGTAGGCCGGAAAATTCCCGTCGTCCGCAGTAAGAAGCCTACACGTGGACGAGGTCGCCGTCGCGCGAAGACACCAGCTACCTCCTCCAGCGGCACTCTCCCAGCCCTGCTCGCGGCTCCAGCCCACATCAAGGAGTCACCGAAGTCTCCTCCCTCTGTCTTCGCTGTCCCGCCGGCCCCGACTAGGGTCCTACGCTCCCGGCCTGCTCGCGGCACCCTCCTCTCCCCTCTACAGCCCGCCCCACAGCCGAGCCCGGTGCTCCGTCACGCGCAGCCGCGTTCCCTAGCTCCAAAACCGCTAGCAAGTACATCAACCCCCTTGCACTCTGCCTGGGTGCTACCGCAGGTGCCCCAGGCACCTCAGGACAGCACGGGTAGTATGGACACCGATCCATACTACCAGCAGCAGCAGTCGCAGGACAGGAGCTTTGGCGGGTCTGGGTTGGTGCCGGGAGTGCCGCAGACACAGGACTGGGATCAGAGCTTTGGTGCAGGTATGGATTTGTTGGCTGGTTCTCTGTGGGATAATCACGGAACGGTGGGATTGGGCATCGACTTTGAGGGCATTGGGGGAGTGCCGGACTCAGCCGTGGACCTTGACGATGGCAACAAGATGGACTATGGATGGCCGTATGGAAGCATGGGGATGCAGTATGGACAGCAGCAGCAGTTCGTGCAGCCACAGGCACTTCACACACATTATGCTGGGGCGGCCATTATGGAATGGAACTAAAGAGGCGGATTGATGACATCGTTCTGGCGTTATTGGGTTCACGATTGAGGCACAGGCTGCGAGACAGAGCAGGACATGAGCAAATGAAGTAATGAAATAACGAAGCAGCGGAGCGCGGAGCATGACTATCACGGCATATGATAGACAGCCGAGGGTCCTTCATCATACTTCATCATGGATCGGAGGAAAAGAGATGGCCATACAGGAGGTCACATGAGATGTCACACAGCACATCACAGAGAATGGGCGATGATGCGGATTAGCAGAATTTAGATAACTGCAATGCAACTTCAGCTACCTGTATAAGGTATGGTACTTTCCGAGGTTGTTTGATCATCCCTCAAGCTGTTTTGTCAGCCGTGGTTGCGGACATGTGACGCAAAAAATGTACTGCTTCTAAAGCTCAGGTCTACCTTTCCATACACTTCTTCTCGCTACACCTCACCCTCCCACCTTCATACTCAATCTTCAGAATACAATGCAGCGCACACTCGCTTCCAGGGCAGTGCTTGCCTCTTCCAAGGCCCGCAACAGCGCCGTAGGCCGCCAACAGCTCAGATTTGCCCACAAAGTATGGCTCGCCAGCATTGCAGCAACGTTCTTCGCGCTGACTTCTGCTTAGGAGCTTCGTTTCGGAGTCGAAGGTCGGCAGTCACTATTAAATGGTGTCGAGACACTCGCCAAGGCTGTAGCCACCACTCTTGGACCGAAGGGCCGGAATGTCCTCATTGAATCCAGCTACGGCTCGCCGAAGATCACGAAAGGTACACTTCGCATAAAAACACGGACGCGTAGGACGAACACTGACGTGCAGCCATATAGATGGTGTGACGGTCGCCAGAGCAATCACATTAAAGGACAAGTTCGAAAACCTCGGTGCACGCCTCCTACAAGATGTCGCCTCCAAGACCAACGAGGTCGCTGGTGACGGAACCACAACCGCAACTGTTCTCGCTCGCGCCATCTTCTCCGAGACCGTCAAGAACGTCGCCGCTGGCTGCAACCCTATGGATCTCCGAAGGGGTACACAAGCTGCCGTTGACTCTGTCATCAGCTACCTCGAGAAGAACAAGAGGGACATTACCACAAGCGAGGAGATCTCCCAAGTTGCAACCATCTCAGCGAACGGCGACACCCACATCGGCAAGCTTCTGTCTACTGCTATGGAGAAGGTGGGCAAGGAGGGTGTCATCACAGTGAAGGAGGGAAAGACCATCGAGGACGAGCTCGAGGTTACCGAGGGCATGAAGTTCGACCGCGGATTCATCTCACCATACTTCATCACCGACACCAAGTCGCAAAAGGTCGAGTTCGAGAAGCCTCTCATCCTCTTGTCAGAGAAGAAGATCTCTGCTGTTCAGGACATTATTCCCGCGCTCGAGGCCTCGCAGGCACAACGCCGTCCTCTGGTCATCATTGCTGAGGACATTGATGGTGAGGCTCTCGCCGTATGCATTCTCAACAAGCTCCGTGGACAGTTGCAGGTCGCCGCCGTCAAGGCCCCCGGCTTCGGTGACAACCGCAAGTCAATCCTTGGTGACATCGCTATCTTGACCAATGGTATCGTCTTCACTGACGAACTCGATGTCAAGCTCGAGAAGCTCACTCCTGACATGCTCGGCTCAACCGGTTCCATCACCATCACAAAGGAAGACACTGTCGTCCTCAACGGCGAGGGCAGCAAGGATGCTGTTGCTCAGCGCTGCGAGCAGATCCGCGGTGTCATGGAGGACCCTACAACCTCTGACTACGAGAAGGAGAAGCTCCAGGAGCGTCTCGCCAAGCTCTCCGGTGGTGTTGCCGTCATTCGTGTTGGTGGTAACTCTGAGGTTGAGGTCGGTGAGAAGAAGGATCGTCTCGTCGACGCGCTGAACGCTACCCGTGCTGCAGTCGAGGAGGGCATTCTTCCTGGTGGTGGTACTGGTCTTCTCAAGGCCGCTGCCAACGCACTTAACGACATTCAAACTGCCAACTTTGACCAGCAGCTCGGTGTCAGCATTGTAAAGTCTGCCATTCAGCGACCTGGCCGTACCATTGTAGAGAACGCCGGCCAAGAAGGATCAGTCATTGTTGGAAAGCTAATGGTGAGTGCTGGACTTGCTTTCCGTATAAAATGTCCGTATTCTAATGCATTCTCAGGACGAGTACAAGTCGGACTTCAACAAGGGTATGTCCACTGTTTTTTAAAGTCAAGAACCTTGCTCATTGTTCGTTTAGGTTATGACAGCCAAACCGGCAAGTTCGTGGACATGGTTGCAGCGGGTATCATCGACCCCTACAAGGTTGTGAAGACAGCACTACGGGACGCTAGCGGAGTGGCGTCTCTGCTCGGAACCACCGAGGTGAATTTGCTAGATTACCAGATTTGAGCCTCACATGTTGACACGTACACCAGGTTGCCATCGTTGAGGCCGAAGAGAAGGGCCCTGCTGGACCGCCAGGAGGTATGGGAGGCATGGGCGGCATGGGAGGTAAGTGATTGAGCTATTGTTTGCGCGCAACCCACAGTGATACTAACACGTTTACAGGAATGGGAGGTATGATGTAAGGAGGATTTGAAGAAGAGATGTTTGACGCCATGACGATACCCCTTCCTTTCCGCCATGTATTTGGCATCCTGTACTATTTGTTGTTGCTCGACCACACCACTCCACTCCCAGCATTTTAGCGAATCGTTTCGACTGGTCATGTCGTTGTAGCATATATGGCGATGCGAGGAGTTTAAGAGGGGAAAAGCAAAAAGGCTGTAGAGAATATATGACCGCTAATGTATCACCTATTTTTTGATCTCGCCCTTCAAACTGCGTAAGTTTGTGTGTAGTACTCTTAGCACACCGGGCTAGAGTCTGCGCAAATTGACTTATAATGCTCTTTCCATCTTGCCTCGTTTTGACTCGTTTCAGATTGTCTCATGTCGGTCACGTGGCGATAAGAGACTGCGGATCTACAATATCAACTTTTTTCGAAACCAGCATCAATTCTTGAACAACAGATATTCAATTTACCATAGTACTTCTGACACATCATGGGTGGACGCAAGATATCAAAGCAAGGGAACCCCTCTCTGAACGACCCAGATCTCGCTAGCAATGCTGGAAAGGCCGGAAACCGTAAGCGGAAGAGCGAGCCATCGAGACAGGCGCCAGATCAGAAAAAGAGAAGGAAGTCTACGGAGAAGCGCCCAACACAGCAAGAGAATGCACCGAGGTCGATTCTAAAGCCAACTGGCTCAGTCAGTAATGGTCGGCCAAAAGCCGCAGACTCAACGACCCAGTCTAGCTCGAAGCCCGCAAGGGATGGATCCAAGCCAAAGAAAGCGCCCATGCCGCTCGACGATGACGAGGACGATGAAGAGGAAATGTTCTCTGACGAGCCGGACGCGGTAGATGACGAGGACGTTCTTGCCAAAGTAGGCACTCTCGATGATCTCATGGATGAGGACGATGACCTAGTCGACGACGGCGATGACGAAGAGCTTGGTTCGGAAGACGTGCTAGATTCCGATGGCGAGAAGATGGAACACGACTTCTGGTCAGAGGACGATGATGATGAAGATGGACAAGCGGATCTTGAGGCAGCGAATATCGAAGGAATGTCGAGGAAACTAGATGCACAAGCAGCTGCGGATGCAGTAGCGGCACAACAAGAACTAGAGGAAGCAGCGCTACAGACCAATATTGCAGGCGACCATGCGCCGATACTCGATGGCTCAGATGACGAGGACGCTGGCGGCATACGTCTTGCGCCAGATCTACAGCTACTACGAACAAGAATCCAGGACACTGTGCGGGTGCTAGACGATTTTGGCAAGAACTCTGAGCCTGGCAGATCACGAGCAGAATATGTTCGCCAGATACTCAAGGACATTTGCGCATACTATGGCTACTCTTACTACCTTGCCGAGAAGCTCTTCAACCTCTTCCCTCCCCGCGAAGCTCATGCATTCTTCGAGGCAAACGAGACACCTCGTCCTGTCGTCATCCGCACCAATACACTCCGCACGAACCGTCGCTCTCTCGCAACATCACTCATGAACCGCGGTGTCACACTCGAACCGGTCGGCAAATGGTCAAAGGTCGGTCTCCAGATATTCGAGTCAAATGTCCCGCTCGGTGCAACACCAGAATACCTTGCTGGGCACTACATCATTCAAGCTGCGTCATCTTTCTTGCCCGTCATGGCGTTAGCACCTCAAGAAGGCGAGCGTGTTCTCGATATGGCTGCTGCGCCCGGTGGTAAGACGACACACATAGCTGCGCTCATGAAGAACACTGGGTGCATCTTCGCCAACGATAGCAACAAGTCTCGTGCGAAAGCCTTGATCGGTAACACTCATCGTCTGGGTGCCAAGAATACCATTATCTGTAATTACGATGCACGCGAGTTTCCCAAAGTCATGGGTGGCTTCGACCGTATTTTGCTGGATGCCCCATGCTCAGGAACAGGTGTTATTGCCAAGGATGCCAGTGTCAAGACGAATAAGACTGAAGCGGACTTCTTGCGCCTGCCGCATCTGCAAAAACAGTTACTGCTGGCTGCCATTGATTCGGTCGACCATGCCAGCAAGACGGGAGGGTATATTGTCTACTCGACCTGCAGTGTCACCGTCGAAGAAAATGAGCAGGTCGTGCAATACGCACTCAACAGACGGCCGAACGTCAAGCTAGTTGAGACTGGCCTCGCCATCGGTCGTGAAGGATTCACAAACTACATGAGCAAGAAGTTTGACCCAAGTATGAAGCTTGTGCGGCGATACTACCCGCACGCATACAACGTCGACGGTTTCTTCGTGGCGAAATTCAAGAAGTTCGGGCCGACTCCTGCCAACGCGATCGGTGCTGCTGGCGCGGCTGGTACTCCGAAGGTGGATGAGGCAGAAGAGATCAGCGAGCCAGCAACAACGACAGATGGCGAAACTACAGATGGAGAGGCCAAGGAGGATGAGTTTGGTGGATTTGAGGATGAGAAAGACCAGGAGATGCTGGATCGTGCCAAGAGATCTGCTTTGAGGAGGAGGGGTATTAATCCTAAGAGTGTGATGAACAGGCCGAAACAGGCGCTGAAGATGAAGGAGACGTCGGCGAAGAAGGAGACCTCTGCGGATACGGACGCAACGGAACCATCACCCAAGTCCACGGCCAAAGCATCATTGGCGACGGAAGCATTAGCAGCTAGCGCCCCTGTTGCAGCAGTAAAGGCGACTGCGGCCGCAGCTGGTTTAGCTGTTGGCAAGGACGCAGTGGATATGCAAAAGGGCGTCGCGAAGACGAATGGAACGTCAAAGGCTCCGTCGAAAGCAAAGTCGAAGCAAAAGCAGAATAAGGCCGTGCAATAAGGCAGCAGCTACCTTATATTCGACAGGAATATTTATGTACGTTATGGACTTCACGATCTTCCCAAAACAGCTGCTGCGTTCTCAGTGTCACCCTTCTTACCATGGCGTCAGCTCCGTTTCACCCACAAACCTTGTTTCAGAATGTTGGACACCAATGGCAAAAATCCACGCTCAGAATTATGTGCCTTGTCTACTTAAGCTGCTTTGCTACGGCTTAATTCTTTTCTTTCGTGCACATCCAGATCCAATCCTAGAACCGTACGGCACGCTCTCAGGAAGACTTCTAGACTGCTCTTGTGTAACTACAACGTCTAATATCCAGCAATATGTACAACTCCAGGAAGCGCAAGAGTGATGACCTTGAGGTCTCTCCTACTCCGGCGGTACCCCCCAGGAGGAACCCAGGGCGCATTGCAAAGCGCAACCACGCCGTGATCAGACCATCGGTATGCACAACCTGCGGCTACGGCACTCTTCAGAGTATCCGCTAACCTATATACAGGCATCAGCAGACCTGAACCACTTGGACGCCTTATCTGGCGAGATAATCAACAACATTGTCTCCTATCTCCCGATCGCTTCGGTCATGGCACTCGGCTTGGTCAACAAGGCGTTATACGACCAGGTCACACGTCCGAGAAAGATCACTGTCCATGAACTCATGTCGGACTGCTTGTCAAGTACCACGGCACTCGCCAATCAACCTTTGCCGATTGAAAAGTCACAGATCCCTTCCGAGGGGTTTCCTTCCATCAGCAGCATCCTCCGAGCAAGCTGGTCCGATCAGTGTGCGCTGTTCGACTCTGAAGACAGGAGAGAAAAGGCTCTCACGGCACCTCGCGTTAAATACACGGAAATCATCGTCTGGCTCGAAGTGATGGACACCAAGAAACTGTCACTGGTGACGTGCTCCATCTGTGGCACTCGCCAGGACCCTAAGTGCTTCAAAGGCACTTCGGGCCCGCAGAGATCGTATACACGAACATGCGAGACTTGCCTTACAAGGCACACCCACATCGCCGTCCCACTGGAGACTGCCGACAAAGCCTTGATTGAGACCAGAAATCCAACTCGACTCAAGAGGCTTACCTGCGCCATGTGTGAAGTCCGCCGTCACACGAGAGACTTCCCCGGCTGGAGCCCTTCTCGACACATGCAGTTGCAACAACAGGAGAAAAGAATCTGTTGGGATTGTCTTCGCTCGCCGCGCAATGCCACCCAGCAGATGATTGGCAGCCTCCATCGTATGGGGATTAATCGTCTCAAGGGCTTCCTCGATGGCGAGCTGGACAATTGCTACTTTGGTGGAAAGAGGGGCCGCGCGCTTAAAGAACTTCAAAAAGCCAAGGTCGAGGCTGCTGCAACGCAGTCCAGAACTGTTTGGGAGCTTCGGGATGGTCAATATTGCCAAAGATTCGAAAGGTTGGCAAGGAAGTGGCTTGCTGTTCAAGCGGTCATCGAGTCCAAGACACGATCGGAACGGCAATTGGCGCGCGAGAACCATGAGAAGAAGATGGAGGAATGGCGACGGGGAGGATTGCTCTGAAATGGCACTTGAATCACCAGATGAGCCGGAGATTGGGGACCGGCGCACGAGACTGTGTCAAGGGAATCGGGAGGGAATCGGGAGGGAATCGGGAGGGAATTGAAGGAGGCTCGAGTGAGGAAAATTGAGACGTGGAGGCGAGCAATAGAATACGCCTACGATCTTCTCTACAAGATGTTTGACTGAAAGAAAAGCACGCTGTAAGCTTCTATGGATGTGGCGAATGGGTTTGATGAGCACAGGAGTGTACGGATGCGCAAGCGCAGGACAGGTGGTGGCTGTGTTTTCGTACTTTTGAAAGTCAGGGCAAAATGATGAGGTTAGTCCATCTATAGGTAGTAAAGCATGAAGGTGTAACAGGGAAAACCATTTTATACTTTGAACCTCACTTAAAAACAGGGAATCATGTTATACTTGGGACTCACTTGTGATGTGCGCACTTTTTATCTTCCATTCCCACTCCTCTTTTTTTATGTCTTCCTCTTTACTGCTGCATCAGTCCATCTGCTTTATTCTCACCTAGTCACCAGTCCTCGACAACGAACACTCTTCTCGTCTCACATACCCAATGGCTGGAAGCGCACATACCATGCGATAAGTGCCAGAAAATGCAAGTAGTCAGATGAATGTCCTCATCTTTGCTCTTTCAACCAGGACCTGCTCATTACTCACATCTTACAAGTGGTCAATCCCGCAGACATTCTGCCAACAGAGCTATTTCACCTTATATTGAAAGAGCTCCCAATCTCCTCCGTCTCCGCCGTCAAATTCACCTGTCGCGCTTTTTACGCCAGTACAATCCACAGCGGCAATGAAATCGTGGATCTGGAAAAAAGCTGTCACCGACCTGATGCCTGCAGGAGTGGCATCAAGGCCGTTTTTATCTTTCGATCCCCGTTTAGCCGAAATGAAGGCGCTTGAATAGCTAAAATGGCAGGAGCTCCAGGCAGTAGCAACGACACTCAACGACGTCGAGATCCGCCACGAGGAAACGCTCGAGAACTTGACGTGTAATAACTGTGCCAGATCGAAGCCGCACGGAGCCAAGGGCTTTGGGGATCAGGATTTCAGGCAAAGAGAGAGGACGAGATACTGTAATGCTAGCTTGTACTAGGCCGTGCGTTCGAATCATTATCCCAGGCCTTTGATGGTGCTTGGTGAGGCTATGCGTCACTGTTATAGTTGTCGCATGGTGGTAGGCAATGTACGCATCTGCTCGAATTGCGGAGACGTTGGGACAGTGCAGGAAGCTCCGGGTGCGGCAACCAAATGCAGCGATCGAAGGGGTTGCCATCGATTGAGCACGTCTGGGTTATGAGGAACGGCTCAGGACGCTACAGCTGATTGAGGTTTTCATGGATCCTGTCCGCAGAGGACCATTCGGGAAAAGGTTCTGGCCCAAGCCAAATGTCAGAATTGTGGTAGGCAGATTATAAAATATAGATCTGGATAGACAATTAGTAGTTCTTCCCTCTTCCTTTTCCCCTTGATCTTGTGGTGCAAAAGCACTCTGGTGTTATGAAGGAGTTCAGATCGGAAGAGTAACATAAAAATCGAACCAGATTAGCCTTGGCGCTCCTCACGATTTTGAGGCAGGATGTTTGATGTCGCGCCTTTTATTGATCATGCTGAAACAAGACCCATGTTTCACTCTTGGTCTCAGACGTGTCGCGAGACAGATCTGCTAGGATGAAACAAGGACCAATGGCATGTTTCACTCCAGATCTCACTCGTGACACGCTCGCTCTTCCTCTTCCTCTTCTTCTTCCTCTTCTCTATAAGTCACCACAAGTCTGATCTTCTGCCTCTGCCTCAACAAATTTCGCACTTCTTTGACATCTCAATAGCTTCTCCACTACTTTGAACTTACTCGATTTCTCCAGCTCCAGTACTTCTGGTCTCGCAAAGTCCACTCCCTCACTGAATCGCAACCTGTGCCGTTTGTGCTTCTTCTTGCGTGAGTCATCTTCCTAGCTTATTGACCACAGCTCGACAATCTCGACACTCTGGGTTCACTGTACCTGGTGCTTTCTAGTCAACGGGCGCTGACCTTGACAGATCAACATAATGCCCGAGGACTGCAAGCGCAAGGTATGCGAAGAGCTTGATCCCAGCAGCAAACATTGCAAACTCTCCGAGGAGCCAGAGCATAGCAACGATCATCAGGACAATCAGGCTGCTTGGTTGTCCCATCCAGACACCATCTGTTTGCCAATCCGATCAATCTCTACTGGCGCTGAGACAATCACGAATGCATTGGCGCCCTCTCCGCCCGTCAGTGTTCCAGGTATTGACACCTCGTGTCGGAGCATTCAGCACTCGCTGGCTGGGACTTGTCAGCTTCAGAGTCCTGCGGTCGGAGAAAAGACTGTCAGCCTCGCAGAGTCACTGCCCACAGAGCTTTTTCGCAAGATCCTGATCCAGCTCCCAATTTCCTCAGTCCTTGCCGTCAAGTTCACGTGTCGCTCCTTCTACCTCAAAACGAAGTATCACGATGGCAGCGAGATCGTGGACCTGAAGAAAGCTGTCGTCACCGACATGCCCGCCAGGGCATCCCTGCACCTCCGTCCCGAACGCCTAGAAGCATGCCAAGAAGTCGTCGCAATCGCCGCGATCCTGATCGACTTCGAGATGCGGGATGTCAGGCTTCTCGACAAACTCACCTGCAGTGCATGCGCCAGATCGAAGGCCAATGGACAGAGTGGATTTCTGGACCTATACTTTAAGCAGAGACAGCGCACTAGGTATTGCCATGCTTGCCTGTGGCATGCTCTGCCGGCGAGGTGCTTGCCTAAGCCATTGATTGTCCAGGGCATGATTATGCGCTACTGTAATGCGTGCCGGATGGTGGTACGCAATTTGCGCCTGTGTCCGAATTGTGAGTATGATGATGGAGACCGGGGCGTACGATGGGTGATATGATGGGGCAAGGAATGGCGCGTTAGCAGAGGACAGCAAGCACAGCGACTCGACAGACCATTGACAGGAAGACGTAGCTGCGCAAGGACACAGAGGAGGTCTTGGAGGTTGATATGGATACTGCATTGGACGTTATCTGAGAACCCAATTGAAAAGTATTTTAGAGTGCTGGAGTGGTCGAGATTGGCTGTTCCACGTCGCTGAGTGAGTCGATGTCGCAACCGTGGCGAAGCTTGGTGAATCTAAAGGAAGTAAGAGAAGGTGCATTAGCAGAAGACAGACAGGCCAACGACTCGCATATAGTCAAATAGTGAAGCGTATATGCGAAAGGAACGTTCAAAGAAAACTCTCATTGTGTATGATATCTACACTTCCAACGCCCTGACATGTCCCAGCTCTTCAGTCACAAATGCTTGTACCGTGCCTGTCTCGAGCTGCGTACACGCCCCATCCGTGCTATATACTTTACCTTCCCATGTTCGCAATCTCAATCGGTCCTTCATGCACTTGCGCGTTCGGCTCACCAGGTGCTGTGACACAGTTAGCCTCGTTCTTTCTCCACTGGCCGCCGGAACATTCAACATACCCATAAAATTGTTGTTCGCACCCGCAAACACTCCCTTCTCCTTCGCCGCAGAGCACCTCGCCATCGTCGGTGACGATCTCGAAATCGCATCTGTGAAGTAAAAGTTCTCAATCACCTTCTTCAGCGGCTCTCCACTCGCCTTGGCACCCTTGTTCTGGTCCACAAGCTGCACCTTGCTGAGTGACGCGACCTCCTTCGAGACACCCTCGACCAGGTCGTATCGGCGGAGTGCCGGCGAGATCTCCTCAAGGCGGTCTCGCAGTACTTCAATGTCATCGTACGGCAGCGGTGCGCCGACGTATTCACTGACGGCACGGAGAATCTTCCAGTCGTCGCGGGATGCGCCAGGCATGCTGGTGGCGGCGCGACCCATCTGGACACGGCCCTCGGTGTTGACGTATGTGCCTGCCTTCTCGGTGAAGGCAGCTCCAGGAAGGACAACATCAGCGAGTGCTGCGCCACGGTCGCCGTGGTGGCCTTGGTAAATGACAAAGGCTTCCTTGGGGAGGTCCTTAGCCTCGACTTCGTCGGCGCCGAGGAGGTAGATGATCTTAGGTGTGGTGTTTGCTGTTTGTTCTGAGGGGACCGTGAAGCCGATCTCGTAAGCGCCAGTGCGGGAGGCGGCGCGCTGGAGGACGTTGTAGCCATTCCATTCTTCGGTGGCAAAGTTGGACTTGTTCTTCTCGACGAAGCTGCCAATGGTTTCGTAAAAGGCTTTGGCGTCGGGGTGTTCGACGATGCCGCTGCCGACGATGATCATGGGCCGCTTGGCTTGGGAGAGGAGCTGGCCGAATTCACCAGCGAGGGTCTCCTTCAAGGCAGCGTGTGTCTCTCCGTAGTGGCTGATATCGAAGATTGACTCAAACTTTGGTCCGACGAGACCAACCTCGAGGTCAGAGCGGAGCCATTGCTTGCGGATGCGGACGTTGAGGTTGGCAGCTTCGTGCCGTGTGTTGGTGCCAACGAGGAGGATTGCGTCAGCTTCTTCGACACCAGCAATCATGGAGTTGAACGCATAGTTCGCACGAACGTCAACACCATGAGCAATTGGCCTGTCACCGGCAGGTTGGTCTAGTGCGAGGTTATCTGAGCCTAGTCTATTAGCGAGATCCTTCATCGCGACAAGTGCTTCTGTCTCGACGAGATGACCAGCAATCGCCTTGAATTCGTCACTCTTAGGCTTGATCCTCTGGAAAGCATCACCAATCTCAACAAGCGCTTGCTCCCATGTTGCGGGGATAAACCCGTCTTCTCGGCGAATGAGTGGTGTTGTGATACGTTGTGTCTTGAGTCCGTCGCATGCAAATCGTGTCTTGTCGTTGATCCACTCTTCGTTGACGTCGTCGTTGAGGCGAGGGAGGATACGCATAACCTCCAGACCTCTCGAGTCAACACGAATGTTGCAGCCGAGACCGTCGTGTACGTCAATTGATTCGACATGCTTGAGCTCCCAAGGACGAGCCCGGAAAGCATATGGCTTGGAGAGAAGAGCACCGACAGGGCAGAGATCTATCACGTTCGCCGACATCTCCGAGTCCAATGATCGCTCAAGATATGTTCCAATCTGTAAGTCGTTGCCACGTCCAGTAGATCCGAGTTCGGGAGCGCCGGCGACGTCGTTTGCGAATCGAATGCATCGAGTGCAGTGAATACATCTGTTCATCGAGGTCTTGAATGATCAGTACGACGAACAATTCTGCCAGATACTGTTGTGCTCACCTTGATCAACGGTCCGAGGTTCTTGTCTTCTACACCACGCTTGCCAGTGTGTTCGTGGAATCTACCGCGATCCGAGCCGTATCTCATTGACTGATCTTGCAAGTCACATTCACCACCCTGATCGCAAATTGGGCAGTCTAGAGGATGGTTGGCGAGTAGGAACTCCATGACGCCCTCACGAGCTTTATGTGTAAGAGCAGAGTCAGTCTTGACGACCATTCCAGGCTGTACGGGCCACGCGCAGGAAGCAACAGGTTTTGGTGATCGTTCGACTTCGACCAGACACATGCGGCAATTTCCAGCAATCATGAGCTTTTCGTGGTAACAGTATCGAGGAATGACAACGCCGGCCTTTTCGCATGCTTGAATGAGGGCCGATCCAGCTGGAAGTGTGTTAGATGGCGATAGATGGCAGGAACAGCTCGCGAATACCTTCAATAGAAACCTTCTTGCCATCTGTGAAGCGGGTTAGCTAGGATTCAGCACTCTTTACAGCAAGATACTCACCAATTGTAAGCTCGACTTCGGCACGCTTCTTTGTGGTGGCGGAGAAGGCACGGGCGCCATGAGTCTGCGCAAGCCTCCTGGTACCGCTCAGCGGCCGGAGGAGCTGACGAGACAGCATTGTTGTGGCACGAGGAGGTAGTGAGAGAGAGGCTGCTGCTGCTGTAGACGTACGATCTGGCGGCGGATGGTCTTCTTCGAAGTTGTCGACGCCATGAGTCAGGTCAAAGCGGAACACTGCCGATCACTTCTACATTACTTCGGCCCTTCTTCCAATTTTCCCTTCTTTCTGCACTCATTCTGGGCATCAATTTATTGTAACCGGCAGCTCACCATTAGAGGTCGTGTTCTACAGTATGCTCTAGACAAAGGCCTACCGTCGTAGCTGGAGCAGCGGAGGATATACAATCCAACGAGGCGGACGTTCCTTACCAACGACTGAACATGCACAGCCTGTGTAGCATTTAGTGTGCGAGAATGAGCACAAGGCTTTACGGTATCATACTCTATAGGGTTCTGAGGCTCGCTTAACATTTCTCTTTCCGCCAACCTTCGTGTCTTTATCATTTCGGCAAGAAGTCGTGACATTGCATGGCGAGGATCTTGAGATTTCTTGCTTCACGTATCATTCATGGGTTCTGTGCAGGCTATGTGCTCAGAGCGTAGTAGTGGTCGAGTGGGCCGAGACGGCGGAGTGGGTGTATGATAGGGAGGCATCAGCGACGAAGGTGGTGAATATGGGACAGTCGTAGAATGGATTTCGATTGAGATTGATGTCCAGAATTAGATTGCACTTGACGAAAGCATCAGGGCACTCTTCAGCCGACATCAACATGGACATAGTACACAATTGCATGAGACGCAGTCAAACGGGTCAATTTGCATGCTACAGAACGTCTCATATGTGTCGACCTCAGAACGCCAGTGACTCCATTCCTATGCTGTTACATGCTCAACGCCACCATGCCAATCGTCATCATCATGCTCATGCTCTCCATACCGTTCAGCACCTACTCATCCATGCAACATACACCACTCTATTTCTTGGTGGTGAAGTCAATCTCGTTCTCCGGTGCGTCAGCAGGGGCTTTGCTTCCACCACAATCGCATTTTCCTTCAGTACATTAGTTACTGTTTAATACCTCATTCTGGGTCGACTTCGTGCTCCACGGTCGCCGACATTGAGGGAAAAATAGACATACCGGCATCGCGCTGCCCGCAACTACACTTCTTTCCTCCGCTGTTGGTACTCTCTGTAGATCGGCCGCAGGTGCAGTGTCCAGCTGAGCGTTGACCTAGACGGGAAGAAGAATCAGCGATCAGTGTGGTGAGTATAACTGTGCACAGGATTGGTGGACATGTGGGCAAGCAAGTGCGTTATTCTGTGGAACGTGTGGGAGATGGGACGAGAAAGCTCAGATGAGACGAGACGTAGATGATCATGGACACGTAAAGATTTGAAGCACTCACCACATGGGCACGCCGAAGTGATGGCAGCATTTTCAGTAGCGGCCTGCTCGCAGTTGCACTGGCCGGCACCTTGACGCCCACAGCTGCAACGAGCTTCTGACGCGCAGACGCAGCCCTCGCCTGAGCGGCCGCAGCAAGTGGATGGCTTGGTGGAAGTGGAAGACATGGTAATATAAGAAGTTTGGTTGTTGGTGTGTTGTGGAGAGAATGGTTGATCTTGTGGATGTCAGAGAGGCTTTAGATGAATCTGAATCTGAATCTGAGCTGGAAGGAAGGAAGTGAAGAAGATAGACGAAGCAAGAAGATTATATGTCTCTAATGTCTCTGGATGCCAAGCCTGAAAAGTGGATTTCTGGTCATCCGAATCTGCTCGTCTGTGATTGGACCACGAAGCTCACGCCGATCTCTTGCGGATGGAGATTCGCCGTTCGCGTCGCAAGTCGAGTTCACTTGGAATGTGTATTGAGTTTATTCAATACTAATCACTACTACAATATGCTAATCCTGAAGCATCAAACTATACAAGACCCAGTCGTAAATCATGATATCGCGCGACCCCCATGCACCATCTGCAATAAGAATGTTTTCTTACGCTTCAAGCCGTCCTCGCTGCACCCGCCCTGTTTCTCCGCGAGAAGAATCTCCTTCTTCGCTGCTCGTCATGCTGCCTCGTTGACGGGTCGGTCGTGGTTCTGTTCGATTCACGATATCGGCGTAGAGCAGCAACCGTATCCTGCGGGCTAGCCCTCTGCACTGGTATAGTACTGGCCGGCCCAGCGTGTTCGCCGAAAAGCGCTCTCCAAAGACCAGCGTGACGACCTGGGTTTGACGTAGGATCTAGTGGAGGTGCAAGACCCGAACCGCCGGCAGTCGAAGTCTCGCCACCTTCAACTGGAGGTGCCGCGTCGGTAGTCTGTGTCTGTGTTGGGTTAAGATTGATTCGGCACAGTGGACATGTTCCAGATACATCGAGTAGCCAAGGATCGACACAAGCAGGATGGAACATGTGGTTGCAAGGCAGAACCCGAATGTCCTCGCCCTTGGTGAAGTTGTCCGTGCAGATGGAACACATTTGGTCGTCTTCTTCAGCATTTGCAGCAATCGGTACTGGTGCACCCTCTGCCGCAGTGCCTGCTTCGGACATCGGCGTGGCTACCGCGAGTTCATGTTCGTTTCCAGTAGTCTTCCCACCCTCGTGTGGTCCCCGTCCTTCTGCCACTGCTGCGGCATTCTGATGCGGCGTCGCTCTTCCTTCTTCAGCCTCATTCTCTGTCAGTTCCACGTCTCCGTGCTTGGCAGGCAGGGGCTCTCCAAACTTGACGATAGGAATAGTGTCCAGCATAGCACGAGCCAAGCCCTTTGCTCTACTTTGGCGAGCACGTCCGATGATGTTGCGTGGTCCGTATCTTTCTGGATGGTTGTGCGCCCGAATGGCTCCAGTAACAATGATTACCAGAAATAGAATGGTGATTATACCAGTGATAGCATATAACGCAATCATGGCGATAGCTGTGGTCTTTTGGCCATGGATTGAGATGCCGGCGCCAGAATATGTTCCATATTGGCTCTGGTTCTGGTAAACTTGGAATGCGTTCTCGGTGATGATAGCTGCTTGTGTGGCAGAGTTTTCTCCATTTCCCACACTCTTCAGATAATCGTAGACCTGACCAGTCGCAGTGGTGTTTGTCATAGTATATATGGATTGGAAACCGCTTGGAAAACCTGTAATATTACAGTTTTCTGACGTGCTACTGTAGAAGATCATGGCCGTAATGTTTGTAGTGATCGCATTTTGGATGACGCTGGCGACTCCAAGCTCGCCTGGATAATCTTGAGGATCGCAGCTTGTGAACGCGACTGTTTGAGCATTGAATTTATTTGATTGTGTTGAATCGGTCAGGTAAAGACTGCCTTCGAGTGCTTGCATGGTTTGCGCAGAGTGCTAGTGGTACAAAACACATGAGTTGGCGCGACAGGGATTTTCCATGTCATAAGGACTGACCGGTAGAACGCTGATAGCGGAACTCGTCAAAGGGTTGACGTTCAGGTAGACATCTGCATTGTCAAAAAGAAGATATATCGTGTCGAAAGTGTTCGTCGAGTTATATACTGTGATATTCGTAGGGTAGGCGGACTGTGACGACACCAAAGCCGCGAATGCTGCCACCGAAAGCAGTGACAAAGAGATCCTCATCTTGTCGTGATGCGGGTTCGTCGTTGGCAGAGTGATGTTAGGTGGCGATGTTCGAGCGGGTGCAAGCTGAAGGCGGCGACTCAGTGCCAGGAACGGTGTTGCGGCGCGATTGGGAGCACCTCGTTATCTATTAGTGGTATATGTCGTCTGCAGAGTGATGGGATGGACTTGATTATCCAGCTCGGAATGTGGGACGATTAATGAAGGCAGACTTCAGACGAAGTGTAGATTGTGTAGAAGAAGCGAGGATGCGGAAGAGCGGCTCCTACGAGATGGGTGGGGCAAAACCTTAGTAAAGCTTGTTCTCCGGATTCATGACGATAATGATGTTGCAGATCCGACCTAATACGGTTCGAGCCGGCTAGACTGCCAGCTCGCGGATCTGGAGTATCGACTATCAAGAAAAGACGAAGAGGACATGCTCGAAGCACATCATACTATTATGGTTATGCATGCCCGTCCATTGTCCGAGCACTCTATTCATCAAGCTGCCATTGGTATTGCAGGTCTTTGACTGCTTTCTTCCGATTTCGCGACGCAAAGTATTCCTTCTCAAACCCATTGCCTCTGTCGACACCATCCCATCGATGTCCTGGACGTATGCTATATCGGTTCGGCGGCGCAGAACCCTGGTATATAGGTCTCCCAGATACGCTCTTCTTCGCCGTCTTTTTCGTGAGGAATTGTGCCGCAGGATCATTCCAGCGATCTTGCTCCTTCAGCTCTTCGTTCAACTCGTTATCGTCTGCGTATCGCGCGACCGATAGAGATTTCGCATCCGCCAGATCTCGTCTCCGCTGGTCTTTTTGCGCTCGCTGAACATCGCCTTTCAGCGCCTCTTCAGCTTCGGCCTTCTCCCGTTCTTCTTCCTCGGCCTTTTGTCGTGCTTCAGCCCGCTTCATGGCAACATTGATTATTCGACCACTGGCATCACGGTATATCGTCTCTTGCTCCGCACTACCAGCGCCACCGACATCTTTCTCCCATTTCTTGCGCTCTGCTGCTTTGCGCCTGGCCATTTGAGCATCGACTTGCGCTGCTGTCTGTAACCCAGCATGTGCTCCTGACTCCATCGTTGTAGACTCTCCATTTGCGTCAACTACCTGAGGGTCGTCGTCATCATCTCCAGCGCGTTTTTTGTTCTCGGCAGCTGTTGAAGCGATGATAGCGTCAGCTGCTTCTTGATCTGCGTTGCTTGGTGCTGGTGCGCCGACTGTGGTCCAGTTGTCCTTCTTCGTCTTGCGAAACTCAGACGATCTTCCGGATACTATATATTATTAGTAGGCTCTCCAGCGTATCATTCATTCTATCTACCTAGCGTTGGCCCGTCCTCATCCTCCAGGTTCTTGTGTGTTTTCCAGTCCTCAGTATCATCCGCTATGAGTACACCTGTAGGTGGTGCCACTTCCTTCCTCTTCCTCTTCTTGCTCTTCTTTTCTGGTGCGTCCGCGGTGAGGTAGTTCTTTGCTAGATAGTCCGTAAGTGTCATGTTCAGTGTACCGAAAAGAAGTTGTTGGCGGAGTTTCATGTTGAATCTTGAAACACTTTGCGATCATCACAGGGTCGTCACACGTGAAATCCGAGTCAGATGCCATTCAACAGTTGCGGCCAGTTCATTACATCGCAGCCTTTCTTTTGTGCCTTGACCATGTCCACATGGCAGCGCTTGCGTGAAGGTGTGGCGCCCGGTTTAATCCTCAGACAAAGCCTTAGGAAACCAGCCAAACTCGCTCAGACTGATTGCCCATCCTCCAAGTCCTTCAATTTCACGAACGTCCACGCCTTCAGCCCTCAAAGCATTTGCCTGATTCTCTGCCTCTCCAGCAGCTCTTTTCGAGGTCAGACAATACAAACATACAGCATCATCAGTCTCCGTACCTGGGCGAGATGGTACCCTTGGCATTGATTACCCTTTGCCATGGGACATTGTCACCATGATATGGCAGATCAGATCCAGCATTGGGCAAATGCTTCAAGACTGTACCGACCTGTCTTTTAACGCATACCTCAGCTTAGTCTAGGGTATTCTGACAAGACTTTGGTTCTTTACCTAGGGCACTCAGGTCGTCCGAGTAGTCTGGCAATGTGTCCGTAGGTGGTTACTTTGCCAGACGGAATCTCCTGTACAGCTGAACATACCCCGGCGAACCAAGCGGCCGCTTGCTCTGATTGTGGCATTATGGTCAAAAGCCACTACGCACCAGGGATGAATGCTCTGCAGCCTGCTCGCAGACTCCTGTTTCGTGAACTTGATCCGACTTGACTTGCCGCTGTATACAGAACCACATGCCATTGGGGACCCCAGACTTTGATGACTCGTACCCACAACATCGTACCATGGGAAAGCAGCCCTCACAGTCCTCATCGATAAGCCTATCGCTATACATCAACAAAACGACGGGACGAGACGAGAGGTGACACCGCCCTCGCTGGCACCATCGCTTACTGCGTATCCAAGAGTCATATTGAACATTACATCCCTTTTGCTGTTACTCACATACCTCATTCTAGCTTACTCACCACTCACCACCTCATTCTCACCCAAGGTCAGCTGTTCGCGGCTTCCCTACCAAGGCTCCAAGTCGACCAGGCTCAAGTGAAACGTCCCGAGTCATCTGCATCGGTCATCCTGACAACATACTCGCTCTACTCTACCGATAACCTAGTCCATCATCTTCTCTACTATCTTCGCTTGACATCCTCGCGGACTTCCTGTCACCACGACCACTTGGACGGGCCACCTATCACAGCAGATCTAGTTCCCTCCCGACGCGTCACTGCTGGACACAATACATTCTCCTTACCACAAGGCAATGCTCTCAACACCCACTCAATCCACCCACGATCTGCGCAGCAAAGCTACGGACCGAAAGCGAGCAAAACAATTGAAGGCAAAGTGGCAACCTGCTTGGGCAGTGACATCAGATATCCCCACGACCAAAGAAGGACCGAATGATACAAAGAGACCCCTACGTCAGTACTCTAAGCGGTAAGTTGAGCCCCCCATGGTGTGCTCTACGCTCCATAGCTCGAAGCACGCTGTAATTCCCTGCGATGTGTCGACGCCTTGCCTGCAATGATGCTGACGCAAGTGACTCACAGTTTCCCCGCCTCCAATCGCCTGAAGAATGCAAAGAGTGTCCACCGCAACAGCGTCGAAGGAAAGCTCGATGTCCTAAAGGGCAGAGAAGAACACCAGGAAAGTGCAGGCTCGAGCGCGAGTGCATCAGAGCCGGATCAAGACGAGGTCTTCGACTATGATCGTCAGGAAGAAGTAGAAGAGCATGGCCAGACTATCTTTGCCACGGCTTTGGACAAGGCTGTTGTCAAGTTCGAAGACAAACAGACCTCCCTGCTGATCCGCAACGAGTATGTCATGACCAGGAAGTCGGTCCACGCTAGGCCCAAGTTAACCTCCTTGCAGGTACGACATCGTCGACGGCGATGACATCGAGAAGGACGAGACCGAGCTGTCTAAAGAGGACGACGACTATGAGCTTGTTTGATTCAGGACTGGATGCGTTCCTCGAATACCAACCAGAGTTTGGCGTACAGGGAAGGAACTTGTCACACTGACACGTTGGGACGAGGCGGCTGGAGTTTGGCCTTGCACGTACTGTATTCGATACCTTATACCACTTTCCTCTTTGCTATTGCTGCTGTATAGTATAATAGTCTTCTGAATAGATGCGTGTGATGCCCAGTGTTCCCCGTGCCTGGGGTTCCCCGCAATGACGAGTGACGCTTGCGTGGCCCTCTTGCGTGGACATGCATGTTGCAGATCATGAATTCTAAAAGGTACAAGATGTAAAACACATCCCTCATCACAAGAATGACATTTACAATCTCAGTTCAGTCCGCCATCGGCACCCAGTCTGCAAGATGATCGACCGGAACACATCACTCAGCTCCTCAAACTCCGCCAACAATGGCACGATCACAATCCGTGCTTCACCTCCAGGCCCAGACATGGCGTTTCCTCATGTCCATCGGAATGGCCCTCCATAAACTCGCACCTCCTCGACCACCCAAGCCAGACTTCTCACGCACAATCCCAGTCGCAGTATCACCACAAAAGGGCAATGTCAAGATACAATTCTACGTTCCCAAGGACTATGAGGAAAGGAAGAGGCGGAAAGGACAAAAATTTCCTGTCGTTGTCAACTTTCATGGCGGTGGTTTCACGTTGGGAACCGCGACCGATGATGCACGCTGGGCAGCTGCTGTCATTGGGCAGGCAGATGCGGTTGTTGCAAGCGTGGACTACAGACTGGCACCAGAGTACTCTTTTCCCACAGCAGTTGAAGACGGTGTCGATGCAGTGCTTTATGTGGCTCGCAATGCTGAAGAGCTTTGGATTGATGCTGATAAGATCGCAGTCAGTGGCTTCAGTGCAGGAGGGAACATGGCATTCACGGTACCGCTGAGGTTACAAGAAGAGCTGGATCCAGCACTAGATACAGGAGAAGCAATGGCACAGCATGTTGACCCAGATGTGGTGGCAGCTGTTCCACCTGAAAGAAGAAAGCTGTCTGTCAATCCATCAGAACTCATACATTCCATATACCCAGCTTCAGGAGCAAGCCATGACACGCAAAGTCGGTCAATCTATGCGGCAGAGAACACAAGTGCTCTGAACGGAACCACTCCCAACCCGGTCAAGGGGAGCGCAATGACAGATGTGAAGGTGATACAGCAGACACGCATCGCAGCGATCATAGCATGGTATCCGTCGACCGACTACACTCGCGATCGGGAAACGCGTAGAAAGACCAACCTCAATCCAGACCACGAGCTATCGGCCATGTTTACTGAGCTCTTCGATCAATCTTATCTACAACCGCCTACGATGGATATGTCGAACCCATATCTTTCACCATCGCAAGCAACACAGTTCATGCTCTCGAAGCTGCCTGATGACATCGTCCTCTACACTTGTGAGTGGGACATGCTTCGCGAAGAGGGCCAACACTTCAAGGACAAGCTCGAGGCAATGGGAAAGAGAGTATATCACCGGATGGTTCTCGGTGTCCCACATGGCTGGGACAAGGCGCCGAATCCGCTCAAGATGACGCCAGGAGTTGCAACGCATTATGCAGACGCATGCCGGGAGCTAAGGCGAGTATTTGGCGGAGAACCGGAGAAGGCACATCCTTGGGACGATAAGAAAAGAGGTTCTGTCTGGAACAGAGGAGGTGATGTTGAAGAGGTATCGCGACATTGAAAGATGTCATGAAAACTGTAGGGTCGAGGGCAAAGTGCGATATATTTCGCAAAACGCCATTTCGCTAGCACTGATGCAATGCCAAGGCGCGCATCTCTGCAACAGTTTTCAAGCAGAACAGCACACAATCCAGCGGCCATATCTCGCCAGAGGACTTTACAGTCTGCAAAGCTGTGACAAGTGCCGTCAGTGGCGCAACCTCGAATGCTCCGACCTCATGCGACCTGGTCACAGGAATTGCTGGAGCGTCACCGAACTGCGGAGATGCACAAGCTGAAGTCGCAGGATGTATACACCGATGTTACAACATGCAGCGATCAGTCGGGATTTCTTGGAGACTGCACATAGCGGCACGGGAGTGAAGACTCAGGAGTCGAGATCTAGCTTACCACACAGGCGGATTCGCAGCAGAAAATCGTCCTTTCAAGCTTCTTTCTCCCCGGTCTTCCCCTTTGGCGTCTTCTCTAATACTTGGCTTCCGCCACTGACGTCTCCCTCGAAGTTACGGCGCATGGTCTGGCAAATTCTGACAATACTCAGCACGTTTCAGTATTGGGCACGTTGCGACTGGACAGTCCAACGACACCCTTCATGTCGGCCACGTTTCCGCGTAGATGAGATGAAAGCTGACGATCTCGACTTTTTGGACCCTGGCGCAAAAAACACGTGCCTTGAGCAACAGCATCAGAGCGGATGGGATCGTCGTCTGAACTCAACCTTATTTCCACGCTTAACGGCTTGTCTCATTGCGTGCGCTGCGATGATTATGATGCATCTGAATCTGAAGCGCTATCGCAGCTCAAAGATGAGCTGGCCGAGGAGTAGGAAGATGGGTGGAAAGCAAGGGCCGTGTGATGCCAGACATAACATACCCCGCACTTGCAAGCGTGACTGGCGAGACTGTGAACAGTAATCCTTTCAGCTATCAGGTCAAGCCAAGAGCAAGTCTGAGAACTGAGAAGAGGGCCAAAACGAGAAATGTGTTTCTTCTTGCTCCTGCAAAGCTGCCGCCTTATCCCTTCTCCCTTATCCCGCCGCACGTTGACGTTCTAGATTCCCCACAAACGTCTTGGCAAGCTCTTACTTAGCATCATGTCACTCGAACTACTCGAACTACAGTACTCGATCCCATCTGTCCATCGCAGTTTCCACCATAACCATCACCATCACCATCCTCGGCCATTTCCTCTTTTGAGATCCTCTCATCCTCACACCAACATCCCTCCCCTTCCCCTTCGATCTCCGCTTCTGCACGGCTGGTCGATCGTCTGACTTGCACCATTGTGAGTCCAACTTTTGTGCTTTCTTCCTATTTTTCCCCCTTCCCTTCCCACACTACCCAGTCATCTGTACTAACGTCCTCGCCAGCTTTTCCCATCCTAGCTATGTCAGCTTGATCATGCACGTTCCAGCAGATCATTTATAGCGTCCTTTCAACCACAGATGGCGAGCAACGTGGGGCGGCACTTTGGTGCTGAGGAGAAGGAGAGGGATTACAGGCATGATGACAAGGAAATGGGTATCCTCCCTGTATATAATACCTTGGCTGCCGCTCCTCCTGCTGGTCTGCATAGACGTCCCTCGGTGAAACCTGGTCCTGCTATTGTTGTTGTACGCGAGCTTGATCCAGATACCAACAGTATCATCTCTGATCTTGATCACCGTCCTGCAAAGGTCTTTGGGTTCAGCCAGACTTTCAAGAAGAGCCGTATCATTGTTGCCATCATGTTCGGTTTAGGGCTTGCATCACTGTTGGCGGTCTCGGTATATATTGAGTTTACAGCAGCTGCATCGACGAGCCTGCCTGCGTATCCTCTCGCGGTGAAGAGTCCATATCTATCAGGTACTGCCAAGCGATGACTATAGACTCGATCCATGCTAACAGATTGACAGCATGGCTATCATCCGCTGATGCACTCGATGTGCCTGCTGCCCAGCCGCAGTTCTGGACAGGATCAAACAACCCTTTAACGTGGTCAATAGTGGCCCGAGTGAACGGACAAGTGTACTCGGTCTTCGGTGCACCTAATGTAGCCGGTGCAACAGCAGCAACTCAACACTCGATCTCTTACACCTCGTCTCACACCTACGTGACTCTCACCGCGGGGCAAGCGAATGTCACGCTCGACTTCTTCTCTCCTGTCCTGCCGGAAACAGCAGACCTAGCTCGCCAATCACTACCATATTCTTACCTGACCGTCAACGCCACGAGTCTAGTGGCTCCAGCACAGAATGCCGCCACGGTCGATGTGCAGATTCTCAGTGCGATTGACAGCAGTTGGACTGCTCAAGGGACTACTCCTCAGCTCAACTGTATATTATCCTAGAGTCGACCATTCCATCACAGTGCATACTGACTCTTACCAGACACTCAAACGGAAAACTCGAGCTACTTCGAGTACTACAACCCAAATGCCATCCCTTTTACCGAGCACGACGACATGGCAACCTATGGCTCCGTCGTGTTCGCCACAGCGAATACTGCTCAGACGACCTACGGCTGCAACACGCCAGCTGGCCAGTTCGCAAAATTCACTCAGGATGGACAACTTGGTGGCCTAACAAGCTACACTGGTGGTCCATCATGCACAGGCTCGCAACAGGCTGGACTTGCCTACAACATCGGTAGTCTGGCGCCCGGAAACACTGGGAGTGCCACTTTCGCCGTCGGTTTCGAGCGTGTGCAAGCCATCAACTACCTCAACACTACACAGACCGGTTACTACAGATCAGTGTGGCCAACGATCTCCGAGCAGGTCGACTTCTTCTTGGGTGATTACAATAACGCTTCGAGCCAGTCGCACTCCTTGGACGCATTTGTGAGGTCGAAGGCTACGTCTGTATCGAGCAGTTGGGGCAGCGCGTATGCCGACATCCTCGAAGCCTCTGTCCGCCAGGCATTTGCTGCCTCTGAGATTACGGTACGCCATCCTGCCACAAACGGGTTATTTGGAACACGAGAGAGTGATGTAGAACATTGACTAACATGTTTTAGATCCCCTTGAGCAACCTCAGCACAGCCAACCCATTCCTCTTCCTCAAGGAGATCAGCTCTGATGGTTCGTCGTCCCATAAGGGCTCTATGGCCATGTACTGATAAGACTTTAGGCAATGTGAACACGATCGATGTCATCTTCCCGACATTCCCCATCTACCTTATCTTCAATCCAGAATACCTTAAGATGGTTCTAGAACCTGTCCTGCGGTACCTCAATTATCCAGTGAGCGCTGGCGGCTGGCCTAAGAACTTTGCAATCCACGACATTGGTTCCGCGTAAGAGAAGCGTTGCGCTACTTTAAAATTCCTTGAACTGACTATACTAGCTACCCCAACGCTACTGGTCATGCCAATGGAGTCGAAGAAGACATGCCCCTATTCGAGTCCTCTGCTCTCTTGCAATTGGTCTATGCCTACCAGATCTACGGTAACGACACAGCTTGGGCTGGCAACTACACCTCTGTACTCACTGAATATGCCACGTACTTGCAGTACAACGGCTTAATACCAGCCTCGCAGCTCATCTCAGTGGACGCGATTCAGGCGACTGCTAACCAAACTGGTCTTGCTGTTCAAAGTGCCATCGGTCTCAAAGCCGCTGGCGCACTGCTCAAGAATTCAGCATTCACAAATTCGGCCGAGTTCATTGTCAACGAGGTCTACAACCAAGGCCTTGGTCTCGACGGCTCTTCTCCCTCAACGTCGACTCACTTTACATACAACTACGGTCTAGATTCCACGTGGGGAACACTCTTCCCTGCCTACCCCGACGTCCTCCTCAACTTGACCACTTTCCCCACTGCCGCCTACACAATGGAGGGCAACTTCCTCCTCTCGCAAAACCAACCTGCTGGTCTACCATTCTTCGGACCATACAGCTACACTGTCCCTCTGACAGCTGGTTGTGATTGGACGATCACGGACTGGACATTCTGGACGAGTGCGGCGATTGATAATGAAGAGCTCCAAGGTGCTGTGGTCAACGCTACACATGCTTTCTTGACCAACGGCATGAACACGGAACCATTTGGCACGAAATATGTTGTTGAACAGCCAGGCACTATTGGACAATGGATCGGCAACAGGGCTCGTTCCACTGTCGGTGCTAACTTTGCTCTTATTCTCCTCGAGCAAGGGACCTGGGGAAAGTTGTACTGAGCGTGATTGAGAGGTGAGATAAACGAGGCTTCCTCTAGTGAAGGCTTTGATAAGTGTATGGACGGAAAAGCTGAATGAGTTCTCATGAGCTACGACGTCACGGCTGATTGCACACATGGGAGGCTCCAGATCAGGCGAGCGTACATATCAGCATGGCGTTGCATCACTGAGAACATGGCATATACAGCATAGTAATTATTAATATCTATCGCATCCATAACAAGCAAAATATATTGCAAATTGCTCTTAGACTTTAATGCAACGCAATCGAGACTTGTGACGCTCCAGCAACTGCCTTGAGTATGCAAATGACTTCAACCATGATTTGATAGTGGTGATAGCTGCTGATGGGATGCATGACCTCGACGTTTGACGGCTTGATTAATAATCATTCTTCGAGCATTTCGGCAGACCTCCGAACTAACCAAACGCTCACTGCGAATGTTTGTTACTCACCCTGCTTCTTTCCAGTACAACACCTCCCCAGCCCTCCCTCACCGCCAACATGGCAACCGTCTACAACCTCGAGCCCCAACCCACCGCCAAAGTCCTCCTCCAAACTACCTCCGGCGACATCCTCCTCGAGCTCTTCGCATCCCAAACACCACTAACTTCTCGCAACTTCATCCAACACTGCCTGGACGGCTACTACACTGGCACAATCTTTCACCGCCTGATCCCCAACTTCATCATCCAAGGCGGCGACCCCACTGGCACGGGCTCCGGCGGCGAAAGCAGCTACGATGGTGGCAGGCCGTTTGCGGATGAGTTGCACAGTCGGCTCAAGTTCAATCGGAGGGGGCTGTTGGGGATGGCGAATGGAGGCGGAAAGGACGATAATGGAAGCCAGTTCTTCCTAACGTTGGGAAAGGCGGAGGAGTTGACGGGAAAACATACCATGTTTGGAAGGGTGGAGGGGAATACGATATATAATTTGGTTAAGATGGGGGAGGCGGACTTGGCGGAGGAGGGAGAGAGGCCGCTGTTTCCGACGAGGGTTACGGGGGCGGAGGTGCTGGTGAATCCGTTTGAGGATATGGTGGCGAGGGTGAGGACGGCGATGGAGGTCGTGCCGGTGCAGTTGAAGGGGGAGGCGAAGAG
>Ga0058698_10000105_pt1 | contig 46214 bp, 43 predicted proteins | sample AgamicAsSfe_FD_67288 | JGI IMG/M metagenome (GOLD analysis project Ga0058698, IMG submission 67288) | Agave microbial communities from Guanajuato, Mexico - As.Sf.e | ecosystem: Host-associated > Plants > Phyllosphere > Phylloplane/Leaf | place: Guanajuato, Mexico | collected 2012-05-30
GTAGTAGTACTCTCTGCCATCTGCTGCTTTCGCACTCGACCAGACGGGAGCTGGGGGCGCGAATGGGGGGCCGTTCATTGCGACGGTTGTTGGAGATGGCGCGTGGTTGATCGGTAGACTGGTGAAGCTCGCATGCGAACAAGTTGTGCAACTTCTTAGCGCACGGACAAATGGACTAGCGCGAAACCCGGTCCCCTAGCTCAGGCACCGCATTCACGTGCACCTTCGCCCTCACGTCTACCTCGACAATCTTGCAGGCAATCATGGCAGAGGCTGAGGAAGCGTCGCCCCGTAGGAGCCTCGAGTTTGCCGAGAGCTCAGTACTGGAAGCCATTGTGCCTGCAAGTTCCGACGTTGATATCAAGAACGAGATCGACTCTTGGGATGGTGCACCAGATGACAACGGCTCTATATTGCCCTTCTTAGCACAACGACATGTGCTGCTCCTCGGTACGTCTTAGCCAAATCAACAAGACCAGCATGTCTCTTACTCATGCACAGGCTTTTAGATGAACTCCTAGCTGTATATGTTGTTTTCCAAACGCCACTATTAGAAGAAGCGACCTTGAAGTCGTATCTTGCGAGACTGGTCATCAGCGTGGAAGCCTTTGCCTTCAGCACGGTTCCTCCGTCTGACCAAGATGCGAAAGCTACGCCTCCCAAGGAAGTCATCTTCTCTGGTACCATCAACCATAAAGATGAGCCTACGGTCATCAATCATGGAGAGGGAGACAGTGCTCATACTTATGTTGTCTGGAAGGTGGACGTTTTCATTGGTGAGCAAGTCAACCTGTCTTCCCTGCACCGTGTCTGACATGGAGCAGCTCGACCTCAGGGCAGATATCATAAGCCCGCAGTGTATTTCCAGCCCACAGCCTCCTTCAAGCCTACAGAAAAACCTCAAAAGGACGCATCGGAGAATGAATATCTCCCAAGCCGTACACCTACGCCTCTGAACCTGCTTCAGGCCTTTGAGAGCGATCCTGCTCTTGTTGGTGTTCATCCAAGACTCTCAGCAATGCGTATCAGCAAGGTCACGCCGAGTGCTCCTGCTGCAAAAGAAATGGCTCGACCGATCCGAAACGGTCAAAGACCCTTGTTTCGTGTACTTCCACCATTGATTTGGAGGATGAGGTATTCGAGGATCCAGGCATCATTAAGTGACTTGTCGTTGATGGCCTCTTTGGACCTGGAGGTCGCTCAATTCGCAACTTACGATGTCAGAATCAAGAAAGTCAACTTGGCTCTGCATGGAGGCAAGGTCAAAGAGCTGAACGACGAGCTGGATACTACGACGAGTCACAAGCCTGGTGATCAACTGACCTTCTTGTACAAGATCTGGCCTGACTTGGGCACTGACGGGACACCAGCACTTGGGAGCAAGGGTCATTACTTGACATTGAATGTTGAGGCCAATGTTACAATGTCTGATCAATGTCATCCGGATATTGCTATCGAATGGAAGACGCCCATTGACTTTGCGTCCGAACAGACGCTCAGCTTGACCAAGGCCATTCACCGGCAGAGTACCTCTACAATACAGAGTACAAACGCAGTCAACCCTGACGCATTTGCCACCCAAGACGCTCAAGACCAGCCCGAACAGGATGCTTCGAAAAACGACGTTAATGTTACTCTGACAGTGTCTGGGCCGTCCAGTGTCCAGGTTGGTGAGATCTTCACATGGGATGTGTTCATTGTCAACCGATCCGACAAAACACGAAGACTAGCTGTTCTTGTTATTGCGAAAAGGTCTCATGATATGGGGAGGCACAAATCACATCCATCCACATCCTCTGTAGGTGGACCTCGAGCAGAGCGAAAAGAGCTTCTCGGTACAGCAGTAGTCGACGAGAACGTTGTGTACGCAAAGCAAAAGAGCGGAAGGACAGAGACAGCCGAGTTGATTTGCTTGACAACAGACATTCGTCTGGGGTGAGTTTTGATAAGCAAGACTATCCTGAATCAGATATGCTAACGTGCGTAGACAACTGTCGCCTGGTTCTTGCTATACAGCTGATCTCAAATTTCTTGCACTCTCTGCAGGTGTCTTGTCTGTCGAGTCTATACGAGTCGTCGATCTGGTTACCAATGAAGCCGTTGATATTCGTGAGTTACCGAGTGTTGTCGCTGTGGCTCCGTAGCATCGGGTTAGGTCGTAGCTGAGACTATCATTCGGTCGTTGAGGCGTGCAATAAATACAACATGCTACTATCGATCTTTGTGTTGCGCAATGCTCATAGCTACCTGGACTATGCTGTGGCGCCAAGAACCAGTATGGAACTCAGCTGGCGCTATGCATACCAAAGTACAAGTGCTACCATCGAGCATGACCAGCAAGAAAGTGCAAGATGGCTCGGGCTCACATCTACATTTCGAGCATAGTTCATGGTACGCGCCCGTAGCCGCGCGGAACTAGGCTGATGCCAGTTGATGTCTGAAACCCGTCATTGGTGCCGGCCCGTGAAACTCTCGCCACTGTTCCCAGCACCTCCGCATTTGAACCCTAGGCGACGACTGCGCCTGCTCCTGCGACACTTTCCTACAAACTGTTCTTCCGATCACGATAGCATTCTCGCCTGCTCCCAGCCCTTATCGCGCATTAGAGCCTCAAGAGATAGGACCACTTATAGCCGCACACGGACCTCGCGGCTACGTTTCATCAACGTCATCGCGATCTTCGAGCAACGCTACACCTAGAGCTTTTCACAGGACCCATACTAAACATGAACAGCACCAGACACAGACTGCTTTACCAGCTGAACAGTCGCTGGATTTACGGGAAGATTGTGAGCTACTTGTCTTGATACTATCTGATGGCCGACTAATTTATTACCAGCCACTGCTGCACTCAATAGTATTTCTTCTACAGATGGCTGCAGTCAGTTTGCTCACGCGCAAGTACAACCAGTACTATGCGGCGCGCCCAGTTTTGACCACGATGATCACCAACGCCGTACGTGCTACCCCCTTTACATGAACACAATACCATGGCTATCGCGAGCCGTTGTCGCGCCATCACCGCATCGGATGCTGCGACATCGGCGTCGGACCCGACGTATCTTCAGACGTGACGAGACAGGAAGGCTAACGCCATTTGCAGGTGTTGGGTGGTATCGCGGACACAGTAGCTCAGACACTGACTGCAGTGCGAGAGCGCGCAGTGCGCAAGAAGGGTGGACCGGGCAAAGATGACTTTTTGGCTATTGAGATTCACGAGCTTGACAGACGGAACCCGTTCAACGACAACGATCTTATCCCCGATTCGAAGCTGCTACCACCGCCTTTCGACTTCGAGCGAACCACCAGATTCATGTCCTACGGTTTCCTCATGTCGCCGATCCAGCACAGGTGGTTTGGCTTCTTGTCCAGGACTTTCCCCGTGTCAAAGGGTGCGGCTTGGTTGCCTGCATTGAAGCGCGTAGCTTTCGATCAATTTTTGTTTGCTCCAGCTGGTCTGGCTGCCTTCTTCACCTTCATGACAGTTGCCGAGGGTGGTGGCAAGCGTGCGGTGCAGCGCAAGTTCCAAGATGTCTATGTGCCTGCGCTTCAAGCCAACTACATGGTCTGGCCGGCTGTACAGCTGATCAATTTCCGTATCATGCCTATTCAGTTCCAGATTGTAAGTATTCCACCCTACGTCATAACGATAGCGACTAACTTACGCCAGCCGTTCGTGTCTACCGTCGGTATCGCTTGGACAGCTTACCTTTCCCTGACCAATTCGGCTGATGACGCCGCTTAAGGCTATCCGATTATGCGAACAAACTCCCATGTATAAATATCATACGCACACACAGGGCTAGGTTAGGTCATGATTGCATCGGGTGATTCCCCTTGAGTTTCTCGCGCGTTAGCATGTTTGGTTGGGCATTTGCACGGCGTCAGGGTAGTTGACTTTTGCTACGGGTCAATGTCATTTATGTACAGCCTCGAATTTGATCAGAACGAAGAGCTATCTTTATACGTAAACGTCTCTTACCGTGCACATGTTCACGAAAGGCATCTCACCGAGTCTCTTCATGAGAGGAGACATGATCTAAGAGGCGCAGAGACATGGGAAGATCCGTGTAGCTACATACCCTAACGCGACTGAGGACTCTCGGCCGCGGGAGGATATGGACCTTGGCCGCCCACTTTGTGAAGCGCCAGGACGCGCGGGCAGCAAAAAGTGTTTTATATCAGCTAATTTTGTTAGTCCGGTCACGTCAGCTTGCTTTTTTGTGGTTCGATAAGGAGTGGGAGCAAGAAGCTTTGCATGCAGCTGGGAGGAACCTATGGATTGCCCCGCTACACCCCACCAAGCCTGCCCATGACGATCTGAAGCTCGACAACAAACATTGAAACCACCCACGCTTCATCTTCTCTCCTTCAACATCTTGACGTAAGTTCACCTTTACCTGAGATATATAACTGGCTTTCGTATACCTTGATAGACCAGTCTACGTTCATAGCTTCTTTGAACTCACACCATCACAGTACTACCATACACCCATCATGTCTCTTTCCAACAAGCTGTCAATCGCCGACGTCGACCTCAAGGGCAAGCGCGTCCTTATCCGAGTATGTATATATTCAATGCTTTATATCATACGCGAGTTGCAAATCTAATTGCTTGATCAGGTCGACTTCAACGTACCTCTAGACGGCGACAAGAACATCACCAACAACCAGCGCATCGTCGGCGCTCTTCCCACAATCAAATACGCAATTGACAATGGCGCAAAGGCTGTCATCCTCATGTCGCATCTTGGTCGCCCAGACGGAAAGCCAAACGCCAAGTACAGTCTCAAGCCGGTTGTTCCCGAGCTTGAGAAGCTGCTCGGCAAGAGCGTAACTTTCACAGACGACTGCGTCGGCAAGTCGGTCGAGGACACTGTCAACAGCGCCAAGGACGGTCAGGTCATCCTTCTGGAGAACCTGCGCTTCCACGCCGAGGAGGAGGGCAGCTACAAGGACGACGAGGGCAAGAAGCAGAAGGTTGACAAGAGCAAGGTCGAAGAGTTCAGGAAGGGCCTGACTGCTCTTGGTGACATCTACATCAGTGAGTGAATCCATAATATGGTCAGTAGATGTACAGAACTGACGAAACATAGACGATGCTTTCGGTACCGCCCACCGCGCACACAGCTCCATGGTCGGTGTCGACCTCCCACAAAAGGCGTCTGGCTTCCTTGTCAAGAAGGAGCTCGACTACTTTGCGCAAGCGCTCGAGGAGCCCAAGCGACCCTTCCTCGCCATTCTCGGTGGTGCCAAGGTCTCCGACAAGATTCAGCTGATTGACAACCTGCTCGGAAAGGTCAACAGTCTCATCATCTGCGGAGGCATGTCATTCACCTTCAAGAAGACACTCGAGGGCGTCAACATTGGTGACAGCTTGTTCGACGAGGCTGGCAGCAAGACCGTCAAGGACCTTGTTGAGAAGGCGAAGAAGAACAACGTCAAGATTGTCTTGCCTGTTGACTACATCACCGCCGACAAGTTCGACAAGGACGCTAACACTGGCTACGCTGAGGACAAGGACGGTATCCCAGACGGCTGGATGGGTCTCGACTGCGGAGACAAGTCAATCAAGCTGTACAAGGAGGCCATTGATGAGGCAAAGACCATCCTCTGGAACGGACCCGCCGGTGTGTTCGAGTTTGACAAGTTTGCCAAGGGTACCAAGGCGACACTCGATGCTGCGGTTGATGCTGCACAGAGCGGCAAGATTGTCATCATCGGTGGTGGTGACACAGCCACTGTTGCTGCCAAGTACGGTGTAGAAGACAAACTGTCTCACGTCTCGACCGGCGGTGGTGCGTCGCTCGAACTGCTCGAGGGCAAGGATCTGCCCGGTGTTTCTGCCCTGTCAAGTAAGTAAACCAGTCACTCAAAAGAAGTGAATGGTGGCTCAAGATCAGGGAAGGTATATCTTCGAAGTTATGATTGTGTATAGCTATAGCTCTTTTTGGTTCAATATAGAGATACCGCATCTCCACCTTGTGCCCCACGGGCGTGATGTTTAGAGAGCTCTCATGGAGCCGCCTGCCCAGTCATGCAAGTATCATGAGCGAACCAGAAGCTCATTTGTTGATAAGGTCGTCGTGTCTGCTCGTATCGAATCGCTCATTTGCCCAGCTTCTTAAGCTCCTCCCTATGAATTGTTAGTCCTAGCTTTGTATCATACAAGGGGTTCCTCTTACCTCAGCTGAACCGCAAAGTCGTCATTTGTGTCATCGTCATCCCAGCTCTCTTCCCAAAGATGTGTGTTGCCGTTGGGGATCTGTGTCTCCTCCTCAGTCCAGTCTGTAAGCTTATCAGCATGATGCCCATCCTCTTTGACCACACGCACAACATACCCTCTACAGGAAAGTCCTCAAACTCGTCGTCCTCCTCCAGTTGTGTTGCGGGCTTCTTCTCGGGCGCCAGCGGTTGCTCGCCGTTCTTGGAGTCGTTGACTACGGCCTTCTTCATGTCGTTGCTGCCTTGTGCTGAGCCGGACATTGTGGCGGTCTAGAAGATGCGATCGGAAGACGTGTTGTGGATTTGTTCAGATGGGCTGGTGGAGGATGACGCGATGTTGTGCTTTGGTGAGCTGTGGGATGCGGCTCCAACAGCGGAGGCGGCGATTGTCCGCAAGGCTTAGCGCGACATCACGTGGCACTCATGGAAACTGGATTCGCGGGGTACCGACTCTCACATGTCGCTGCTTGGCTCCGAGAAAGTTCCATCTGGTGGATTTGGATGTTTCGTTGTCACCGTCGTATACCGTATTCACTCGTTTCAACGCGCGGCGGAGTGGACTGTAGGATAAGCTCCGGACGATGAACATGACGTACTCGTACTTTAGCTCCGAGTGGCCGGACGAAGCTGTAAGCACATCCCGTCTGGTTGGCTTTAGTAGGTTTCTAGACACGCGCTCAGCGTCTTAGCTGGGGTATCCGCTCTGCGTAGTCTTTTTGAATATACTGCTTCTTCTCCTTTCATCCTTCTTTTCACCCTCTTTTTTTCCTCATCTGGTTTCTCTGGTGAATTCTGCCCCACCTCCAGCTCCCAGCCGTGCGGGAATTATCTATACAACATGTTCAAAGTCGGCGGTTGGCTCAAGGGCCATGCCCCTGGGCATACAAAGAGCTTGGATTCTCTGAGTGAACTTGCACAGAGTGAGTCTCGCGACATACACAGGGCAGGCAAATACTAATGCAACACAGTCGAGGATGCCATGAGCGGTACGACTTCCGACACAGCCCAATACGGTGACGCGAATGGGACTAACCACACGCGAGCATAGCTGTCACCTATATCATGGCCGATGATATCGAAAGCGCCGAAGCACACCTCAACAAAGGCAGTTCGCCATTCCACCAGGTACATACCTATTATTCAGCCCACGGGCATATACTTCGGTTCTAGTCTCATACCATGTAGCTTGGGTCGGGAGTGTGTGTTTTCATACGGGCAACGTTGGGCTTTGAGCCAGAAATTGTACGCGAAGGTCTGATCACGTACTCAACATAGTATCACAGACCTCGACTGACTGATGCCGTCTACAGCTGCCAACGCCTTATCTTTGGCAGAGAACTCGGCTTACGAACGTCAACGCCAAGTTAGCAAAGATCCGAATGCATACAAATCACCCATATATCCCCCAGGCACCGAATACGCGGTATGTCAGGCAGAGGCACAGCTCATGAGTGCCGTTGTCGGTGTGCTCAATGAAAGCTTGACGGAAGCTATCAAGAGTTTCTACAAGTTGAGGAAAGCGTACCTTGCACTGGAGGCTGTTATGGAGAATGAGAAGAAATTCTTGAGCCAGAGAAGTACAAGTAGTGTCAATTCTGTAGGGTCGCGCGGCTCTTTCAAGGGCTCGGTTCGGTCAAACTTGGCAGGCAGCGGTCTCAAAACCTCTCAGCCTGCTACTTCGGCCGGGCCGTCTGCTGCAGCGTCAACTTCTAGTCTGAAGCAAAGTGCCACGGTGACTGGACCAGCAGCGAAGAAGGCTACAGATGATGACGATGACGATTTCGATTTCGTGGACGCTGCAGAGGACAAGACAAGTGTTTCAACGCCTGCAGAGTACCAGGGGAACCTCAATGTAGCTGCCGATAAAGGTGCTTCAGTCGAGCTCAACAACGCTGAGAAGACGGTTGACGTCGGAGCAAGCTCGGCGCCAGGGCTTCCCGTCACGAACGAGAACCCATCAGATTCCCTACCAGACGCCATCGAATACTTTGAGCAACTCACCTTGAACGATCAAGGTGATGCAGATGCAGACATCGCGTCGTTCAGTAAACACCCCGTGGATGTCTTCATCCTCTCTGGATCGAACTTTTGCTTCGGTATGCTATTACTCATTCTCTCATTCATCCCGCCATCCTTTGCTGGGTTGTTGAAGATCGTTGGCTTCAAGGGCGATCGCGAAAGGGGCATGCGCATGCTATGGCAAGCAACTAAGTTCCACAACATCCACGGTGCTATGGCTGGTGTTGTGCTGATGGGATACATAAATGGGTTCACAAACTTCTGCGACATACTTCCTACCAAGGGTGAGGGTGCATATCCCAAGGAACAGTGCCTAGCTTTGCTCCGCTACATGCGCGCAAGATACCCTACAAGTCACCTTTGGCTACTGGAGGAGTCTCGAATGCTCGCTTCAGAGAAAGAGTTGGAGAAGGCTGTTAAGTTCATGGACGACATGGGCGAGTCGAAGCTAAAGCAGCTCGAAGCGCTTAGATGGTTCGAACAAAGTTTGAACAACATGTACATGCACGACTACAAAGCGACTGCATTCGCTTTCGTAAAATGCATTGGGCTCAACAACTGGAGTCACGCATTGTACTACCACATCATCGCCGCCTCATATGTCGAGCTCTACAGAAAACACAAGACAACCAATCCAACTGAGGCAAAGGAGTACGGTGCAAAAGCAGAAGAATACATGAAGAAGGTCATGCCAAACGTGGGAAAGAAGAAGTTCATGGCACGTCAGTTACCTTTCGACATCTTCGTTGCCCGTAAGATCCAGAAATGGGAGGCACGTGCGAAGGAGTGGAACTGCGACCTGGTAGACGCCGTAGGTGTATCACCACTCGAAGAGATGATCTACTTCTGGAACGGATACAAACGCATGCGAAACGATCATCTCGAAGTCTCCCTCGCCAACCTGGCGTGGAGCGAGTCAGCCGCCAATCCACACTGGGACAAGGAGGGTGTAGACGAAAAGTCTATCCTCAACGTCCTTCGCGCTGCTACTCTTAGAAACATGGATCAGACAATCGAAGCCAAGAATATCTTGGAGAAAGAGGTTTTACCAGTTGATAAAGCCCTTCTCACAGGCAATTTCAAGGACAACTGGACAGCGCCTTGTGCACGCTATGAGATGGCTGCAAACATCTGGCGCGAGGCTGACGCTGATGGGCATCCGGAGAAGAACCCTCAGATGTTGGTTCAGTGTAAGGATTGGCTCGATGAGGTTACAAAGATGGGTGGGTTCGACTTGGATGCAAGGTACGTGATGATTTTCTTCTCTTTGCAGTTCAAGGCTAACATGTGTTTTCAGAATTGGTATGAAGATCACCACTGGAAAAGAGACCTTGCGTAAGTTTGGTGTGCAGTGTTAGAGGTAGAGGTGAATAACTTGTGAATAAACGGATGGATACATAGACGGTAGGGACATCAATATACGACCCGTTACTGGTTAGTCAGAACAAATGCGACCACGTTCAGATCAAATCAAGATTCCCGGTACCTACGTTGCGAGTCACTGGTGCTGTGTGAAAATGGTCTTGGGGAGACCAGATATAACTACCATGGAAATATCACCCACTTCCCCTCTTTGACCCAAAGTATGCCCTAGAAAAAAACAGCTCCACACAAAAGTCGTACGGCCACCTTGGCCGCTATAACCAACATCTTCCCCTCAAACCTTCTCCTCTAGGTATCTTCCATAGCACTTCAGGTTCCATCATCCCCGCCGTATAGGAATTAGTACGGTACCCCAGCAACACTTACCAAAACTTGCTTCAGTAACCCGGACCCCTTGCATACCCGTCGCGGCCCGCGATCTTGGCCACAATCAACGACTTTCTTCTCCTTCCTAATAAGGTGATACAGAGGGGAGAGTTTGCCCGGTTCAGTAGGTGGCCGCGTGTCTGGGCCCAGTCTGGTTCCGCGGAGGCAGGCGAAACTCTAAGGTGCGGCTAAGTGCGATAAGGAGCCTGGTTTCTACAGTGGGGTGATGGAAGTTTCCGTTTACAGGATATTGTTCATGCTGTGGTCCGGAGTTTGCGGCACATAGAGAACGGAGTTTGGTGGTTAGGGGTATGCGAGTCTAGACTCTTGCGTCGAGATGGACTGGAAAGTTTCCTGAATAGGGAAATGGTAGGAGGGTGTAGATTACAGAGAAGGGCCGACAGTATAGACATCGAGATCTTGGTATGGAAGTGTGGAGTGAGGTACTGGAAGACAAGAGTGTGGTTTCCAACAGAAAGAGGGAAAAGGGTCAACGCGAGTATGGTGAACCCATATTCTCATCTTACCTTTCTCTACCAAAAGAAAGCAGCAAATAGAAAACAATGATATCTCACCTCTCCCTCCTACATCTCCTGCTCTTCACAAAGTCTCTTCATGCAGAGTTTGTGACTACAATCCACTCCCTTGCCTATTTGCCCCCTCATATCCATTCTCCCATCCAACCATCACCACCCCAAGTCACCGAAGGATTCACGCAATGCGCCCGAGAAGCACCGCATTTGACCGACTAGAATCAACACTTTTCACCGTTTCCTTCCCATTGCAGCACGAACGGGGGCGTGAAAATGCGTGATTGTGGCGAGGCCAAGGCGTGAAACAAGGGTAAGATTGAATGAAGGGTGGTGTTCGGGTAGATGACCCGACGCAGGGTGGGTGTCTCTGCCGATACCTTGCCGATGCCGATCCGGGCAAACGCCACATAGTATTCCAGGGTTTTAAGTGGGAATAAAACGGAAATGACGAATGTTTTGGGAGATGGATCAGAATAATAAGTCCGAAGAAGAGCGACTGGAATCTATGGTTTTCGACTTTTGTTTCCTGTTGGAGTAATGAATGGGGCCAGCTCGGGGCTGTTATGACGTTTTGCGATGGTGATAGGAATGTGATGGATGGGTGATGCTTGTACCTGATGCGGAATGTTTGGGGGCCTGGATAAGGGTATTGCCGTGATAAACGCCCCTATTGAATAGCCATTGAACTATACGCGCGTGAATCCATGTTTTGCGACACACTTTCCAGTAGATTTGTGTCGATATCAAATCACATAGTATTGCCCATGATGCCAAAATCGCCGATCTCGCCGGCTGCAATCTACGCATAAAGGCAACATTGCCTAACACAGACGGATTGGGGAATCGCACCTAAGTACCAAGGTACAAGTATTTGGCCGAACCGGTGGAAGGAAAAGACACGTAAGGCGACAAAATCTGCTTTTCTTCTACAATCGATGGCGAATTGGAAGTTAGTGGTTTAGCCAGGTGACAACATTTTGTAATCAAGGTTTCAAATATTGTGATTGGATGTGTAAGAGAAGGAGGGGAAAGAAGACAAGATTGAAGAGATGTATTGTTCGGCTCCATGAGACAACCTACATTCGTGGATCATGCATGAGAAGCTGTTTGGGTACTAGTACCTTCCTTGTCTACCTTGAGATACCATCACCATCAAAGTGTACCATGCCATGAAAAATCATGCTAGCTGCTAGCATGCCAGCTCGCGAGCGCATACGTCCAGCGTGTCTGCTGAGGCGCCTTCAAGGCGACTCGGATCCGAAGTGTCGGAGTCGACTCGGAGTATTTCATCTCGTGTACGACGATCTTACGTGCGATGCTGCAATGTCAACGCTGATCCAACGGCTCGACCATATGTGCGGTTCTTGATGCCTGTTCAATCTACTCTCGGCCTGACACTCCTCCCGCTATCAGCAGCACCCATGCCCCCAACAACGTCCTGCACCAGCTCCCTCAATTGCTGCTGTACCTCTTCGGAATCGTAGTCAGGCCTTGCCGCAAGCTCTTCAATACGTCGCCGTATCTCGGGATCCGGTGCATCGACAGCGTCTTCTTCCATAGTACCTACGTTGACCTTGACACCGTCGGGCAGCGGAGGCGGTGGATGTACGCCCTCGGTCTCTATGACGCCTGCAGCAGCGGGCTCATGACCGGTGCGCAAACTCGTCAGATATTGGTATACTTCATGTGTGGCGTCTTCCTCTTCCAAGAACTTGTCCTCGGCTGTCTGGCCCTCTTGGTTCTTTATGCTGGTGTCTGCGCCGAGTTCCTCAACCAGACATTTTGCTACCTCTGCCTTTTCACATGCGAAGAGGGGCGTCTCGCCGTCTTCATCGAGAATGTTGACGTCGGCGTTGTATTTCTGGACCAGGTCGCGCAGGACGGCGAGTTGGTTGTACGAGGCTGCGGCGTGGACTAGCGAGTAGCCATGGGCATCGCGCGCAGAGGCAAGATGAGGATGCTGCTCGAGCGAAGAGAGAATGGACTGCGGGCGCGTGTCAATGAGGTTCAGGAGGAGATCGATGGTTGGTGCTGGAAGCGCCATGGTGGGCTGCGGCGTGAGGCTGATCGGGAGTGCGCGGGCGTCTGCTGGCGATATTCTGGGCGTGATTATCGATCTGGTGTGCTGCGCATCTGTGTACGCGCAACTCTTTCTCGATCTTCGCTGCAAATCTAAAAATGACGTGGGCGGAGAAGGCGGAGACTTTCCCACTTTCCCAGTGGCGCCGGGACTGCGAGCGCCCCGGCCCCGGATCTTCTTGACACACATCATCGTGCATTTGTATACACACCCATCTCTACCCTTCCCCCCTTAGCGACGCCGCCTGTCTTCCTTGGTCATGGCTGCTCTACATGGCTGCGCATATAGTAGGCCTGATGTGCTGTACGCCCCGGCATCCCGAAGTCAGGCCGATGCAATAAGGAAGTATGTTCGGGCGCTCTGGGCGCCAGCTGAGACGATCAAGACCAACGCCCAGCGTCCATCACACACAGCCTCAAACCGTCAGCTCGGGCCTTGGCTACGCTCGCGTGCCCCTTCACCCTTTTGCTGTCCACTCGTTCCTGCCTCGTAGCCTCTCCATCATCTAGCCCGCCTTCTTTCTTCTTCTGTTCCACTAGTCAGGAATATTGCCATCATACACGTCAACACCGACCGCAGCATAGCCCATCTTTATAATACTGTTACACTGCGTCACACGACACCAAACTTTCGCGTTTCTCTTGGCTGTCTCTAGCTGCCTTTAATGCGCTTGTCCCATTGAGCATTCTGGGACGTTTGGCGCCCTGCCCTCGACTTGACTTGCATTCTTCCTCTCACTGTCGTCATCAGACATACACTCTCGCAAACATGAGGTCCGTCAAAGGAGTCGGCGTGCCGTCGGTGAAGCTCGTCGCATCCTACATCTTCGACTGGATTGTCATCATCGCCATCGCAGCCATTGCCGGTGGTTGGGAATATGTCGAACCATTCAAACGACCCTTCTCGCCTGTCAATCTCGACATATCGTACCCGTACCAGACCAGCGAGATGATACCAACATGGCTCCTCGTCGTTGTATCGCTCATCGCGCCTGCCGCCATTGTTTTCATCGTGTGTCTCATCTGGGTCCCCGGACCCACGGCTGAACGTGGGACACCAAAATCGCTTATTTGGAGGAGGAAGCTCTGGGAATGGAACACTGGCTGGATGGGCCTCGCGCTTTCCCTTGCGACGGCATTCCTCATCACGCAGGGCATGAAGAATCTTTTTGGAAAGCCGCGACCTGATCTGCTGTCGCGATGTCAGCCAGATCTCACGCGTATCGGAACGACCACCATCAGCCCTCTGGGAGAGTTTTATCAACCGCAATGGGTGCTCGTCACCGCCGACATCTGTACACAACCAGATTCGGACATACTCAAGGACGGCTTCAAATCCTTCCCCAGTGGACATGCCAGCTGTAAGCCATACCCTCTACACTCTCTAATTACATACTAATACACTTTTCTAGTCTCATGGGCCGGACTCCTCTACCTCACTCTCTTCCTCGCCTCCAAGTTCTCCGTCGCAATCCCCTTCCTTCCTCCACGACCCTACTCCGCAAACCCCGCTCACACCTCAGCCGTCTCCCCATCCAACCTCAAGAGGCTAGCCACACTCCCTATCCACAAGCAAGACTCAACTCTCTCGAACCCTACCTCCTACAACGACGACACTGTAGTACCTATTCGCTACCAAAACGCTGCACCCCCCGTTTACACCCTCGTGCTTGTCTTGGTACCCATCTGCGCCGCCATATACATAACAAGCACGCGCTTCACCGATTTCCGTCACTTCGGTTTTGATCTGCTGTTCGGTACGCTGATTGGCGTAACGTGCGCGTGGTTTTCCTTTCGCTGGTACCATCTCCCCATCACACGGGGCGCGGGATGGGCCTGGGGTCCGAGGAGCTACGACCGTGCGTGGGGCATTGGTGTTGGTAGAGGAAGTTATGTCGGAACTGAGGGATGGAGCAGGAAAGGAGATAGTGAGACAGCGCTTCGGAGGCGAGCGGACGGCCAGTTCAATGCCCATGCCAACGGTGTGGATGAGAGTGAACTGAGTGTGCTGAATCGCAATGGCGCACCGCATGCTGGTAACCCACCCAGCGCAATGCACTCGAGGAGTGGTACTGCGCAGACATATCATGCCACGACGCAGGATGTTTGATCTTTTCTACTTTTGATACTATATAATGTATTAGGAAGCATGGCGTTGGGACGGATACCCATTTTAGATGGGAAAAGAGCGGATATCGATGTTGTATACCAGGTTGGCGACTTTGCACACATTTCAGAACTATACCACTCAGAGAAAATGGGAAATTAATGTTCGATTATACAATGATTATGATCATGGGTAGCTGCCTCATTTATTCTGCTCCGTCTAGCTTGCAAAGAAGAGCCTTGCGGCACAGTAGTTGGCTTGCAACCTGCGTGTATCAATTCGAATATCACACGGAATTGTGTAGTTAGCGATACCTTGTAGCAAAGCTGATCGGAGAAAGTAGTCTAAAGACAGCCTGTTCGAAGGAGATACTGTACCTACCAATAAAAGAAGAAAGTAGAAGTCGCTTGGGGTATTGTCGCTTTGGGCTATTGTCATATCATGTCAAATCGACTGTACTTTTGGATGCTGCTACATAAACCCCTCTGCCAGCTGGCAGTTGAATACCCCTCCTAAACAAACCTACCGCCTCTGCTCCACTGTCGTGTTGAAAAGACGTGCTGCTCCGCCTCGTTCTCCCCCCACAACCCATACGTGTGCGGACATGGAGATTGAATGCGCTATTGTGTGATTGATCACAAGAGCCATGTCGCAGGCTCGTTTGCCCAACATTATTATCTTGTATCGTGCTGGCCAACGTAGAGACGAGTCATCTACAGACCCTTCTTGCCCTTCTTCCTCTCCTCGTCTCTCTTCTGGTAGATCATACCAGTGAATGGATCCTCCCACCTGCACGCAATAGAGTATGCAGTGTGGACCAGTGCAGTAAGAAGTATACCAGCTGGTTTTCCGTACCAAATAGCCGTGGCCAGGAAAGACATGGCAGAGCCGTGATACATGGGCGAACCCGAGACGTTAAATGGGAATGTCGTCACAGGCTCGTCCATGAGGATGCCGAAGTAGTCACCAAGGTAGGTGCCAGTGACACCAAGAGCCCACATCGAGGTCAGGACGAGGGTGTTCCCTGTTAGGAACAGAGGGATCGCGGAGTATTTGATAGCAGGGGAGAGGAGAGTCGGATGGGTGGGCTGATCGGCGAGAGCTTCATTGTAACTGTAGAGACATTGTCAGAGTCTAGGCCGGATAGACGTTGACGTCTCGAGATAGTAGTGGTAGCTTGCACGTACAGGTAGTCTCGAAAGATACCCAGTGAGAAAATGGTTACGGCAAGCGCATAGCACCCAAGTCGAGAGTTACCCCCAAACAGCTTGGTAATGACCTTGTTATGGTATTCTAAGTCTTGTCAGCTTCCCCGAATCCTGCTATTGCGACTATAGCCGAGCCTTGGAAAGTGGCTGCTGGTCTCCCAACGCCACGACGAGAGTGCGTACCTTGCTGCGCAGCGATGCTATACTTCTGTTAACGGCTGTATAAACTCATGAGCAATGTGACTCACTTCCAGAAAGTAGGGTTGAATACAATGCTTGCAGCAGATACTGTCATCACGTTAGTCGTCGCATCCGCAAACAGCGGGGATCTGGGTGGTGGTACTCACCCCACAAACTGGGCTGACTGAAGTCGATGTAAGAAGCCATGGTCAAGAGCAAGTCCAGACGAGTTGCGAGTCTTCAAACGCAAGAACACACAGGTAGGTGAAGCTTTGAATCCACGATACAGAAGGTGTGGGGGATGTGGACAGCTTGCCCAGGTGTCAAGCATGTGCATTCGGCAGTTGCGCCGTTAGCGAGACGTCATAAGCTCCACATGTTCAAGAATCGCGCAAGGGGCGCGTCACGGACGAACGCCTACCGAGCGCATTAAGCTGTCAACTTGTTATGATGTATTATTGTATCGGTTGAACTTTTATTCAAGAAGGATGTTGTAGTTTCCATCTCTACTACGATGTGTTCCACTTCTGCAGCCTTTACTGCGGGGTATACCAAGCCTCGTTATAACGAGAAATCCAAGAAAACAAAAACGCCTCCCGTCCTACCGTGCATTTCCGGGCCTGTGTTTCGTATCCTTGACAGAATTGCGCCCTGATCGGAATGCCAACATCGTTCGAAATTATACTGATCGTGTCATGTCCAACATATTCAACTTCTACAAGCCGTTGTCGGCGCATGTGAAAGGTCCACCAAAGCCATCGGCCTTGTAGCCGTCAATGATCGACTGGACAGTTGCGTACGTGCCCGCGGTCAAGAACAACAGACCAATAAAGCAAAGTATGATGTTGAAGAAGAACCCAGCATATCCACGGAGTCCACGCGTCTTCCAGAAATCTACACCATACCTCTCCCTGCGAAGTCGAATGTACGCCACGCCCCAGAAGATGAATCCAAAGAACGAGTCGAACAGGGAGCTCATGAGTGAGAGAAGGTCGGAGAAGAAGGGAATGACTTCGGCGATGATGAAGGCGAAAACCCATAGTACAGCAAGAATTACGATCCATGTGACCCAGCCAGCCACGGTGTGGCCGGTCCTGTGTCGGGACTGAGAACCGTAAATGCGGAACAAGACAAAGCGAGCTGTTACTGAGGCGTACAGAACACCAAGGAAGATGATTGTGGGTACCATGAAGGTGAAAGCCACCTTCTTGTACACTTCGTTGGAGATGGAGCCAAAGGCCGGGGAGGTCATGTAGTTGGTACCAGTGTAACCGTATACAACGCCTCCGACCAAACTGAAGATGATGACCTCGCAAATGGTGACAGCCCAGAGTGCCTTTGGGAAATCTCTTGGTTCCTTCATCTCGGCAATAAAGCTGGGAAGGGTAATCTGACCAATGAAGGTGTAGCTGATGTTCATAAAGGCGCTCATGCCCATCACGAAAGTGGTTCCAGCTGGGGGTACGGCGTAAACCTCGAGTTCGCCCAGGCTTGGGTAGCCTGCAGGTTTGCCGTCGACACCGGAGAATGCTGCTGCAAGGATAACGGAGATGAAAGTGAAGGCGGCGGAGGCAGTCGCTAGAGTAGCCAGGGTGCTAAAGGTTCGTGGGAGGGAAGCCACGAACGAGATGATGGCAGTTATGGCGGCGAATACAATGGTGCAAGTAGCGTGTCCGGTGATGGTATTCCACCACTTGGCGCCAACGAGACAGTGCAGACCCATGATGAAAACGTCTTGAGGAAGAATCAGTACTAGGCTGGAGGTTTTTGCAAAGAAGCTGTGGCTTACTATTGAGGACAAACATGACTGCTGTTGCGTAGAAGGCCCATTTCTGGTTCCAGAAGAGCATCTGGCCGATGTCACATACATCGCGAATCTGGGGGTGGCGCATGCAGAATTCCCTGATCAGTTAGCATGGGTAACTAAAGTTTTACTATTGACAAGACCTACCATGTAGTCAAGGACGTGTATAGGACGAGACCGGCGATGACAAAAGTCAAGATCAAGCCCGGGACGAGGCCAAGAATGGAGTAGGACCATGGGAAGGACATGATGGCTAGACAGATGTACTCGGAGAACAACAGCGCCGCAGTCTTTTGCCAGCTGCAAGTGCGGTACTTGATAGCATTGTTGGCTTCTAATTCGATCTGCCTGCCGATGGTGATACTGGCGTCGGAGTCGGTGTCGGCGGAAGTAGGTAGGATCCCTCCTGCTGCCTCGGCGTCGTAGCTCTTCTCTTTCTCCAAAGCGACTTTCTCATTACTGTTTTGACTGGTGGCATCGGTAGGTGAAGCCTTGCCGCCGAAGATGGATTTCAACGCCATTTTAAGCAACGGATACTCCTCTTGTAGGGAGTGTAATAGAAAGGACGACGAATAGCCGCTTCCGGGAGCATTAATTGCGGGTGCGATGTCCGGGAGGTGTAAAGTTGAAGTGAGTTGACTAAACGATGGAGGAGCCAGGTGCGAAGATCGTTAAATATATTTGCGGGGGCAAGGTGATAGCGGGTACAGGGAGTGTTGCAGTGGAAGGACGTAGGCTAGGGTACGCTGCTAGCATGGCTAGGCCCAAACTTGCGGGGGTTGGAAGAGGGTTCGGTGAAGGCGAGCAGGGAAGGCGTAAGAGTGGGGACTGTTCTTGCCTATGGCGCGACCGGGCTTCAACGCGACCTATGAAGGCTCGCACAAACACCAGCCGTTCGGCGCGCTATGACCGCGACACTCCCATCTTCTCCCGCTCTCGCGCTATGAAATCTCAGTAAAATCCTCTGGCCTGACGCCGCGAGAGCCGCTCTCTGTGGATTAATCGTATTGTCGACTAGGCTTTAGCAAGCCTGAGGTCGCTTTTGTCGCTACCATGCCAACGGCACAGATCTACCTTTTCACTCTCACCCATGCGCAGCATACGCATATCGAAAACCCATTACGTTAATCTTCAACGACTCTAGATAACTAGACCGATGGCGCGTCACCTTTCCGCACTCCTGCGCTTCTGTCACACCCACTTCCTACCGCCACACCGTTGTACTGGCTCACAAGTCAGACATCGAGGCTTGATGTCACTGTGGCGCCCGCTAAGCTCAATTGCTAAGCTCCATATCAAGGCCTCCCAGCACCGGTAAGCTTGGCTTGGCTTGCTTAGCTTACGACATACCGTGGGCGATTTACCACCACCAAGCCTCGCCAATGTCTAGCCACCAATGTCGAATCCTTCGCGTCCTTTGCTTATCTAAACCAGTCACAAACAGCGCGTCGCGTTCAAAGTATGGACCATCTTTGGAATTCCATGGTATATATCCGATTTAGCCAGGAAAACGGCAGTAACCACGGTGTCGGCCACGTTGTAGGGATGTCTGTCCTGCAGGGTACGGGTCCGCTATCTAGCCAACCATGTCCGCGCTTCCCAATCATCGCACTCCGAAATACCCGTGTTGCAGAATCGTAGATCTTGCTGCACGATTCGCCAGGCGACTGGCAATTCACCGAAGCAGCAAACGCAAAAGTGCACACCAAATTGCGTGATCGTCCTCATATTAGTTCTGGGCGCTGCATGGCTTATGCGCGTTGCTGATCCTGCACTTGGCATTCGGACAGAAAAAAGCAGTCTCGTGTGCATTGATGCTCGCGTGTCACTCCAATATTCACCGGATGGCAGCGTCCGCGTAAAGAAAGGGAGCCAAACGTCGACAGACGCACAGACACCGAAGGACTATACCAGCCGTAGAGTACCTATCACCCTATCACTTCCGCAACAGGTGCTAAAGTCCTTCGAAAGCGATCACCCGATCGATGAACCGACAACAGCTATCTATCTCTACAGGATCTAAAAGCTGGCGGAGTAACTTATCGTCATCATCCGTTCTGTAGTATCTTCTTATCACAGATAGCCGGGCCTTTTCACTTAGATAAGCGCATCTTGCTGAATGTGGTTCCACTGCCCACGGACAGGAAGACATGATACTGACGACTTCTGCATAGATGATCCAACATACTAATCACTAACATATTCACAAAATAACATTAGGATTTGAAGAAAGACCCCTGATGGCCCGAAACGTGGTGCTAATAGGCTCGATATGCATTCCGAACAGTTTCGTAGTAGAAACAACCCACATGAATGGCGTATATTTCCCCATTCCCTGAGTCCTGCGGAATATGGTTATATGACAGTGATTTCTCTCATACCCTATAACTTCACTGCTAAGATTAAAATACCCGCTGTAACTTCTCAAATTAAGCTATCACCTCCACTTCCCCAATTTGTCTGCTGCTGCTGCTGCTGCTGCTGAGTCTGCGTCTGCGCCCTCAAATTTGCCATACTATTCATACCCATTCCCGAACTCGATGTTCGACTTCCCATGGGTGGCGGTGCGATGGTAAAAGTTCCTGTGCCCATCGGTTTCGCAGGAGGAGGCGCAATACTAAAGGACGAATAAGGAGATTGCGTCCGTGACTGTGAGGAAGGTGGAGCTATAGAAGGGAAGCTCGATAGAGAATTGTTCGTGTTGGTATTCGAAGTGGCCATGTTACTCCAGTTGTTTGATGCCATTGACGAGTTACCTGCTTTACTCCAATCGATACCCGAGCTTTGCGTGGTATTGTTGTATGAGGGTGTTGTGGCAGAGGTGGGAGACATTATGTTGTTCATGTTCATAGCTGGTCGGACTTGTTGTTGGGGCTGGGTGAAGGAGGAACTGCCGATACCTGGGTTTGCGGCGCTCAGAGCGGGGAAAGAAGAGTTGAGTGTATTTAGCGTGTTGTCCGGTGTTATGGCTCTGCTTTGCGGTTTGGGGGCGCCGAGGTTATTGGTTGGTGGTGGAGAGACGGGGGGTGTGGACCAAGAGAAGGTTGCTGCTGGCGATGCGGTCCTGGATGCTGTTCGGTTGGTAGATGGCCGTGAGGGGAGGATCGTAGAGGATGTAGCGGATGCTGGAGCGTTTGCCCATGGATCTCCACCCAACATATCTGTGCCACCAGAAGATCCTTGTTGTCCTCCACGTACAAGGGCCTCGAAGTCAGTATCTCCGTTTCCGTTGCTGGTGTCGAAGCCATTGGTTGCTGATGGGCCACCGAAGGACATGAACTCATTACGTGTGGTAGCTGTGGAGCCATTCGCGCCCAGTTCTTGCAGCTTACGTGTCTGCTCGTTCTCGACACGGGCAGATGTCGACTTGATAAGGCTCATATACGCTTGGAATTGCTGCAAGTTAAGTAGCGGTCCCAAGCTGAAATTCCACAAGATAGGAAGTACATCCATAGCAAGAAAGTCACTGTCAACTTGGGTGCTGATGGCCTTGAAGACATCCAGTGCGGCCATCTGTACAATAATTAGCATGACGTCTGTAACTTGTTCCTTCTCGTGAACGTACCATGACGGCAGGTTCTTTCGTCTTGATAGCACGAAGCAGCGGTACTATCTTCTCCTGGATGGTATATTTGTCGAGAATCGATACACTGGAGCTCTTGGCCTTGGGTGCTGCTACCATTCCGGTAAGACCATCACCTTGGTCGTCTTGCTGTTCACTTCCTCCTCCACAAAGTGTCTTGAAAGCTTCTAGACCACGAATTTTGATACCCATGCTGCTGGTCTTTGCAAAGATACTAGCTATTACAGGGAAGAGCTCGTTCTTCACAGTCGAGAAGTCTAGAATTGGCAAGACAACAGGTAGCGTACGCAGAGCTGCATCGACGAGCGAGTGGGTAGGAGATTCAAGAGCGTAGTTGATGATTGGGAGTATGTCATCTTTGAACTCCTTGCCACTGGAGTTATCTGCAGCGATCTGCATGTTCTCAAGAAGTACCATAAGTCCCGCTTCCTTGAGGCTATCTCTCTCCTGTTGCGGCGCTTTCGTGTTTGTAGCTGCAGCAGTCAGGAATATCTCTCGCAACTTCGGTATCACTTTCTCGGTGAAGGCTCGTTTGCCGGATGGAAGCATAGTAACGATCTTGAAGACATTCTGGAGTATCAAAGTGAGGAGTTCCCGATCTTTCATCTCCTCAAGCAGAGCAGGTAATATCTTCTTGTCTAGTACAGATTTGGGAAACTGATTCAGGATACGCGGTAGACCACGCATGAACTGTGACTTCTCGTTGGGTGTCTTCCCCGGTAGCGAGTCAAGAAAGCGGATTGTGGACACTAGAATGTTGTCAAAGTATGCTGCTTGTTGGAATTCTCGTACGTCCAGTCGCTGCGCTGGTCGCCGCGTTATTAAGCGATCTAGGACACCGTTTGCGAGATCTCGCGGCAATGGTTGTGACGCCATGAAGTTGTTCGTTTTGCTTGGAACTGAGGAGGATGAGGAGAACGCCCGCTTGTATGAAGAAGAACTTCCGTTGAACTCCAACGGGCTCTTATGCGGCGAGTTGTATAGCGCAATTATCAGCATACCTAGACTGAACATGTCCGCAGCAGGGGTTATATTGTTATCCATGACGAAATCGGGCGAAGAGTAGTCTATGTTCAACTGGACGTATCGTGGTAGGCGGGCGTCGTAGTTCAGGACTTCCGAGAGCGAGATGGGCGTTACGGATGTGGGTTTCGTGGAGTTCTCTGGAGGCGTAGAAAAACCCAGGCCTGAGATTTTCCAATCGGACTATCACAACGATCAGCAAGGTGTTTGTAGGGAATGGCTAGTATTGTGGCTGCCTACTTTAGCATTGATGAAGATGGCTTCTGGAGTCAAGTTGGCATGTACCAATCCAGCGCTCTCGTGCAGGAATTCCAAGCCCTTTGCGATTTGTAACAAGCCTTTCTGTATCTCCAGCTCGTCGATCTCAAGTTCGCGTCTCCGCTTCTGGCCATCGGCTTCTTCGATGACATATCGGCTACGACGTCCATTTACACCACCAGCCTTCTCCTGCTCATCTTTTTCTTGTAGCAAACCAGCCAGGGATGCCGTGACGGGCTCTGTCGCGAACATAAGGCCACCACCACGAGTTTCTTCGACAGGTTCAGCCAGTTCTAACACGTTGGGATGGCGTAACCGAGCTAGAGAACTGGCCTCTTTTTTGAGTCTTTCGACGACCTCGTCATGCGCGCGCTTGAGTCCTGAAGCTGCTGAGCGCCCACCGAAGCCTGCGCCAGCTGGTGGTTCCAGTGACTTCTTCTCGAACACAAAGACAGATGCCGCCTTGCCGGTCGACTTCTTCTTTGCGTCGTATATCTTCCATGGTCCAGAATGGGACGTGGGTTGCGGGCTGAGGGTGTAGTTGCTCGAGATGTTGGAAGTGAAGGACTTTAGGGCGTTGGAAAACATGTTGCTGGTGGTCTATTCGCGCGCGCGGCGATTTCGTGGGTGTGAAGCGAGGGCGTCATGGACTGTGATGTCGATGTGAGAAGTGTTGGTATTCGCGTGAGATCTGAGACAGATAGCTGGGGCCGCCGAGGAAATCAAGACACATCAGACATGGTTCCTCTTTCCACGAGACGACTTGCGACAGCCACAGAAGAGTCGCACAATTTCCAGGCTCATTGGCGACGGCGAATACCTAAGAGGCAATTGGTAGACAAGGCCAAGTGTTGGGAACCCCACGCGAGCTGTGGAGAAGGATGGTCAGGGCCGCCTCTAGTCTCCCGCCTTGCATGACGTGAGCGCAGCGCAGGCAGTGTGAATGCGGCCACCGGCGCCAGACAGGATACCGAGCACGTGAATAACCTCAAATATCCGCATTGGAGATTACCAAGGTGCCAATTGCGCCCTTCGGCGGCCCGTCTGGTGGCTGGTGCAGGGGCGCGATCGGAGGTGACTGTTGGTGACTGTGTCTCGAGGTCCGATATCTACAGGGCGCGGTCAGCTTCGGTCTTGTAGTACAAAATAATTGTCGACCTCGAATCCACCACCTGCACCAACTCTCCTTCCCGCCCCACTCTCTCCGCTTGCACTGCATACCTCACAATGCTTCAGCAGCGGTCTTCACGATTGCTCTCGTCCTTGGCCCGTGGCGCCTTCCGTTCGCCTGTAGCACCGCTCAGCGCGTCGCTGCGATGTCGGACCCAGCGGCCATACAGCATTCATGCTGATGTCTCTGTTGGCGAGAAGATACAGGACATCGACCCTACCAAGCTCTCCATCACCAAGACGACCACACCAAAAGACCTCCTGCCGCATGAGGAACTTGTCTTTGGTCGCAACTTCTCTGGTAATAGCTCCAATGGCACCACGACTCATATCTAACCTGCATGCAAGATCATATGCTCTCCCTTGAATGGACAGCAACACAAGGATGGCTACCGGCACGCATCACACCCTACCAGAACCTCAGTCTCGACCCTGCGACATGCGTCTTCCACTATGCATTCGAGTGCTTCGAGGGCATGAAGGCCTACAAGGACAAGAGCGGCAACATTAGGTTGTTCAGGCCGGACAAGAACATGGCTAGGTTGAACAAGTCATCGGCACGAATTGCATTGCCTACATTCGACCCTGATGCTCTGATCGAGCTCATTGGCAAGTTCGTCAAAGAGGACGAGCGCTTTGTTCCCGAGTATGTTCAGTTCCGAGTCTTGTGACCAACGCGTCCTTCTAACCATAGCAGTGCACGAGGCTACTCTCTCTACCTTCGCCCAACCATGATCGGTACACAGCGTACTCTGGGCGTAGGTCCTCCCGCTTCTGCACTACTCTACGTAATCGCTTCGCCTGTCGGCCCGTACTACCCTACCGGTTTCAAGGCCATCTCGCTCGAGGCTACAGACTACGCTGTGCGTGCATGGCCTGGAGGTGTTGGAGACAAGAAACTCGGTGCCAACTACGCGCCTTGCATTGTCCCGCAGATGCAGGCTGCGAGCCGTGGTTTCCATCAGAACCTGTGGTTGTTTGGCGAAGAAGAGTACATTACAGAGGTGGGCACGATGAACTTGTTCGCAGCTATCAAGAACAAGGAGACGGGAAAGCCAGAGTTGCTCACTGCACCTCTTGACGGAACGATTCTTGAGGGAGTGACGCGAGATTCGATCCTCGAACTTGCGCGCGAGCGATTGGTGCCAAAGGGTTGGACCGTAACGGAGCGCAAGTTCACCATGAAGGAGGTGGCCGACGCTGCCAACGAGGGACGCATGATGGAGATCTTTGGTGCAGGTACCGCTGCCATTGTCGCACCGGTGCGAAAGATTAGCTGGAAGGGACAGCTTGTCGACTGCGGACTTGAAGACCACGTCGAAGCCGGCCCTGTGGCACAACAGATGAAGGATTGGATGGAGGCCATTCAGTACGGCGACGAGGACCATCCATGGAGGTATGAGCTTCCCACTCATTAGACAAATGTCCCGCTAACACGACGAAACAGTTACAAGGTGATATGAAAAGCACATGGTCGACATGGTTGCAAGACGCTCTGTAGACGAGGTAGATAGGCTCAGCAAGCGGGGAATGTATATAGATATTGAGACGTGACGTTGGTCGGGAAATGACTTGGCAATGGTGATGCTGCGGCAGTGACTCTGCAATGGTGGGGTAGAGGATCAATGCAGCGCGTGCCTGACTACTCTCTACTTGGATGACGTTCTTGGCTAGCTCCCAGCCTCTCGTTACACCGACTCATCAACACAGTGCGCGCACCTCCCGAGCCCCCTCAATTGCCCGCTCAGAGCTGCGCCGCCGCTCGTTGACTTCACCGCCACGCGCCTCCAAGACACGACCGACGAATTCTCACGATGCTGGCCGGCGCACTCTGCCGCCTGGCAGCTGACGCTCCCAGGACGTCCCCACACGACATGCCGCAGCTTGCCCGCTTCCTCCGCCGCTCTCTCCTCGCCCACAATGCCGCTCGAGTCCCGCATGCCCGCCCTCTCTCACGCGCCTTCGCATCCCTTGTCCGTGCCCGCCGGTCCTATGCTACAACTACGCGCGCTACCGAGCCGACCGAGACAGTGAAGAAGGCCGTCAAGACTGCGGCAGCTAAGAAGCCGGCGCCTAAGAAGACTGCCACGGCCGCAAAGAAGGCAGCCCCCAAGAAGGCTACGGCGACCAAGACTGCGGCAAGCAAAACAGCGAAGAAGCCGGCTGCCAAGAAAGCAACGCCCAAGAAGCGCGTCAAGAAACCTTTGACGGATGAAGAGAAACTACAGGCCAAGATCCGCCAACTGCGCGTCAAGGCACTCAAGGAGCCTGTAAGGCCCCGCGCGTATACGGCTATAAATGCCTTTGTCTCTGAAACGCGCGCTTCAAATTCCAGCTTTACCGAAACTATCGAGGCGTTCAGGAACTTGACTCCTGCTGAGCTTGAGGTAATTCTAATCTGCCTTCACGTTGAGACGCCCATGTGCTAAGTCGTTGCAGCACTGGAACCACATTGCCAACCAACAGAACGCTGCCAGACAAGCCGAGTATCAGGCATTTATCCATTCCTACACTCCCGAACAGATAAAGATTGCAAACAACGCTCGTAGCCAGCTACGGAAGTTGCTTGCGGACAAGCGTAAGCATACCCCTCCATATGCTAAGAAACTTGTGGACGACCGCCAAACCAAGAAGGCGGTGTCTCCCTTCCCAGCCTTTGTGCGAGCCAGGCATGCCAGTGGAGACTACAAGAACATCCCTTCGACGGAGGCCATCAAACTCGCTGCTAATGAGTGGAAGAGTCTGAGCGCTGCCGAGAAGCAGGTATGTATCAAGCATCACACGCCCAAGATGCGCACTAATCTGTACAGAAATACCAGGATGAGTGGGTAGCTCGGAGGGATGATGCTGCTGCAGCTGCATAAAGCTGTTTCAACATTACGCTGGCGATGACTACCTTCAACCTAAGTGTAATGGTGCAATCTTCTCTTTCACTTGTTCACCTGGAGCCATACCGATTCCCTTTGTTAGTCATGATACAAGTCTCAATGATACCGTGTTTGTCCAGTCTGGATATTGGACTTCACTTTGCGTTCTTCTGGTTGAAGGCGGTCAATTCATGGCTGGGAATGGTGACACATCCATACGAAGACATGTTTATGTAGGTTCTTCGCGATACTGTAGTGCTTCTTCCGCAATTGTACCAATTCCTTTCCTTGGAAAAATCGCAAGTATTGGGGTCCGCCTGTGAACTGCTCTATGCTCATGGTTGCACCAGAAGTAACATTGCGCACCAATCAATTAGCGTGCTTTCCTTATCTCTCCACACCCCAGCCAAGCCTAGCAATCTGCTCATCCCACAAGCATCTTCCCCAGGATGCTCCAGTAGATCTTTTTCCGCGGTAGATAAGCTTGCGTTCTAGATATGCTTACATGCGTCATTGGACAAGCCACGTTGATTTCGATATGTACCTCGAGTACGCTACATAATGCTGCCTTGAACCACCATCATTGACCTCAGTCCTGGACGACTAGACATGGCATCTGATCAAGAGAACGGACACGAGCGTACACCTCTACTCCACCAGAGCCGATTATCACAGCTCCAACACGCGCAAGATGAGGAGGCTTCATCGGTCATCGCGTCCACTGTAACAAAGGAAGAACAGCAGTTAGCAGGTAGTACGGTTGGAGAACGATTACCATACAACGATTATACTACAATCGACTGGTTACACGATTTGGTACTGGCATCTTCCATTCACCAAAACCGCAGAAGTATGCTGATGTGAAAAACAGGTAAAAGACTCGTACCGCTTTCGTCACATCCAATCCCGACGCGGTATCCGCTACAAGGCTCTGGCTCTCTTCGACGCTTGCTCAGGATGGATCGCTGTCATTATCATCGGCACACTTACTGCGTGCGTTGCTTTTCTTGTCGACATCGCCGTGGCTACTGTTTCGGACTGGAAAGTCGGATATTGCTCTGGCCATGCATTCCGGAACCGCGAAGCTTGCTGTTCTCAGAGGAAAGCAAGGGCCCTTTTTCGTACCAGTAATGTTGAAGAATGTGAGAATTGGCATGAATGGACAGACGACTATGCGTCTAGTTTCGCCATCTACGTGGCTATGGCATTGGTTTTCGGTATCATCAGTTCAGGCGCGACTATGTTGACCAAGACTGCACTTCCATCTGCCTCAGACACGCCAGGTTCGACCACAAAATCCAATGGCCATGACAACGATATCCCAGTAACCCCCACAACAGCTCCCAGCGGCAAAGTTATGTACATGGCCTCCGGATCCGGCATCCCTGAAATAAAAACAATCCTATCCGGTTTTTCCATCCCATCCTTTCTCTCCCTCCGCGTTCTCATCGTCAAAGCCTTCGGCGCTATCTTTGCCGTATCGACCGGTATGTGTCTAGGAAAAGAAGGTCCCTTTGTCCACATCTCTACCTGTGTGGGTTACTTAGTCGGCCGGTTGATTCCAAAATACCGGGACAACGGACGTAAAATGCGAGAATTGCTCAGTGCAGCCTGCAGTTCTGGCCTTTCGGTTGCCTTTGGCGCACCGATTGGCGGAGTGCTTTTCTCCTACGAGGAAATATCGACGTATTTCCCAAGGAAGGTGCTGTGGAGAGCATTTTTATGTAGTCTTACGGCGGCTATGGTACTCAAAGAACTCAATCCTACGGGAACGGGTAAATTAGTTCTTTTTGAGTCCAATTTCGGGACTGAGTATCAGGCTATTCACTACCTCGTTTTCGTGTTGCTGGGCGTAGCGGGTGGTGTTTTTGGTGGTCTCTTCTGCAAGTTCAACTTCCTGTGGTCGAAGTGGTTTAGAAGCTTCGGGCTTATTAAACGGTATCCTGTGCTAGAGGTTGCATTGGTCGTGTTTGCGACTGCGCTTCTTCAGTACCCTAATCCACTAACAAGGGAACCCGGGGATGTCATCATCAAAAATCTGCTTGTGGATTGTGGTGATGACACTTCAAGGGCGTCTTGGGTCTGTCGGAATGAGAGTACTGATATAGTGGGAGATGGAAAGACGAATTGGAAGTTTGTGGCTTGGCTAACGTACGGTACTCTTGCCAAACTCGTTCTAACTACCATAACGTTCGGCATTAAAGTTCCCTCTGGCGTCATCATCCCCGCGCTGGATGCTGGGGCTTTTTTCGGGCGGCTAGTTGGTCAAACTATCGGTTCGATAAGCCCAGGTATCTTCGCCATGGTTGGCGCTGCCGCATTTCTGGCTGGAGTATCACGTATGACGATTTCACTTGCTGTTATCGTAAGTGTTCCCATTACCCCCTCTTTCTCTTCCCGCCCTCTATTAACACTATGATAGATGTTTGAACTAACCGGCCAACTTTCCTATACTGTTCCCTCCATGCTCGCCATCCTAGTCGCAAAATGGACTGCAGACGCCATCTCAACAGAAGGTGTATATGATCTCGCTCAAACACTTCTTTCCCACCCCTTCTTAGACCCAGATGTCGCTCTATCAATCGTCCGGCAACACAAAGCTTGCGTCGAGGCCCTTATTCCGCCTCAACGCACCATGTCCGATATTACTGTCTTGGTTCCTGCCAGCAACAAAGTAGCGTTGGACTTGCTCAAAGAAAAGCTACATGCGCTGAGGGAGAGGGGGCTTATGGATGCGGGTCTCGTTCTTGTGCAGAGGAACAGCGGTGGTGAGGGTGTGGAAGTGCTGCAGGGTTACATTTCACAGTCGGAGCTGGAATTTGGGTTGACGAAACTCGTCCCCAGTGCGCTCGTGTCGACCCAAGAGGATGTCCAGGTTAGATTATTGGGCCAGGAGATCGACGATCCAACAAGTCCGACAAGCTTGGAGATGGATCTAACGCCCTTTGTGGACCGAACGCCACTGACTATCTGTGCGAAAGCGCCCTTGGAGTATGCCGTCGAGATGTTTGCCAAGCTAGGATTGAGATACCTGATGGTCACCGAGGAAGGAACGGGACGACTGGTGGGCGTAGTGATTAAGAAACGACTAGTAGGGTACCTTGAACATTTGAGAGAACACGGAGAGAAAGACAAGTGAAGTAGACACAGCCATTAGCAGGCAAACAAAATGCACCAAGTTTGTGGACAATATTTGATTATAGCATCTTTTCGCTAACAAGAAGTTGAGTCGCTTGTCACGCTTGTCAAGCCATGACCGAATCGCTCAAAGTACGAATTGAATTACAACGTTGTGTCCACGCATGAAAGTTTCCCACAGCCAAGCCCAGCAGGTCAACGGCCGTGACCAGCTTATTCCTCAGCCTCAAGAGGAGCCTCCTCGTCGTACTCGTCCTCACCCTCAGAGACGGAAGCCTCCTGGTATTGCTGGTACTCGGAAACCAAGTCGTTCATGTTGGACTCAGCCTCAGTGAACTCCATCTCGTCCATACCCTCACCAGTGTACCAATGCAAGAAAGCCTTGCGCCTGAACATGGCAGTGAACTGGTCACCGACACGCTTGAACAGCTCCTGGATGGAGGTGGAGTTACCGACGAAGGTAGAGGACATCTTCAGGCCGCGGGGAGGGATGGAGCAGAGGGCGGTCTGGACGTTATTGGGGATCCACTCAACGAAGTATGAGGAGTTCTTGTTCTGGACGTTGCGCATCTGGTCCTCGACCTCCTTCATGGAGACCTTACCACGGAAGTAGGCAGAGCAGGTCAGGTAGCGACCGTTGCGGAAGTCGGAAGCAGCCATCATGTTCTTGGGGTCGAACATCTGCTGGGTGAGCTCGGGAACGGTGACGGCGCGGAAGGAGTGGGCACCGCGGCTGGTGAGGGGAGCGAATCCGACCATGAAGAAGTGGAGACGGGGGAAGGGAACCATGTTGACGGCCAACTTCCTCAGGTCAGAGTTGAGCTGACCAGGGAAACGCAGGCAGGTAGTGACACCCGACATGACGGCGGAAACGAGGTGGTTCAGGTCGCCGTAGGAGGGGTTGTTCAGCTTGAGAGTCCTCATGCAGATGTCGTAGAGAGCCTCGTTGTCAATGCAGAAGGTCTCGTCTGAGTTCTCAACCAGCTGGTGGATGGAGAGTGTGGCGTTGTAGGGCTCGACAACGGTGTCGGAGACCTTGGGGGAAGGCACGACGGAGTAGGTGGCCATCATGCGGTCGGGGAACTCCTCACGGATCTTGGAGATGAGAAGCGTACCCATACCGGCACCAGTACCACCTCCGAGGGAGTGGGTGATCTGGAAACCCTGGAGGCAGTCGCAGCCCTCGGCCTCGCGGCGCACGACATCGAGGACCTGGTCGACCAGCTCGGCACCCTCGGTGTAATGACCCTTTGCCCAGTTGTTACCAGCACCAGACTGGCCGAAGACGAAGTTGTCAGGGCGGAACAGCTGGCCGAAGGGACCAGCGCGGACGGCGTCCATGGTACCGGGCTCGAGATCAACGAGGACGGCACGGGGCACGAACTTGTTGTTGGACGCCTGCTATAGATCAGTATTGGCCTTTTATCTGCCGTATGGAATATCGAGTGACGTACTTCGTTGAAGTAGACGTTCATGCGCTCCAACTGGAGGTCTGAAGTGCCGTTGTAGACACCAGAGCCGTCGAGGCCATGCTCGCCGGAGATGGTCTGCCAAAAGGCAGCACCGATTTGGTTACCCTGAAAACACTATTAGCTGTCGTCTGGATGTTTGAGGAGAGAAGAGCTTACGCATTGACCGGTCTGGAGGTGAACCTGTTGCACAGAAGAGTTGTTAGCTGTTGTTCTCTGTTGTTCGCGCTTGTCCCTGAATGATATCTAGGCGCGGGGCAGGACGCGCCACAGGGACGTTTGACTCCAGGCGATACGTACAATCTCACGCATGTTGGCGGTTGGGGGATGAGGTTAATGGGAAGTGCTGAGGAGAAAGTGCGGCGAGCTGGGTTATGGCTGGTCGACGGTGCTGGTGGTGCTGGTGTGGAGAGCAAGAGGAGCAGAAGCGGTGAGTGCGTTAAAGATCTCTGTGGGTCGTCTGCACGGGCCCGTCGGCGCTAAGGCTATTTACTAACAACGCGCGCGACCAAAGCTGGTGCCTGTTCGACAGGAAGAGCTAGTCATGGAGATATACCGCACTAGCATGGCACAAATGTTGGCATGGAGTGTTTCCATCAGATGCTTCTATTGCTTTGCGGTATGCTGTGGTATTCGCTGCTTCGTCTTGTGCTATGGCTACCACTGAAGGCAGCTGCCCAGGTGTTCCTTCCATCACGGCTAACCCCTGTAAAATTCTACTCTCTGCATGCTCGAAGCAGCGGAATACCGCACAACGCTGATCTTGCAAGCACATGCATAAAACCCCATAGCATACATGATTCACCGTCACCGCTTACAGTTCCTTCTTCGTAGAGCCATTCACATGACCTCTATTCAACGCTTCTTGTCGCTTAATAACCTGCGGCATCGTCCAGAAGTTGGGCCAGTCCAGCTCATACTCGTCTTGCCTGTAGTTAAGGCAATGTCGAAGCCATACACCCCACACGATGTAGTAGTAGGCTCCGGTTCCCGTCATGAGATGCCTAATGTGATAAGCTTTCGTCATCTCGCGGATACGTGCAGTACTCACCACCACCCATGACCCTCCAGTACGAAGCCCCAGGGCATACCAATCTCCCTCCTCCACTGGATCAACTTCGAGCAGTACTCGTTATCGAGACTCCAGACTGCGAAACCACCCAAGAAGATGCTTAGACCAAATGCAATCATCTTCCACATGGTACTGAGAATCTCCTGGTCCCTCACGTCTTCCCTTTCTTGAACCGCCTTCACACCTCTATGCGGACGCGGGTTCGCAGCTTCCCTCTCCTTGGACCGGAAGCGCGGGCGGATATTCACCTCCATCACATACATGGCCCGAAACAGCACGATTGCTGTGAGGAGCGCGTAGGCGTTTTGATGGAAGGTTGGATCCTGGAGGTAATGGTAATATAGCGTAATGAAGACGGCGAGAGACACCAGTCCAACCGCAAGAACAGTAGAGTAGAGCCGTGACTTTCCATACGAAAATGTTGCAAAATTCATCAAACACGTTGTGTAGATCATCGAGAGCTCATCTACAAGCTGCATGGGATCTAGGACGCATCAGATACTGCATGTTGAAGACTTGTTCAGCGGCAAACATACATTTCAGTGTCGCGTGAAAGAGGAAGCTTCCAGTCCCAACGAGCAAGTAGCCAATGAATGCCACGAGGAAAACTGTGTCATGTCCATTCTTTAAGCAGTTGCGTATACCTTTGGCTGCCAGGTACATGAACAGAAGATTCGTGAGCGTGTTGATAATTTCTGCCGAGTATTGTGTCACTACATAGTTCTTCTCAGCGTTAGCCGCTGCCTTCGCAATAGGGCGATTTTGCTAGCAAACCTCTTCACACCAGTCGAGGGTAGATGTGACTGGAGAGAACCATCCATCCTGTTCGGGCGGATACGGTATCGACGGTAGGCGAGAAAGGAACGCAGCCATTCTGTCTCTACTCAAACTGTAAAGCGGAAAGGGAAACAAGACGAAGACAGGGAATTGCAGATGTTCGAACACGATATCAAGCTTGTACCTAGTTCCGGACTTTGCGGAAGGAAAGACTGGAGAGCGACAATCAGCGCAAAGAAAGGTCCATGCTTCAGCGACAGGCTGTCACAGCTGTCACCTACCGCGCCACGCACCCCAAGGGTGCACCTGCGAAAGGGCAGCCCCAGTGCAGTTACTGCGACTATTGAACTACACGTCTAGCACACGCGGGGGAACGGTTTGCCAGCAGCGGCGGTTCTGTTTTCGGTGCGAATCTGCTAGCCAATCACGTCCTCTCAGGGTCCCTCGCAACTGCCGAACCGAGAAAGCTTGAGAGCGCAGCGCAGCTGGCCACTCTTACGAGACGTGCGAGCATCTTCAGCTTTCGAGAGAAATCCCGCCACCATGTCCATGTCAAACGAGGCTCTGCAGAAGGTGCGTGATAATGGCGCATGATTGAAATCGAGGAAAGAGCCTGGGTTCTGATAACGAAAATCTAGGTCCTGCAAGAGATCAGTCAAAAGAAGGCCTTCGCTGAGCAACAACTCGTCATCGTCAAACAACAAAAAGCCGCCAGGACACGAGAGGGCCGTATTCTTCAGCTTACCTCGTCAGAGGTCTCGTCATTGCCTGCGCAGACCAAGGTGTACGAGGGTGTTGGAAAGATGTAAGTTATTCGCCTCGCAATTGCGGGGGAGGCAAGAGATACACTGAAGAGACTGACTCGTGATGAATAGGTTTGTCTGTACGCCTATTCCTGATGTACAGAAGAGACTCGAGAGTGAGAATGAGGCATTGAACAAGGAGATGTCCAACTTGGATAAGAAGGAAGATTATCTAGAGAAGACGTACACGAACAGCAAGAACAGCCTCGAGCAGGTGCTCAAGGGCGCTGCTTGAACATGCTACGTGTACTTTGTTATCGGGGATGAACGAACATGAGAATACGAGGGAGTTTTATGAGCTAGAAAGAACATATTGGCAGTTCTGCTATTACTGCTGAGCACCGAGTACCATTGTTCGAGCTGCTATGGGATAGATGCTAGCAGAAGACCATGCGTAGTTCAAGGGCAGGTTGGATGGCTGTCCTGCGTCTTCCATGCTGATCACAGTACATCAAATATCAAGAATTAATACACTTGAGGACTGCCTAAGTAATACAATGTCATGTAGGATGTTGTATCTTTGTCATTTTTGATAAAATTATGCTTTTTGGAAACGTTCATCGCATTCTAACGAGCATCTCTTCAACACCCTCCAAGCACTTCCTCACCTCCTCTGCCGCCCTCGCAACATACGCTCCGTCAACAACCCTATGATCAGCACTCCAGCTAAACACACACTCCTCCCTCTTGATCAGCTCATCATTGTGCCCAAAGGCTGGCACTACCCTCGCTTTCCCGATACCTAAAATACCAACCTGTGGTCCCACGATGACAGGTGCCACAGTGCCACCGCCTATGCTACCAATATTGCTGACTGTGAACGTTGCGCCAGTGAGATCAGCAGATGAGAGCTTGCCAGCGCGTGCCAGGGAGCTGAGGCGTTGAATTTCCTGGGCTAGCGAGGCGATACTGTGGTTTTGTACATTCTTGATGACGGGTACGAGTAGCCCAGCAGGCGAGTCTACTGCTACACCGATGTTGTGGCTTCCCTTGAGCACAATCTGTGGCTTGTTCGGGTTCGTAGTTGTATCCAAGTGCGAGTTGAGTAACGGGAATCGTTGAAGCGTGAGCGACACAGCCTTGATGATGATCGGTAGCGGTGTTATCCGCTCTGGCTTCTCACGGCCTGCATTATACTTTTTGCGCAGGGACGTCAGTGAGCTGAAGTCTATCGCATCGGTGTACAGGAAGTGAGGGATGGATAGGGATTTGGTCATCTGTTTGAACATGCCAGACTGAACTGGAGTCAATGGCTTGACTTGATCCTCCATTTGTTGTGTGGGAGCGGGCGCTGGTATTGAACTTGTTGATGGTATGGTTGTCGCCTGCTTCATTGCTTCGATATGCCGTTGTACATCGTCTTTAAGTACGCGGCCTTCCCTTCCTGTACCCTCTATGTCCTCAATTTTGAGCTTGTGTTCTTTGACCATATGTCGTACTGCTGGCGTGGCGAGCGATGCATGTTTTCCCGGTTGTCTTTGTGTTGTCGATGGTTCGGATGGTAGAGTTGTGCTTTGATCTGAGAGAGCCAGATCGCCAGTCGCAGCTTTGGTATCGTTCCTCCCAAGCTCAATCTCCTGCTCTTTTGGCTTTGCATTCTCACGCGTACCCTGGTCTGTTTTGGTACCTCCGCCCCCAGTAAGCAGGACCTCGTCGTCTTGTTTGCCTGATCCTCCGTTGAGTAGGGCTTCGTCGGCTGCGGAGATCTCGCTTTGAATGTCGATGTCTACCAAAGGCTTCTACTGTCAGCTCGTCATCTGCAAAAACCTCCAAGTGCAGGCTTACCTTTCCAACCTTAGCCATGTCATCCGCTTCATAGTACAGCTTCTTGATAACGCCATCGAACCGCGAGGTGATCTGGCTGCGATTAGCCAACGTCGTCTTTGTATCTCAAATAACATATACCTCGACAGATGCTTTATCCGATTGTACCTCACAGATTGGGTCGAATTGCTCCACGCGCGCGCCGGGCTGTACGAACCATTGGATAACCTGGCATTCGGTGATACCTATGCACAGCATGATTAGCCTGCACCGCCGCTACCTCTCATTCGCCTACTGACCTTCTCCAATATCTGCCAGCAGGTACGGCTTAACTACCAATAGTCGTTTCGTCCCCCGGAACCCTCTTCTTTGCTCTTGTATGCGAGTGTTTGCATTCCTCGGTACGGTAATTGACGCGCGATGGACAAGGTTTGATCGTGAGAATACGCGGGATGCTTCTCGGCTTGCGAAGGACTTCATGGTGGGCGTAATACGTTTGCAGATTCTTTGTGTGAAAGAAACATATTCATGTACTGCCGCCGAGGTGTGATATTGTGAAGTACCAAAGCCGACAGTTACCGCAGCCGATGACACAAGTGGAAGCTGGGGTAAGCCGCTAGAGGTTTTCCGGTATAGCGGATCGCGGGTTAAGGAAACAGGGGTCTGTTTTCACAATCCCGTGGGTACAACGGCATCCTAGTGTCAAGCCAGAAAATCACACGATGTTGTTGCAGATGTATCCGAATACAAAAATCTATGCCATGGGTATTTTCTTCTCTGCCTTACGACTCTCCAACGACGAGGCAATAGTGCTTGTGCCGTGATGATACAAGCGCACCACGATAGCTAGAGTCCTTCTAGTGTTCAATGACTTCATTGGCGTTACAACATACGAAGCAGAAAACATCAAGAAGCAGCTAGTCAAAGCTTTGTTTTCATGCGACTGAGAGGTTTCTCGACACAAAGCAATATGAAAAGAAGCTCAATACCAGTCCACCCTTCCAGATACCTCGAAGCTTATTTTTCGTGAATGGTATCCTCGTAGGATAGAATGTACCCTGAAGACTTGCATAGTAATCTGCGCTGCAACTCTGTTTAGGAAATAACAATGTGTGTCTTTAAGATAGGTTTTTGGATCCAGAGGGTAGCCCAGCAAACAAGCTTCTTCGTACGGACATACAATACTATGCCACCGCTGGTCCCCGTCCGATCCATAATCTAAAGCTACGGAATGGGCCTCTCCTCTTGTCTGTATTATTGTATTGGAATCCAGGACCCAACGTAAGCTGATTTGTGTTAAAGTACAGCCAACCGTCCAAGATGGCCATGGAATCGGCATGTTGAATCATCGCGTTCCTCACCAACGTCTTCACCACGTAGTCCTCTGGTGGGATAAGACCGGACCCCCCAGGTAAGTTACCATTGACTGTCATATTGGTTTCACTTTCTAGTGTGTCGACATAGTATATAGCGTTCTGTTCGCTCGCTGCGATATACACTCGGCCTCGGTCGTCAGCGGTGAAGCCAGCTTGTTCTGAACCACATTGACCCGGGTCTTGCACGGCAGCAAGGACCTCTTCGTCTGTGAGATTCTGGTTGACAAGAATCTCCTGAGAGATGTAGTAGAAGCGCCGGGAAGCCAGGACGCCCCAGTAGAAGTTGCCAGATGCTATGACATAGTCAGCAATATGAGCGTACATTAGCTCAACATCACCTACCCAACGCGATGCCATCGGCGGCCGTAGTGAGATGACTCTTTTGAGTGCCGTTCCAAGTGTATATGAGCTCGCCGCCATATGACCCAACATAGTTCTCGTCTGCCCGGACAACGCTCGTGTTGAACAGTCTGCGTACTGCACTTCCATTTTCGAGATCCACTGCCAATAACGAGCTATTCTTGCTAGCATCTGTAACAAAAGCATACCCGTCTCTTCCACCTGCAGTCGTGTTGACACGCATATCGTTCATATTCATCCTATGCGACAAAAGATCTTGGGGAATCACATAGGTCCGGAGGTGCTCTCCCGTCGTCTCGTTGAAGCTCATCAGTTTTGCGCCTCCAAACAGCGCATTTGTGTCTGGGCTAGCGTTGGCTGGAATCCCGCTATCCACCACCCACAGCCTTCCCCGGTTGTCTAGAACGATGTTTTGGACATTGATGAAGCAGGTTCTGGGATCTTGACCAACAGTACAGTTCTGCATGTCTGCATTGGGCCATGGTACCTCGTCATTGTAAGACGTGCAAAGCACCACGTTATTTGGTGTTTGTCCAGAGTTGCGAGGATAAGTTAGGTAGAGGTTATGAGAGGAGTCGACAGCTAGGCCCGTGGAAGGCTTTTGAGAATCGTGAATAGGTTCTAGAGATGATCCCACAAGTGTAAAGTCCTGGGGGTACGCGCCGATGGTGTATCCGGGGTCGAAAGGGCGATAACCATCTGATGATGTCTCAAAGTAGCTCGATCCCAATGACTTAGGAACAATCCCCAGTATACCAAGGACAATGAACCTCATTCTGGAGGATATAGAAGCAACCCTTCCGCCGACGGCAAGATAATTGATAAGATTGTGCTCGGTAAACTTATATCGCAACGCCGTTCGTCGAGCCTTGTTATTTATGGATGAGAAGTGGTCTTGTGAAGTGAGTAAAGATGAAGAGCTTTGATGGTAATTTCAAATGTTTCCAAGATTACTACACGAGTCTCTTGAGGGGCCAGAGGATATCCATGACCTCCGCATTAGTCCCATGTCTATTGGCTGCTGATCGAGTACAAACATGGTAAAGCCCATGTAGCCCTTGATGATAAAGAGGGGTGTTTCGGAGGTAATATAGGCTGCATGTGGCGAACACACGAGGAAGCCCGAGGATCATGATCCAATTGCAACATATATCGAAAGCTTACCCTGTGTGGTAGGGTGGTGCGATCGAGTTGTTTGCTCATGATCCGCAAGCAATTCTTAGTCCAAACAGACAACAGCCTAAAACAGAGTATTCCGATGAGATGACACTTTGATCGCCCTGACACTAGTCGCGGGCTGATCGATCGAGATGATGGTGCGGGGATGACGTTGTCGCGCGGAAGGAGTGGACGCACGACCCTTCGTGATTTCGCGACTGCCGAAACGCGTCTGTTAGGGAAAGCGCCGTCAACACTCACATCAGACAACACCGACAGCCATGCGCAGTTCCGATGTCTACGTACGCATTGCAAACGAAGACGATGTTACGCTCAGCCTCCGATACGCCAACTCAACTTTTACGACTTGCTGCCAAACTTGACGAATCCAAGGCCCAACTGCCCTCGAAGCAGATGAGAGACTCTCTCTGCGGACTGGGAACCTTTAACGAGCCCTTCACGATCAGGGCTCATTCCGAATCTCCGTACAACAACAAGCCCGTTACATTCAGACCCGTGCGAGTGATTGGGCGTTCTCAGCTGCCTTTGACCTTCCTCGACCTTTCCACCGATGACAACTTCACCCCAAATAGCCTCTTCGCCGCCCAAATCGACATCCTGGAACACGAGACCGATACACAACAAGATCATGCAGGCCCCAGGATACTCGTTGCACGGCTCGAGGCGAAGAATACATTATACGCAATAGAGCGGGTACAACCCCGCGTCTATAGTATATGTAGGCTTGCCAGCTGGCTCAAGGAGAAAGACGTTACGGACTTATGGAATCCTACGAATCTCAAAGTGCTGCCAGCTCGCCCGAAGACGGAGGCGGATACGGCTGGGCAAGGGAAATGGTGGCACCAAGCCGCGGTGGAGACGCACGCTGTAGAATTACCAGCGAAACGAGCGCGGATGACAATGATACGACCGAAATCACGACAAGAGACGACGATCGAACAAGTTCAACAGCCTGAAATGACTATTGAAGCTTCGGGGATCGAGCATTTGGACATGGTTCCTACCGAACACCCTCTAGAGCTTATGCCCGACGCACCGTCTCCACAAGAGCAACTTGACCTATTGGTTCAACATTACTTGGACGCAGTTTACATGTCCAAGACCTCGCTTGCATACCTGGTGAAGGGTCCAATCACTCGGATACGGAACACATTCACGTCAGCGGAAGAAGGAGCTCCGGCAACACATGAACTCGTTACATTTTTGAAGACCATGTTGCTAAGTCCCAAGGCCAGCGAAAAGAAATATCACGAGAAACTGCCATCGTTGATCAAGGAGATACCACCCGGAAGCTACTCAGACGACGAGCACGCTGCAGTTGCTAGCAAGCCCAAGAAGTCAAAGAAAAAGCTGAAGCTCAGTCGAGAGGGCATATATCCACAAGAAGAGGCATTGGTCAAGAAATGGTGGCAGTCAGAATTACCAAGCGGCGACAGCATGGCTACGGAGACCCTAGATCAGCGCATCAGGAGGCGTATTGGAGATCTACGGGTCCGCGAGACGCTTGCTCAGCTGATTCTCATGCTCGAAATTATCGCACTAGAAGCACTCTCCACACACAAGCCACTTCCAGACCAACACTCTATTGCGGACGGAACTCAGACTCAAAGCGAGCCGAAGAAGCGCAAGAAGAAACTCGACGACATTAACTTGCAGCTCGATTTGCTGCTTGACAAACTCTGCATTTGGCATGCTACAGAAGAGATGGGCATACTAGACTTTGATACAAAGCCATCAAGGCAGGATGCTTCCGACGGATCCGGAAGAAACGGTTCCAGTGATCGCTTACACAGTTTCTGCGTCGAAGTCATAATCCCCTTCTACATCAATCGACTACCTGAGCAGGCGCTCATGGTCAACAAGAAGCTTGGTGGACCCACACATAGCTTGCCAACCAAACGAAAGGCAGCGAGACCGCCACTCAGCTCTCGTAAATCCGGGAGTTTGAAAGAACCCGAGGTGAAGAAGTCACGACGCTCGTTAGCTCGTGTTGCGACAGACAATACCGGACGGACTGTTGAACGAACAACACCTTCGCTGAGCCGATCTGCCACCGATTCGGCACTTCTAGACGGCATCAAACGAGAGGGTAGCGAGGTCCCACTTTCCGCCATACCTTTTCGACGGAGCCCGTCTAAGAGCGCCCGGCAATCCATGTCTCAGATCCGACATTTGCAGGGCCGCCAAATCGATCTCGCCCAGCCGTCGGCTGCTGCATCAGCTAAGATTAAGCACAAGCAGCGAGTCGAGGAAGATCTCCAGGAGGCTATACTAGCGCTGAAGAAGCCCAACCGTGGACTAGCTGCTGGTGGCTACGTTGCCGACCTCGAGCAACGCGGGCTGGGCTTGCCCAACAAGTCGAGGAAGCCAACAGTTACTGTGAGGAAGACCATAAAAGAAGTCCAGGTGTCTGCAACGCCCCGAGTCAACAAGAGAACGAAGAATATGGTTGAGCAGACGCCGACCCACCACCACTACGACCCGTTCGTTAGGCCTCCCGGGGCGGAAGCGCCTTCTTCCAGCGGATTCTGCGTGCCGTCTTCAGGAGTGCGTCCACCAGCTGCGATGGTGCCGGCAACGGGCCACCGCCACACGACGGCTCGAAATCTAGCGCAGTCGGGCATTGCCGAGACACCGTCCAAGGCACCAAATAGCCAACCCTTCTCTACGGATTCAGTCCGGAGGAAGATCTTCGCAACTCCATTGAAGGCGGCGGCACCTTCTTTGGGCAGCAGAGATCTTGGGCAGTCGCACGTGTTTGAGACACCTGTCAAAACTCGAGGTAGTTCACCTCATGACGACACCGACTTTGCACTTCCTACGCTTTTTGCTACACCTACCAAACCTTTGTTTGCCCCAGTAACTGAAGTCGCCCCCGCAGCACTCGCTGCAGTGGACAATGATACCGTTGAGCCGTCGATATACGATGCCCTGGGATGGAACGACGACGATGATGGCTTCTGATGGGATGACGTACAATTTCTTATATACTTTTAGTGCCTGCGTTAGCGAACGTACGATAGATTTGCATGTAACGGAGTATTGGGCAGCGTGCATAGCATCTTGGGATTTGCATAGGCGTACGAGACCATAGTGTAGTTACACGGTTCATGATTCCCCTGGTGATTAGTAAGAGACAGCATAGCATAGCAATCGGATGTGTGCCCCCGTGTGTGCTCCTAGCTCAGGCTCCCGTGTCGCCATAAAGTCCAAGCTATGCTTACTTGAAGCGGACAAGCCTCTGGTCAACGCACGCGTGTGGGCATAATGTCTGGTCCAGGCAACGATGGATCGAAAGAAGAATTCTTTTGCGTGTGCATCATCGTGTCCGTGAATCGTTCTACAGTGTTTCTTTCGGCAAGATGTAATTCCCCGAAACGCGATGCCAACGTGTGATCGTATGTGAGGCGACAGGTACCCGTACGATGAGGAACCAGGGATCGCCGTTATAGCGCATATAGAGCCGGCGTCCCTTGCAGTAGACGACTTAGGCCGACGCCGGATATGAGAGTCAGCAAATCAGCTTGCAGCGCCCCCGTGGCCGCGCTGCCAATTTGCCGGGGATCACCAACAATCGGCCCTTAGCCTGTGCCCCTAAAGACGCCTCCAGTTGCCGGCTGGTCCATGCTGCCGTCTGTCTAAAGCCCTAATCACGCTGAAATTATGAAAATCAGAGACACGCGCCCGCGGTCTTTCACTTCTCGAGTCCTGATTTACTTGCCTTAACACCGCTCCCGACTCAGTCGTATCACTATCACACAGTGTGATCGCGTCGCCAAACCTCAGGCCCCGAACATGCTCAGTACTGCAGCCAAGCTAAGGTAGCCGACCCAACTGGACAACTGCAGGTAACCATGGCTGTCGCTGCAGCTTCCCGTCCTGCGCCCCATGGACAGCGCTCGCCAACCCTCAGCGATGCGGGCATGATCCTACCATCTTTTGCGACCGACTTTGAGCACGAGGAGGCTTTGCCTACTCCCTCTCCAGAGCGTCCCCCGTCGCCGTCCGACCTCTACAAGCAGGCAAACTCAAGTCGAGTCAGATTAAGTTCCGCACCCCAGGGCCGGCGCCGCGCTTCACAACAAACAAAATCCCCGTCCCTATCAGCACAGTCCTCGCGCTCCACGCTGCGCAACATGCCCGACTCAGAGGCAACTCCTAAGAATGTGCTTGCCCGTGACGATGCTTTTGCTTCGTCTCCCACCATCCAGAATGCACTGAACAGCCACTCACCTGGCAACTGGCACGGGCAAGACCACCACAAGATTAGTCCTACTTCAAGTTCCATCTTCAGCGAAGACTTTGAGCAGTGGCCTGGGTTCGATAGCCACGACAGCTTCGAGGACAGCGGAGTAGATCTTGAAGAGCAAGAAAAGCGCAACCACTCCATGCAGGACAGCGACGCTGGCGACGGCATGGGCAACGAGCGATGGCACGAGGACCGTACTAGTGGCAGCGACGACGATGACGACCCGTACTCATCTGCCGCGCTCAGCAGGAGGGCAGAGATCATCTTGGCCAATGCGAAGAAGCGGCTGAATGTATGCGCTTCCTCACGCCACGATAGACTAGATGTTCGCTAACAGAGACAGGTAATGGAGGGTAACCTCCGCGGCGCACGAGAATCACTCGTTGTCTCGCCCACCTTCAATTCGAGAAACCAATCTTCCGACTTGACCTCACACATAGCGGCAAGTCGCGACCGTGACCGACGATTGTATGCGGGCATGGGACCAATACCTCCGCGCATCCATTCATATCGCCAGTCTCTCCTCACTCCCCACGGCAGTAGCCCCGGCCACACACGGGGTATGAGCGAGACGTCGGTGCCACTGCCGTTCACGCCTTCATACTCGTACCTGACCCGAACTACATCCAACAAGCGATCTTCCAGTGCATTTGGCCACACCAGCGGCCCGTGGTCGCCCGAAGGCTACGGTCAGGGACGCTTTCCTATCAAGGAGTCCCGAAGCGTTGAGCACCTTCGCAATCCTCGTACAACATGGAGCAGTAGTGACCGCGAGCATGCTGCAAGGTCCGCCTCAAGAAGTTCAAGATCCCCGACTGCACTGGAGACTTTGCCAGAGGATGAAGACGGCGCGAGGGTACATCGGTCCACTTCTGCAGCTAGTGGTCTTCGTGACCAGATGAACGACCTCAAGGGCAGAATTTCCAGTCTGAAGCTGAAGGCACAAGAAGACCATCTTCGACGCCGAAGCATGCAAAGCCTACGCGCACCGAGCCCCTTCACGTCTTCCGAGACATGGCATCCAGGGAACACAACAAACGCTGGTTTGGGTATCACGACGGATCCCTACGAAGAACAAGAACGTCCGTTGACAGCCACTACCACCACCTCTCAGAAACACGGCGAGAAACTCGTTACTCACTTCAGCAAACAAGGTCAAGGGGCCAACGCGTACTCCGTTCAGCCCTACGACCAGGCTGAGGAGGAGTCGGGTGCATCAACAGCGTTTGAAGACGACGACGATGCTGATGAGACTGAGTCTGATTTCGTCTCGGTCAATGGAGACGACGAAGAACCTGGCCCTGATAGTGTGTATGAGGACGCTGTTTATGAGATGCCTGTAACAGAACGACACGAAGATCGTATAGATGCATTCGATTACGAGACATTCTTCCTGCACAGTGCGATGGGAACCTACAGCCTAGAAGATCGCCGATCGAGTACCAGTTCTGGTACTTCTACCGAAACGACCCGACCCGTGACAGCTGTCCAGACCACTGACGATCTGAGCACCGCTGAGAAGAGAGTCTCTATCCACCAACGGAACCCCAGCGTCGACTCGGTCTCGACTGTCGCCACGTTTGCTACTGCAGCAGAAGAACAAGACGACGATGACGACGACGATAAGAATGAGCATATGGATCAATTCTCCCAGCAGATAATGTCAAGCCAAAATCGGGTGCCCTCTCGCCCTGGCACCCAGAACGGCCTCCTCTCATTACGCTCCGACTCGGCGATCAATATGCGACGCGGCAACGGCGCATCTCCAACACAATCATCACTATCACGTGGCTCATCTTCGCCTGGAGAGCTTGCCAGCGGACTTCAAACCTCGAGGATATTCTCTATCCTCACAGAAGGCAGCAGGGACGAACCACGGGTAGCACTGAGCGAAGAAGAGACACAACTCATCTACGGGCTTGCCTCGAGCATCCAGAATGTCTGCTCCAATCTGCAACACACATATGGTGATGCATACGAACGCAAGGCATGGCGACGAAGACTTGATGAAGCCCGCAAAATACTTAATGGCGAGGACATTGAAGACGACCAGTCCTTTTAATGCGCCGCAATCGTTCTCTTGATTTTCCTTTCTCCCGACTTACGGTAATGTCTAACTCGACTGCAGCGGTTTAGCGTCTCGTCTCCACTTTCACGAGCTTACTCGATATCATGTGTAATTTCGGGTCATTCCCTACTTTCTTTCGATCCCACCATTTCTTTTGCTTTGGCAGATGTGCTGTATTTTGTTTAGGAGGTCATGACTATTGGATTATAGATAATTTCTCTTATGTGTATTGATACCCGGGAAGCGGCGGTGGCGGGGTCATAGGACTCCGGTGTATGTGGACACGTTTTTTTCCACATGGCAGTGCAGGTACTTCTTAGCTCTAGAATCTAACAAGCCCATCTTCCACGTACGTAGGGCTGCCAGAACCAATCTACGATCTACAAACCCAATCTACAGATCTGCGCACCCAACACATTGGGCCTGACCGTTTGTCAAGTCACGTCTCTGGAAAGCTATCAGAAGACGATGGAATTCTAGGGTGGAGTCGGGCGCGAGATTTACCCCTCCCGAGACCGTCACGAACCTAGATCCATGGGAGGATTGCCTCCAACTTTGGGGTGACAGCCCCACCAAACACAGCCGTGTCTGGCCCTCTTTGACATTAAACGCATGCAAAATACAGCCCGCTCTGCGTTGTACATGTACCGTCACGTCGACAGCGAGCGAGAGCGGCAGCTCTAATGCACGCGTGGTACGCGTGCAGGTTTGCCGCGCTCTGCGATGTGTGCCGGCGGCGCGCTACCATTGGGTAGAGTGCGCACATGTGCGGCAACATGAGGACTGGCGGTGTAGAGACGGCCATGGTAACCATATGCAACACAAGATGCCAACAGCACGGATACCCACTAGACACTCCGCAATTGGCCCACTACGGCGTGGCTGGGGGCGTGCTAGACAGAGAAGGATGGGTTCCGAAAGAGCCATGCTGCTTGCTGCACCCGGCGCCTCCAAACTGAAGCACAACATTGAATCATCCACAACACACGCTCATGCAATGCGCCCCGGCCCTAACCGTAAATTTTTACTCCCAGCGGAATAACTCAGACCTGCCGCCCGCATCGCGCATCGTCGCAGTTTCCCTGCATTTGATCCCATCTCGACATCTCACGATATCTGGGACAAACCTCCCACAACCACCCTCCCCCCAGCCC
>Ga0058698_10000106_pt1 | contig 45903 bp, 34 predicted proteins | sample AgamicAsSfe_FD_67288 | JGI IMG/M metagenome (GOLD analysis project Ga0058698, IMG submission 67288) | Agave microbial communities from Guanajuato, Mexico - As.Sf.e | ecosystem: Host-associated > Plants > Phyllosphere > Phylloplane/Leaf | place: Guanajuato, Mexico | collected 2012-05-30
GGACGTGTTACTGGGGCTGGGGCTGCGCTTGGGTGAGGGGCGAGGACAGATGCAGGGACGAGTGATGAGGGATGTCAGTATGGGTTGTGCTTGAGAGTATGGTTGGGCGACGCCTGTGTGGATGAGCAGAGCAGAGCAGGTGTTCTGTGACAGCTACTATTAGTGGCTGCAAGGCTTGTTGGCTGGAATGGGCTTCGAGCTGGACAGCATGGCGTGCCTGTTCCCTATTTCGTATTTCTTTCTTGTCTATGATTGTACACTCACTACGGTGCACAATCAACGAATCTCATACTCTAAATCTCTCGACGGATAACCAAAGGCAAAGTAGGCAGCAGCGGTGACTACTCACAATTGGCAAGCACTGCATCACAGGTGTGTATACACAGTCTGTGTAAGCTGTCTCTCGGGCTACTCAACATCCTGTTATACACGCTTCTCATATCACAACGTCCTCAATCCCGCCCTGATCACTTCAGTCTATCCACTTCTCCACTACGCATTCGAGTAATCCTCCCCATGCGCCTTACCCTCCTCCTGAATCTCCGTATACCTCTCACTCGCCGTCGGGAGCCTGTTAATCCTGTCCATAACCTGACCTCTTCCAATCAACGAGATGACAATCGACGTGCCGACCACAAACGTCAGGATGAAGCGGTACGAGCTGTACCATGGAGGTGTCCAGCCGCGGTTCGTCGCAATGCTGTCGACGGTGTACAGGCAGTTGAAGGCGAGGAATTGCGAGATCAGCGCATACTCGACGGGGAGCAGCACGGTGGCCCAGGCGACGGCGGGGGCAACAACACCGATCATGTAGCGCGGGTAGCCTTGGGTGCCGCCGTAGCCGGCCCATTCGAGACCCCAGTGGATGGCGCCGAGGAAGGAGAGAATCTGTGGGGAGCAGGAAAGTCAGTATCGTGAGAGGTGGAGAGCTGAGAGCTGCACGCGGCGGGACTTACAGCTGCTCCGTATCCGACCTGAAGAGGCTCGAGGATGTGCAGGGCGTATTCTGCAGTGTGGGCGTCGAGGAGGAAGCCGGTTCCGTTGCCGGTTTCGTGGGCAGAGGCGAGCTCGAAGGAGCAGACGACAGTGGCGGTGGAGGTGGCGAGGTAAGGAACCACACCTGCGAGACCGATGCGGTAGGCCTCCTTAGGCACGTCGTCGAGGGCGAAAATGTCCTTGATGACTTTCTAAATGCGAGGATTCGTGTTAGCTATTCCGTTGTAATACTAACAATCTTGGCATCGTTTAGACGTAAAATAGATCTTGTCGCCAGCTCTAGGCTTGTTTGATATCATGTGAATAGCTTGAGGCCTAGCCTTTATCTATGCCTGATCAAATCGTACATAACACCGTCAGCACTCACCAGATCCGACCTGATACCAGCCATCATGTCCACATCTTCTTCCTTAGCTTCCGTGCCGACCTCGCTGAAGACGGCATGTGTAGAAGAGCTGGAGCTGACCAAGCCCGGATCAGCAGCCAATTTACCCTGAGCAATCTCGTGCTCCTTGTCCGAGTCGCGGGTGACGCCAGGAATGGTAGCGTAGCTTCGGACAAGCGAGGTGACTGTGGGACGGTATGCAGACATGGCCATGGACTCGGTGCGCTTGATGAGACCGGCATTCTTGAAAGCAGGAGCGTGAGTGAAGCGGAGACCGGGAGCGGCAGCGGCTTTTGAGCAAGAAAAGGGCCGCAGGAGCGCCCGTGTGGCTCCTGTGCGCATCATCGTGATAGTGATTGTGTTGTAGAGGAGTGGAGTGTGTATCGCGCGAGGTGGATGAGAAGGATGCGTAGGAGCTCTCAGCGGGAAAGGAAGTCGTACACCAACACTGTCGTGCTGGAATTGAAATGTCGTTGGCAAGCTCGTCCCATTGGAACCAAGTGCCACGAGTCAGTTTTGCTTAGGGTTAGCTGCTGCCACATGCGAAGCAAGCAATGTGACGACAAAAGCGGGGATCAGCAAGCCAAGCTAGTCTGATCGTCGCAGGCAAGCTGAAACCGGACGGCGTCTCTTCCCTCGTAGCAACAATAGCACTTTCGTAGGCTGTGTACTTCGAGGTTTCGAGCGGCAAATACGATTGTGATCCTTGATTGTTGAACGCTCCCTTCACTGGACAGCGTACACAATACTGCCTAGTATCACGACCCAACACCTTATGATCGCCCATACCAACATACTGCTAATCTTGACGAACCTCATGATCACAATCGCCTTGTCTCGTCCTATAAACACCTAATAATTGGACGTCCTGACGAATTGAACCTTACTAGAAGCGCAAGGCACTCAAAATGCTTGAAGGTGTCGTCTCCAACTTGCTCAACCGCGTGTTGGGTCTATATGTGAAGAACTTCGATCCGAAACATCTCAGTGTCGGCATCTGGAATGGAGATGTCAAACTCACAGATCTGGAGCTCCGCAAGGAAGCCCTGGATCAGCTGGAATTACCTCTTAACGTTGTGGAAGGACACATCGGCGTCTTGACAATGTCAATTCCGTGGTCGAATCTTCGAGGCAAAGCAGTCAAGATCAATATCGAGGATATTTTCATCCTTGCAGCACCTCGCGAAGATGCAGACTACAACCCAGAAGAGGACGAGAAGCGGAAACACGGCCTCAAGATGGAGAAGCTCGAGAGCGCCGAGCTGCTGAAAGAGCGAAACACGGAAGGCATGAGCAAAGAGGAGCAAGCGAAACAGCAAGGCTTTGCAGCAAGTATGACTACCGCCATCATCGACAATCTTCAAGTCACGATCAAGAATATACATGTCCGCTACGAAGACTCCATATCAGATCCTGGACATCCTTTCGCTGCTGGTCTTACCTTGCGCGGCTTCAGCGCAATTAGCACAGATGGAAGCTGGAGGCCCACATTCATCCAGAGTACTTCAGACTCGACACACAAACTCGCAAAGCTTAGCTCACTGGCCATCTACTGGGATACCGACACAAAACTGCTTGGTACTGGATTGGGCAGCGAGGTCGGTTCGGAAAAGCAAGGTATCGACCATGATGAAATGCTCAATACCTTCAGAAAGATGATTGTTCAAGAGGAGGGTGACACCACGGCAAGTCATCAGTATATCTTGAAGCCAGTGACTGGGTCCATGGGCATCGAGATGGACAAGAGTGGGAAGACGGATCGGCCGCAGATGAAGGCTCGCGTGTTCTTCGATGAGCTTGGCTTCCTGCTCGATGAAGATCAGTATCGAGACGCACTTATGCTGGTTGACCTCTTCCACTACTTCATGCGCCAGCAGGAGTACAAGAAGCTGCAGCCGAAGACGAAACCAAAAGAGGATCCACGAGCTTGGCTGCGTTTTGCGGGGCAAGCTGTACTTGATAGGATTCATGACCGCAACCGCCGATGGTCATGGGATTACTTCAAGGAGCGCAGAGATGATCGAAAACGATACATCGAGCTCTTCAAGAAAAAGAAGAAGGAGGAGAAATTGACCGCGGATGAAACCAATGCATTGGACAAGCTCGAACACAAACTAGAGTACGAGGATTTGAGATTTTGGCGATCACTAGCACGTAATGAGCTGCGCAAGGAAAATGCCTTGGTCAAAAAATCCGAGTCGACTAAGCAGGGATGGGGCTCTTGGGTGTGGCACGGAGGCAGGAACCCCGATGCACAAACTAAAGCCAAGGCGGATGACGACAGCCAGATGACCGAGCAGCAGCGCAAGGAGTTATACGCGGCCATTGACTATGACGAAAAGAAAGCTCTTACAGAGGCCGTGGACTTACCTCCAAACTCGATCAAACTCCAGGTACACCTTGCTCTCAAGACTGGTAGTTTCACCTTGAAGCGAGATCCACATGGCAAGAGTGCCGATATTATGCAACTCCTCTTCGACAACTTCAATACGAGCTTCATACAGCGACCTGAATCGATGCTCGTGAAATTGAGTCTCCATGGTATGCACCTTCATGATGGAACGACTCCTGCCACTCTGTACCCTGAGATAATCAATGTCAAGAACGCTTCGGGCATTCCGGATGGTGAGCGCGTCGAGGAAATCCACGATGACAACGATGCGGAAAAGAAATCCTCTTCTGCGACAAACCAAGCTCCAGAACTGGAACTCAGCCCCGAGAAACTGCTGGATGCCAAGGACGAGGAGCTAGAGAAGACATTTGAGAACACATTCTTCAGCGTAATGTTTGAGCAGAATCCACTTGACGGACATGCTGACTCGGCTGTGAATGTCAAACTACAAGGCATGGAGATTGTCTCCAATCCCAAGTTTGTCACAGAAGTCGCCAAGTTCTTCAAGCCTCCTGAACGTCAAATGGAGTCGATAGGAGCGCTCATGGACACGGCCGGTGCCACAGTGGAAGGACTGAGGCAACAGACGCGCGCTGGTCTCGAATTCGCCTTGACTGAGCACAAAACAATAGATGTACAACTGGATCTCCAGGCACCTCTGATCATTATTCCAGATTCCGTCACGCAAGAGAGTAGCCTGTGTCTAATTCTAGACGCTGGTCATATCAGTGTCAACAGTGAGCTTATAGACAAAGATACTATTAACGAAATGCAGAGCCGACAGCACCAAAAACTTAGCGAAGATGAGCTTCAGCAATTGCAAAGCTTGATGTATGACAAGTTCTCGCTAAAGCTTGAATCAACGCAAGTCCTGATCGGGCCGTCTATCAAAGAAACTCGCGCTCAGCTCAACGCCTCTGGCGAAGAGTCGCGCGATCTGCATCTTATTGACAGGATAAACATGCAATTTATGATTGAGACATGTATCCTGCCCAAGGACACCGACTTGACGAAGTTCAGGGTTTCTGGTAATCTTCCTGTACTTCATGCTTCAGTATCCGACTCCAAGTACAAAGGCCTCATGCGACTCCTCGAGGTTGCAATTCCAAAGTTTGATGATGAAGTTGAGCCTTCAGCTTCGAAAGCTATTGCAGATAGACCTTCTGCACCCCAGCGTCGGAAGTCATCTCGCAGACAATCTCGTCCTGCTGAAGATGGGAAGGAAGTGAGAGCACGCGCAAAGTCCTTCCAGTTTTCGGCTCAGGAGAGCGAGCTGGTGATGGAAGAAGACGCAGACGAGATGAAGCAAGCTGAGTTCCAAGACGCACAGTCTGGTCAGGATGGTGTCAATATCCATCAGAAGAACTTTGAATTCAAGTTCGTTGTCGAGAAGCTTCAAGCCTCACTTTACCGATCCGATCCGGACGGAAAGAATGGAGACAAGCTGCTAGCTGAATTTGTGGCCGAGGAATTCCGGTTAGACTTCTATCAGAGAGCGTTTGACATGGTTGCCGATGTCAGCCTAAGAGCCATCACGTTGGAAGACCATGTGGAACAAGCACCAATGCCAGAGTTCAAGAACATCGTCTCGTCAGAGGACAGCTCGTCGGACTCCACAGACCTATTGCAAGTTCGCTTCCAGAAAGTCAATCCTGACTCTCCTGAATTTCAATCGGTGCATGAAGGTATCGCAACAAATCTGGATGTTGATGTCTCTACCATCAACCTCGTGATTACAAGACGGACCCTGCTCACATTACTCGACTTCGTCCTGGTCACATTTGCGAGCTCGGACACGAATGCCAGCACCTCCGATTCACTGTCAGAAGATGAATCGTCAGACCTGGAGGTAGTTCCGGCGGAGCAGGCGCCAAGCACTGATCGCATTCGTATCAAGGCTGAGCTCAAGCGTATCGCCGTCATCTTGAATGACGATGGCATTCGTCTCGCTACGCTGAGTCTGAATACAGCCAGTGTTGGCTTAATGCTGACGGGTAAGACCATGCGTGTTGGCGCCAAACTGGGCAACGTTTTGCTAGTCGACGACGTGAATACAGGTGTATCTGAGAAGTCATCTTTGCGACAACTGGTTTCAATAGAGGGCGAGGAGCTTGCAGACTTCAGTTATGAGACATATGACCCAGAGTCGGAGGTCTACCCTGGCCATGATTCTTCTATCTACTTACGCGCGGGCTCACTCAAAGTCAACTTCGTGACAGAGCCATTCAGGAAGATAATGGAGTTCGCAGTCAAGTTCGGCAAGATGCAAGCTGTCTTCAATGCGGCTCGTGAAGCTGCAGCCAATCGTGCAGAGCAGATGCAGGATCGTGCCAACAAGATGCAGTTCGACATTATTGTCAGCACTCCTATCATAGTGTTCCCACGTACAATCACTACAGAAGGGTTGGATCGTGATACCGTCACAGCATACCTGGGCGAGATCTATGCTCAGAACAAATTTGTCCCTATTGATGACTCGGAGCATGCCGACACCGCGAATGCGCTTTCAGCAGGGCTGAGGAATGTTCGTCTTGCAACGCTGATAAACTATCACGAAAAGGGACAGGAAGAGCTTGAACTCATCGACAAAGTCGACATAGGGTTTGACGTCAACTATGTAGAGCATAAGCCTGATCAAAATCGACCTGATCTTGAAGTACGCGGCAATATGTCGGACATCAACCTCAAGGTCACACCTCCGCAGCTCAAGTTCATCCTCGAACTCTCACGCACGATTCCAGCAGCTTTTGCCACTGAGCCGGATAGTGCTGTTGATGACAAAGTGCAAGAAGAGTTGCCTGATTCTACGGTAGAGCAGGCCAAGCAGATCACTTCCGGCCGTCCGGCTGAAAATACATCTGCACCCCACCCGCCGAGTGAGCCTGCTCACCAGGCACCAGAGCTAGAAACAAGCGCTGAGAAGTGGACCAAGGTCGATCTGGTGTTCAAATCTGGCACTGTCGGCTTGGAATTACTTGAAGCCAAGGATGATCGCCCGATGGGTGACGCTTCAGCCGCTTCACTTTCTAAGTTTTCCATCAATGATATCAATGTCAAGCTTCGCATGGTTAGCGATGGTTCACTAGAGGCAGAACTTCTGATTCAATCTTTCACGGTCACAGACACGCGCAAGCGCGGCACCAACAAGTTCAGGAAGATCATGTCCCTGACAAATACCGACATTACTCAGCAATTCATGGCCAATGTCACAATGTCTGGTGGCGAGGACAAGAACATGATGGCTGTTCTCAGTGTAGATAGCCCCAGAGTCATCTTGTCTCTCGAATTTCTTTTCGCGGTTCAAGCCTTTATGAATGCAAGTCTGGCAACGGACGAACTCGATCAGGATGATGAGGATGAGGAGGAGCAGAAACAGATCGAAATGGACACTGACAGCGACGAGAACGAGTCGCAACAAGGAACTCTGATCAGGAAGGGTAATGTTGACGCAGGCGAAGCTCAGGGTGGCATGACCATGTCCTTCCGTGTTAGTCTGGTCGATGCACAGGCTATAGTGATTGCCAACCCGGCTTCTGCTAACTCAGAAGCAATCGTTCTGGGATTGAAGCAAGCTGTGGTTGCTAAACAGCACGCAACAACTCTGCAAGCGGAGAAGATAGGTATTTTCCTCTGCCGAATGGACCGCTTCGAGTCCAACCATCTCCGCATTCTCGATGACTTTAGTATCACTACCTCGCTCGACATCCGAGGTCAACAGGGTGAAGAGTCATCGATGACGAACATTCATGTCGACATTGAACCACTCGTGCTACGTCTCTCATTGAGAGATATCCTGCTAGTGATGCAGATATTCCAGCGAGCAGCTGAGATGTCGAGATCAGTTGTAGAAGACGACGAGCACGGCGAGCAGGAGATCGCAAAACTAGCAGGGGCGAAGACTTCCGGCAAGCGACCTGCTCCGTCCAAACGTCGCTCCTCAGCAGGAAAGAAGACTGCAAAATCAATCAAGGCGCGAAGGCCAAGTGTCAAGCCACCAGTCGTAGCTGAAACCACCGAGGCTCAGGGATCCACTATACTGAAACGTGAGGAGCTCGACTTGCATATGGGAGGCATTCGGGTTGTCCTGATTGGAGACACGCACGAACTACCAATCTTCGACTGGAGTGTAGACAAGTTTGATGTCTCGGTACATGATTGGTCAGGCGCAATGACTGCTGACACAAGTCTGGACACTTTCATCAATGTCTACAACTTCTCCAAGTCTGCCTGGGAGCCGCTCGTCGAACCCTGGAACATTGCTTTACATATGGCCAAAGAGCTCAAACCTGCGAGGTTGTCCATAGACGTTTTCTCCAGGAAGCAGCTTGACATTACCATGACTACTTCGACAATCGCACTAGCTTCCAAGTCTTTCGATTTCTTGTCGACTGATGAAGATGTACTTGCTAAGCCGAGAGGTAATGATGCGCCATATAGGATCAGGAATTTTACTGGCTTCGTGCTCAACGTCTGGACCGAAAAGTCTGACGGCCATGATGGTCCCGCTGCTCGAGTCGAGGACGGCGACGAAGCACCATGGCACTTCGAGGATGCCACCACAACTCGTGAAAAGTTGTCCGCTGAAGCAGCAGCAGGTGTTGTCGCAGTCAAGCTCGATAGCACTGGCTTTGACAGTATCGAGCGCATCCCGATCAACAAAGAGGGCGAGGTACTCTATAATCTGCTGCCACGTAAGGACAAAGTCCTTCACCGCCTCCTCGTCGAAGTCGAGCTAGGCACGGACAATGTGAAGTACGTCACTTTCCGATCTCCATTGACCATTGAGAACGCTTCGCAGATTCCGATCGAGATTGGAGTATATAGTCCTGACGAGGGCCACCTACTTCGTGTGGAGAAGATCGCACCTGGTCAATGCAGACCCAGTCCTGTCGGTGCTGCGTTCATGCACTCTTTGGTGGTTAGACCAGATCCTGGGTTTGGCTACACTTGGTCAAATGAGCGTCTGTTCTGGAAGGACATCCTGAAGCGACCTACCCAGGTCATCACCTGCCGCGGCGAAGACCAAGAGACCACTGCTCCACCTTTCTACTTTCAGATGAATGCCATCTACGACAAGACGAATCCTATCACGAAGTAAGTCATGAAGCATATCTCGGATACTCCCTGCTAATGAACAACAGCATCTACCCCTACATGAAAGTCCGTCTATCACCTCCAGTCGAGCTCGTGAACTTGTTGCCCTACGACTTCAAGTACAGAATATACGACAAAAACACAAAGAAGGACTGGACAAATTTCTTGCGCAAAGGTGGCGTCAGTCCAGTACATGTCGTCAATCTTACTCACCTACTTCTTCTGAGTGTGGACCTACAAGACACTCCGTTCAAACAGAGCGAGTATGCCGTCATCAACTCTCCTGATCGTGACTTTACGAGGGAAAAGACTGTGACTGTCAAAGACACGCAAGGCCTGACATTGAGACTGAAGCTACACTACTATAACGTACCTAATAGTGGAGGTGCCTTCAAGGTCACCATTTACAGTCCTTACGTTGTACTGAACCGGACTGGACTCGAGCTTGAGCTCAGGAGTAAGGCTTTCCTTTCCGGTCCCCGTCAAGCTGCTGGACAAGGTGTCATCACAGATGACTCGACCAAGGCAACGCCCTTCATGTTCTCATTCGGCACCGATGACCAACGTAACCGTGCGCTTCTCAAATTCGCCGACTCCAACTGGAGTAAGCCACAGAGTTTCGACGCCATTGGAAGTACCTATGATGTTGCTGTACCCTCTGCCAACGGGCGATCTGAGATGCATGTGGGAGTCACCGTGTCTCAGGGTGAGGGCAAATACAAGTTGACAAATGTCATTACGGTGGCACCAAGATTCGTGGTCAAGAACACAATCGGGGAAGAGGTGAACATACGAGAGCCAGGCTCGAATGAAGTTACCACACTCAAGACTGGTGATTTGTATCCGTTGCGGTTCCTGAAGCAAACTGCTGGTCAACAGCTTTGCCTTCAATTCCCTGGCCTCAACAACCAATGGTCGTCGCCATTCAGTATCTCGAACGTTGGCCGTGTGCATGTCAAGATTGCGAAAGAGAAGAAACGCCAACAGCTCGTCCAAGCTGAGATCTTCCTGGAGAATGCGACCATCTTTATCTACTTGAGCATCTCCAAGCACTGGCCATTCACGGTCCGCAACGAGAGTGATACCGAGTTTCTGTTCTACCAGGCCAATCCAGCAATTGCGGAAGATGAGGAGGATCGAAACTCTGGCTGGAAGCCTATTCGCTATCGCGTACCAGCTCGGAGTGTCATGCCATATGCGTGGGATTACCCAGCCTCGCGCAATAAGAACATGATCATTTCTGCTCGTGGCAAAGACCGTACTGTGAAGCTAGCGGAGATCGGCCCACAGATTCCGCTCAAGCTTGGTGCGGCAGACGGAGAGACTCGACAAAAGATTGTGAGCATCGAAGTTAGTGCAGATGGCCCCAGGCAAGCATTGGTTATATCCAACTACAAAGCGTCCCAGAGCATGTACAAGCAGAAGTCTGGGAACAAGTCGACACAAGGGTTTGAGGTCAAGGACCAAGATTTCGATGTCACATTCAAGGCACAAGTGCGGCTGGCTGGCATTGGCATATCGCTAGTCAACAAGAACCTCAAAGAACTTCTCTACGCCACATTCAGAGAGCTCGAGGTTAAGCTAAACGAGTCAGCTCTTTATCAGACCGTCAACTTCACTACAAAATGGATCCAGATCGACAACCAGCTTTATGGGGGTATCTTCCCTATTCTACTATATCCATCTGTCGTACCCAAAACTGGCAAAGAGATGGAGGCTCATCCTATTTTCCATACTGCTTTGACACGCGTCAAGGATGACACTTATGGTGTGCTCTACATCAAATACTTCACAATTCTCTTGCAGCAGATGACGATTGAGATGGATGAGGACTTCATCTTCTCCTTGCTTGATTTCGCCAAGATACCGGGAGCATCTTGGGCCGAGCAGAAAGAAGGCAAACTCTGTGATGAAGAACTCTCCATTCCAGAACCAGTGCAAGAGTCTGGGGGCCAAGACATCTACTTTGAGTTGCTCCACTTGCAGCCAATGCAGATTGACTTGTCTTTCGTCCGGACCGAGCATATCAACGTTGAAGATACCCTGGCCAGCAATAACCCACTGAACTTTGCGGTCAACGTCCTAACAATGTCGATCGGAAACGTCAACGATGCACCATTACGATACAACGCGCTCATGATCGAAAATGCAAGAATCACTCTGCCAGCTCTTCTCAGCAATATTCAAAACCACTACGTCCAGGAGAGTTTACGACAAGTGCATGTGATCATCGGCTCGGCTGACTTCCTCGGCAATCCTGTTGGCCTGTTCAACAATGTCAGTTCCGGTGTGGCTGATATCTTTTATGAGCCTTACCAAGGTCTTGTCAACACGGATCGACCTCAGGATCTTGGCTTTGCTTTCGCGAAGGGCGCCTCCAGCTTTGTCAAGAAGTCAGTGTTCGGCTTCTCAGACAGTATGGCTAAGTTCACGGGAAGTATGTCCAAAGGTCTTGCTGCTGCTAGTATGGATAAGGAATTCCAAGATCAGCGTCGCATGTCCAAAGCAAGGAACCGTCCAAAGCACGCATTGTATGGTATCACTGCTGGCGGTAACGCATTTGCCGATAGTGTTGCCAGCGGTATTGGTGGCATGGCCAGACATCCAATGCAAGGAGCGGAGAAGGAAGGTGCTGTTGGTTTCGTGAAAGGCGTGGGCAAGGGCTTCCTCGGTCTGGCCACCAAGCCTGCCGTCGGTCTCTTCGATGCCGCATCGAACTTTGCTGAAGGTGTACGCAATACCACAACAGTCTTCGACCAGGAAGCCCTCGATCGCGTCCGTCTCACCCGTTTCATCGGCACAGATGGCATCGTGCGACCATACTCACAACGTGAAGCTCTTGGACAGTTTTGGCTCAAGACCATCGACAAGGGCAAGTACTTCAATGAGAACTACGTGGCTCATCTGGAGCTGCAGGGTCAAGGCAAGGACCTTACTGTTATGCTCACGTACAACGATGTCGTGTTGGTGCGCACGCAAAAGTTGACGAGTGAGTGGGATGTCCCATTGAAGGACGTGCAGCGCATCAGTAAGGAAAGGACTGGCATGAATATCACGTTGAAGGAGGGCAGGCAGGGTCCCTTCGTACCGATTGCAGAGGAGAGCAGCAGGAATTGGCTGTACAAGCAGATTGCTATTGCTGTCAATTCGTACAATGAGAAGTACAGGGCGCAGGCATAGAAGATGGTGAGGTGGTGAAGGTGGCGCGAGGCGGGTAATGAGTATCAGTTATGGTCACGGTCTTCGCTTTAGTGTCCATAGTTACAGCCTGTAATGATTGTCAATAGATTATGTTTGCTTCTGTACATGGTAGTCATCACTCACCTCAGACCTGTGCGCGAGTCATAGTGTTGTTTGCTCTTTTCCAACTTCCAACTTCGTTCATCTCAGTCGTTCGCTCTCATCCCTATTTCTTCTCCTCACATCATCATCTGCTCCTTCCGCAAATCAACCTCGTCTGGTGATATAAGAGACTGCGGAAGAAGAGAGTTCTTTGCCACTGTCACCACTGCGACCCGGCGCGTTTCCTACCTCGCACCTCTTCGCGATCCGAGTACGATTGACATAGCGACGTTTGTACAAGTTTGTGGCAAATCAACTTGGGATCGTGGGTAGGATCTACTTACGCAGTTCGCAACATGTCTACACCAAGTACAAAAGTATGCGAGCAGGCTAAAGATGCGTCACCCCTACCAATTGGATCGACCGCCTCTATATCAATATCATCTGAGAACTCGTCCTCCTCAGTGAATGACCTGAAAGCATCAACGCGCCAAGCGCGTATACTGCAACACCAAGCTGGTGCACGCGAGCAATCTGCCCTGCTCCGCCTGCCAACCGAGCTCCGTCAACAGATCCTGAAACAGCTCCTCTGGCCTCAGCTCCACGCCACCCTCAAGCTCTGGGCCGTCTCTGTGGAACAACACACGCGCTCTCCCTCGTCCAACGCCGCACGCTCTGCACCTCGCTCCCATCAAACTCAAGCACAAGCACAAACACAGCCTTTTCTGCAAACTCTTCGAGCCGTAGCATCCACCTGTACCATGTTGCGCGGCGATCTGATCGCTGCACTGCCTCCACTGACTGCAAACATGCTTGGGCGTTGGTCGGCTTCGGTGCGTCAGGGACATAGAGGACTGTACGAGCACATGGTCAAGCTGATCGCGGACGGCTGGTTGGATCGGCAGAATCAAGACGATGATGAGAACGAAGACGAAGGAAAACAGCCGCCGATACGCACAATGGACGCCGCTCTCGCACGCCAGCCCGTCGCAGCAAACGCACTCTACCAGCAGATGGCGTCACGCTTGTTGTACGAAGAGCCATCCGAGCCCTTGTTCGTCGACGCGGCAAGCGCGGGCACCCGAACGAAGCCGCGCAGTGTGCTGGCAATCCTGGCGGAGGGCATGCACGGGGTGTTGCGTTTCGAGTGGATGCTTTCGGTGAGGCGCCCCCCGGCCCCGTATGATTCGAAAGTGTCGTCACTGACTCGAGCCCTCAGGGCGGATCCGTCGGCGCGTTTCTCGACGATTACGACGACATATTCGCTCGACGCTGGACTCTGCGCCAGGTCCACCGCGAGCTCGAACAGCACCCATATGTGGGGACTTGATGAGCGGAATAGGTTCGGGCGAAACGAGCTGGGAGAGAGTGGGCCACGGACGGGATGGGAAAGGAAGGGCAAGCTGACAATGATACACGATTGGAGGCAAGAAGGGACGAGCAGAGGGCACGCACGAGTTTCGATACCATGAAGTAGCTAGTCTGCATGACTATTGACTCGACGACAACGGTTGAGGCACAGGTGGTCTTGGGTTGGGCTGGTTTGTTGAAACAATGACATTGAGCGACGCGCAGGATATGTGGAAAGAATGCTATTCAGAGGAAGAGTACAGGGCGAGTACTCAAGTCGTAAATCTTGCCGCACGACAGACTACAACGACGTGAGACAGCTGGCGAGCATGATAATGTGCTGCACACGAATGACACGACGCCAATGCCCGGCGTCATAGCCGATGTTGACTACACTGATGGTATAAATGCTGTATGACATTGAGCAATGCGCCAGATATCGAAAGCTAGGTATCCAAAGAGAAAATGAACCTCAGATGCTCGTACCACAAATTTTGCCACCTGGATAACCAAAATGCCAAACCAAATGTTACCCAAACAACCAAAAAGATCGCATAACGCATAACATAAACGCCAGATCACCCATCCCCTCCTCTAGCACTGCGCCTTCCCAGAACTACCCCGTCCAACACAATCGTTCCCCGTATCGCATCAACCCGCCTCACCCTCCTCAACACCAAACCCCAATCCTCCACCCCTCCCCATCCCAGCTTCCCTTTCATTCCCCATCCCAATACCCAACGCCCTCTCCTCCCTCTCCATCTCCTCCATTTTCCTCCTTCTCAGATACTTTCCCTCCCACAGCGCCCTCAAACTCCTCTTCTGCAAACCCACAACAGCACTGACCTCGCCCTTCCACACCGCGCGCTCTTCCTCGTCGCCGATCAGCCGTCGCGCGTTAGTGCCGGAGGTGTCGTCGCTGGAGGCGCTATCGCCTGAGGTGGAGGCTGAGGCGTCGGAGGAGGATGCGGAGGAGGCGGAGGTTGTGGAGGTTGAGGAGTGTGTAGAGGAAAAGGAGGCTTGGGCTGTTAGGGTACTGGCGGTGGTGTTCAGGTGGCAGGCCGTTGGTGGTTGCTTATTCGTTTGCTGGGCGGAAGTGCTGACAGCGCCAGGTGGATGGCGGGCATCAGTCTCACCCGCGAGTTCTTGCAGGCGTCTCAGACGCGTGTGTGTGCTTTCAGACGCGGTATTGGTGCTGCCGACGAAGGTGACATTTGAGCCGTCGCCTGCAGCCAGGGCGGCCGCAGTCCAGACGTCGGAGGCGGTTGTGGCGGTGAGAGTTTCGTGGAGGCGTGCGAGGAGTGCTGAGAGGAGGTGTGGAATGCGGTAAGTGCGCGCGATTGGCAGGAGAGAGCAGAGGATCTGAGATGTGCAGAGAGGATGAGATGGCGGCGGAAGCGATAAGGTGTAGAAATAGAAGATGAGGGCGCGGATTGTGAGTGCGGTATGTGGAAGATATAGCATGCGTGAGGAGAGGGCGATCGAGGTCTGCGATGCTGAGGCAGTGGAGATCATGCTGCTGTGTTTGGATTTGCCGTCAAATATTGAGCCGATGGCGGAATCTGGGAGTAGTGTGGCGGATGACTGTGATGTCCGGTCGCTCTTCATGCTGACACGCGCTGACGAGCGTGCAGTAGGAATGATGGTATTGCTGGACATCCGAGAAGCAAGACTGGGTCGAAGAGTCGATGCTTCACTTGGTGATAAGCTCATCGGACGCTTGTCGTTGCCATTAGCAATGATGGCTGCAGCAGACGTGCTTTCATCTAATAACTGGTGGAAATACGAGCCCCATCGTTCTGCAAGTATAGCAGAATTTACTGGTATCTTTTCACCAGTAAGAGCAATGATGTCCATATCTGCAATATCTGGATACTTTGTGGCCAAGTGCCCCAGATTTGCTGCTGGTGAAAGACCAGGAAGGATGGACTCCACTGAGGTACGATTACTGGCATCAGACTCTGCCCGAGATACTGTCATCGGTGCCAATCGAGGAGCTGGGTAGTCATAAAGTCCGAACGCTTCGAGCTCGACAGCACAGATGTGGGAGAAGTTCATTCTACGGACTTGATAGTCGACACCTTGTTTGCGTTTCCGGTTGCCCAGGATGATGTAAGTATTCCGCTTCTTCCAGAGCAAGCCTTTGTTCCAGCTACCACTCTGTAAACTGCTTGCATCAATTCTACTCCAGGCGAGCGTTCTCAGGTTCAGTGCCCAAAGCGAATATTCCTGCGCAGTGGTGTTGACGACAGTACCACTGATGATGAGATGGCCAGCGAGGAAGCCGCATGACGGGAAGCGGAGACCTGGCGGTAGATGTTGATCTTGCATTGACACATCTCTTGGGGGAAGTGGTGGATTGCCGACTTTCAGGTCAATCCTGACATCCACAAAGTTGTAATTTGAGTAGAATAACAGGGGAGGCTGGCCTCGCACACCCGTGGGAGAACTTGACGCTGTTGTTGGTCTGCTTCCAGCTCTTTGTGAGCCTATCTCGTTCGCTTTCATGTCTGGCATTGTTGCAAGAATACTCTTGTACGCACCAAAGTCACCTCCAAGTGGAACTGTCGACGTCCACTTGCGGCTTCGTAGGTTGAATATACTGACTTGACTGATATACTTGCTTTTGTTATCTTGACCACCTGCTATGACCAGTTCAGCACCACCTTGTCCATCTAGATTGTCTGAAGAATCGCTTGATGTGGCAAAGAACGATGTCGACGGCACCACGGATGCGCAGTGTGCATATCGGCCCAGCGGAGCCTCAGCTGTCGGCATCGCTGTCCACGTCTGCGTTTCGACATCAAGGATACTGACATCAGACATGACAACAAGGTTCGGCTCGTGAGTGCTTCGAAGCGAGTCGTCGACCCCCTTCGCAGCAGGAGAAAGACCACCGTAACATATTAGCTTCGAGTCGCCAAGTGCGCATATCGTGTGAAAGTATCTTGGCGCTGGGATGTCGCCCTGTGTCTCGAGCTTCGTCCAATGCCTTGTGATGAGATCCAGCTCGTATACATGACTCACGAAGTCCTGCGACCTTGAAGAGATATGGCGACCGCCAACGACATAAAGCTTGTCATCAAGTATCGTCGTGGCTGCACCAGTCAGGGCACCAGGCTCGTTACCAGTAGTACGAGCTACACTGCATGCCAACTCATTTGCACTGGAGGACTGCTCTGTCTTTGTGGTGACGCCTGCGATACGTGGTTCTGACCATGGACTAAGTTCAGCTGCTGAGCTATGATCTCCAGCACGGGACGGGCCTCGGGATATGCTCGATCTGTTGCTGTTAAGGCTGGGGAAAGTCGCAGTACTTGGATCTTTCAGCTGCAGAACAGGCTGCGGACCAGTGGAGGGACCCCTGCTGCCATTCATTGCCACACCAGCACTTGGTCCAAAGTCCGAAGGCTTGATTGTCGAGACTGAAGAATGACGGCGCGAACGCGAGCGGAGGTGTGTCGGCAAGCTCGGTGGGACTGATGGTGGCTGTGTGAAAGCTGGGAAGTTGCTGACGATATTGTTGCCAGATTTGAGGGACTCAGTTACTGGTTGTGCATAAGACGGGATCACAATCTCGACATGGCGTAGTCTGTTAGTATTTCTCTGGTGTTCTTCGACAGTAGTCTGCCACGAAAATCTAGGCAGGGAGGTGTTGTCGGGAGCTTGGCATGAAAGTGACGCGAAGTCAGCAGAACCGTAACCACTGTCTTTGCGACTTGTGAAAGAAGTGGTCTCAGGGATAGTGATCAGGGGTCGTCGTGGCTTTCTCGTCCAGAATCCGTTGCCGACTGAAGTGGCGTGTGCCGCGTGCGAGGTTCCGAAAGATGAGCGCTCTGACTTCAGAGATTGGCTTTCGAAGGATGAGCGTGACCTCAGGCTATCGGACGAGGTCTTGCGTCTGATCTTGTCGGAAATGTGCCAAAATCCAGCTGATCCCGACGCAACAGACAAAGACGCTTGCCGCTCAGCTAGCTCGACTGAATTGTCCATGTTAGCGTTGGTTTTGATAACAAGCGTGAGAGCAGTTCATAGCAGAGATGATGAATGGAAGACAAAAGTCATGACATGGGGCAAGATGTATATTTTGTATACGCGACAGGAAGTGGGAGTCATCTCCTTCCAACCCAATCGATATTCATAGCAATGGTAGGCGCAGCAGACAGGCGAACGAGACCGCAGAAACACACAAGAGGCAAGAACAGGCGGCCGGCTGCTGCTGCTACTTGTGTTGCACAAGTCGAGGAGACCGGCTCACCTTGCTGTTTTTTGCCAGGAGGAGAAGCGGCGATCCACTCTGAAACCCAAGGTGGCCAATGTTTCAGTCGTTCGTCGCGAGATCCTACCTTGTAATTCCTAGGCCTTCGGATGTGCACGTCTCGGGTAAGGGTCAGGCCTCACGGAGCAAACGCACTGAGAGTCCTGGTGGCACGCGACAGGAGAGTACACACTGTGTATAAATCGATATAAGTGGCAGGGATCGTGATTTCCAATGAGACAATGTTGGGTGGGGAAAGGGTCCAAACGGCAATCCTGTAAGCAACTTTAAGCTCTGGCGGGCCCTGTATCAGATACAGCTGATCAGGGAAATGATTGGAGAGACTTGGTCAACATGACAAACGACTGCTCTCTCATCTCAGCTCGTCATCGTCTGCACGCTGTTGCACGACGACTCATCTCTAGGGCGATCAGGAGGCGGCCTGCCAAAAAATGCAACGCGCAAAGGTATGGGGATGAGGCTGGCATTCCTCACGAGCACGTGACAAGGGCTGCTTCCAACATGAGACCTTGACGGTAAGGTATGCAGTACTACTTATCAACCCTAACTCTCGTGTTTCTCGACATTCATGCCGTGATGCGTTATATCATTGATTGTATCTACATACTAACTTTTGTAGCGTAGCTCATCTATACATCTGTATCCAAGCTCATTACTTGCTTAGTTCTTGAGCACATATCTGTACCTGGGCTTGCCAGCAGTCAGGTCCTGGATAGCCTGGTTGGCGTCACTCATGGGCCTCTCCTCGATCCAGGGCAATAGGGAAGTTAGTAACAGAACCAAGTTATATATGTACGGTAGACTTACCTTAATCTTCTGGTCGGCAGCCAACTGCAACATCTCAGCAATCTCACCAGGGCTTCCAATACCGCTACCTCCGAGCTTGATTCCAGACAGCAGCTGGAATGCGTTGACAGGAGGCAAGTTGCCACCGTCAGGCGCACCGACCTGGATCAACACACCAACCTTAGGCTTGAGGAGACCAAGGTAGCCAGACAACGGCATCTTCTCGCTGGAGACGGTGGAGATGATGAGGTCCAAGCTGCGAGCATTCTCGGAGGCCCAGTCCTTGTCGTCGTCGGTGGCGATGTATCTAGATTTTTGAATTAGCAAGATGTGGTGTAAGTAATGTGTCTGGCAGTTGTACCTGTCAGCTCCGAGCTTGAGCGTCTCGTCACGCTTCGCAGCTTTACGCGAGATACCGATGACCTCGTCGGCCTTGAGGGCCTTGGCGAAGAGGACGGCGAAGTGGCCGAGACTGAGGACGATTGTCAGAATGAGATCAACAAAGACTGCGGCAACGATGAACATACCCTCCGACACCGACAATTCCGACCTTCTTACCAGGCCCACATCCATTCGCCTTGAGGGGTGAGTACACAGTAATACCACCGCACATCATCGGCGCGGCATCCGCGCTATCGAGACCCTCAGGGATCTTCAGGACGAAGTGGCCATGCGCACGGTTGTGCGTCGCGTATCCACCGTAAGACTTGCCTCCGTTGGGCCACTTGCCGCCGTAGGTGTGAGTGGGCTTGGCGCAGTAGTTCTCGTCGCCGGCCTTGCACTGCTCGCACTCGAGGCAAGAGCCGGACTGGGCGCCGATTCCGACGCGGTCGCCCAGCTTGATGTGCTTGACTTGCTTGCCGACGCGGACGGCCTTGCCGATGATCTCGTGGCCGACGCAGCATGGGTAGCTGGGAGATGGTTAACAGTGGCTTTGGTGGTCGGTGTTCATTTGCACGAACTCAGCTGGGCCCCAGCCGCTGGACAGCATGTGGAGATCAGACTATCAGACGAGAGATTCAGCAAATAGGCCTGTATACCTGTCCATGATAGTACACTTACACCGCAGATACCGCAATGGGAGATCTCAGTGTCGACATCAGTCTCCTCCCAAGGCTTGGGCTTTCAAAGTATTAGCAATCGATCAAATATCCAACAGCAGTCCAGATCTATACCTCAAATTCGCCCCACTTCATATTACCCTTGACAGAGCTGGCATCATGGCCCAGCCAGCCGAAGAACTTATAATCCTGTCCAGACATGTTTGTGATTGTGAATGAGAGATTGAGATAGAGGCAGATGTGGTAAAAGTGACAAACCAATCTGAAGAAGGAGGCGAACACGGTTATATATCAGGAAAATCGACGACGATCAGCTAATCATCCTTTCTCTCTTTTTCCAGACGACATCATCGTTTCGTCTGAAACTCCGACCTGGAGGGGGAGGGGTTTAAGCGGTATTAAGGCACTATCCCCGAGTGCGACATCGGTAGTGCTTGTGTGGCAAATTTCATAACACCAACGCCAAGCATAGATCGTGTGTCGAAAGAAGAGGTGAAGAAGTGAATCACAATATGGGACGAGGGAACCCAAGCTTATGTACTACGTGATATCCTCCATGCGGCTGCGAAGTAGCTGATCGTAAGCACTAAGATGAGGAGGGGATTCCGATCGATCGTCGTGCAATCATACACGAAAGATACAATTTTCGTCAGGAAGACGCATCCAGGTGTCTTTACATGCACCGAAGAAACAGTAACAAAGCTTAATTTGACTACGCACAATCTGAAGTGAACCATCAATCTATCCTACACTCAAGCATCATGAGCCATCGAGATATCTTAAGCGGCAGCAGTAGCCACCGCCGCTGGCGCCACTACACCCCTCCAACTCCGATACTCAGTGTTCTTCCCGTCCACGGCATCCCGTGTCAAACCTGCCATCCATCGACTGTTCATGACGAACTTCTCATCAAACTCGCCATCACGTCCACCATGCTCTTCGTGATCATGTTCGTGACCCGCCTCGAGGTGTGGGCCTGTACCGGTAGCTCCAGCAGCGCTCTGGCTGGCTGCTCCAGATGCAGCACCACTGGCAGCATCGACAGATCCGTTGCCATTGAGTAGGCCCTGTTCCGGGCCCTCGGTGCTAGGCCGAGCTTGAGGCTGCTCTAAACTTGAGCCACCGATCCACCACTCTGCATTCGTCTTTGTGTCCCACGAGATGGTGTAATTGACTGGGCTGATGCGCAGACTGAGCATTTCACTACTTCGAACTCTGTCGAGTCTGCGAGCATCGTCTTCGCTGAGAGTCGCAAAGTCAAGGCCCAGAGCACTGTCGCGGCCGCCATTGTTGTGTTTGAGAGCAGCGTCAAGGTTGCGCATCAAAACGCCAGGGTGGCAACGGTCACGGGGCACACCTTCCGTTGGGTCCATCGATTCGTAGGTCGAAATATAGTATGTCCAGCGTTGCTGCTCAGTGAGGGCGCCGGGCGTGTCAAGAGTATTTGCGAGGTCAAAGGTAGTTTCATCTTTAGTCAGGATTCGCACAGTTACCATCATGTCAGACGGGGTCTGATAAGTGTGTTAGTCATACTGAAAAGAAGTTATAGAATAGGAGTACTCACGAATGCTATCCGGTAAATGTCGCCGTCTTTGGCATGCTTCTCGACCTGCCTCCTGTAGATGAGTTCATCTTGATATGTTGTCAACTCTTTTCGTCTATCTTTGACAAAAAGCTGCAGTATCTCGGTGCTCTTGTCCTTCGCGTCATTGCCAAGGATACCAATTGCAAAGCGAACGAGAGCACTCAGCAGCTTGTCAAAGGAGTATAGCATCCATCCTGTTTTCAAGTAATATCGACGGAGAACCTCTTCGATGTGGATCATATCCATGCTACCATTGCCCTGCAAGAAGTCCTCAAGCATCTGCAACATCAGGTTGTAGTAGTTTGCGGTTGGCGAGGTATCTGCGAAGAAGTCGTCTGGCGACTTATCGACTATACGTAGCTCGATTGCTGCTTTTGGCGCTTTCGCTCGTCGGACGGTTTCGTGCACATCGCGCTCGTTCTGCTTGAGGTAGTTGAGCCGCTCGTACAGGATTGTGAACATGCGGAAGAAACAGTATATCGAGAGATTGCCATACAAGTTGAACGTGGTGCGCTTGAAAGGTTCGTTGATCTTGAAATCGCGCTTCTTTTTGCCATTGCCGTTGGCGGCATGATTGAACCATGACTTTTGCGTCATCTCAGGGTCGGCCAGGTCAGCGATGTCAATCATCTCTTCGTCTGCGACGGACTCGATTCCAGGTGTGCTGGCTCTACTCGATATAGTACTGCCTTCTTTGTCGCCACGAGCAGGCTTCTTGCCACGACCCAGAACATCTCGAAGGAGGTCAGACTTCTTTGCATTCACCTTACGTCCCTTCTGTGACGCCATGTCCTCGATACTCATCGCAGTGTCTTCGGTCTCCTCATTGGAAGGGCTGCCGTCGAATATGTCACGAATGCGTTGTTGAAATGCCTCCACATCCAGACCGAAGAAAAGAGGTATGAAATCTTTGATGAAGGTCGTCAACTTGGGGAAATCGGTCGAGTGGGTGTGCTCTGCGTAAGTGAGCAGCAAGCGTGATGCGTCAATAATGACGTCCACATCCGTAAAAACGAGCTTGGCTTGGAAGTTCGGTGGTCTATTGTGCAGTACAAGACGCTGCCGTTTCTGCTCCTCAAACTTGACTTGTATCTCGTTCTGCAAAGTCTTGGTCTGGAATTGCCGCTTGTCGTTCATCTTAGCATTAATGCCTTGATGATCGAGACTTTTCCAGAAGAACTTCTGAGTCTGGTCACGCCATACTTTCTCCCACTCTCGCTGACTTGCTTTCCACTCTTCGAGCTTGGTTTTGGTACGCATGAGTAGTACGGGTAGGACTACAGCAGGACGATCGATCAAATCTCGATATACGCCCGCGGCGGCTTCCCGGTTATAGATCTTTGCAATAGCACGCTTGATGATTGGTGCACTTTGTCCGCCTACATTTCTCGGCAACTTCCAGGTGTGTAGGTCCGGCTCGGGAATCAGTTGCCTGTGTTGTGCAAGCGGGACCAGGACTTGTATTGTTCTCTCGAGAATTGCGATGTAATGGTCGTAATCGTGTCGCTCTTCCTCAATGCGATAGAGGTGTTCCTCGAATTGGTTCTTGCGATGGGTGATGAAGCCAGAATCCTCAGATGCCCACGTCGGATGAGAAGCCCAATCATCGTTGAGAACGGAATTGCAAAGATCGTCACGACCGCTGCACGTTTTCTGGCGTTCTCGTTTTGGCAAGAGGCGATAGCTAGGTCCATAGGCACGGCAATTGCTGAGTGAAACACGACCTTCGAACGATCTCGCCTTGTTCTCGATGATCTGATCTTTCCCATCAAAACCAACGAAAGTTTTAAACCAGTTGAAGAGATCAACGTTGCCTCCAATGAAGTTCTGTACACGCTGTACAAGAGCATTCTTGTCAATCAAATCCTGCGAGAAGAGGTTGCAGAGTTTCAAGAACTCATTCATGGTATTCTTGTTGCCAACATATTTCTTAACTCGGTCGAAGAAGGCAAGCTCGTCATGGGTAGCTGACGTCGTGGTCTCGGCAGGTAGAGGTTCCGGAAGCGCAGGTACAAGAGTGGGTGAAATGGGAGCCAGAGCGGGCGCCGCTTCGGGCTGTACAGAAGCTTTTGCGATTTGCTGTGGCTGGACCTGAGAGGACTTGATACGCTATAGTGCCATCAGTAACGTGCAGAGACTACACTGTCACTCAAAACATACCTTATTGGGAGCGTAACCATTCTTTCCAGATTCTGATACAGGTTGTGCATTGGCTTGGCGGTCAGCACGCTTACGCTTGACGTCCCTGTTCGCGCTGGGCGTGGGTGCAAAGTTGCCAACAGGTGGTAGCCGGTGCTGCTCTGAGCGTGGTGTTTGCTGTAGACCTTGGCTGGCATAGTCGCCTCGAAGACTACTTTGCTGAGTCATCTCCTCAGCGGCTTGCCTGGCAGCCGCCGCCTTTGCTTGAGCAGCCGACTCGGGCAAGAATTGCTTGAAATCTTGCAGTAGATCAGGAGCACCATCGAATAGCTGGGTGACCTGCGCGTAGACATCTTGTATCGGTTTTGACTCGCGCTGATATGTTTGCAGAATCTCAAGGAACTGTTTGTATATCTCAGGTTGAGATGCAAATCGGTTCTAGCATGTATTTATTAGTTGCTACTCAATTTAACGTGTGTATGGTTGGCGCATACCTTGATCTTGTTGACATAGCTGATCGCATGGTTAAACTCAACAGGACCTCTCTTCTCAAGACCTCCTGCACCATTCTGCATGGGCGAATTGGTATCAAGCTGAGGTGAGGCTGCAGTCATCTGACGCATCATTGGATCATTAGCTGCTGCTGCGGCACTCTGCAATTGTGCAACATTGCGCTGCTCTTGCTGAGCAAGAAGTGGTCCACTGTTGGCTGCTTCGAATGGAGACATGCGAGCTTGATTGACTCCAGGCTGGTGTGCAAAAAGTGACTCGACTTGAGCACGGCCTGCAGGGTCAAGTATACCTTCGATCTGCTCCGACTGGTGCCAATCAGCACGTCCTGGTTCGAATGGAGGAGGAACGATTCCTGTCACTCTGTCGCCTGCAGGCCGGAGATGGCTACCCATGGGCGATACTGTAGTCCCCATTGGTGTAGTGACGCGTATGGCGTTTGGGTCGTCAGCAGTGCCACACTCAATGCGATACCCTGGGGGCAAGAAGGTGTTAAAGCCCTGGATCAGGTTCGGATTGCCAGCGAAGAGCGTGGACACTCGCCGGATGACTCCAGGTGTGTCAATACTGTTTTCAATTAGCGGAAACAGTTACATAGGTCAGCGCAGAGTATACTCACGTTTGACTCTTGAAGTCCTTCATGATGTCAAGAAACTGGTTGTATACTTGGGGATCGCCAGAGAATTGCACCTTGACCTGATCTAAATAGCTGAGCGCATCCTGTGTGATGTTGTTAGCTTGGTCCTCACGGCTAGAAGAGTACGACTTGCATTCAGGATAGGCTGTTGCCCATTTGGGGGCATGCCTGATTGAGGGACAGGCATGCCCGGAGTGCCGAAGTTCAACATCGAAGGAGGCATCTGACTAGCCTGTTGTAGCGTTGCTCTTGGAGCATTTTCGAATTGCTGGCTGAAGAGGCTCATAGCATTCTGTGCCGGAGACTGCTGGGGAGGAGCTCCAGTGGCAAGCAAGCCATTAGGTCCATGTATAGCTGTCTGCATCCTTGGCCCCACGGCGATAGGCTGATGTAATTGCAGCTGTTGTTGTTCTTGGTGTACTGCGTTCTGCTGTTGACGCTCGCGTTGCTCACGTTCGCGCATCTCTCGCTCCCGCTCCCGCATATCCCTCTCCCTGTTATCTCGTCTTGCCTGCTCGTCGAATGCATCGCGCTCTCGCATTTCGCGTTCTCTTGCTTCGCGTTCGCGCTCGTAGCCAGGATGACCCCCAAGAACTTGACCGGTAGTAGCTTGATTTATACCTGGAAGATATGGTTGACCTTGAGTAACAGGTGGTTCTTGTGGCACCGAGGGGCGATTCTGCGCGAGGACGGGCGATGGCTGTGTCATGCCAGCAATGCCAGGCAGACCAGGTCCGTTCGGTCCAGATGAGTAGAAGGAGCCTTGTAATCGACGTCAGTACTGCTTTAGTGGTTGGATATAGTCGGAGACATACCTGGCTGGTTTGGAGGGGCTCCATTTGACTGAGACTGATGATGTTGTGGAGGAGGTACGCTGCTATGGAAAGTTTTGTTAGTATATTGTATTGGTCACCAGCTCGCGCATTGCCAGGAGCACGCCTGTTGTAAGGGACCCCAAGCTCACCTATAGCCTGGAGCAGCACGCGCAGCTTGCGCCTGCTCAGTAGATCTCATCATGTTCATTGCATTCGAGGTTTGAGCTTGAGGCGCCCAGCCGTCCCGATGCGACGGATTCATCACGTCGCAAGTGTGGGCCCTTCTGATAGCTCGCGCAAAGCTATCAAAATCTTGTGACGGTGAATGCTACTAGTACATGATGAGCAGCCCGAATCTGAGGGCAAATCCTCGAAGATAGCTTTGGGGAAGGGTGGTCGACGATGAGGTTACACACCTAAGTGTATCTCAGGGACACAAGAGATCGACGCTCTTTATCGATAAGAAAGTGGTTATAATTGAACCTGTTAGCCCCCCAGCCGCCCGAGATCTTTGACGCAACAGACGATGAGGCAGCAAGTGGACGTCTAATAACTCAATCATACCAGACTCATGATCTTTGCTGATTTATTCAGGCTCGACCTGTCTCTCGCTTCATTCCAGCTTCAGGCGCAAAGATGAAATAGCGAAAAGCAGCGTTGCATGTGATTGCTCGAATGACGTTGGCGGTGGTAATTCCATACCCCTGATCGTGCAGCAAGCCGTGCAAAGCTCTCGAGTCTACTACAAGAAGACTTCAACCGATGGGTACCGGCGCTACCGTCATCAAACAAGTGTTTTCAAAAAATCACGGTCGGATACTCTCGGACTACGGTTCTAGTATTTCGAATGCTATAGTAGCATGATGAAGACATAGTTAGATAGTGGGATGCATAACACAGTATGCACGTACTACCTCTGACCCTTCCTCTTCCTCTTCTCCCTTTCGTACTCCTTCGCCTCCCGACCCTCTTCACCTTGAATTTCCGCAATAAGCCTCCTCTCCTTTGCCTTATAAGCATCGTCTGTTTCTCTCTTCCTCTTGAGCCCCTCTCTAGCCAAGAAGCTTGCATCCTTCTTGAGCTCTCGTAATGCGCCCTTTCTCTCCCGCTTGTATTCTGCACGGAGCTTACTGGCCTCAGCACGCTCGCGGTCAGGATCATAGTGTTTCGTTGGATCGAAGGAATCTTCAAACTTGGGAATGCTGGACTTGATTGGTAAGGGTCGGTGATGGTGAAGGGTAAGTGGTCGACGTGCCAGAATAGATGCTGAAAGGGCGATGTTGAGCTTTTGACTAGTGCTTGCTGCCGTTCGACTGTGAGGGTGACTTTGCTTCAGGATGAGCTGGAAGGGAGAGAAGATCTCGTAGTAGGATGGTAAGTCGCGATATAGGTCGAGCATACGAGTTAGATTATCAAGATGAGGCGCAAGTGATGTCTCTGGCAGTTGTGACTGGCTGAGTGCGGTAAGCGTGAAACGGACAGCCTCTGGTATGTAGCGTTTGGACAAGGTCTGGTAGCTGATGGTCAAGGCTACAACATAAGCCCCTGCAGTCATGTCCTGGGGGGTTCGCGGCGTCGTCAGCTCTAGCCAACGAGCCATGATGGTAATTGCAGGTGTCACAACCTGATGGAAATGGTCGGATGTAGGATATATACTTCCGATGGCTGTGAGTATGAAGAGATCACCAGGCTGCAGCGTGCCACGTTCTTGCATGCCCACGAGGTGTGCTCGAAATGCGCCTCCAATCGTCTCGGGATATGTACGAGATAATGAATGGACGTGTCGGATCACGGTCTCGACGATATTTAAGGCTGACCCTTGGGAGCCCATGTACGCAATGTGATCAACGAGCACAATTGCAAATCGTGAGAGCTTCTCCTTGTTCTGTGCGTTGAGCTGAGGATGATATAGTGCTCGGATACGCTGAATGACCACTGGCATGTCCCCGTCCGCGATATCTTTCAGGACGTCGAGGAACTGTGAGTGAATCTGCGGACAGGCATAGGTGTAGGCCAAGCGCGATCCAGTCTTGGCATTGTCGCCTGCCTCTGCTGTGTTAGCAGCACCCTCAGGCAGTACGCCTGCCAGGAACTCCGAGTCATCGTCCGGTATCTGTTCCTCTTCCTCATCATCTGAGTCCTCATCAAAGTCTTCGTCAATGTCTGACCCGCTTGCCACGAGGTCCTCGTCTATTACGAAATCATCTTCGTCCTCAACATCAAGAATTGCTCTCCTGCTTGTCGGAGCATCAGGAAGACCAAATTCAACTGCTTCGTTATCAGCGTCCTCGTCGTCATCCTCTTCGTCGACCTCATCAACCTCTGCGCCTGCAAGTTCTGCTTCGTCAGAGTCTTGCTCTTCGCCTTTCATGCGTCTTAGTCTCTTCTCTTCAAGCTCTTTCAGCCGTGCTGCATCCGATGCGGCCTTTTCTTCCTCCGTTTTTGTTCTCTCAGTCGGTGCCGCCCTTGTGTCCATGGCTAATTGCCGCAATCTCTTGTCATACTCTTTCTCTGCCTGCTTTGCTTTGGCTTCGTCGGAGTCCATGAAAGCCAGTCTATCAGGATGTATTGCTGCGTTACTCGTCTTAACTGGCTCCTGTCTTTGCGCAGACTGTGGCGCTTTGACTGGTACACCACGTAGTAGTGCCATCAGATCTGGCATTCCCTTGTCTAGAGTCGCCCGTATGGCTTCGTCGTCTTCTTTGGCTGCTTGCCTTTCATATTTGTACAGTTTTGACTTTGCGATCACCTCTTCCATCACTTCTTTCTTGCTTTTCCTGCGTTCGGGCTCGTCTCCTGCTGCAGCATTTCTTGCCTCAAGTTCAGCAATCTCTTCCGATAACCGTCGCTTCTTCGCTGGTCTTGTGAATAGATCATCCTCATCATCGTCCTGCAAACCCTCCCTATCAGCATCAAAGTCGTCGTGCATATCGTCTGCAGGTAATCCTGATATTGCTCGCCCTCCGTGTGTCAAGAGGGCCTCTTCGTCTTCGGATCCTCCCTGCGCATCTTCTAGGTTGAACATTGTATCCCGTTTACTTCGCTGCCGAGCATATCGCTGCAGCATCCTATCCTCGGGTGCCATGCTTGGATCATTTTCTCCTATACGTCTGTCGATGATACCTCCAACCTTATGCCGTGACTGGAGTTCTTTGAGCAGCGTAGCTTTTCTTTGCTCTTCCCCAATCGACTTTGGTCGAGGCTGCTTCTTTTGACCCCCATTCTGACCAGGTGCGCCACTCTTTCGTGACGACTGCGCTTGCGATCCGGCAGTCGACTTGCCAGCGCGACGGTCCTGGATCTTGGCCTTGAGTTGGGTAAGCTGGGACGGCGCCATGGTGGCAATCAGGATACTGCCACTCTACTGCAAATTGCTCGAAAGAGAAAAAAGTGAACATGCAATGAGAAATGCGGGGAAGCTGTAACGGCTGCCCTATCCGGAGCAATTGCCTGTCTGAGGTTCGGCGATGCTCTGAACAGCAAACGACTGTTGTGCCAGGACGCATGAAGCTTTTCGAACGTGACACTCTGACGCTACATAATTGATCCAGGAGAGGCTAAGTTACTTCAAGCACGATATATGTCCCCAATCATGAGCCTTTGATACTGGTCCATAACCTCTTTGATCTGCACCAGCACGCCTGCTGCCAGCACCTTGCATCTGTCCTGCTCATTCTCCGTTTCACCGCCTGAGGCGGCACTTCCCGTCGTCAAACCCGCAAGTCCTTGTCTGTTTTGCGTTCCTGCTCCGACAGCATCCAATCTGTCCCAAACAAGACCAACCCATTCTTGTGTCTCTACCAGTTCCCTGGCATTTTCCGATGCCATTCGTCTTTGGTCTCCCTCGTTGACGGTAAGTATGCTCAAGAAGGCAAAAAGAACTGCCTCCATTATAGTTTCATCATTGAGCGCTTTGTTGCGCTGCTCAAGGAGGAGGGACCAAAACTCGGACGTCAATTGTGGAAGCACGAGTACGGAAGGGCCAGCAGACGTGAGCAGGATCGCTAGCGTTTTGAGGAACAATGAGAGCAGATTAGCGTTGCTGTAGGGAGAGTATGTGCTGTCAAGATGCTGGTCAGTAGAGTCGAAGGTTACATGATGGTGAAGGGATCTGTACCTCGAACGAGTGTGCGCCAACCAATAGCCTGTTAACGGAAAGAAGAAACACTCTGCCACGACTGCTGCAAGGTCATTCTTGATGACTCGTGTTCGTGATTGCGTCGATCTCGACTTCTTCGTCGACACTGGCACCAGCATGCTCTGCTCCATCGCCCGCGTCAGAGTATCAACTTCGTTCGTCTGCAACAATGACAGCTCTTGCCCATCATGATTGCTGGAGTCGTAATTATTTGAGCCACCATACGCTTCATGCAGTCTCTTTGATGGCAGCATTCGACTTGGAAATTGATCGCTCTTATTCATCTCAATGCGTCCAATCCGCTCGAATCCGCCAAGATCTCGAGCTGCTAGACCAATCGCTATGAGGATTCCCGCACGTTGTCCAATATTGTAGTCGCCCACAAAACACTCTTTAGCGTACCAAGGTCCCATTGTTTTTGGTGCAGCTACGATCGTGGCAATCATTGCCGCTTGGCGCAAGTCCTGAAAGTCATCGAGGTCAAAATGATCCTGCAGGCCTGTAAGTGCAGACGCCAATGCAGGAAGCTGATCGAGGAGCTCAGTGCCGAAGTTGATTTTGCGGCGAATCAGTGTTGCTGCCGACTGAAGAGCAAGACTGTGTATTACCGGATTGGAGCTGTCGAGTAAACCAGTGATGAGGTCGCGAATGTATCTGTAAACTTGTCAACATTGTCATCCGTCTAGGAAGCCCTGAAGTTCACTAACACTGGTGCCTTGGGCTTGTTTCGTTGCACGAGAGTCGCGTCCTCGTCAGAGTCTTCGGGATCAGAATCAGGTTTCGCGAATGGTGTGAGATCGTCATCGTCGTCAGAACCAGACATGACTTCCACAATCTTGGTCTTCATAGGCTTTGCCTCCCTTACTTTTCTGATAGGAATAGCTTTCGGCAAGGTTACACTAGCTGAAGGCTTCGGGCCCGAACTGATTGTGGCTTTGAGGAATGAGGCTGCCGTAGGCTTGTCTACAATGAAGACAAGCTTCCTCCACAAATCACTTTCCTGGCCCTCGACGCCCTCAAGCTTGAAAATCATCTTCGTCTTTTTGCCACTATCAACTACTTGAGATATAGCCTCGCCAACAAACATTGCCAGCAGTCTACCACGAGGCGAGGAAGACGCGAGCCGATTTGACATAGCGTTCGCGTGTATACTTGACCTTGCATGCATGAAGAGGTTCATCGGCTGAGCACGATGTACATAGCCTGCACATAGGAGCAGAAGTCTTGCGGTGGACTCTTGCTGGAGGATTGAATCGTGTCTGATACGTAGCTTGTCGCCAAAATTTTCCCACACTCTATAAAGCAACTTTTCCACACATTGGCTGTTCAGAGCAGCTATTGCTACGCGTGCGAGGCCAATACTGCATGGCGTTGTGTAGAGATACTCGTGTAGGTCATCGGTGATGGAGACATTACCGTCTAGGAGACACTGCAGAAGTGCCGAGCATGCCGATATACTTTTCGACTCTGCCTTTTCGGTTACTGTCGTTATATATTTGCTGCTTATCACACGCAAAGTGGAAAGTAGAAACTGTCGTTGTTCGTATGTCGTCAACAGTTTGACAAATGCCTTGAAATGGTGGGCTTCTATCTTTTCTTGTATTATGAGGTCGTCAAGAAGAAATTTCACAATAACATCTAATGCACGTTAGCTTCACCACAGAGCGTCTGTAATCTCAGATGTAGCTACAAACCATTGTGACCCAGACTCAGGCTTTTACCACACAGCTGTGCAGCACGCTCAAATGCTTGTTGCTGGTCCCCGAGCGCCTCAGCATCAGTACACAGCCTTCGAATACCTCCTGCCAGCCATGCACAGTACTCGGATCCATTGCTGATCCAAGATTGCCGTCTGATCGTGCCATCTGTAGCTCTCAACACATCCTCAGCTTGAGAAGCGACAGATAAAGTCTTTCCCGATGCTACTAGAGCTAGAGTTTGCTTCCACGATTGCTGGTCAGAGGAGACTATCTGGGTGTTATCCCAGAATACGTCCAAGGACGATGTAAGAACATCTTGCAAGCTCTGAATCCGAGCGAGGTCTTTCTTGGCTTCTGTTAGTAAGCTACGGAGCTTGGCTACTGTCGAGCCTATTTCTTGTAATGTGCTGGACATTTCACAGCGATGCTTGTTGCTTCCGAAAAGCTCATTGTCGCAGGCGTGATTGACCGTGATCACAAATTTCCTCTTTTGGCCTACAATTCTCTGGGACATGACGGGAAAGGACAATGCGAGGCAACCTCACACATCTTAAACATCCAGCTTGTCGCAGACTCTCCACTCCTTCTCCTTCTCAACTCCTTCCTACACACTCACAGACAGCTGGGTGACAGCATCCCGTCGATCAAGATGGTGTCTGCGTTTGCCCGCCTTGCCGTCCGCAGCGCCCGTACTCTGCCTATCCGCCCAATCGCCACACGCACTTCTATTCGCCCTCTTTCCTCGACGTCCAGCAAGAGCCTCGCCACAGCGCTCGATGACAACAATCGTACTCGCCTCATCCCGACCGACGATCGGTTCTCCCACACCACAAACTCTGGCGACACTGACACCCAGACTGTCAATGTTGCACCCGACACATATAAAGAGTCCGCCGAGCGAAAGATTCGTCACTACACTGTCAACTTCGGTCCCCAACATCCTGCTGCCCACGGTGTGTTGCGTTTAATTCTGGAGCTCAATGGTGAAGAAATCATCCGTGCGGACCCGCATGTTGGCCTGTTACATCGTGGAACGGAAAAGCTCATCGAATACCGCACATATCTACAGGCGCTGCCCTACTTCGATCGTCTTGACTACGTTTCTATGATGACAAACGAACAATGTTACTCTCTTGCGGTCGAGAAGCTACTCAACATTGACATCCCAGAGCGTGCGAAGTGGATCCGAACACTGTTTGGCGAAATCACTCGAGTCCTCAACCATCTCATGTCTGTCCTTTCACACGCCATGGACGTTGGCGCACTTACACCTTTCCTTTGGGGTTTTGAAGAGCGCGAAAAGTTGATGGAGTTCTACGAGCGTGTATCAGGAGCACGTCTTCACGCTGCATACGTGCGCCCTGGTGGCGTGCACCAAGACTTGCCTATTGGTCTTCTTGACGACATCTATCAGTGGGCAACGCAATTCGGAGATCGCATTGACGAGACAGAAGAGATGCTCACAGACAACCGTATCTGGAAGGGACGGACTGAGGGTGTCGGTGTCGTCAGTGCTGCAGATGCGCTCAACCTCGGATTCACTGGCGTAATGTTACGAGGGTCTGGAGTGCCGTGGGATATTCGCAAGAGTCAGCCATACGATGCATATGATCAAGTGGACTTTGATGTGCCTGTTGGAGTTAACGGTGACTGTTACGACCGCTGTATGTTGACTTGATCACTTTCCTATCGACATTCTTGATGCCCAGCTAATCATCCTAGATCTATGTCGCATGGAGGAGTTCCGTCAATCGCTGCGTATCATTCATCAATGCTTGAACAAGATGCCGCCAGGACCCATTCGATCCGAAGATTACAAGATCTCGCCACCGCCTCGTGCCGCCATGAAGGAAAACATGGAGGCTCTCATTCATCACTTCCTGCTCTTTACGAAAGGGTGAGTACAGTTGTGTCCAACATCTTTGTGAATGTAGTACTTATCAAGGTTAGGTACACTGTACCACCCGGTGAAACCTATAGTGCTATCGAGGCGCCGAAGGTGATATCCTCCCCTTCCATTTTCCGATCTTCAGTATGCTAACGTCAAATTTCAGGGTGAGATGGGTGTGTTTGTTGGTGAGTGAGGATCTATCTCTTGCTAGCTCTTCTTGCTAACATGTCGCAGTGTCGGACGGTTCCGAAAGGCCGTATAGGTGCAAGATTCGTGCTCCAGGCTTTGCACATCTTAGTGGCTTCGATCAGATTTCCAGGGGACATTTGCTGGCTGATGCTGTCGCCATCATCGGGACGATGGACTTGGTGTTCGGTGAGGTTGATAGGTAGTTGCTCAGATACTGCAATTGTAGATCTCTCTCTTCGGACCCTTTATCTTTTGCCAGATCTCTCTCAATAACTTCCACAATCCATCCCGCTTCTTGTCAAACTGACTGTACAAACAGTCGCCCTGCTCGGCATGACTGAACATGGTGCTCACCACACTGAGTTCGAAGTCGTTACAGCGGGGACAAACGAGCCTGCGGAAACGTATGTAGCTGCCTCGGACCTGCCACCCAGTGTAGGCGGGTGACGGGTCCAAGGCTACCATGAGGAGTACCGTAGTGCTACAAGGGCACTTGCTGCACTGGGCTGTCTCAAGGTGCCGCAGCATTGCCCCACTGGGTCGAACCTCACCTGGCATCCGCCCAGGCGGCGAATTCGCTGATCTGCAATCTGGTCAACTCGATTCTCTGTCGAACATTGCTACTGGAAAAAGACATGCCGCGTGCATCTGCTCGTGCCGGAGTGATAGGCTGGAGAGTGCCGTAAGTCATCGATGGCTTTCCTAAGCCTACAATGTCAGTCATCTTGAGCCCAAAGGAATAAATACTTCATTATACTAGCTGTGATGTTAGTGGTGGTGGTGGTGCTGTGGCTGGTGCCGTGGGCTGGCAGCGTGCCAGCTAGGGACCCTTCTGTCAGCTATCTAATGCTTTGAAACCAGGCTGAAACATGCTGCTCGTACCTTCTGCACTGATCCCGGCTGTGGCAGGCAGAGTGCCGTGGTGAAGTAAGTCTACTATCCATGTGAATACCAGCAAGCGCAACTCTAAATTACACTTCCGGACATACCAGTCACCAATGCCTCCCCTGGCTCCCCACACTAGTCGGGGAGAGTGCCGAACTCCTGGCAAATCGCTATGCACGTATCAGACACTGGCTATCTTTTCCGGCGTAGTGGCAAACATACAGACGAAATGCTCGCTGATGGTGTGGGCTGGTCCGCCCTGCGGAGTGCCGTATGATTATGGATGTGTTGTACCGTTATCAGTTCTATCTTTCTTGCCCATCTATGTCTCATAGTCTTACGTTGATGTTGCCGACCATCGTGGCCAGGATACCCACGGTACTCTTCATGCTGTTTCTTTGCCAATGCGTTAGCCCTGATCTGTTCCAGCATCCTGTCATCACTGGTCTGTCTTGTACTACTACTCCTTCTCCCGACAATTATGAGCTTTTCGCAGTCACTCGCCTGCAGTCAGTCCTCGAGTCACGGTATCTATCTACATCTCCGAAGGGTGTCAAGTCACCTCCGAAACTCGACCATGCCGGGCTTGTGAAGTCGCTTCGTGATCAGGATAAGTGGAGACAGGACCTGTTCGCAGGCAGATACGGAAGACCGGATTACGACAAGATGAAGGCGGTCGACCTCAACAAGATTTGCATGAACCGGGGCATATTGACGACGGACAAGCTCAGACCAGGATGGTCAGCGAAAAGTTGTGACGAGCTGCGGTTTGTTTTACGTCGATATGATGATGGAAGGTACTCCACAGTCCTGGAATGGCTCAACACGTCGAGCTCTACGTACAATGGGAAGACGGTAGTCGGGCTGAAGGCTATCATCGAGAATCGTATCCCGAACTGGTTCCCGAACGGGACAAAGAGCGCAGGTTGGTCTGATTTCCAAGCATGTAAGTCGGCCAGAGAACAGCAGGACGTCCTGATCACGAGACTTGAGGCCCTCGACCGAAAGGAAGAGGTTTATGTGAAGAATGCGGCCCAAGCTCATGAGAAGGGCGACATCTATTTCGACATCAGTGTGAAAGAGATCCGGAAGATGCTAGCAGCTCGCGGATTTGTTGGCACACTAAAAGCAAGCGAGGAACATCGACGGCTTGTGGCACTGCTGCATTCATACGACGACGAGATTGCGGATCTCTCGGATCGCATCGCAGTGGTGGCATTGCAAGCAGAGGCTCGATCAGCACAACACGAATTGGAGGTCCAGGCGTCTGAGCCTGAGGATGACCACAGAGCGCGCGTGAAACCCTTTTACAGTTAAGACATTCTATTTTTCCGTGCAAAATCTCTTGTGCCGCCAATGTCTGCCATCCGGCAGCAAGAGAAGGACGAATGCGACGCGAAGTTGACACTATCCCCGACCGATCAGCAAGTCGAACTCTTGGTGCGTACGACAATCTTCCTGGCGACAGGCGTATGGTCAGGTTCTCGTCGTCTGTAGCCTATCCCGCCGATGCTGCAGCAAGCTCTCGATTCCGTAACGCCATAGGAAATTGTCCAGGATCTCCTCGACATGCTCGACGAAGATGTCAAGGCAGTGGCTAACAAATCCCGAGTCCACCTTCGAAGACTACATGCATATTACACTGCCTTGTCATGAGCAGGAGAGTGTCGTCGACCTGAAAGGCTCAGTACCTGAGCTGAAGAACAACAATTCTCGACTAGCTCTTATCACCCTGCTACTCTGCTTGGCTGCGATCACAATGCCACTTTATAGGGTTAGGAGAGTGCCCCTACTTTACTAAGCGCATAAGCACGACGTATGACACGAAGATTCGAGTAGCTCTTACCTCTGGACATCTTCGTCCTTTGGGCGGGCATAGTGTTCCTAGGTCAGTCAGAGAGAGTGCCGTAGCGATTCAGGCCTAGTCCTTACGCTGTTCTAGATACGGGGTACTGGTCGTTGATAAGCTGGAGATGCGTGAGAGGGTGGTAATTAATGAGGTCTTGATGCTGTTGTGAAGAGTGCCGTCAAGATGTACTGCCTTCGACACCTGCAGTCCAGGAGCTCGCGAACTGGTCATCTACTGCTTTATCTACTCCGTCTGAAATGGAAGGGTTTCAAAGAAGTGTGCAAGGGTGTCAGAGAGAAGCAATGGTCTGTTTTCGACACTATATCTTGCCCTGCCCCGCCCGTCTCCCAGCTCATCCGCACATTATCACAGACCATGAACGAACGCAGCATATGCCAGGATCAATCGATATCGCCGTGTCGTCCCCAGCAGCTCCAGCCCGAGTACTTCGACGCCGAGGACCCGCTACTCTGTCTTATCTCTCAGCTGCGGTAATATTCGCGCCAAGTGATAGTACTGTAGTGAGCACTGTGAGTAGTACTAATGGTGGTGGCGGCGGTGGCTTGCTTGGCAATGTATGCATACTCGTAAGGTGTTCTCTGGCGCAAAGTCTAATCCCACAACCCACACGGACATGCCAGGGTGCGGTTACGGAACGACGGCAAGGCTGGGGGTGCCTCGGTGAAATCTCTTGCGCAAGACTGCACGGAGCTTAAGTCGGACTTGCCTAGGGCAGGCTTCACCAGGTGCGGCATCGATGTTCCTGCGTCCCGGCACGTTTTTGACTGCCTATCGCGCTAGTGTAGGCTCCTTCAATGGCCAGAAACGCTGTCGCATCGCGTGCGAAAGGTCACTACTCGCTTCATGCCGAGGTATGCCAAGGTCTACTTCAGAGGCACCTGAGATGGCGAGATTGCGAACACGGGTTTTCGCAGTCCGAGTCAAGAATGTTGTGACTGTTTCAGGTGTGGTATAGGTAATCAGGGAACGGACGGCGGGGAACGCTCGGAAGACACTAATCTCATCTCTCTTCAGGGCCAAGAAGATCAGCAGCAGTTACGAGATCGGCGTTTGTTTCAGAGGCGTCTCCGGCACATAAGGTTTGGAGATCCGAGACTAGTGAGGGGAAGAGGGCGGATCATTGAAATGGAACGGGACTGAGAAACAATACTGGTGGTGTTGGTCGTCTGCGCGAGGGCTGTCAGGGGAGGCCTCGGTTGGAGACTTCCATGGCAGCATGATTATCGAATGTTCATGATTCATTCGTGCTCGGCACTTTCCGCAGGCGACGATGTGCTTGGATCGTGAAGGACCTTGCGTTGCTCAACTCGCTTTGCTTTGTTCTAATCATATCGTCGCCAACTTTGGCTTGATGGTTACAGTGCAGTGTAGCATTTAAGCAGTTCAGCCGGATGCCATGTTGGGAATACGAGAAGCGAGTGACGTCGAACATGCCCTTTTGCTAAGAAAAAGAAAGAAAGAAAAGAAAAAGGTCACTCGTCAGGGTTGTCGTTAGTGTGGGCATCAGTCTTAAGCATTCGGCTTTACGAGCAACGTTGCGCCTCTCTTCACAAAGTTCACATCTTAATTCCGCCTCCAGCTCTGTGCTTTTACAACGGGTGGGCGAGCACGAACGCGCGCGGTAGTTCTGTACAACACGAAGGATTTCCAAAGCTCGTACGAGGATGGAGGCATGCAATTCGCGTGTGTGCAGATGAGAGTGATGTGAATCGCGATTCGCCGCTCGCATCGACTCTTGTAGAGGAAGAGGAGGAGGAGAGGTGCAGACAAGCTGGATGAAGGTGCAAGATGGTGAGCCGATGACGATGTGGCATATCGTGCTTGTATAACGTGAGCATTAGCTTCGAAGCTTCGAGCTTCAAAGCTTCGACTTTTGACTACCTGGCTTCTAGCATTCTACTCATCCGACTCCGCCGACCGAGCTGTGAGCTGAAACATACAAAGCGGTGCGGACTGTGTAAGTCAGTATTGCACGCCTTCTGGCAGCAATGGCGGACGAATTCGGCGACAAACATGAAGAGCTCGCGACAATGCCAAGACAATGACGCAGGCGATTATATAAACGCACATTATGCTCCCGGCTCCCAGCTTCGCCCTGCAATTGGACGCCTTTTCAAGAATGCAACGACACACACGTAAAAAGAAGGAGGAATGAGCGTTCGAACGGGTGATGGACGGTGGTTGGTATAAAGTTGCTCGGACGTGGCGTATTTTAGCTCAGATTGGCTTCGTTTCGTCGTCAATGGCGTTCCTGCTCGCCTGTTGAGCTTCGATGAAGTTTGGTGAGCGGTGTCCGGGCATCATCTTCTGCGTTTGTGAATGCGGCGTCCCGGCCAGCGAATGATGAATGTGTACTGCGATACTGCTCTCATGCACTCGCCTATTCCCAGCACGGAGAAGGTAGCGAGGATATCGCATTCTGTATTGCCCGTGGCCTCCCTACGTTCTGGTGACGTTTGTCCGTTTTGGATGATTTCGTCATGGGGTCGCCATTTCCCAACTCTTAAATGCTTTAGCTGTCCGCACATCCCCCTCCTTTCCCCCCCCCAGATCTGCACTCTTCTGACCACTACTTGCCTGCCACCCTCTGATCTTCAGTCTCCAGCTTTCTCGCCTTTGAGATTTACATGCTCAACACATCATTGCCTACTTGAGCAGACTCGACCAAACTGTGCTGCCCCTGCCTTCGGACAAGCTATACTGCCCACTCCACTTCTGCATGTTGAAGCCAGAGCAAGCGGCCATACAGCCAGCCAGCACTTGATCTTATCTGAACAGTCGATCTAATTCTCCACTCGCGATCCAAATCTCCCTCACCTCCAACCAGAAAGCGGAAGCGAAAGCGAAAGCGAAACAATACTCGATACTCGAATACTCCCAGCAGGCCAGTCACGTTACCAGTGTCCCTACTGTCTTGTCCCTCCGCCCCAGTCTTTCCACATTCCAGTTCCCAGAGCATCCACAAAGGCTTAGGGCGCTCTCCCGATCCACCCCCAGCAGACAGGCATTCATATACCCTTGATCGTCCTCTCAGCCAGTCCCGGATCTGCAGCGTACAACACATCAAAGCTCATCACCTCCGATCACTGCACATCCTACGCTCAGAATCAACACCCCCGCCTTTGGAAGATCACTTCTTCAAACACATTCGAAACAATGAGTACTATCATCGACCAAAAGCCTCAAGCGCAGGCCAACTTCAATGGCATGCCATACGATGCCCGCTTCCAACAAGGTCCTCAACAACAAAGTCCGCAATTCACAAATCCTTGGGGTGCACCTTCTGGTAATGCTCAATATCCTTCCTCTCTACCCGGCAACAATGGCGCACCGCCGATGCAGCCACAGCAGTCCCAACAGCAGATGCCACAACAGCCACAACCAGGACATTACTCTCGACCGGGATCCATCTCAGTTGCAAGTGCTGCGATGGCATATGCTCTTCCTCCAAATAATTCATCAAACCATTCTTCATTCAGTGCCGGTACGTTTCAGACATGCATACACCCCTGTCAGCTGTTTCCCAGACTAATACGTCATCGCACAGAAGTTCCTCCGACACAGCAGCGCTCGTCTTACCCTCAACCTGGATTCCCGGCACCACAAACAGCCTACCCACAATACTCGCAATCTAATGCGCAGCATCGCTATTCTCACGACTACACAAACATGAACCAGTACGCACAAACTGAAGCAGCACGAAGAGCTTCATATCCGTGAGTAGTCGAGTCGTAGGAAGTGAGGAACTCACTAACTGACACGATTAAACACAGAGTAAAGCCAAGCTACAACCGCAGCGACGAGAGCTTCAACGAACAACTCGCTGCAGGCAGGAACATGCTCGCCTTGAACCAAGCATCCTCAGACATCACACCTCGCAACATCTACGGCCCACGAAACGGCTCCATCGACTCGTACGGCTTTCCCACGCAGTACTCTGCACACTCATCGATGTCATCAGCCAGTGGAGCTAGTGGCTTTCCCTACTATTCCTCTCACAACCCATCTATTGATGGTTCAATTGCCAGTTCGTCCATTACCGATTACAGTTCAGAAGCTGAGAACCTTTCCAACCGTACCCTTCCAGTGCCAGGTCAGCTCATGGGCACGCCTGCTTTCCCTCCCGAACCATCCTCGATGATGACCCAGTTCAACTCAAAGTTGGCTGGCGCGACGCAGAAGAAGCACAAGTGCAAGATCTGCGACAAGCGATTTACGAGACCGAGTTCGTTGCAGACGCACATGTACAGTCACACTGGCGAGAAGCGTAAGTCGAGTCACCTTTCGATGGCCTTCGAGATCTCAAAGCTAACTGTCCTTCATAGCATTTGCGTGCGACTTTGCAGGCTGTGGCCGTCACTTCTCCGTCGTGTCCAATCTCCGTCGTCACAAGAAGTGCCATCGCGCTGGCAATGAGGGCCGTGCCGCTTCTGGCGATGAGGAATAGTGCAAAATTGCACGTTCTTCATTTGCACCCACAGCTTTTTGGCTTTCGCTGGCGGTCACACACGGCCTTTGTCTTTCGTTTACTTTTGACCAACTGTGATATGCCCGGCGTTTTCTCACACTCTTTATCCCAAGCTCGACATATGAAGATCTGCAAGAGGAAATAGGACGATCTTCTTGCTTGACGAACCACGATGATCTCTTCACCACGACGATCTTCCTACACCACAATGATCTTCCTGGCTGAGCCCAAGTGGGGCGCGGGTGTTCACCACGAGGCACGCACGATCGGATAATGGCTGGTGATGTTTAACGTGAGGATGCTGAAAATGAACAGGATGAGGCGTTCTGCTTGGAGAGAAGCTCATCTTGGGTAGCGTTTACTTGCTTGCTTGCGATTACACGTTCGTTACGACTCATCCGAAGAAGAAAGGGGTGGGAAGCATGGCTGCGGAACGGAGAGAAAACAGTGTATGAGTATGGGTATGAAAACAGTACTTAATAATCACAGGGGACGGAGGGAGTGGATGGTGGTGATGGTGGTGTACGATTAAAACTTCAGCAACAGCGGTGCCATTAGGAGGGCAACTAGCTAGCTATGAGAGAACAAGCGAATCGATTTGAATTGGATTGAATCGAAATAACAAGTTCCATTGTCCAGTGCGTATGGTACCATATCATATTATCTGAGCCTACTACAATGCCTTCGCGTCTCAAGCACGGCGTCTTAGTGCTCTAGCACCGCCAACGGCAGATCACCTCCTCTCGAGGCCTTCGTCAGCTGGTCCCTCTCTGCCATTGTTAGCTTTCCCAGGGCTCTCCTGACGTACCAGTGGCGCTGAAAGTTATCCTTGGGGATTGAATGAGGTAGCTGTCTCGCAAACTGAGAGGTGAGCGCGTGGCTATGGCCTGATAGAATAAGCATAGCTCTTTCTGCGGATCAGAGCGCAATATAGCATAAGCGCCGTGTTTGTAAAGTATAGCACGATACGGCGCGATGTAGCACGATATAGCACGATATAGCACGATATAGCATCGACACAGCATCGACACGGCACGTTCAGCGTCCAGTAGGTCACTCTTGCGGACTGCGGAGGACACATAGATGCAGAGCTCGAATTCGACGAAGGAGGGGAGGAGGGGAGGAGGAAAGAGTAAAAGTTTGCTACGAGGGGAGATCGTTTTTTTGGTATGCACTATGCCAATTATGCAACTATGCAACTATGCCAACTATGCAACTATTAAAGACCATTTTCTCGTGCTTGGCAAAATTAGACAATCTCGCAGCGACACATTTGGCCGAACCTTTGGTGCATTCCATTGCTGTTGTCAAGTTGTTCTACTACCCTCACTCCTGTATTCCGTCAGGGCAACCTCACTCACTCGACCTTTTCGCCGGAGTTGGGGCAGCAACAGCAGCAGCACCAGCATCAGCTCTGACACTCGTCCTCGTCCTCTTTGCAGTTCACCCGTTTGTGATTTCCTCCCAGATACCCAGGCCTCTCTGTGATATCTGATTTGATGGCAGTATACCTTTGATCCGTGCAGTCAAGTCATCATATCTGTCGACATGTTAGACCAGCCCAGACCCTCTCTCCCATGTACAAGCTACTGCTCCCACCTCTCCTCTGCCTGCCGTAGCCTCGTGGCAAGACTGCAGTGCGACAAGCTAGATATCGCGGCGCTAGTGCACCGTGCGCTGCAAGCCTTGAAGAAAGCCACCGACAGCTCTCATAGCGAGACTTAGATGTCCTGCTCCATCGTGGGCGCCACTGCTGGCTTGTAGCGCTCGTCCAATTTCGAGGACCAATGCGAGTCGGAAGGCGCGAGTGAGCACCTCCTCTGGCGGGTGTCAGGTCCGATTGTTTGTGCTGAATGTGGAGTGATTGCAAATCTTTGCCCACTAAGCTGGCTCTGCCGTGCAGCTTTCGGTCGTGTCGTTGTTTGCATCTTTCTGCAGTTGCTGGTGCGAGCAGGAAAGACCTGTGGTTGGCACGCTCGTCTCGGAAACAGTAGTTTGTCGACCGATGCCGAGATAGAAACGTCAGCGTCCATATGCCGCGTCCTTGGTCTCGACATTTACGCAACTGGCATCATGCCGTGCGAACATTCGCCAATGTCGTAGAAGAAAGCCTATCCCTTCACGTCTCCCCCGCCCCGAAAAGCTCCCCTTCCCACTCCTTCGGACACAGCTCCTCCCACTCCACCCACTTTCTCGTATCCGTCCACCCGCCCGCCGCTCCCGTGATCTTCCCCAACATCTCCCTCGCATGTGGCGCGAACCATATGTTCTCCCACGTGCTCTCCCTTGCCGCCTTGTCGCCATTGTGATGTATGAGCACCGGAATCGTGCCTGTGCACAGGTTGGTGAGGAGGGGAAGGTCGTTCCAGCCTTGGTCGGACGGCAGGGTTATGTTGGCGTTGATGAATGGGGGTGTGGATGCGGCGACGTCCGTGGGGAGGGCGGAGGGCAGGTTGAGGACACAGTCGGACAGGTAGTGGTCCGCGAGTTGGGGTTGGAGGAGGCCGGATCTGGGATCTGCGACGCCTACGTCGCCGTCGCTGGTGTAGGTGAGGTATTTTGCGTTCTTCTCGGCGTCGGACGTGGAGTGGCTGAGTTCAGAGAAGTAATCGATTCCAAGTCCAAACTCTGCCTTTCGGGAAAGTACGGCAGGGAGGACTCTGTGGTACCAGCGATTCCGCTGATGTTCCTGATCGCTGTAGATTCTGTTGAAGATGGGCTGGGCACTGCCGTCGTAGACAATGTCACTGTGAGCGGTACTTTCGAGGATTTCCATGGCGCGGACGAGCAAGGCGCGGACATCAATCATGCGGCCCATGATGTAGCCAGAGTCGAGGAAACGTGGTGGGTTGACATTGTACTGTGTGTTACTGATGGAGTTGTCCCCAGTATACCACTGTCTTGCTGCTGGCGGCTCAGGCGTCGACTGACACGGCGCGCCATGCACACGCATGGAATCACAAGATCGCCTTGCCCCGAAGACAATCTTCTGTCCAATCTTCAGGCTTTTAACTGCTCGTTTCCCTGCTTTGAGTGCAAGACGCTCATTGGCTGCCTGGTTCATGGCGTTGTACCGCGCGACAAGCACTTCTGGAGGTAGCTGGAACCACGTGTCGTAGCCGTCAGCAATCAGGACCAGGTCGTCGTCATGTGCCGGCGCCTTGAGTACAGAGTGGACAGCATGAACAAGCTTGGTGCCAATTCTGGCGCCTCCGTCGACTTGGTGCTCGTCCAGGAAGCGCTCATCCCAGCCCATGAATGTAGGGGCGGGGTAGCCGAGGAGCTGGAGGCTGAGAGTCGTTTTGCATAGATTAGGGTTTGAGCGTGATGCGGGCACTAGTACGTGGAGCTTTGTGCCTGCTTCGATATAGGTGAATGGTAGTTCCGTGTTGTCAAAGGCATCGAATATAGTATCGCCCTGTTGCATGATCAGTCTGGAGGATGCTCAAGATGTGGAATGCATTGAGCTTACGAATATCAAGCCGAAACTGATGGTAGCGAGGATGAATAAAATGGTATAGAAAGCCAATCGTATGAGCTTCTTGCAGATATTCAGATACTTTGACCTTCTGACGTAGACGACAGGATTGGGCAGGCTCTCATAGCGAAGCTTCTGAAAGAGGAAACTACGCAGCATGCGGAGGCGCAGCATGACAGCGTGTATCATCTTGGTTGTCGCCCTGAGCACATTACATTCAGCAGTCAGATAGAAGATGCCCAATGTGAAAAGAGAATCTGGAAAAGGGAGGGTTAAGATGCAGAATATACAGGTATGCAGGTGAGGAGAAGTCGGTATATAGGCTCAATCTTATAGTAGAAGTGGTGCTTGTGCAAACTGCGGGAGAAATGGCGCCAAGTTCTTGGCAATGTTCGCCAAGTGTATCAATGGCGTTCTGGATCGCTTGGGGAAAGGTGACGTCCCGTGGGCTGGCAGTTAGGTCTTCACCTGATCCGAGAAGTGCAAAGCGAGGCTATACTGTCACTCTCACACTCTAGCCGGGCTTATAAGACATGATAAAGCCCGAATTAAGTACATGAGAGGAGGTCGATATAAAGTTGCTTCGGAACGTGGCATTTGTGTAGGGGCGGGGAGATCGCCAACTCGTGTGTGCTGGGAGCAGCACTTCTCATTGGCCATGGACGCTAGTACACTCTCTATAATTCACATACTTCCATCACTCCAGACATCTCGTAAAGCCTCATAGTGATGCGACTGTCGTGCTACGGCGGCTACCTATCCGCAGTCGTGACATCGTGGAAACACTTTCCCATTGGCGACCTGAACTCCAATCAACAATGCCAATTCTCATCCCGAAAGGCAGTCTGCTGTGACGAGATTCAAGGGCATCCTCTAGCCCCGGACCAAGCCTGCATCTTCAGGCTGCTAACCAAACCGTGTTGCTCTTGCTCCAAGTCATCCCAAGTCTTTGAACCCTTCCGGTTCTTCCATCTAAGCATTTCCTGCGCTTATTGCGTTGCGTTCCTCAGAGTCGCCACCAAGCTGGCTCGCCTGATCAGCGGCTTAAGGAGATCCAGCATTCCGGGATGTCGGACGAACGTACGCGAATTGATTGAAGTACTATACGTGCGTGTGGAATGTACGCAGCGAATCACTGCGTCCTGATATGGCTGTGATGTGATCTGTTGCATGTCGTCGGAGCTGGTCATTGTTTCGTGGTGGGAGCTGCCAGGCTGTCGACCTGAATCTTGTCCTCTTCTTGCACAGCACAAAGCATCCACCCATCTTGCTGTAATCGTCCAAACATGCTCTGCCTCCCTCATAATGGGATAGGATACTTATCAACATCCGCCCAATCCGGCCCCAGGACATCCCTATTCTCCACGACCCCTCCGACCTGTTTCGTCCCGTCCTCCCCATACCACCCATCCGCAGCAATATCACAACACACCTTCGCCACCCTCTCGACATTGATACTCGTAATCGCCGCCTCCGTCACAATATTCGCCGTCGTCTTCCCCCCCGCCAGCACTTTGCCCAATCTAAGCGCAAACATCTCAAGCGGCCCCGCGCCATTCTCCGCCTCAAATGTCGTTTGGAAATCGAACAGGGCCAGCTCCGCCGCTCCTTTCATCTTCCTTAACTGCGCTTGCGTCCAGAGTCTCGCATTAGGATCTCTTTCCGCACCAGCCACAGACAGATAGATGAAACGGAAGGGCTTCTCCTTCTTCGCACCGCTAAACATCTTCCCATTCGAGAACAGCGATATCCGACTCAACGCCGAAGCAGCGGCCAGCGCCAACTCGACATTCGCATGATACGCAGCCGTCAGATCGGGGAAGGCGGATGGCAGGCCGCCAATACACCAGATGCAGGCTTTGACGCCGACTTTGGTGAGTTGGTCGATGAGTTCTTGGGGCCAGGTCTTGAACTCTTCGTCGCTGAGGGCGATTTCGGTGACTTTGGAGTGGGGGCGAGCGACGGGGTCGGTG
>Ga0058698_10000107_pt1 | contig 45725 bp, 41 predicted proteins | sample AgamicAsSfe_FD_67288 | JGI IMG/M metagenome (GOLD analysis project Ga0058698, IMG submission 67288) | Agave microbial communities from Guanajuato, Mexico - As.Sf.e | ecosystem: Host-associated > Plants > Phyllosphere > Phylloplane/Leaf | place: Guanajuato, Mexico | collected 2012-05-30
ATTCTGTCCGTCAACAAATTCGTCTCGCCCGACGCGTCCCGATTCTTGCTCCGAATCCGCATCCCGAGAACAGCGTCTTCAGCGGAGGTACTCCAAGTTTTCAGCAGCTGGAATGTCGTCATTCGTGGCACCGGCACTTGCGATTATCACAGACAGAATATGGATATGCGCACTGCCTGGGTTGTAACTATATCGCGGGCAGCTGGACGAATTACTGCTCCGTTTGCGGCGTGGTCGCCTGCGATTGGTGCACGTACGAGTTTCGGGGGCGTTTTGTGAGTACGTGGGAGCGTGAGACGGGGTTGCTTGATATATTGATTTGGGCTGAGAAGGGTGTGGTACCGTTCAAGACTTGGCGTCGTCAAGTATCGGAACAACTGGAGGATGAGCTTTGGGCCGATTGTGATGAGGACATATTGGGTCTGGCTACAATGTTGGGGGTTTACGAGACTCAACTATTCGAGCTGCAGCCGTACCTGTACTGGGACTTTGGAATCCGGCTTATGTTCGAAGAGCTGGAGCTGCAGATGCGGAAGGACTACTGCGCTGTTACTGAGGAGGATGTGGGAATACCAGGGCTTACGCTGACATTTGACCTTGCAACGAACCCTTTTGCACCCTTACACTGGGACAGCTAGATCTAGATTTGAGCTTCATGTAGAAATGATCAGGAATACGACTTCGACCTCGATTCGGCTCCCTTGGTAGCATTTGAGGACAATGTATAATACTCGAGGCAAGCAGGCGCACGCAGGCTGGTTGCCATGATGTGAACAGCACTGTGACTTATTCTGGTAGCTAACCAAGAAGATGGAGGAGTATACAGCTGAATAGTCGAATGCTGAGTTATTTGCTATCAGTAAGTCGCGCTGTACACTACCTTCGTCTTGTAGGGGTTGACGATGTCATAGCGTGATGTTTTCGCGTGTCAGGATACCCGTCTTCCCGACTTCGTTCCATCCGTCGTCAACGATAGACGTCAATATTACAGCCCCGATTCCTTGGCCATACGACCTGGCTTGTTTCTCTCGCTTTCCGTTAACCTCTTTCTGTTTCCTTCTCATTTGTTCATGTATGCTCACAGTCTTTATGTCCAGCTTTGTGCCCATCTGCTCAATCCGTCCTTCAATGCGACGAACGATGCCTCTGCCTCCTATAGGTAAGATTTCATACGCGTCTTGTTTTGTTTGACTCCAGGTGCTGTCTAAAAAACTCCAATCGTTTTCTTTTATATTACAATGTACCTGCGAATATATGTTTCCGCTACTCTCTTCTTCAACGCACTGCATATAGCAAATTACATGATTTCTGGGGAAATTTTACTTCCCATCGCCCCTTCCTAGGGTAAGCGGACGGCCACAGATTAGCGCCTGTGTGATGGCTGCTTCCCAGGTCAGATGGGAGAACCCGCATTTGTGGGGAGTCTGAAGGTTGCACGCGACCACCAACTTTAAATCGACGCCCTGAATGCGGCTGTTTTGGCGCTCGAGAAGGACGTTCGTGTCGTGGGACGCTTCATGTTTGTGTGGTACGTGTGTGCATGTGGGGCGACGTTGCCGTTCGCCACTGTGAGGTATACCTTTCCACGCGTGAAATTGTGCAAATCCATCTTCTGGGGGACAATTGTACAGTTTGCTAGGGGCAATGTAAGATCCTAGAGATGCAGCGCACGTGGTGGAGATGACTGAAACACATTGGAAGTTGAGAAGGAACTGGAGGGCTGAGTGGCGACTTTGGAAACTATGATTACACGAGGCTGGTAGAGTCTGCAGCATGTGATGAATATACAGGGGCCTTTCTTTGGTTGGCTTATGTGAAAGTGGACTAAACTTACCACTATCACCACAGGGTTCGCTGTTTCAGACCTACACTCATCAAACTTATTTGCCTTCAACGAATAACTCAGTAAGCAAGACCTAATGGATTGAACAAGACAGTATGATGATAGCCTACTTGGCTACAACTTATAAGAAAACGTGCAGACTTGAAGCGAGAAATGCCTTCTTATCCACGCAGTGTGTTTTCAATGTTGCTACCATGCGACGCATGATATCGGGTTGAGACGCTCTGTATCGAGCATGCAGGATTATCTACGATACCACTGGAGAGGTATTGAGTGGATCTATGCATGAGTCCTGATCGATGATGCACCTTCTTCTCGATGCGAGGGCAGAGTCCTTGGTTGCCTCCGCGGATTCGAATTAAGTTTGTAGCAAACTGCTTACATGGACATGGAGAAGAAGCATCAACGTCAAGAACTGTTCAAGAAATGTGTAAAGCAGCTTGTAGAAGCCTCTGTCAGACTTGGTGGAGGTCGAATCATTCAGAGAAAATGCGTAAGAGTCGATCTTGTAAAGGGCTGTGTATTGCATGATGGAACCAGTCACGAAAAGGGTAAAGCGTAGTTGGCGATTAGCTCGAGAATGTGGGGGCAGCGTGTCACATGCCACACCTTTGTCTCTGTTTGAGCCATGTGAATACGTGTTGGAGGTGTCGGCTGAGCCTAGGTGGTCTAGAGGGGTGTCATCCGTACGATGCTCTCGCAGTGAGGCTGGCGGGCGAGAGTGGCGGTGGTGAGAAGAGGCATGCGCGGATAGGCGTAGGAAGCTGTTCGCAGAGAGTCATTACTGCATGCAGAGAGAGTCGCAGACCAAAGTGCAGGAGGGAGTAGAGAGGCCAGAAGTTGACGGGCTGGTGCATAGTCAGTCATGATAACGCTGGTGGTTGCTGGATGGGCGGGCTGGGAGTGGGGAAGCTGGCATGGCGCTTCGCGAAGCGGTGATTGGCGTGGACCCATGTCTGGCCACGCCAAGTTTCCGTTCGGCTCTAACCTGGCTTCCCTGTTCCCTTCTCCATCATAAGATAGCGCCGCCGCCCATGTGACCATCTCTCGTCCACGGTGCACTCATCGCCTCGTGATTCAAGTCGGTCGTTCAACTGTGCTGATAATCCTGCCTGAAGCAATTCCCAAGTCTGCGATTTTCAAGGTAAGAAGCTTTCTGTTCTTTTTCTCGTTCCCGAAAGTGTGCATCCGCCCGTTCTACCACCGCTTGTCGAGGGTCGTCACGCCTTCGCCCGTCACCTGATATCGCGGACCCATTGGAACTTCGCAGTCGAGCCTTGTACCATCGGTGAGTTAGCATCATGGTCGTTTTCGCGGAATGGTCGGAACGCTGCGCATAGGCCTGCGCATTCCCTCAGCGCCTCTCCACGCCATCAAGCCCGTCGAGACAATCGCATCGGGCGTCGTGGTTGCCTCGAGCCCGCACCTCGCTGGCTGTGGTGGTGTTGCTCGGCATCCCGCACTTGGTGGACGCGCGCATCCACCACGAAACGACGCACGACGCCATTGTGCACTCCGGACGACCCACCCGCTCGCACGATACGACGGCCCTCCTTTGAGTAGTGACAGCTCCGTCTTACAACAACGGGCAGCTCGACGCGCCCCAATCGCCTGCCTGCTATGCCTCTTGTCGCACCACTTTGACCTACTCAGCTGCTCGCGCCCGTGCTAATGTTTGTCGAACCTAGGCCTCTGTATGCGCTCCCCAAGCGCATGATTGCTAGATCAAGTCCTCATCCGGATTGCGCGTGAACTGGTGGGCAAAGCGCCACTTGTTGCTCCCCCTCCCCGCCTCGGTGTTTGCGCCTACGACTCACGCTTCGAGCGCGTCCCATCTGCCTCTTTCACCAACCTCCAATACGTCACCCGCCCGATTCGCTCACCCGCGGCTACATCCAGGTCGGCTACTACAGCGCGCTCGCTTACCATTGGCCCTGTCCATCTCAGACTTCACCCTCTGAGTAACCGCGCGCAGAAGCTTTGCATCGGCCCTAGCGTACCTACAGGCGATACTCTACACTTTCAGATACCCCACCAGATACCATGGCCGATACTGCCGGCTATCCCACAGACGGCAAGCTGGATGCCCACAACGTGCACACCAACAACAAGCGGAAGCGCGACACGCGCGATCAGGGCCTGAACCGACCCGCTCCCCACACCGCCAACAACGACCTGACCGACCAAGCGACTGCCTCATTCCTTGCCGCGCACAACGCTGCCGACGACGACATGCAGCAGCAGTTTGACGTGCACCACAACGGTGGGACCAACACGGCAAGTGTTGGCGATACTGCTGCGGCCGCGCTTGCCTACCACCAGATGACGGTACCCCAAGCAACCGAGCTCCAGTTCCAAACGCAAAACTCGGGGGATGGCTCTTTCAGTATGGGAGACCACAACCAACAACAAACGGGCATGCAGGACTTTAGCCTCGAGGCCTTGAAGGCTGCCACACAGACGGGCCGTCCCGGCCAAACAGCACCCAGCGACTCGCCACCGCAAAGCGCCACCCACAAGCCTCAAGTCGGCACAGAAGAGTGGCACAAGGTACGGAGGGATAACCACAAAGAAGGTAGGCATCTATACACATATTTGAAGCAGCAATCACTTACAGACACGCAGTCGAACGCCGCCGCCGCGAGACTATCAACGAAGGCATCAACGAACTCGCCAAGATCGTTCCAGGTTGCGAAAAGAACAAGGGATCTATTCTGCAACGAGCAGTGCAGTTCATTACTCAACTCAAGGAGAACGAGCAACAAAATATCGAGAAATGGACGCTCGAGAAGCTACTCACCGAGCAAGCCATCACCGAGCTCAGCGCGAGTTGCGACAAGTTCAAAGCCGAATGCCAACGGGCATGGGACGAGTGCCAGATCTACAAGCGCGCATGCGAAAACAACGGCATCCTGCCTGACGAGATCAAAGAGCGTCAGGAGAACGGCGAACAGACGGGAGCGAATCCCATGTAGAACACGGAAGAAACGTCATCTGATTAGTGGTTAGATTGGGTCCGACCCGACCTGTCTAGCCCTGCTCTCCATCGACCATGTCCTGTCGACACGATGTTGATGATACCTTGTTAGCTATGTTCGGGGACTATACATCTGTACTTCATTTCTTGGCCTGTCGGTCTACTGTTCATCCCGCGCACTTTCAGTGTGGCTGATTATCTTATTTATTTGGCGTACAGTGGGGGGTATCACTCGCTCTTTTGGTACGGGCTTTTTGGTGTTGTCTGCATATGGTGGTGCAACTGGGATAAGATAGGCCTCCTTCGTACAAACAACGGAGGCTTCTCTTACGTATTCAGCGACACGTTTTACAGCAAGGAGGAGTTCTTCAATGACACAGCATTCTCGGTGACTTTTTCCAAATCATGGTATGATATGTGCTGGTCACTTGTACTGTCGACTTGGTAGTTGCACGACGACGTTTCTTCTGATGTGTTTCCACATGAATCGCGCTATCGGAACCCTGCTTATCCGTTAGCGGACGGCGCATCCCACCTGCCTCGCATGCACATAGCGATTCATTCTCTCGAACCGCGAAGACACGTTTCTTACCACACCCACGAATTTTCCGAAGCAGCAGTCATGATTAGCACGTGAACGGGCTCCCGGACATGGTGGGCGTAACACGTTTCCACCCGACCCCAACCCCACATTCAGATAATACGCGCGACCGACTATGGCCAACAACGAGGTGCCCGAGGAGCCGCTTGTGCCTCCTGTATTGGACGCAGCTGAGCTGATTGGCAATTCGAGCGCTGATTTTCCGGTCATCGAGGCCGAGCCAGAGGAAGAGCTCAACCTGCCACTCGATACCGCCGAACAGCAGCGTATATTGCTTCAACAAGACGAAGACCAACCCCAAGCCGGGCCTCCCCTTACGCTGCCAGCACGCCCCGGCCTGCAACGCGGCAACTCAGTCCCTACGCCTGCGCCGAACCTCCCTCCTCCCGCACCGCCTGTACCGCCGCCAGACACCCCACAGAATGACTCGCTTTCGCTGGCGCAATTGCAGAACCTCGTGAGGGGCTTACCAAAGGTCGAGCCTGCGCCATACGCCTTTACCTACGACGATGCCTCGTTCTTCGAAGAGGAGTTGGAGGAGTGGTTCTCATACGCAGTCGAGGAGCAGGCTATGCTGCTGAAAACCCAGGCATCCTACTCGTTGGAATGGAGCGCATTCCATGGGTTGAACGACGTGTCCAATGGCGAAGATGGCTTGGACTGGGCCAAGGCGACGACAACACAACATAATGACTTTGTGAAACATTTGTTAGGAGGATTGAAGGACGCAGATCCTGTCATGAGGCTAAAGAAGCTCGAGGCATTGGTCTACGTCCTCCTTGGGTGCTGGCATGAGACTGCAGGACTACCAGAACCAGCGGCGGACGAGGCAAAAGAGTCGGGCGCAACGTCAGCACGCAGCGCCGCATATGTCAAATCGGGAAAGCAAGCCTCGCTCATCAAGCGCAACGTACACCTGCTCGCCGATAATAACGGCGTGCAGGCCATCGTCGATGCACTCAGCTCTTCGCTTCTGAGAGCATGTGGGGTGGAAGTCACACCCGAAGCTCAGCGCGATTCCAAGGAGGCTGAACGACGCGAGATCTGGTGTGCGATGACCGCCGTCTACGTCTTACTAGAAGTTGCGCGCGACGAGGAAAAGACGAAGAACAGCCTCAAACTCAGAAGCGCCATTCTTGACCTTGAGAAGCCAGGCCTTCTTATGCTTTTCGTTGATCTCATCGCAAAGTTACGGTGGGACGAGTCAATTAACCTGCCTCTTAGTAAGATTTCACTGCTGCTCTGGAAGACGATGCTGGTGACTTTCGGTGGTCTCGCGGAAGTTAACAAGGTCAAAAAGACTTTCAACGACAACAAGCTCGAGTCGGAGGATTCCAAGGGTCAGCCACTCATCACTGCCTCGCCACTTGATTACCACCTCTTCAGACAGGAGATAAGCTCCAAGTACCCTGCGTACAATCCTCCTCTTCCCATATTTCCTCTTGAGCCAGAAAACAACTCCATCTTGCCACCACTAAAGAACCACCCAAACAAGGTAGCTGGCAATCATGTCTTCGGCTCAGGACTTGGAGACACAAACGGCAACAGCACGTCCATTCTGCACCAGCCGGTACATATTGCGACCCCGGCGCCCTCGCCTCCTCCCTCGCCTGCAGGCCCTGGCGGCAAGGGCGGGAAGAAGCAGAACTACCAGACAAACCAAATGTTCCCATTCCTATATCCGCCACTCGACGAATCTAGTAACAAGCTGGGTGGAAAGGGCTCAACCGACCTGCAGGACCTTCTTGTGGGACGCAAATGGGAAGGCTCGGACATACCTGCATCCATCTTGGAGGCCGCAGAGCTCTTCGCTAAACGCATGAAGGCCACGCGTGCAATGAAGCAGCTATGGGAGGAGCGTGTCGCATTTATGAAATACGAGCGCGGTTGGACCGGTCCTGACGACAATCCTGATATCGAGGAATTGTCGCTTGAGCCCAAAGATGAAGCGCCACCAAAGAAATTTGAACCTGGTAGTTGTGAGGAGCGACTGCATTTGGTCGAGGAGTTGTATCGGATCGCACTTCCCAACTTACAGTCACTAATCATCGTGTTGATCAAAGCTATCCTTGCACATGTCACGGCGCTCGTCACGCAATCCAGCGGCGCGAATGGACTACAGAGCGGTTTCCAATTCCAGGACAACCAGAACGGTACGACAGCCGGTCGGCCCGACATGAGTGGCATGAACGGTCATGGTAACCCGTTAGCCACCAATGAGGAGCTTGACGCAATGCGCACACAAGAGGTTCTCGACAAAGCAGTCACAGGCACCTTAATATTGATCCTGAAATGGTTCAAAGTCTCTCACATCCTGAAATTCGAGTACATCACGCAGCTATTGGTCGATTCCAGCTATGTCCCGTTGATCCTGAAGCTACTACAACTGCAAGAGGTTGAAAAAATCGTAAACTTCAAGAGTGAGCAGGAAGAGCTCAACTTCTTCAACTTTTGCCGAACACATTCCAGGAATGTATCTGAAGAAGACCATATTGAGAGCCATCAAGGAGAAGCGTATAACGGCGAATCTGACGAGGATGACGCCGTCCCACCTCCAATCCGCCTATCCAGAGAAGATATAAATGAATCAGGACTCGAGCCAGCCCTTCCGCTTGCTCAACTACAACCTCCAGAGGTTGACGAGCTTGGCTTCCCTACCAACGAATTGCCGAAGGAACCCATCACTAACTTCTCATGGCGCGCGTTCTTTACATCCATCAACTACCTTCGCATTATGCAAAAGATCTGCAAGAACAAGGCACATCGTAATCTCATGCTAGTGTCTTACAAGTCTTCACAGTTCCTTCGCAAGAGTTTGAAGGTACCACAACCGGAGCTGCGTCTGTATACGCTCAAGCTTTTCAAGAACCAAGTTCCTTACTGTGGCCGCAAGTGGCGACAATCCAACATGCGTGTCATCACTGCGGTGTATCTACACTGCAGACCTGAACTCCGAGACGACTGGCTAGCCGGGAGCGACGTGGATGCTGAGGTCGATGAGAGCGTCCCGCTTGAGCAAGCTCTGCGATCACTCACTCACTGGCACAACCTCAAGCGCTATCCAGAGAGCCTAGGCGCCAAACCCGGTGTCCTAGAGGAGGAACAAGACTTCTTCCGCAACGAGCTTGAGAAGATGGACTGGGGTGATGAGGCTGCGAATGAAGGCGAGCTTGAGCATGGCTGGGGGGATCTTCAGGTTGAGGGTTGGTGAACATCTTGCACCCCTCGCCCCTGAACATGCCAATGCCTTGCACATTCCTTAATCTGATATCCAGCCTGGATATCGCGTTAACATCTTGAGTAGATGATTCGCAACGCGCGCAATTTCTCGAGCGCCCCAAATACGAGGTACATCGGCGCAGACAAGCAGTACGAGGTGGAAGATTGACCAGACCGTCTCTTGCGCGGTCCATCTCGGAGCCGGCTGCCAAAACATGGCCAGGTACGATCAAATCAAAGCGGGTTTCCCGGTGGGATATTCATAGCGAGCTGGAGGAACTCGTCAAGGCGTCGACGCGCGAGGATAGCGATGAGGATGATGACGAAAATGCAAAGGACGGATACTCTGATTCGACCGGAACTGATGGGCAAAACTTTCAAGTCAATGATGGCTGGCAGAGAAAAGGGACCAGGGAACTGCAACGCGAGAGGAGAGCGAAAAGCGAGGGTACTGCTTCTAGTCCTGAGACTGTATGATATTTAGCCATTGTATGGGGATACTGCGACACGCGACTCTGCATCTTTTAGTTGCAGGCTATTGTTCTAGCCAAGGATACCCGTTGAGTTTGATAGCATTCAGAGATTACTCGTAACAGATGTCGTGTTGTTCGAATGAATGTAGAAAACTTGGGTGTGATGTAAAGATGGGGTTGGTGGACATTCAATTGCCGCGGCGTTTGAAGCTATCATCGTCATCATCCAACCTTACACGTTTAGAGCGAACAACAGTTCACCGCATCTGAGCTAGCACGGCGTGTGGCTGGGTAGTCCGAGAATGGGACTCCGCCAATTAGCCATCTGTGTATCCGGCTTACCTACTGACGCTCCGCAAAAGAAGAAATGCGGCCCGCCTTGCCTGACTCGGGTTGGCACTACCCCGAGCTCTCGATCCCCACAGGTTGGGGTTGGCTAAAAGACGTCGGCGTCTGCTCTTTTGCCGGAGTTAATCTTGCTCACACTCTTCGCAATCCTCGTCGCCATCTTTGTAGAGCTTTATTTTGCATTCCCAGCTTTTGATTTCGTGTTTTCTTCCCGCATTGTACAAGTAATTGAACGCACGGCATCATGGCGAAGGTTTTCGATTATGCCGAGGGTTAGCCTCCAGTGCCCGCGATCCAACTCCAACTACCATAGCTAACTCGGAACCCAGTCGCACAGCACAACACAGCAGAGAGCTGCTGGGTGATTCTCTACGGCAATGTTTACGATGTCACGCGCTTCATTCCTGAGCACCCCGGCGGCTCAAAAGTCATCCTCCAACTTGCCGGCACCGACGCAACCGAAGAATACGATCCCATCCACCCACCCGGCATTCTCGAAGAGAATCTCGAAGCCTCGGATAAGCTCGGCACCATAAACCCAGACACGCTCCCGAAAGAGGAGAAGACACCAGAGGAGACTGGCGAGGCGCAAGACGAAGGACCCGTAGATCTGGACAGCTTACTGAACCTCGATGAAATAGAAGAGGTGGCAACGAAGCAAATACCTTACAAAGCATGGGCGTACTACTTCTCCGCAAGCGACGACCTCCAGAGCAAGTCCTTCAACAACAGCGTATATCGCAGCATACTCCTACGACCCCGCGTCTTTGTCGACTGCACCCGCTGCGACACATCCACGTCCTTCATCGGCAACTCGGTCAAACTCCCCATCTATGTCTCCCCAGCAGCCATGGCGCGTCTCGCGCACCCAGACGGCGAATGGGGCATCGCACAAGCCTGCAGCCAATTCGGCGCCATGCAGATAATTAGTCAAAACGCGTCCATGACGCCTGAACAAATCGTCACAGACGCCACCCCAGGCCAGGTCTTTGGCTGGCAACTCTATGTGCAGAACGAGCGCGCCAAGAGCGAAGCCATCCTCGACCGTGTGAACAAACTCGACGCGGTCAAATTCATCTGCCTCACCCTCGATGCGCCAGTCCCCGGTAAGCGCGAACACGACGAACGCAGCAAAAACGTCGGCTCAAACCTCCCCGTGCGCGCCTCGGTCCAAGAATCACAATCGCTCTCCAAGACCAGCACGAGTGCGAAGACACCCACACAAGCCAGCGAGAACGAGAAGCCAAAGCCCAAATCAATGGGCATGGGCCAGTCCCTCTTCTGGGGCACAGCTGCAGATCTAACTTGGCGTTCTACACTGCCCTGGCTCGCAAAACACACCACCAAACCTATCGTTCTGAAAGGAATCCAAACACACGAAGACGCTTATCTAGCCTCGCTCCACGCTCCAGCCGTCAAAGCCATCATCTTATCGAACCATGGTGGTAGGGCACTGGATACAGCTCCACCTGCTGTACACACGTTACTTGAGATACGCAAATACTGTCCCGAGGTGTTTGATCGTATTGAAGTTTGGGTCGATGGAGGAATCAAGCGGGGGACGGATGTTGTCAAGGCCTTGTGTTTGGGTGCAAGGGGTGTGGGTGTAGGTAGGGCGGCGTTGTTTGGACTGGGGGCCGGAGGGAAGGAAGGAGTTGCGCGGGTGCTTGAGAGTGAGTCTTTCTCCTTTTTTTTAAGATTCAGAGTGTGACATGCATGCTAACAGACAAACAGTTCTCAAAGCGGAGACTGAGACGTGTATGCGTCTACTTGGTGTGGAAAAGGTCGAGCAGTTGGGTATGCATTGCATCAACACACGTGCGGTTGAGCGCGACATCTGGGATGGACCGGGTCTGGAAAGGGCTGTCGTCAAGGCGAAGTTGTAAGAACGCATTTGGGGATAGCCTGGGAAAGGGAAAGAGAAAGCGAGACCGAGACCGAGAGAAGAGGATCCAAAACACAGGTACTCACGTTGGAGCCGATGAGACCTATTTTCTTATGGTATCACGGCTGTATCAATGGATTTCTTTTCACTTCATTCCATATCATAGCGAGCCTCGGGCCGCGTGTTCCAAGTCGGTGATGACGAGTCTTTCCGTTCAGCTCTAGACCGTTGCGAGATCACGGCCAGCCTTGGGCCGCGTGTCCGTTGTGGCCTGACTCTTAGACGCCAATGTCTCTGATGTAAGGCATGCCAATTGATGAATTGGCTGTAGAGCCAGGCCGCACAATTCCCAACTCGGTTCCAGGCCCGATGTGAGACCATGGTAAGTTCTGGGCCGCGTGTCCACCATGGTCTCGGTAGGCGGATGCCAAGGTCGCTGATGTAGGGCATACTAATTGGACGGACTTGTTGTAAGGCCAGGCGGAACTGTATATTAGCCAACCTTTGGTGCTAGGCTGTTTCATTCACCAACGGTTTTTTCGTCAGCCTTTTTTTTTTCCTTTTCTCATTGTTGGGCTGTTGAAGCTGAGAGTGAGGACTTGCAATACTTAAGCTTTTGCAAATCAGGCCATTTCGTGAAGATGGCACTAGACTAGCAACATGTTCTGTGTCAACCTCACGAGCCGTCTCCTAGTCAAACGTCCGGCTTCGGTCCGCAGCCACAGTAACATGATCTGTGGACTAGGCGGTTCGTTTCGACAACGCCACCCAAGTAGGGCAGCGCTAAGAAGCAGCATCTAATCTCGAACGACGCGGTGCTCTGTATCGGAGAATTCCTTGGACATGCAAGTTCCTTGCTAGGCAGATATGTTGGCATTACAACTCTGCACTTTGTGAATGGTCCAGGTAGTTGGTAACACAGCTGTAGAAGATACCTTGGTCTCAAGTAAAGGTAAGATTGGAGTCGGGATACTGGCATCTTCCATCAAAGAGACCCGTTTTTCTTGTCTTGAAAGATAGTTTGAGACATGTACACACTACGGCTCATTTGCCCATGGGCGCATAGCCATAGGATAAAAATCATCGTGATTACCTTGGTGGTGCTTACTTTTGCTTGCTAGCAAACGGGGACTTCCTAGTGTAGGCTTTTCCCAACCTCACACGTCTAGAGGCATCCAGCGTTGTGCCTGGAAAGTGGGGTTACGTGGTTACATGGAGCTGAATATTGTCACCCCCTGTACCTTGCTGATGTATCAATCGGCTCCACCAACCAAAATTCAGCCTTACCCACCACGTCGGTTCGTTCTACCGCTCCTGCAGCCTGCCACGTGTGTGCCTTCTGCATCAGGCATCTCCCATTCAGTCCATCATCAAGACTTGCCCCTCACCAATGCTTCAACAACGTGCTCGCACAGCCTTCCCAACTCCGTGCCTGATGTAGCCTCTCCTTTCGACTTGTCACCGCGCCCTGTAACTGCAAAGGCTATCGGGGCGTTTAATGACGTTGCTGGTCCGCAGTGACACCTGGCGATGCGCGCAATCTTGAGAGGAACGCGCTAGAAGCATGGCCACTGTCTGATTGATCCAGAGTGCTGGGATACTGCAGTCTGACGTCCTCTCCCACGTCGCAAATCCAATCAGGATATGCATGGAGCTCTCTTACTGCTGGCTCGGTTGCGGCACAAGCCTAATGCCGCATTCACCACGGAGATATTGACCGGTTGTGGCGGCAGTAGGTACAATCAGATCATGGTCTATACGCAGACGATAGGAGAGTGTAGCGAAGCCAAGAGGACTTATGCGGCAGGACTTGTTTGGAAGGGGAGGTGCATTCCGTGCATGAGAAAAAGGCAGGGGCTTTGTCAAAAGGTATTCCATAGCCTTCCGAAAAATGCACCTTGACATCATTTTTTTCTTAGATGCATGGCAAGATAGTGCTAGTGGACCCTTGGTAGTACCTCACAAGCGACGTTCTCGTGTTCTCGTGATGCTACTCCTACTACTAAACCCGGAAAACCTATCGTGAAGAAGCTCGGACTGTTTGCTGGATGCAGACGGGGGCTGAGCTTGCGAGCTTGCTTCACTATTCGCGGCCGCGGTGAGATTGCGATGATGAGCCAGCTGGGTTACGGGTATGCGCGGGGCCCAAAATGGGGAAATTATATAAAGAGACCCTGACGCTCATCAGGCCCGTGGACCATTGTGTGTTTCGAAACTTCAACTGTGTTGCTCATCTTCATAACCGTGGTACTGCCTTGCTAAATCAAGATCAACGGACTATTTCACCGCGACTGCCCCTTCCATCCATTGCGATCACCTCAGAAGCGTCTTCGATTCGACATATATCTTGCTCTTCTCCAGACCCAACTCGGCTCCATATTCACCTTCTTGCTACCTTTTGTTCATTCTGCTTCTGCCTACTGCGCCGCATCTGCCCCGGCTATTCACTTCCGCCCGCTCGATCCGGTCAACTACGCAAACGCAAACATGAAGGACTGCCCAACGTGCAAAGGCAACGGAACCACAAAGTGCGACGCTTGCAATGGCAAGGGCTGTCCAGCATGCAAACGATCCGGCAGCAACAAGTGCAGTGTGTGCGAGGGCACAGGCGCGATACATGCGGAGCATTGAAACTGGCCTTGTTTCCTGAACGAGCTGGAACTCAGAGGTGCGTACTTGCTCACCCAGGCTCGCACGGAGCGTCAGCACAGCCACAGGGCCCCCTCCCTTACAAAACGCATCACTCATCCTCATGTCTGAGCGCTAGCCGATTGCTTCCGAGGCACGACCGAGACATCGACTGACATATCGCAGATCATCCTCGTCTCATCCATTCATTCATTTCCCTTCATTCCATTAGCGTTTTACACACAGTCTTTATCGTCGCGCGGGCGCAAAAGAGACGATCGAGTTGGTCAGAGTGTGGGGGGTGCGGTTCGTAAAGCGAGGTGATACGCAAAAGGGCGAGCGGCAGGATTGCGGCACTGAGAAACGCACGTCAAGCCAACACGTGCATGAGATTATACCCAAGGAGGCAATTTCCGATTGTTCCGGAGTTTCAAAGTTTGAGGCGTTGGCGGTTGGGCCCTCGGCCCTCGTTTTTTTCATTGGTTAAACTTAATTGTGATTGCGCAAAGAGCTGGAATACGCGGGATTTGTGGTATCGCGAGGTCGGGGGTTGGTTGCGGTTGGTGACGTTCTGCGGTTCCAACTTCCAACTTGACTTTGGCCGAGGGGGCTAGTATAGCGGCTGGCCGTTTTTTGCCAGCGCGATTGACACTCGTTGCTCAGGTACCAATCATCAACATCATTTCCACCCGTAACGCGGCACTTTTGTCATGCACCGGCAAAATCTCGTTTTCGTTTACGAGACTTTCACATGCAGATACGCTGTCTGGTCTTGCCCAATGGTCGAATACCAGCTTCATTCTCGATGATTATCGCTAGGTGCCTAACCAAAACGAAAGGAACAATGCTTTGCACTGTTGATTCAGCCCAAGGAGGTGCAGATACCATACCTTGGCTGCAACCCATCGGCACGATACGGTGCATAGCAACGACGAGCCGCTCACAATCCACATAATTTCAACGTATCCGAACGATGCCCTTGGATAAGAACTATTCCAAGAACAGCTTGCACATACCATAGTTATGTTGAAAGCTCGGGAAGCGGCATAGTCCTCAACGACTGGGACCAGACAATCAACTAGAGCGATAAGAACAAGATTGTGTGATCCTTTATTCAGTTCCATGTGGTTGCGGGTTGGCGGAGTTGTGCGGCCAGCCTGTCGTCAGTAGATCATCGCAGCACCACTAGATGCAGTGGGTGACAACCGTAGTATAAGCACGACTCCAACGTAACGAAAGAAGGTCTGTGAAGTCGAGTTTATGATTCGAAGAGCTGCTTTTCGAGATCTTGGATTTCTGGTAGCGACACCTCACACCCAAGGTAAAATTACCGCAGCTTTTCTCTCAGTTATTTCATCAACTTGACTCACATTCCCTTCTTCTCCCTCAGTCTGAACACAGTCTCGACCTACACGACATATTGGCAATGGTACGAATCCTCAAAAGGCTTGTGGAAGCCTGCCTCCCCACTCGACACGTCTATCGATCTTTGGAACAACGCCCAGCACGCAACCCGTTTCAACGACAAACTACAGTCAGAAAAGATGAAATCCCCTTCAACACTACAGAGCAATTTATCGCAACCTATCTCGAAGATCTCACTCAGTGCTGCATCTGTTTCGAAGCCTTCGATCACGATAAACATACGCCAACCCGTTTCACTGGACCGAACGCTTGTGCCCACGTCTTCGGAGGCTCATGCTTGCGCAGGTGGCTGAGGTCAGCCATCGCTGGCACAGATGTCTGTCCAATATGTCGGAGACAGTTGTATTATCGGCTTGATGGGCCTCACGTGATCAGTACTCCCGTGTCGGACAACAGTGGAATTGCACTTGGAGTAGTCGAGCATGATTGTCAAGGCGAGAGGTTGGTTGAGCAGATTGAACCAAGTCTGCTACACATGCACAGGGAGATATTTGTGCATTCATCTGGCACGGACTAACTAGCCGCGGAAAGTCATGTTTACAGCGAAGTGGCTGGGCTTGGTATCAACCCGGAATCTTGCGCAAGACTGAGTACCTTCTTTCAATGATATTACCGAAGCTACGATGGAAGGTCAACGGTGCACATTGTGCAATTAGAGACAGCAACAATTCGTGTCGCACGGCATTACTTCACGCAGAAAATACTACTGGGTGACGGAATATATGAGATGTTGTCGCTCTGAAGCTGTAAATCTTCACACTATCCCCACTTCGTGGTCTATTCACACAATTTCATCAACAAACTCACCCGTCCAATAGTTTCCGTTCGATGAGATTCCGTATCATGCGTACATATTGGTCAACGATACAGTGTAGCTATCATCGAACCCTCTTTACCAAAAATCTCAACAACGCAAAGTCCTCCCCAAGATATGCCACATCCTCCGTGCGGGTAGCCAGCTCATCCCAAGGCACAATCTTCGCTTCCGTATTCCATTCCATTTCCATCTCCTCGCCCACAATCTTCCACATGTCCATGAACGTCTTCGGGTCATGCAGCGTAAATTCTTTTTGCCCGTTCTCTACGTTCCATTTTGTTCGCTTCGTGATATCGTTCGTTCCACCTTGGTATCCGATGATCACACTACCCGTCTTAGTAAACTTGACCACTTCCTTGCATGCTAGAATTTGCGTGTTCCAGTCCCACTGATGTAGGACATGTATGATGGAGACAACATCTATTTGGCCAAATAGTCGCTCCATTGCTCCATTGGGATGCAAGAGGTCGGACTCAATGTATTGCGCATGGAAGCGATCTTTGTCATTGAAGAACTCGAATCCAAGTTTCCAATGGTCGACTATATCGGTGCCGATCAAGTTTTGCTCGGGAACGCCATCCAGGGCTAATCTGCGGAGGTCTTGGCCTATGTAGCATCCGATGTCCAAAAACTTGCCGCTGGCTTTGAGGCGCGGGAGCAGTGCTTTATAAGCGGGATGACAGGAGACGGCAGGCGATAGAAACATGCCTATTCCAGTACATGGATATGGACGAATGGACCATGCCTTTTCGCGCTATAGGATGTGAGGTTGTAGTTGCGCAGTCAACGGGAGACTTTCGGCTTACTATAGCATAAATATGTTTGTAAACATCTTCGGATTGAATGCCACTGTATGTTTCTAGGTGTTGCCGCACCTGCAGTGAGACGTTAGTGAATCGTGTATACAAGCTATAGATCTCTCGTATCGTCTTACAACTGACCTCGGGCGTTATTTTGTGATCGATGTTCTCTACCCACCACGGATAGTCCTTACTCGGCTTCTTTGCCGCCACTGGATCTGAAATAGCCTCTACCATAGCCACCACATCAGATGAAGCCTTGTGCTAAGGTAGAAGAACAAGCAAAGATTGTGTAAAGATGAAAAATCGCGCATGGCGCTGATGGTAAGAGGGTTGCGCATGTGATGTGTACCGTGCCGTATAGTCCAGACTGGTCTCGGTCTGGCGCATCTGCTAGTTGCATACAAAAGCAGTCATCTTACGCCCCGTTGTCTGGACAGTCACATAGTTGGTCACGAGTATTCACAACAAGGTATATTGTGTCATACGGTAGTTGCATTATGAAGCTTGCTCATAATCTGCTATGCTACACACACATGCAAGTTTTACTGCGTGCAAAGCTCCTGATGCATGTCGGGGGTATAGGCTTCTCATAGTGGTACCATAGATAGGTGACTTGTAGAACTCAACTCAGCGAGACGAGAGCATGTACTTGGCAAAATGGATTGTATGGCTCTACTGCGCGTGCTATGGCGATGCAATTTTTGATTACTTACATAAGCTTACCACCAGTTTCAAGTGGCCAAATGATTTGTGGTAGAGAAACTATGGGCATGAATATCGGCTTAGGTGCAACAGCCACTCAGCATGTTATGTACTTCCACAACGCTATCGCAATCCAGGACCATCACCAGTTATACACTTGAAGTGCGGACACAGAATTATTGGCCCAGTGCAATGGATTCGTGTATCATGCAGGTTCTGTGGTAGATCTTCATATCGTAACGCTAAGAACGGTATTGAGCGTAGCCCTAGAGTGGAGTTATGAGCTGCGGGTCGGAAACTGCGCCGGTCTGTGAAGAAGGTTCCGGATCGTCATCGTGGTCTTGTAGAACTTAAGAATGCTTACGCACTCCGCGGCCTCGTATGGTAGATAGATATGCTGGAGCAGATATCAAGCCTTCTGTAGTCATTCCGCGCTAGGTGGGCGTTCTGGCAGGTCATGCCTATGAAGGTGCCGATGCAGTAGGTGCTATTGGACGTGATTGTGCTCGAATGGCCGCATACCAAGGGACTTGTATTCTGTGCTCCTAATACGAGTATCGGTCGTTAACTCTGGAGCCATATTGGCCTACACGTTACGGGAGGTGTCGCTTTTATATTCGTGAAATGACCTGTTCTCGTCGCCGTGGCTCCATAATGTTACCCACTAACAGTCCAACAGCCGGTGGCAGCTACCTTGCCGGTTTCTGCCAACCGAGCCTTGCTGCAGAACCTGTCGAGTGGGACAAGTTCCATATTTCGCAACGAATGCGGCCGGTGAAGGAGTAGCAATCGTTCTTGATATTTCGGGGCATCTTGCTGGCGTTGTCGCTGCAGTGATATCTAGGAGAAGTCGAAAACTCAGAAGCAAATACTATGAAGATATCGTCTCAAAGTCGATTGCCATAAGACGTCGGAGGAAGGAGAAAGTGTATGAACCAGGCATACTCCTCACAACCTACCACATGAACAACGGGTCGACGGTAGGAAGCGAGCCTTGGCCAATTTAGCCGTTGCTTGTTTCTTCTGTTGCCGCCTGCTAAAGTTTCTTGGCTCGGAAATGAGGGTCCGTGTGACATGGAAGCGACATTGGAACGCATAGAGACAAGAGACCCACTTAGACAACACAAAACATCGGTGGGTTCTCCGGGCGGCATTGACCTCGCGCGAAGGAAGGTCCTGGAAGTCAGTCATTGATCGTGCCCTTACTCGTCCTGAGAGCTGTTGTGTTTGGATGCGTGTGAGAGTGCCTAGGTGTGACAAAATGTTCCGTGGATTTATCGAACCCTACGATCTGGCTTTCAATTGGAAAGCAAATATACTGTACACCGTATTCCGTACGAATTGACGTCGTTACCAAGCGCCTGGAAGTGTCATGCCCGCGGTGGAGACGCGCGCTGTCGTTGACCCACAAAACAGGAGGCGTGAAACGATGAGAGTCGGAAGCGAACCACACGGAGATAAAGCGTGGAGGCTACCATCGGTGCTACGGAGGTGTTTGATACAAGTTAATGTATGTGAGGAGTAGAGGTGAGCGCCTTGCCGTTTTTCCGTGTTTGCATTCATGCTGCTTAACTACAGGAGATTTGGTGACGCGTAGACGTCGTTCGTCGCGCACTGAGTCTAAGCGAGTCGAGACGGTTCTGGTGCTGCGGGCGGGACGAGTCGCACCTCGGCAGCTTGTCTCATCTCACTCCACCGAACATCTCAACTCTCAATTACTGAACGAATATCCATCGTAATTATACAGTGTACACATTGGAGATCTGAATTTGAGACTGCACTGCCGAATATCACGGCTATGACGTTGTGTTTGCATACAGCGCCTACTCAATCTTCAGCTCCTTCATGTTTCAACTCTGAAAGATGCCTGCGTCGATCAGGAACACCACGCCGAGAACTGTTTACCGCCAGGATCAAACGCCATTGCGTGAAACAAGCAATGCCATGACAAGTGACAAGTCCACATTTTGAACATCGAGTACCCCAGCTCCACAGCCCTGAAGCATTGTACACGGTGTAGTGACGGCAACAGTACCTTTTCTGTCAGCTCCACTCCTCTCATCTGACACATGCACACAGCAATGCGCCATTTCCGACATGGTAGCATCTGAGTATAAGTATGCCTTGCGCCCAGCCATCTACGGCTCCTCACCACCACAATCATTCAGTCAGTCGACATTCGCTCACTACACATTCATTCTTTTTCAAACGCTTGAAGCGTCTCACATTCTTTACTATCTTCGTTGATCGATCTCGAGGTATCTTTTGAACACCAACCTTTTCGTCAAAACCGGACTTTCCAACACACCAACAAAATGATTTCCAAGATCCAAGCCGCTGCCATCCTTGGCTCCCTTGCTGCCTCCGTCAGCGCCCACGGTCACTTGTCTGCCATCAAGGTTGACGGCAAGGACTTCACCGCCTACGACCCTTCTTTCCAGTACCAGAGCCCTCCTCCCGAGGTCATTGAGTGGTCTTGCCCCGAGTGCCAGGACAACGGTTTCGTCGACCCCTCCATGTACGACGATGCCACCAAGATTGCTTGCCACAAGGACGCAACTGCTGGTGCCAAGGTCGCTGAGGTCGCTGCCGGTGGCAAGCTCGACATCTCCTGGACCACCTGGCCAGAGTCCCACGTCGGCCCCGTCATCGACTACCTCGCTAAGGTCGACGATGCCACCGCCGCCAAGTCTACCGACCTTGAGTTCTTCAAGATCGACGCCGCTGGTTTCTCGGACGGCAAGTGGGCTTCTGACAAGCTCATCGCCAACAACAACACCTGGTCCGTGACCATCCCAGACAGCATCGCCCCCGGTGACTACGTTCTCCGTCACGAGATCATCGCTCTCCACTCCGCTGGACAGGAGAACGGTGCCCAGAACTACCCCAAGTGCATCAACTTGAAGGTCACCGGATCCGGTACCGCTACCCCCGCTGGTACTCCTGCCAACAAGCTCTACACTGCCACCGACCCCGGTATCAAGGTCAACGTCTACGGTGGTGACATGTCCAGCTACGAGATGCCCGGTCCCGCTCTGTTCGACGGTGCCAGCTCCGGCTCTGGCAACGCTTCGGCCCCTGCTGCTAAGCCCTCTGCCACTACTCCTGCCGCTTCATCTGCGCCCGCTGCTACCAGCGCCGCCCCTGCTAAGGTTGTCGCCACTCCTGCTGCTTCCTCCGCTGCTGCCCCTGCCTCCACCGGCAGCGCCAGCATCGCCGACAAGGAGTTCACCCTCGACACCTTCATTGCCTGGCTCGAGGAGAAGGCTGGCTCTTCGTCCAGCCAGAAGGTCCGCCGCCACCCCCGCGCTTTCCGCGTTTAAGTTCTTGACGCGACGAATCTTCCTCGAGCAGACCGGTTATTGAGACACGATCAATAGAAGATGTGACGGGAGAGACCCGGAGGACGGTTGATGATGGAAAAGCTCCGACACTTGGTGTTCTCCACTTCTTGTATCTATTTGCATTGGGTCGCTTTGGCCCATTGCTCCTTTGACTGAATGATATGTGTTGCACACATGAAACTTATTTCCTCTACATATGAGTGATGTGACTGATTCGAGATTATGCGCATTGGAACAACAGCGGTCCTTCTATTTGAAACTGTCAGCGAATCATGCTGCTCAGTAGCTTCAACTCAGTGACATCGTGATAGTTGTGAACAAGTGTTTGTTGAACTAAGCAAGCGATACCACTACGCCAAAGAGAGAAACTAAATATCTTATTTAAGCAGAGTACTTCTTTCTACTATAACAAAGCGTATTAGAGCTATATAGATATACATAGAGAACCTAGAAGCCTACAATACTATTAATCTCTATAATCTCTCTTGTTAGGAGCTAATGTAAGCTGCAAAGTAGAGTTTACTATCTCTACCTGTTTGGTTTTTCTCTTGTATAGGGTGATACTATGTGCGTTAGCCCCACTTATCGGCGAGTCCGCTCGAACCCACTTTGACGATGCGACCACCTCTAGTCCTTGGAGATGTGATCGTCCCCTTTATATATTTTTGTATTTCTCTTCTTTCCATCAATCAGATCATCCGAATTAGTCCATCGGCTAGGATATCTCGCTTTCACCGAGAAGAGCCGGGTTCGATTCCCGGATTCGGAAATCAACTTTTTGCCCTTTTTCATTACATCGCACTTTCCATACTGGGAGCGACAAACACAAGCAGCAACGGATGTTTTTTTTTTGGCCACAGTGCGCAACGAACTCAAAGGAACTAGATACTAGATTTCATCTAAGGCTGCATGTCCAAGGGCCAAGAGTAGTGTCTAAACCTACTGGATCTTTGGTCTGCTTGCACCACTTTATTGTTATTGTTCTTTGCATTCCATCTAGTTGGTCGGTTTTATGCAAGCACCTACTACAGCACATTTAGCATGACGAGATACGAGATGGACGACTTCACATATCATCCTTCTCTATATAACGTGTTCACCCGGATTACAAGGCAAGCAAACACATGGCATTCTTCAGACTGCACAAAGCTGAACATTCATGAACAAAACTTCAGCGAGAAACATTATCATATTCCGTCCGGATCGTGTTGTACTAAAGAGAAACCGTGGCAAACCATGCCGTTTTCCCATCAAGAACGCCTTAGCTACCCTGGCGATAATCATACATGGTCATAACAATACATTTAGTTTCACCAAAACGCCCCCATATATGCACATCGCATCCCCTAAGAGGAGTACCTCCACGTCTCCGCCCCATGCACGTTCGACGCCGATGCAGGCTGCAGAGGAGGCAGAACAGGTTTCTCTTCTCTCGGTACAGCTACAAGACCACTTTTGCCATCATCGCTGATGGGGCTAGGTGTCGGTCGCTGTGGCTCACGTGGTGGCGGTAGAGGCGAGGCTTGAGCCGGAGACACCTGCATACTCCTGGGTAAGTCGTTCGACATGCTAGACCGGGAGCCCGTGGGCGGGTAGCGTGGTTGTGGTGCCTGTGGCGAGCGCGCAGTCATGGAAGGCGTGGCTGTGGAGCCTGTTGACGTAGCGAGCTGCTTAAGCATCTGCTCCCACTTTGGTGCTTCGGGGGTTGAAGTCGTCCTGTTCATCTCGCGCTGGAAAGCGTCCGGAGACTGGAACTGTGCTGATGGCCTTGGTGCAGGGAGGCCCGTTGGCGGCGGTCCACCGTACACGGGAGAAGGCGCAGCTCCATGTGGTGCAATAGGCCTTGGTGCAATGGAAGTAGGTGTACCGCTACCCCTCGACATGGGCGGCTTTGGCATCCATTCAGGTGTGATCCCACCGTCCAGACTATAGGGTGATATGTAAGTTTTTGTCCTTCGCAGATAACAGTTTCGGAGGTAGGGGAAGTTCATGACGTAATTCAAGTACTCAGTGGGGGATTGGGCAGCGTAAATAATGTTAGAGGAGGGTGTGACGGCGTACATTGGAGGTTTGGGAGTCCCAGTAGGGTTGCTCGGCATGCTGGAGATCGAGGAGCGACCATGCTGCGACGCCTGGGTCTGACCGCTTGGCTGGCCATACAACTGAGCAGCATTCTGTCCCACGACCGGCGAGTATGGCGAGGGCGGTAACTGGCCATGAGGGCTGTTAGAGTACGGGTATGGTGGCAGGGCGTTGCTTTGCGATGCTGGCTGTGCATACTTGTCGATTCCATTGAGCAAGGGCCCGGATGTCGTCGGCTGTGCTTTCCATGAGGGAGTAGAGCCGTTTGGTGGCGGTATATATGGTTGATACTGAGCTTGCTGTTGCGAAGATTGCGGCGGTCGATGGGAGTGGTAGCCTTGGTATGACTGTGGTCCGTACTGGCCTTGTGGCATGCGGTGATCGTAGCTAACGTTGGGCTGATGTGCTACCGGCGAATTGGGATTCTTGCGAGTGTCAGGGTTGTACACCGGCGATCTCCAGGCCCCCGACGCTGACTCTTTCGGCTTGTAGGCGTACGGCCGGCCATCTTGCGTTGTATATTGCATCGGCGTACGAGGAGGCACCGCGATTGGAGCAGGCTTAATCGGATATGAGGCAGGGTACGAAGTCCGGTGGAAAGCTGGTACTGGGGGTGGGGGTGGCTTCACGGTGTCGAGGAAGTTGCTCTTAGGGTTGTTCCTTGGCTTCGCAGGATTCTCAGTATACTGGGGTCTAGCCTCAGTAGAAGGCTTCCCGAGGTAATACCAAAGGCGGTCCTCCTTGCTCAGGTCGACCTTTGCCAGCTTCCGAGTAACTTCAGGAGCAGTGTGCCATTCAGCCCACTTGTGTTCAGAGTTAGGGTCGTGGAAAGGGTCGCCCATCTCAGGTACACCATCGGTGCGATTTGCGATGTCAAGAGATGCATCACTCTCCTTGAGATGTTCAGGAAGCGGCTTGGCGTTTGCAGACGGTTTCGGCCGCTGCGATTCGTCGGGGTGAAGCTTGAGTATGTACTTCCATTCAACTTCGACGCGATCACTGTACACTGTTAGCAAGCTAAAACGATCAGCGATGTGCACTACATACCCGTCAGGTAATACATCCACCAGTACAGCCTGCTCGCCAGGTCTGTTCTCCACAACCTGTGCACCGTAGATTTGGTACATCTCACCGCCCACATACTGGAACTGGATGACATCCTTGGGTTTCAGTGTTTTGCCATAGGCTAAGACAAACTTGTCCTTCTCCAGTGCATCCACATCGACGGTCTTGTTGTTCCGCTTTTTCGGTCGGTGGAAGCGGCATCGGAAGTCATAGCCATCGTAAAAGTATTCCGTACCCTCTTCATCAAAAGTGGGCATAGGACCAAGGTCGACCTGGACACCAGCTGCTACTGCACACGTAGCATGGAAAGCCCTGGTACATTTCTTTTGCGAACATTGGAAGACAGCGCCGCGCTTGGATCGGCAGTAGTTGCACTTCAGTTCCAAGCGATCCTTGCCAATATTGGCCACATTGCACACAGTTTCGACATCGCCTTTGTTGACAATGTAGGTTTCAGGCGTGTAGTCCGCGCAGATTCGGTGAGCCTGCATGCCTGTGTCTGTCGGCAGCAGGTCATCGAACTCGACATCGTTAGGACAGAGAATGCAAGGCATACCCCGACCTGGAATCCTGATACGGATGCGAATGCGCTTGAGCTTCTTGGGTCTCGACGTCTCCTTGGGATCCTCCTTACCACGCTTTCTTTTGCTGCCGGCTGACTTGCGTCCTGGCTTTGCTTTGGTCTTGCCGGCAACACTGGCTGGAGGGCTGGGTAAACGATCCGCACCGTCGTCGTCGTCTTCTTCGTCGTCAGTCTCTTCGTAGTACTCTGGTGTTGGCTCGCCTCTGAGCTTGCGTTCGATTTCGTTCACGTCGACCCATACGCTGTCAGATTCGCACATGCACTTCTTCGCGATTCGTCCATAGCTCAGCCATGACTCGTTTGCGAAGTTGACCGACTCTGCGCAGTTGTAACCGATATTGTAACCCGAATGGTAACCATAAGGATACGTAATGACGAATTCACCCTCGTAATGTACCAGACGGTTGACCTTGATATTGAAGTCCCTCTCCAAGCGCTGGGGAGAGATCAGGTAGGTCTTGTGACGAAGGAATTGCGAGCAATGTTTCGCGTCGTTCGGCCAGATGGTCTTCATGGCAGCTTCGAAGCGTCGAGCATCCTCTTGGGATATGCTATACCATTGCTTGGGAGCACCAAAGTGTATGTAGTTGATACTGTAGAGATCTACATCTTCCAGATGCCAGGCGAAAGTGGCTTTCCACATACCTAGATAGAGATAGGCTGTGTTAACACCGGGCACTTTGGTTCCAAGGACGTCCAGAAGGTTGGGCAGCTTTGCAACGTTCCAAGAGGTGGTCGAGTCGTCAAACAACGAGCCAGGCATATCAGCTCCGTACATGGGCGAACCATAGTTGATCGTCTTCCAGTAATTGTCCTCGAGTTCTTTGCATCGTTCGACAGTGTACTCCTCCAGGCCAGGCAGGTGGTAATCAAAGTCCTCAAAGGCAGCCTCGTCGATGTAGTCGGCCACTGCGCCACGGTTGTTCAGGCGTCGAGAAGAAACAGACTTCTTCTCGTCAGCGGTCTTAGCTTGCCGACCGCGCGCCCTAGCAGGTGGTGTATCGCGCGCTTCCTTCTTGATCCTCCTCGCAGGCGTCTTCTTCTCTTCCTTTCCGGGCGAAGTGGGTGTGGGCGGAACTTCAAGCTCCTCCTCGTCATCGTCCTCATCCTCGACTGGCTCCTTCTTCACCTGGCGTCTGCGCGATGGTCGACCGGGTCCGCGCTTAGGAGCAGGCGAGGCATCGCGGTTTGCGGGCGCCGCGCGAGACGAACGGGTACGAGATGGGGCTTCCGCAGCAGCTTTCCGACGTTCGCCTCTCTTGGCCGGAGGCTGGTGATGTGGCTCATCCGTTACGGCTCTCCATTCCGGCAGATTGTATGACCGTTGTTTCTCAATGTTGGCTTGCGTGTATATGCCGTGCTGTCCAGCGAATTCTTGCGTAATCGGGTTCTTGACTTTGATACTCTTGACGGCTTCGGTGAGATCGGGAAGGGATTCGCGCCTGTTATCGGATAAGTTGGAAAGGCTATGCAACCGGAACTTATTCAATACTTACCATTCTGCTGGTGGAATAACTTTAACGATGCCGGACTTCATTCCATGTTTGTCAATTTTATCGATGAAGCGCTTGAAGTTGCGGAACTGGTCCATGGTCTATTCAAGCAGCAATTAGTATTCTGTATATTATTTCCGGCGCGTCATATTCATAACAACATTTGCGCGCATGCTTCTCGTCACAGAATAAGTACTCGCATGCCTCTTGGGGACTTACCGGCTTGAACACTGGTATTTTTCCTCCTTCAAAGTAATGATCGGGTTCGATGTCTTCCCCGTCATCGCTGTCAAGTTCTGAGAGTTCGGACGACATCCTCTCAAATCGCTTGTCGTTGTCTTCGCTCGTGGGCGGCGTTAGAGCCGGTTTGGTAGTGGAGTCATCGGGCGTAACGAGCGGTGCCTCGACGGAAGGCACGACATCTGGGGGTGCCTCCATAGTGAACGTAGTTGTTACTCGAGTCGTAGTGGTCTCAGAGGGGCTGTGGAGCTGTTGCCATGCGTCGCTTCTCCGCCAGGGCGGGCGCGCGTTGATCTATTGGTATCGCAACAATTTTCCCGACAGCGCAGGAGGTCCACAAGGCTTGTAGTGTTGTCAATATGAGCTATTGCCGGCGTCGGGGGTAGTAGTCGCTAGATGACGCTGGGGGAGGTGCGAAGGCGAGGGTGAGGAGGTTGCAGGTCGTGGGTCTGCGCTAGGCGTTAAGCGCAACCACCCCTGTCACTCATCGGCTGATAATGGGCAGTTGCGACAACACCTGGACAGCATCTGCTAAAACGTCTCCAGCTGTAATAGGCTGCGCATGTTCTGAGCCCACAATAGTCATATCCTATGAGTCGTGCGCCTGTAGCTCAGGGTGCATTCATTCTGCGTTTGCTGCTACGCGCAAGACGCGCTAGGTGTTGTGCGCCGTAACTGGCATGCACGTCATCCAAGGCCACATCTACAGATCTCATCTTATCAGATCCTCCCCTTGCTTCCCACCTGTCCACCATGCGATCGCCGACACAACAAGTCGAGATGAATATAGTCACAAAACTCACTGAGCATACCACTAGCTTCTCGTTTTTCTGTCTTACTTCAAAAACTGGACAGTCTATCCCTTCGGCATGCAGTTCTGCAACACAGCCACAGGGGAAGAAAAGTCCAAAGTAGGTCGTATGTGAAACATAGTTCCTGAATCTGTGGGGCTAAGCTTTTTTGACTGGCGCTGTTCAAACGGCTGCAGAGACCCGCTAGTTCGTGCATCACGCCGCCATATGGGTGAATAGGGCCGCGCCTCACTAACAACGTGGGAAGTCGAGACAACTGGTATCGAGCGGGAGAAGGATTCCTATGATCATACGGCTTCTAGAGTCATATGAATCCACTGTTGCAGTGCCGTACGTCACTGTCGATTGACGGTGGCGTGAAGTGCAACGTGTGGACAGCTCAGTGCGATAGTGAAGTCGGGGTATCTTCACAACCTTGGTGCGACTCGCCTCACAAGTCAAGGTGCTCAGATTGATACTAAGGCTGCTTTCGTAGAGTAGGACAACCTGCTAGATACAGATGTCAAGTTTGAAAGTCTTATCAGTACGAGTCATGGAAGCAAAGCAATAGCTCAGACAAACCGGGGAGAACCTAGCCATGGATGCTTCAGAAAGAGAAGTGCGTATGCTGAGGCATGACAATCCATGTCTTTCTTGGTATGGTCATGATACTGGGAAAGCGTGAGCGTTGCACCTCCACACCGACACTTCGTACTCCACTCGCCAATCGGAAAACATGACGAGCCAGCGCGTCCCCCCATGAAAATTCCCCGGATCGACACGCGGCTACTGCCAGGGGCAGCCGCTCAGTCATCGTCATCCCTTGTCTTGTCTGGGCTCTAGCACAACGTCCATCTCTCCACGACAGTGACGCAACACAGACCACGAAGACAATCACTCAAAGTGAGAAGAATTGATGTTGTACAAGCCATTCATTAAGCGCCAGATCATACCCAGAATATAGTACAGCGTCCCATACCCGAGAAAATGTTGATCCTATGCACCGATGCTATGCTACTAAACACAATAGGCTTGCCAGCTCTTTCATTATTTCATCTGCTCAGATGCTCCAGATAGAGTGTCAAAGATTGCTTACACAATCAGTGTTCCCCAAAAGTGCTGGTCGTTTTGCAGGAAGTGTTGATCGACTCTATGACGATTCTCCTCCACGGGGAGCGCCGCGGAAACCGCCGCGCCCACCCCTGAAGTCTCCACGGCCACCGCGTCCGCGACCACCGCGGAAATCGCCCCGAGGACCGCCTCGACCCCTGCCACGGTATCCACCTCGCTCACCACCTGGGTGTCCACCTCGTCCCCGGCCGCCGCGGTTGTGCTGAACTTGAGAGAAGCCATCGTCAGCGGGAGTGGGAGCGGCAGGTGCCGCGCTTGGCTCGGGGGTATCGTCGGCCCAGCTCTGGGTGCTGGTTACGGCAGCACCGGCGTGTGGTGTTTCAGTCTCAGCGGGGTCTCGTGGTACCATCTCGAAGGATTCGGTGAGCGGGTCATCACCGCCAGTGGGTTGCTTGTCCCATTGAGCCTCTGCAGCAGCGTTGGCAGACTCCATTCCGATACCGGAAGCTGCCGGTGCAGCTGAGGCGTCATTTGTGGTTTCGTTAAGAGGCTTCGCGCCGGCTTCCATCTCAGTGAGAGTAGCGTTGGCGATAGTTGGGTCGGACACAGCTTCAGTCTCTGGGGCAGCTGCTTGGGACTGCGCAACGTCGTCGACCCAAGCCTCTTCAGCGGCGAATGGAGCCTCGTCGAGTGCTGCTTGCTTGACTTGGGAGTCTAGAGAAAGTCAGTCTAAAGCGACGCACTCAATGTGCTTTGGAACTTACAGGTAACGGTTAGTACCACACCCTCAGTAGATGGTACTCCCTCTTCCGCACCCTCGATCAGCTTCTCTGCGGCCATGACAGCGCCGGCATCTCCTCCGTAGACCTGGAGGAGAGCGCCCTCGAAAGCCTTGGTGAGGTCAGAGTCATCGTCCTCAAGTTGACGACGAGCAGCCGCGGCCCTCAAGAAGCGGGACAGTGTCAGCAACTTGTCCTTGACAATCTTCTGCTGCTCGAGTTGTGCCTCGGCCTTGATGGTACCCCTCAATGTCTCCAGCTCCGACAAGTGTGACTTGGACAGGACCTCCTTCTCGCGCGCGAACTTGGCCTCGAGCTCATCACCGTACTTCTTGTAGTTGGTGTATTGTTCTTCGTACTGCGCAAGCTGAGCCTGAAGGCCGGGTTTCCTCTCGGCTTGGGCTTTTTGGTCGGCGTTGATCTTCTTGGAGGCGAGGAGGTCGTCGAGAGAAACGCCGGGGTTCGCTGCGATTATCGAGTCGACCTTCTGGGTTGCGCTCTGCAGACACGGTGTAAGCAAGGGTAGGTGGGGTAAGGGCTGGACGGGACTGTCATCTTACCAGCTTCTTGTTGATGTTACGGATGTTCCTACGCGAGCGCGTCTTAGTAAGTGAGTCCATGATATGTTGTAGCAATCATGGTGTCTGAACCACAATGCGGCTGCGACTTACTTCTGGACCTCGCGGAGGTACGAGTTGTCGCTGTCGGATCCATTGGCCTTGCCGGCGGGGTTGGAGCCGCCTGCACCAGCCTCAGAGTTGGTCTGCTCAGGCGCTGCTGGTACTGCCGTAGCCCCTTCTTGCTTGGCCTTCTTCTTGCGAGCGCTCTTCGACTCCCCTGTGACCAGGTTCTGCAGCTTGTTGACTACTTCCGAGGCCATTGTTGTGATTTGTTTTGGTTGCGTTGGTGATTCGCGTGACTTCTACACGTAGGTCGCGTGTCTGAAAAGGGAGATGGATTTGGGTTCTTTCGTTGTGCTGTTTCAAAGTTGATGGTTTGGGCACTTGGTCGCCTGCCATCAACGTAACTGCGAAATTAGCGTGGGCACTAGCGTCTCGTGGGCATGACGCACGCCCTCTGCGTCTCAGCACCAACTACAAACATCAGTCAGTGTGATTAGGGAGAAAGATACACACTTGGCACGTCTGCTGCAAACCACAGTGATATTCTCTTCTTTGTACAGACCTTTAGGCATTCAGGTTTAGACAACTCTCCATCCAAGGATTCCGCATCTGTCCACTTTGACTGTGTCTCACTGCTTACACAAACTCACTCATGACTTACAAGAAGAACAACATCCATGCCCAAACAATATACTACAGCAAACTCAAGACCTGCTTAATATATGCTTTACCCACCCTGTTGTAAATTCAACCTGGACCTCGTCAACCGACACAGTCTACTACCATAACCATGTCATCACCAACACCACTTCCTACCAGAGTCCGGTTCCTCGCCGATATTGGCAGCTCCTATATCGATTTGAACGGGACTTGCGATATCTGTCACGGGGCCTTTGATAGAGGACATCACATAGCAGTACGCACAAAATGCCAACACATCTTCGGCCTATCCTGTCTCACTCGATGGACCTACACTAATGGAGAGCAATTAAACACCTGCCCCAATTGTCGTAGAGCTCTCTTCATAAAACCTCCAGATTTTCCCGTCTTCGCGGCGGGATATTATTCAGACAGCTCGTACTATTACTCACTAGACATGTGTACGAACCCAGTCTCATCGCGAACCATCGTCATCCACATCTGGCATCAGATGCGTCAGGTAAATCCCCAATTTATAATCTATAATGGCAACATCGAGGCTCAAATACACAGAGCCGGACAATATTTTGCAGATAATTTCGGACTCATTTTCCGCATCGATCCTACTCATCTAGTCAACCTGAGAGAAGTCGCCAAAGATATGATTAGAGAGCAGGCTGAAACACAAGATGTTTTCGAAGATGCGAGCATTGGTGGCATGCCATGTAGGTGGGTTAGAAACCTCGAGGGTGTATGGCTGCCGCGTGTGGCTGAGGTTTTTGGCTGGCAACTGGAGGAGGTTCGGATACATCAACAGTATACATTGCGGCTTTCTGATTCTGTATGGAAGTTCGCGATGTAGTGTGGGCTATCATTTTTTTTTCCCTGAATGAGCTTAGCCCTTGACTGGTTCTTACTTTAGTGGAAGATTACAAACATGGTGGCAATATTGGTCTGTCAGGTCCGTGAGGATTGTAGTTACACCAAACAGATAGAAGTATGAATTTTCTTTGTGAGTACAATGCGCAGCAGAAGTCGTATGCTTTACAGCAAGTTTACACTTGCTGATATAACTCGCCACTTCTTCATTTACTCAAACTTCATCTTGTTAACGATACTCCCGATTCCCTCGACGTACACCTCCACCTCATCTCCATCTTTCAAGAAACCCTTCGGTTCCATGAACAGTCCCACTCCACTCGGTGTGCCCTGTAGAAGTGAAAACACAAAGTCAGTACATGTCTCACTTGCAATTCATACAGTTTCAACTTACCGTCAGAATGACAGTTCCAGCCCTCAACGTAGTCCCCCGACTCAAATGCTCCAACACCTCACCCACCTTGAAGATCATATCATCAGTGCCAGTTTCCTGCCTCTTCTCCCCATTGACTTTGGTCCAGTACTTCAGTTTCTGCGGATCGGGAATCAACTTTGGCGAAACAATACACGGTCCTACCGGCGCAAACTTATCAAAAGACTTTGCATATCCAAACTGGCCGCCGGATACAGAAGCGGGTAACTGGTAGTTCCGCGCAGAGACATCGTTGGAGATTGTGTAGCCGAGGAGGTAGTCGGCATAGTCTTTTGCTGCGATGTTTTTGCAGTCCTTGGAGACGACGAGGGTTAGTTCGCCTTCGTAGTCGAGTTGGGATTGGCAGGAGGGGTGGATGGGGATGTCTTCTAGGGGACCAGCGAGGGCGTCAGATGGTTTAGTGAAGATGGCTGGGTTGGAAGGGATCTGGAGATTGCATTCTTCCGCGTGGCGGCGGTAGTTGAGACCGACGCAGAGGATAATGTTTGTTGTTGGGAGAGGACATAGTAGCTATGTTGTTTTCCCGTCAGATTTTCCCAAGAGCTCTAATTTTCTCCTCAATGGACATGCGAATACATACCTTTCCGACAGTGGTCTTCTGACCTGTCTTCTTAAACCCACTCTTGACATCTCCTTCCAGAACTTCTACACTGCTCCCCTCAATCTCCTTTGTCGGAACTTCCTTTTCCAAATTTCCATACACTGTCTTCCCATCTTTATCCTCGAAACGGATCAATCGCTCAAATGCCGACATCGCTCTTGTCGTTGTACTGAGATAGTTCACTCGGAATGGCAATAACAACGACTGTGACCTTGGAACGAAAGAAGTCAATCTAGATGATGTAGCAGTAGTACGTGTGCAGCGTACAAGAGAGCTAGCGAACATAGAGTCAGGGATAAGGAAAAAGCTTATGAAGCAGTCAAGAGTGTTGATGCAAGAGGCGCGTTGTGGAGTTCGGGCGATTTGCCCCACGTTCGCGTCGCGGGGTCGACGTTCGGCATTGGGATGTGGAGATGTCCGTTTCCCGAAGTGCAATCGACGGGATCTTTTTGTGTGAAGATTGTCGAAACGAGAGCATGAACGCGTTGTACCCGACAATGGATTGTTACGAGATTGATGAAATGTCCAACATCTCGGATCTGCAATACAAAAGACATAAGGAAAGGATAATCTTGACAGCGTCGTCTTTTCTGTACAATATGCGCTTTGTTCGTAGCGCACCGGGTATCCGCTCTACGTTCCATCTTTCATTACTAGACATCTAGACATCTATACCTTCTGTGCCAGACCCGTGTTCCCCAAAGAAGACGGAGTATCTCTCACCCTGTCATCTCGACATCCCCATTTCCGTTACTCGCCTGCACAACAGCCCCCGGATCCAACCTCCCCAAACACCCAGGACAATTATGCAGGACCATATGCGCAAACATATCACAATCGATACAAAAGTGACTTTCACAAGCCCTGCATTCATACCTCCCGCTCTCAGACGCCTTCTGCTCTTCGCTATCCTCTTCGTCCCTCTTCTCTTTGTTGACCTCGCCGTCTTGTTCCGCCTCACTTCTTTCATTATTGCTGCTTGGCGGATCACTAAAGGAAGCTAGACAGCCCACACACTGCTTACTTCCCTTTTCGCGGGCGCGCGACCAGGATACTGTGGACCAGTTGCGGAGGGGGAAAAGATGGTGGTAAGATCGCGCGAGATGGGTGGAGAGGAGCAAGGTGAGTTGGCAGGAGGGGCAGGTGATAGGTAAGGAGCAGACTTTTGCGCTGCAGCGAGAACAGGTGTAACCTCCCATTGTGAGGTTGCCGTGGCATGCGCACATGGTTAGTTGGTCTTCTACTACACGGGATGGGAAACCCATCATCATGAGTGCTGCGGCGGAGGAAGGATCTGGGGCTTGCGGAGCGGCTGGTGCTGCGACTGCCGGTGCTGTTGTACGGATTACGGGGGGTGTTGTAGTGGCGAGGAGGAGCTCCTTGAGCATTTCCTGATCGGTTGCGATTGTGTACTCGGATTCATCACCAGCGTTTGTCCGAGTGACAATTTCTGTGCAGATCTTGAGGCGCGCGCCCATACCAATTACGCTGACACGTATTCGGTCTCGTACGCAGGCTTTGACTGTTTGGTGTATATCACCCGGATCTAAACTCAACAAGCTCCCAAAGACAACAATGACCTCTCGCGTGCCGTGGCTTGGTGTGTGGTATAATGTTGCTCTTGCCAGTTCCAATGCGTTCTGCAAACTGGGCGCGCCCTTGGGCTCTTTGCCGTCATCTTTGCTTCTCAGGCCTTGTATCGCTGCAACGTGTTCTGCTGGGTTGCCCGAGAGCTCCGAGACTCGTATGCAGACACCATCGTGCATACCCAGTACGCTCATCTGCGATATAGGGTTTTGTTCGAAAAACTCGCGGATGTAGTCTTGTGTGTAGTTGATCATCGTGATGTATCGGTTGGGCCGCATGTCTTTTTCCATCATGGCCTCTGACAGATCAAGCACCAGGACGACGTGACGTATGATACCTCGCTGGAAAGGCTTTGTATCTTTCCGTAACCTTTTGCGCTTCCTCTCTTCTTCCCGTTCTTGTACGCTCTGTCCTAGTGTGCCATCGTCTGCCGGTTCTATCGTCTTCTGGACCGTCCGCGAGTATTCTGTTTCCCATGCCTGCCGCTTTGGCGGTTCCTTCACAGGCGCCTCTACTTTCCGCCTCTTGCCAGGCGCCGAAGATTGTGCGCGTGTGCTTGAAGTACCGCTCTTCGCACCAACGTACTCGTCGGCTGAACTCTCGTCATCGAAATCGTAATCCGAATCGGCCATTGTATGCGCGTGGGTCTGCAGGTCCGGCGGTCGTTGGATGGCGAGCGATCGCAGCTGTGACCGTCGTGCTGGGATGCGAGGCTGTACGTGTGGACTTCAAATGGACGATGCGCACGATTCGGTCTCGGGCGTGTCCGTCAAAGCAGGGTCGTGTGCCGCAAGAAAGACCGATGTTATGATGTAATAAGCTTCATATGTGACGTTGGATGGTGGCAGATACAACGGAAGATGTCAGTCCAAGCTTCCTCATCGTCAGCTACAGTTTCACTAAATTGTGGCAGGCACCGAGTGTTTGGATGGTGGTGAGTTCACTTGACGATCTTGGATCCACATGGGCGGAAGCGTGTCTCACACGTGATAGGCTCGACGCGCTCTCACGTTTTCATGTTCATGTTTTGCATGTGAAGACAGGTCTTGAATATCAGATAGATTCCATTCAGCAAACATTATATATATCGTAGCACAAGTCAGCATGACGCATCAAATGCGTCCAAGGAGCCCCAAAATGGTATACGCTATGTCGGGCAAAAGCCATCATAAGAACATTACGCCGCCGCTGCCTGTACAGCCCCGAGATTACCAGTCAACCCCTGATGGTCGACTCTTAATTATACGCGCCTGAACCAGCGACGGTTGGCATAGGCCAGTCGTCTTCGGTGATGCTCGACCAGAACACCCAAATCATTACTACTGATAGGAGGGTGAAGAGGGTTGAGAAGAGACCTCCGTTGATCTTGCCGTCGGTGCCGTTGCAGATGTGGACGCTGATGACATATTGGAAGATTTGGCCAATGGCGAAGAGGAGAGCAGCGGCAAGCAGATATACTGGGACGAGTTAGTACGAGCTGTATACAAGATTTGATAATTCCTTACGCATTGGCTTGCGCTCGCCGAGAATGCGCAGCACCAGGAAGGCCTCCAGACAGAAGAAGATGACGATGAAGACTAGTGGTACGAGTTGGTAGAGGGTGTACAGCGCGTAGGCTTGGTTTGGTACAAAGCGAGTGTCCTCCCAGTAACCCGTCCAGTTGAGTCCAGTATCGAGGGCGATATAACCGGTTCCGATGAAGATGACAAGCGACGAGATTAAGAGGAGACCGATGGATACTGCCGTGCCGTCGTCAAGTAGTTGGTAGCCAACGGCGCCGTTGAGCATGAGGATCCAGGACGTGGCGGTGATGGCAGCGATGTGGATAGCGACAAAGACCTGTAGTGAGATTAGACTCTGCATTCCGACATGCAGGACTGAGTACATACAATGCGCACAGTGCTGTTGAGGGGGAATCCGCCAATAGTAAAGATTTCGCAGATGGATATGACGATGTAGCCGAGGAGGAAGAGCTGCATTTCTCTGCGAGCTGTTAGCCGTGCAATCTCAATGCGCGTGGATGACTGCGCACCTTCGTCCTACAGCAGCCTTCTTTCTTTGCGATCTCCATAGCAGGAACAGGGTGGTGAGGATTGCAATGCCGCAGATGATTATGGATCCTGGTGGTGTGAGCAAAACATCGTCACAATGCGCATATGCTTCGTACCCAAATTGTGCAGCCGGTCACCTCCACCCACAGGGAAGCCTTGCAGGGTGCAGCCATCTTGCCATCCGTTGTTGTCTATTGTCGAAGCTGGGTTGAAGAGCTGTGGAGCATGGGTTAGCGTCGCGTCGACGAACAATGGGCGGGCAAAGGGGTGCAGCGATCGCAACATACATAACAAACTGTCGCGCGTTAGTATAGACAACAAGATAGGTATCGTGAGTTTGTTTTACCCGGCAGAGTTGACCAGCTGTTTCCAGAGTCCCGACAAAAGTCATCGAACTTGCCGTATCTTGACATGTCTTTTTCGTTTCGGGCAGCGGAGCCTCAGCCTTGCCTTCAGGTGCCCTTTGTTGTGGGGAGCGATCGTTATCAGGCTGTGAGCGCTGCGATAGATAGCGAGGGAGATTGGCGCAACCACGATAGGAAGTGGAGGTGAAAGCGAATCGAGAGGTGATTGCGGCGGAGAGAGATGATGCGCTGCAGCGTATGTGGTTGTGGCTGGGGGAGCTTCCTTGAAACAATGCACGAAGCCAAGCCTTCCAGCTTTCGATGTCTGGTTACCAGGGCGTGCGGGCGGGTGATTTTGTGGCTGCACAATCTCACTGGTCCCAAATCGTCTCTCTCCGCTAAGCCAACCCCCTGCGATGGATGGCCTGAATTGGGTTTTGCGACAGCGATTATAGTGAGGGATGCCCGGTGACAGTTCTAGAAACACACAAAGCGAATCTCCTCCGGCCCTCGTCAGAAGCAAGAAACGAGGAACCACGATGCCGAACAAACACGTTAATCTCAGATGTGCCCAATCAGAGGTAGCGCATAGACGGCGCTAGTACGTTTGAGAAAGGGGGCCCGTAGATCAATGTGCATCCAGCGGCAGAGCGCCATGGGCCTTGATGTGTCAAATCCAGCATGACGCACAACGACTCTACCGGTGGTACAATGGAGTCATTCACTGTATTGACTTGCCCTTGCTGCGTCGTTGCGTTGCTCGACTCCCGACCCTTCCTGTGATACACAACTCTAATACACAACTCTATTCCAGCCACTGCTGACCTCGATCGTTGACCGCCGTGTTTGTATCCAGGTTGGCCTGGGGGCCGCGAGAGCTGCGTGTTTCGTCCTTGAAGCGAAGCTGCAGCTTGTAAACGTCAGGAGGGCCTCCGGCGTCTACTGTGTCGATTGGATGGGCCTTGACGGTTTTCTGTTTCAACGCTAGTAACTATAGTAACTCGACGATAGGTTTGGGGGAGATTAGAAACGCGTGAACGCGTTGGGTATATTAAATGCTTCGAGCACGAGCGTCTGCGATCAAAAACAAGTCTAATCCATCATCATCAAAAGCAGCCGCGTTATACATAGTATACACTGAAGAAAAGCACCTATTTTGGCAGTCTCCACGAGCCCACGTTTTACGCGCGAAGCGAAGCATGCGAGAACGTGTCGGTGCCCTGCTATTTGATCATCACGAGAACTGCACCATGTGGCCCTGCGTCTCCGCCCACACGTCGTCCTGTAGCCTCGTGCTTCTTGTTGCGGCTTAGTCAAGACTGCATCCTTCTCACTACACGAATACTACTACACGAATATCCACACACCGCATGCGTTGTGCGAAGTTGATCGCGGCTATCTTTCCGCTTTGCAGTCAGTCTCCACGCGGGGCTCCAATCGTCGAGACCAAGACCCCAACGTGACCCGCCTCCACTCCAGGAAGGCCCCGTACATGGCGGAAGGTTGGTGGTGCACTTTTAGTCGGCCCCTTCAAGGCGTAGTGTGAGCCTCGTGAGCTACTGTGCCGGAGTCTTGTGCTGCACCGCGGGATCTAAGGGTAGCTGTCAAGCCATGTTGTCAACGGCAGGCGATTGCGATGGCGAGAACATGGCGATGCGTACATGTCCATCAGGCTCAGTCAAGATAACAAACAAAGGCGGTCCTGTGCGTGTACATCATCGTGCATGACACGCCGCGCACTCGACAGCAGCTCCAATCGCAGCATGTTCGGACCGAGCAGGAAGAAGCACCATTTCCCGCCAAGTGCCCCCGGCAGCGCAGCCCGGACAGGGACCTACATTCGTTCGCATGCACTGCAGCTCCAGCATCTCTGATCACGAAGCGCTATCGTGCCCACTGTCTTTTTCCACTGTAGCCCAATGTGACCGAGTTTCTCACCGCTCTTGCGCTAGCTTTACCACATCCCTCGTCTCGGCTGCTTGACCCTGTGACGTGCCCCCAGCGAGCCGCCTTTTCGTTCCTTCTCCCATCCACCCACCACCTTGGAGTCGGGCTGCTCCCTAACAGCCTGCCACCTTCACCATTCCTTCCTACTCGAACAGCAACAGGAGGCCTGCCAACATCCCGCTCCACAACCTTTCGTCCTCTGCCCGTCCGCGAGACCACGATTCCGCTTATCTGCTCGACGACCACGATAAGGACAGCGCGCGGTCCTCGTTTGACACACCGTCCTCCGACTCCGACCTTTCCGTCTGGAGCGACACTGGTGACCTCGTCGACCAGCTAGCTGACCGGGAAGATCCGCTCCGCATCAACCTCGAAGCCGGCAACTCATCGAGGCCAGGCAAAAAGCAAAAGCGAGCTCGCTTTGCCTCCCAGGACCTGCACGAGAAGGGCTCCCACGGCCTTCGCCTGGAAGACATTGAGATACCCGACCCGGGACCACGAACAATCTCAAAGGCAGAGAAGATACTAGCCAAAATCATGGCACCCAACGATGGGCCCTCCCGTATCCACGGGTTACACGGCAAGAAGCTGATGTATGCAGCACAGATTCCAACTCTGGGTGCTCAAGCTAACAGCAATGCAACAGCTACTTCACAAGTGTCTTTGTATCATTAGGCGTCTTCCTGTTTGGTTATGACCAGGGAGTCATGTCCGGTATCATCACGTACGCCGTCGCGAACCCCTCCGCCCTTGACCGTATCTAACAGCCTGACAGCGGTATCTACTTCAAGGACTACTTCAACCAGCCTTCCGCCGTCGAACTCGGTTCCATGGTAGCTATCCTCGAAGTCGGTGCCTTCATCTCATCACTAGTCGTGGGCCGCATTGGTGATGTGATTGGAAGACGGAAGACCATCTTGTACGGCTCCCTCATCTTCGTCGTAGGCGGTGCTCTTCAGACCTGCGCGACGGGCATTCCCATGATGCTTCTTGGACGAGTCATTGCTGGTCTTGGTGTCGGATCGCTCTCCACCATCGTCCCTGTATACCAGTCCGAGATCTCGCCTCCCCACAACCGAGGAAAGATGGGCTGCATTGAGTTCACTGGCAATATCACAGGCTACGCAGTCAGTGTGTGGGTTGACTACTTCTGCACTTATATCAAAAGCGACTGGTCATGGAGAGTCCCGCTCTTTATGCAGTGCATCATGGGTCTTCTTTTGGCCGCAGGAAGCTTGCTCATTTGCGAGTCTCCAAGGTTTGTACCATGATCTCAACCCCTGGAATCTGCTGACACATACAGATGGCTCTTGGACAACGATCACGACGAGGAGGGCATTGTAGTTATTGCCAATTTGTACGGAAAGGGCGATATTCACAACCCCAAAGCACGAGATGAATACCGAGAGATCAAGATGAACGTGCTGCTCCAGCGTCAAGAAGGTGAACGATCATACCCCGACATGTTCAAGCGATACTCCAAACGCGTCTTCATTGCTATGTCCGCCCAAGCCCTCGCGCAACTCAACGGCATCAACGTCATCTCGTACTATGCACCGCTTGTCTTCGAAGAGGCTGGTTGGTACGGTCGCCAAGCTATTCTGATGACAGGTATCAACGCCATCACGTACCTGCTATCCACCATTCCGCCATGGTACATTGTGGACACTCTAGGCCGCAGGAAGATTCTGTTGTCTGGAGCGCTTATGATGATGATTTCGCTCTCCGCCATTTCGTACTTCCAATTCCTGCAAGCTTCCTGGACACCCAACATGGTCGTCATATTTGTCATGATCTACAACGCCGCATTCGGATACTCATGGGGTCCTATTCCGTGGTTGTACCCACCGGAGATCCTGCCACTCAGCATTCGTGCCAAGGGTGCCAGTCTGAGTACCGCGACTAACTGGGCTTTCAACTGGCTGGTTGGAGAAATGACACCGATTCTGCAGGAGCACATCCAGTGGCGATTGTACCTTATTCACGCATTCTTCTGCGCAGCCAGTTTTGTCATTGGTAAGTTTGATGGAAAATGTGGGCTAAAGCGACTTACTGACTGTATCTAGTGTACTTCATCTACCCCGAAACTGCGAACGTCCGTCTGGAAGACATGAACTCCCTATTCGGAGACGCTACTTCAGTCATGCCCACTCCGGAAACTCTCGCGCAAGCCGAATCTCTCTTCAGCGGAGAAGGTCGCGGCTCTCCTGTGCCCTCGCTTGATATCCGAGGCGGACGCCGTGCGCAAGATGACGCGATCCCTGGACTCAACATCGACCCCCCTGACATCGAGAGCGGCAACAAGAACATGGCCAAGGCGGATACCGAGAACGGCGACGGTCTTGGTGGCTGGATCAGCAACATGGTCAAGAGGACAAAGGGCAATGGCGAAGGCGACAGCTCGAGCGGAAAGTACAAGCAGGTCGGACAAGACGAGGACTAGAGCACACACGGTGTGTACGTTGACAATTTTGCATTTCCTACGTATATCTGCATCATCTAGACAGGCGATGCGCATGTTCCAATATCACGGGCCAATGGCTCATCGAGCGAAGTTTTTGGGTTGGTAGAGTATGCGAGGCATATTTTGGGCGTTTGTTGTTTGTGTGTTGAGTAGGTTAGAGGAAGGCGTCTTCCACAAGACGAAATTACCATGTTTTTCTCAGCATAGCATGATGTAGGGAATAGGCTTTGGTGACGTGCATAATGATGGTCCCCCCTCCCCGGCTTAGCCACCCACTACTCTAGGCAGATTACCATTGCAACGGCACCTCGGAAGCGCGATTGGGGCCAGATGAATGGAATAGTGGGCTTCACGTGATGGATGTGAACAGGTGTCGCTTCTCCCGTGCCCTGATGCGGCGGCCGGGCTCTAGCTTCCTTTGCTCGTACTGTAGTCTAATTCGGGAACAGCCCACCTCCTCGATCTCGCAGCGCAGGAGATTCTTCCATTGCTCCCACCCCGTGAACTTCCCTTTTATGCCTTCACTTGCTTTGGGCTTTTCTTCTACGGCCCACGGCCACTTTTAATTGATTCCCTTCTCTCGAGTTGTGTTGCGACCGACCGACCGACTGCATCGCGTAGTCGCTCAAGCTCCGTGGTACCGACCAACCGTTTACTACCAAATCCAGCCTCAAGCCACGAATCCCTTCCACCTTCTTCACGACGTCGCGATAATATCTGGAGACAACCAGGGAAACAGCCACCGCCCATCACCATGGCATCGACTGCGCACACGACGGGCGCCGATGCACAAGCAGAGGAGCTGCGGAGGAGAAATGTAGCCGCGCCATCACAGGCCGCAGCGCCAATCGCTGCACTGGCACAAGAGAGGGAGAAGTCAAAGGACAAGGTACGCCATCTTGTACAAGCCGCATCAGAGCTGTCAATATTCTGGTGGCTGCAGGGACTCGTTGCTAACCAAACCGCAGCCTTTCAGCATCATCTCCTTCCTGGACGACTACGAATTCATCTGGGCACCTCTTATATTCACCTTCTTCGCCTTCTTCACACGCATGTACAAGATTGGCCTCTCGCCAATCGTCACTTGGGACGAAGCCCAGTAAGTCCATCAACTCCGACGCACACATGACTAGTTCTGACTTGGTGCAGCTTTGGCAAGTTCGGTTCACACTACCTCAAGCGCGAGTTCTACTTCGATGTCCACCCACCGCTCGGAAAGATGCTCGTCGGTTTGTCCGGATACCTCGCAGGATACAATGGCTCGTTCGAGTTCAAGTCCGGAGAAACGTACCCCCCGGAGCTGAACTACACCTTCATGCGCCTCTTCAACTCGGCTTTTGGTGCTGTTTGCGTTCCCCTGGCCTACTTTACCGCCAAAGAATTGAACTTCCGCCGTCCGACCGTATGGTTCGTCACCCTGGCCGTTCTCTGCGAGAACTCGTACACCACTATCAGCCGTTTTATCCTCCTTGACTCTATGCTACTATGCTTCACCTTCACTACCGTCTTCTGCTGGTCCAAGTTCCACCGCCAGCAACATGACCCATTCTCTCCTGAGTGGGGTCTGTGGCTGATGCTTACCGGAGTTTCAATTGGTTGTGTATGCAGCGTCAAGTGGGTTGGATTCTTCGTCACAGCTCTCGTTGGATTGTACACCATTGAAGACCTCTGGCGCAAATTCGGTGACCTGAAGATGCCCAAGGTACGTGAGATTACCCATCGCCTGCTATCAAACTAACGTGTACAGATCGAGCTAGCCACGCATCTCGCTTTCCGCGTTTTCAGTCTGATCCTCATCCCCCTCGCCGTCTACATGTTCTCCTTCTACCTCCACTTCATCATCCTCGAAAACAGCGGTCCCGGCGATGCGCAAATGAGCTCTCTCTTCCAAGCCAACCTGCGAGGAACTGAGGTTGGCAAGAACAGCCCTCTCGAAATCGCATACGGTTCCCGCACCACGTTGAAGAACATGGGATACGGAGGTGGACTGCTCCACTCTCACGTCCAGACATACCCCGAGGGCTCTACCCAGCAGCAGATCACTTGCTACCACCACAAGGATGCCAACAACGACTGGTTCTTCTACCCCAACCGCCACGAGGTCGAATACAATCCTGAAGAGGAGCTCCGCTACCCTGGCAACGGTGACGTTATTCGTCTGATCCACGCCCAGACTGGCCGTAACCTCCACTCGCACCAAGTCGCTGCCCCTGTTACAAAGAGTGATTGGGAAGTTTCTTGCTACGGCAACACAACTGTTGGTGACACCAAGGACCATTGGGTTGTTGAGGTCGTACGCGACGCTGCTTCGAGGGACTACTCCAAGCTCCGGACGCTTACTACCGCTTTCCGTCTGAAGCACAAGGATCTGGGCTGCTACCTCCGCGCTGGCAATGTCAACCTACCTCAGTGGGGTTTCAAGCAGATCGAGACAACCTGTGTCAAGAAGAACAACCCTCGCGATGTTTACACTCATTGGAACATCGAAAGCCACACCAACGAGAAACTGCCGCCAGGCAACCCTGGTGACTACAAGTCTCCCTTCCTCCAGGACTTTATCCATCTTAATGTTGCTATGATGACATCTAACAACGCACTTGTCCCTGACCCCGACAAGCAAGACGACCTCGCCTCCAGTTTCTGGCAATGGCCCATCCTCCATGTCGGTCTCCGCATGTGCGGCTGGAACGATGACAGTAAGCATGCACCTCACTTTGCCCTCGTTCCGTTACTAACATAACCACAGTCGTCAAGTATTTCCTCCTAGGTAACCCCTTGGTCTACTGGGGCAGCACTGCCTCGCTAGGCATTTTCGGTCTTCTTCTCCTCTTTTACGTCGTCCGCTGGCAACGTGGATTCAATGACCTGAAGCAATCGGAAATCGACTTGTTCCACTACGCAGGTATCTATCCCATCATTGGCTGGGCTCTCCACTACGCACCATTCGTCGCCATGGGCCGTGTCACATATGTGCACCACTACTACCCCGCTTTGTGGTTTGCCATCATCGTTATGGGCTTCTGCTTGGACTTCACCACAAGGAAGTTGAACAAGCAGGTACAGTGGGGCATCTTTGCTGTACTGTACCTTGCTACCATCTTCCTGTACTGGCTGTTCAGGGCCATCTCCTTCGGTATGGTTGGACCTAGCAGCCAATGGAAACACCTCAAGTGGTTCGAGAGCTGGAGGATCACCGACTAAACTCTCTCCTGCTCTATTTTGAGAGCAAAAAGGACGTTTGCTCTTTTTGTAACAACATCTTCTTTGCATCGGGCTTCTTTTGGTGAACAGGGGGGTATCTAGGGTTATGGATATCAGGCTGGTGAAGGCATGCATCAAAGATTTTTTCAAGGCAAGGGCTAGCGAAGGTGTTCCTAGGGTGGAGTCTCTCTTTGGTGGATGATATAACTCTAGACATTTTAAAAGGACAATGTGATGATGCATTCTACTTCCCTCTGCTCTGCGGTCGTTGCCCACTCAGATAGGTAGCCTCTTCGGCTCATTTGATCCTTTTCGTTCAGAGGCAACTTGTACGGAAACGTTCGCAACCCGCCGTATCTTTTGTCCCACCTCTCTCTCTATCCACGATTCAATCTATTGGGTTTGTTAGTGTGATCAGAGGGCGTTGAACAGCTAACTGACCGGACAGTACTTGAAGATCAGCCAAGCGCATATGGTGGAGACCAGACAAATGCTTCCAGCGAGGAAGAACCAGCGCCAGTCTGGGTTGTCTTTCAAGATATTGACGTTCATGCCAAACAGGCTCTGATAACAACATCGTTAGTCTAAAACAAGTTCGCGCAGGTCCGCATTGACTCACTGATGTAAACATTGCGGGAAGAAAGATGAACTGTAAGTGTAAGCAGTCTCGTCTAGTTGCTACAACAGCGAGGATCTCATACCGTTATCCAGCTCAGGCGTTTCGTGCTTGTAGCAATACTGATCGACCTATGAACATCGTGTATCGACACCCAGGCGAATTCCTTTGCAAAATGAGCTAAGGGGAATGGTCATTTGGAGATCCGTCGAGGGAACGTACCAGCTGTAACAGATCTCTTACGGTCTGATCGAGCCCGTCAAGCCGCCCACCTATTGTAGTCGTGAAATCAGATAGCAACATATCCACCTCATCGGAGCCCTGGTTTCCATTGTAGCGAAAGGAGTAGTCGGAAGCAAACTCGTGGGCAGTTCTTGTTTGTTCCTTCAGAATTTTGCGAAGATCAGCCCATGTTCGCGCGTTTTGCGCGAGCCTCAGTATGAGCTCACGGTTACTGCCTCTTTCTTCGAGTTGACTGATGCGCTGTAGATTAAATTAGACATGATAGAAATGAGATAATGCGATAGAGTCATTGTAAGAGCCTCACTTACACATTCAGCCAAATGTTGCTCAGCTAGATCACAGATTTCTAGCCACACCTCTCGCAGGTGGGATAGGAATTGTGCGAAGAAATCGAGTCCGTCCTTTGGAATGTTGCCGCTAGGAAGCATGCTGAAGTAATCCGTTGGTCTGCACCTTAATTCATCATCTACGTTTGAGGTTGATGATGATGTACTCCATGCGATTCTACACGTGCCTCGATCAGGTACCTTGAAGAAATTTCCATTCGCCTTGTCGAAGCCAGCAGGAAACCAAATTGCGACGGAGAAACGAACATTGCCACTTTTGGAGAGACTTGGTACGGACGTCTCTAGCATGTTCGGCCGTATCGGTACTATGGAGGGATGTAATTGGCCATTTTTCCATGGCAATTCGTTGGCCAGCAGCCTTGTATGACTTTGTAAGCTTATTATCTCAATTCAAATCCCCCGTTTGACTTACATGAGACGACGCCCTGTCTTTGGTGCGTTATGCATCTGCCTGATTGTATCTGGAATAGCTGCTGCTTTGATGGAACGTATAGTCTTCTTCCCACTCAACTCTTTCTCCAGGTATACAGCATCTGGCATTGTTTGACCATACGCATCAAGCCACTCATGTTTTCTAACTC
>Ga0058698_10000108_pt1 | contig 45707 bp, 47 predicted proteins | sample AgamicAsSfe_FD_67288 | JGI IMG/M metagenome (GOLD analysis project Ga0058698, IMG submission 67288) | Agave microbial communities from Guanajuato, Mexico - As.Sf.e | ecosystem: Host-associated > Plants > Phyllosphere > Phylloplane/Leaf | place: Guanajuato, Mexico | collected 2012-05-30
CATCATCCTTCGGTGCATATGGTATGGTAAAGTCGAAGTCAAAATTGCGTGCCTCAACGTGTTGTTGGAGACTATGGAGTTGTAGAGGAAGCTCGACATCACTCACATGATGAACCTAACCATTTGATACCCTCATGTGATTGATTATGGTTGTATCATTCTGAGAAAGATTTCGTAACTCAGTGGTGTAGTCGAAGACGACTTTCGAAAGGGCGTTTGCCTGGCTAGCCAATCAAATCTTATCGATAAGCTTTGCTTGGTGTTTAGACGGACCCCCGTCCCCGCTGCCCAAAACAATCAACCCCAGCAATCCAACGTCATTGGCACTCCCTCTCTCTACTACCCTCTTCTTGTCGCTCGCTTAAAAGGTTATTGTATCGAGGCCTGTGCTCCTTGGTATGTACAAATGTTCGTAATACTCTCGCTATTTGACCGGCTAACCATCGGAATGCGCTACAGCCGATAGCACGCACGCGGCACCGTCGAGACATTTAGCACTATAGCACGGTTCGGGAGTCGACATGTCGGGCTTCATAAGTACCATGTTCGTCGTCCTTCTTCTCCTCTGCCAGTTTGCCCTGCGGAACGAAGTCGATGCCTTCCCCATTCGCCCCTAACTCGGGCCGCATGAACCACAGGATACGTACACATGTATCAGGCTGTCAAGAGCGGGACATTACAGACACTGGAGAATCTACAGAAGACTGGGGCTTGAGGATACCGCGGTCGAGGTCGAATGGGGCTGTGACGGCATTTGGACCTACAACTCGATCGGCAGCTGACTCGTCTCCTTCTTTAGCAACCCGCGAACTCGCGCACCGTTCAAACCGTCAAAGAACCGAGGCACCAGCAGCTGGCAGTTGAAGCAGTATGCTGAGGCTACACTTGGTAGCGGCAGTTTGAGGAAGGCCGTCAAGCTGCCTGAGGGCGAGGACAAGGATGAGTGGCTAGCCGTCAATGGTATACGGAATCGCTCGAAGTGTTGAAAGTCAGACTGACATGAGATTGCAGTTGTCGATTTCTACAACCAGATCAACTTGCTCTATGGATCTATCACTGAGTTCTGCTCCCCGCAAAGCTGTCCTGAAATGAAGGCAACCGACGAGTAAGCCTATACTAAGCTCTTGATATGCGCGAAACTAACCGTCGGCAGATTCGAGTACCTCTGGCAAGACTCCGAGAATTACAAAAAGCCTACCAAGATGCCCGCACCCGAATATATCGAACACCTCATGGCATGGATACAGTCCAACGTCGACAACGAGTCTATGTTTCCCTCACGCATCGGCGTACCCTTCCCCAAGACTTTCCCTGCTCTCATCCGGAACATGTTCAAGCGTCTATACCGTGTCTATGCGCATATTTACTGCCACCATTACCCTGTCATCATTGAGTTGGGTCTGGAACCACATCTCAACACCAGCTTCAAGCACTATGTGCTATTTATTGACGAACATGGTCTGGCCAGTGGAAGCAAGGACTTCTGGGGTCCGTTGGGTGATCTGGTCGAGAGCATGCTGAGAAGTGATTGAACGTCTCCAATTGCCTCGACAAAAGTGGCAGAAAGGGACTGGAGATGAGACAAGGCTATCATGCATAAAGAGCATATCTTGACGGCGTTGAGGAGCATTTACATTTTGGCATGCACAGGAAGATATCACAAGCAAGTGCACATGTTGACGATGTATGAATAGTAGCAATGATTCGGCATAATGAGTTTCAGCTTCAATGTGCGCATGCAACTCCATTGTTCCGTCAATCGCGCTCGCGAACGCAAGCCATGCCCAGGCAGCATCTCGTATCCAGGTTGCTGAGCGTTTGACGTCTCATGGAAGTGGGTTTTGTCTGCGAACATATAGTGGGGCAGAGTTCGTGTATCGGAGACTTGGCGGATAGTAGACATGGTAGCCGTTCATGCCTCCCTTCTCAACCAAACAGCCGCTCCATACTTGTATCCACGCATATCGGTCCTTTCCCAATTGCGAAACTGCAAACATCCTCTAGCGATGTTGGCGATGGCGATTGCTATATGACAAACGCACTATTACGCATGGTCGTACTACGATGCTGACGACGTTCATTCAGCCGGAACAATGCTGGCACCTGTTCACAAACCAACCCTGCGAAGCATGCATTGTCTGCTCGAGTCTGGCCTCTGGTAGCAATATTGGAAATGCAACCAATCGGGTACGGCACTTCCATTTGCAGCTACGGCCTTCGACCCCTTCGAGATCCACGTGCTCAGCGTGCGCGGACTTTTGCCAGCCTTCAAGGTTGCGTCACACGGCGGTGTGAACGGTTGCAGCTGAAGAAGCGGAGAAGTTCGTTTTGAACGGTCGCGAGAATAGCCGAGATGAGCCCTGGATGGGGGCAGGGCGGAGCGTGAGACATTGGGCAAACCTTACAGTCAACACAAAAGGGAACGCGGAGCAACGCACTGGGCGACCCCAGCTTTGCACAATTCTCGGTTTGTCGCATCCTTTCCGGCATGCATGTAGACGGCATTGTGAACAGACACCGCGATTACCGAATTGCGGGGAGCGATACAACGCTGCGTGGGAAGTGTGGGGAAAACGAACCACGAGGCAATGACAGGGGCGGTTGTATAAGGTAAGACAATGCAAGTTAAGGCACCGGGTAGCTTGAAAGGAAGTGGGAAGAGTGACAGCGGCTGTCTGACCTCTCAGATGCCATTACCCCGGGTACCGTTTCAGTACCCAAGCTCCGCCGACCCCTGCAAGGTGTACAGCATGATGGTTCTCGGCCTCGAGTATCAAAAGCAGTTTAATCTCTCCTTGCAGCCGGACTAAGAAGGGACCCCTCTTTTTTGGTATCCTTCAAATATCATTTCCTGGCACTGCGCGCGGATCATTCTAGCTAATAAACCATGCCATTCGGTTTCTACTTCGACTTCACATCTCTCATTCCGCAATGATGCCGCAACATCTCCGCAATATCGCCCTCACTATCGAGTTCTTCGCGGTCCTTGCGCGATGTGCACATCTCAACTACACTGGGGAGGCTGTTACAACTCGCTTCTGGGACTGTTGTAAACCGTCTTGTGGTTGGAATGGGAAGGCACAGTTCTCGAGACCGGTAGAATCGTGTACGGCCGACGACAAGCCTACGGATATCGCCGCCGGTACTGGTTGCAACGGCGGTAGTGCGTTTCAGTGCTCCAACCAGCAGCCATGGGCCATCAACGACACTCTGTCATATGGCTATGCTGGTGTCTACATCACACCAGATCTCACACATGGAGGTATCGAGGACGCCTGGTGTTGCGCATGCTATCAACTCAACTTCACCAGTGAGCCTTTGATCGGCAAGAGCATGATTGTACAAGCCTCGAATACCGCCTACGATGTAACCAACGCGAATCGGTTTTCACTTGCAGTAAGCCATTGCAATTCGGATATTATGACTACAAAGCTAATCAACTTAGGTCCCCGGTGGTAACACAACGTCAACGAATGCATGCGCCCAGCAATATGGCGTATCTCAATCTGTCTTTGGTGAAAACATGGCGGGTGTCAAATCCATTGACGACTGCCAAAATCTACCCGAAAACCTAAGAGCCGGTTGCGAATGGCGCTTTGATTGGTTCAAAGACGCATCATTTCCAAGGTAAGCATAATCTCAATCCAAAAGCTACATGACGTACATCGGCTAACTTCACATAGTGCAAACTTCAAACGCGTGGTCTGTCCTTCGGAAATTACAGCCAAGACAAACTGTATCCGTAATGACGATAAAGTGCTTGCAGGCGAGGCGTCTTCCGCTCAGAGCCTCACGCCTAGCTCTTCCACTATGGCTTTCTTCGCCGTCATCATACTAGGTTTAATATCGATATAGCGTCGGTGACGCGAGGCTTTGCATCACGTTCTTTCGTTTTCACTATCGTTACGTTGTTTCGATTCCTCTCTGTCGTTCGTCTTTGTAGGCTGACTGGCTGGAGATGTCAGATGATGGAGCTGGCTAGCCCATCTTTCATGCATGGATACCCTACCAATAAAAAGACTCGTGTCGGAAGAGACAGCATACCGCGTCCAGAACAGCACGCAGTCGTATCTCCGCGATCTTTCCAGTGTCGGAGTCACCGATTATGTTGTTATGACTTCAATCTCCTTTCTTCGTATTCTCCCTTCTCGTTCATGAGAAGGGCTCTTGTATGCTATTACGATTGTGTTATTGCATAGCGACATCTAGTGGCGTTTTTTTGCAGCTATGGAGGCAGCGCAAAACGTACGTCGAATGATAAGCCTCTTTGTACTCGCTTGAAAAACACATGTTATGGCGTGACGTTGGAGGAAGATCTCATCAGGTATACTGTTAGTGCGAAGAATCAACCAGACCGGTTGGTGGAATTGAAATGAAGGCCTTTCGCAAAGTCAAGAAACCACCCAAATCGAACCAATTGACAGAAAGCAGACCTACGATAGTCGGACCATTTGCCGCCACCGTCTGCATCCTCCTTTGTTCACATGAACTGCTCATGACACAAATCGCCACGATACTCCTCCAGGAAAACGCCCTTCCCTCCGCTATCCGAAAAAGAAAGCCGAGGAGGGATATTGTAAACGCCCTACACAACGGCACCATCCTCGACTTCCGATCGCGTTCGCCCAGTCCACTCACTCGCCCAATCCCGCTTTTCATTTAGGCAAATGACACCACCGAACAAGTTTTTCTGTATTTGAATCTTGCACATCCCCCGCCATGGGCGCGCGCACCGTACCGAGAAGAGAGATTATCCATATTGAGCCGCGGGCGCTAGGGGAAATCCGATATATTACATGGGCAACCTGTTAACGATACTAACAGACAAGTGATGAGCGAAGGCAAGAAAATGTAGCACTAGAGAAAGGCATCGAAAATTTGATTGCGAGGGGTCTTTGCCACTCAATCAGGGTTTGTGATCCGCGTTGTGCGGTGCAGTAGGATTCAAAAGAGGGTGGTGGAAGGAGGGTGTTGAGTGGAGAAGTCAACGACTTACCCCTCGCTTAGGCGCGGTGAGATCCTTTCCGTCGAATGCATTATCGCATGTGTGAGATGTGTGATTGTACGCAGAGCCGTTGACGGGCGTTCAGGTCTTAATCTTTCTTTCTTTCTTTCCTCCCAAGCTCCCTTGCTTTGCGCAAGGAGAGTCCTGCATAGGTTCTGCTATGGAGGTGACCTATATGCAGATACGTACCCAACTAGGTAGTCTTACGATCCTGCCCAAGTGGATGACCTTGCTGCTTCAAGTAAGGTTTCCGTTGGATGATAGACGAGATTTGTGAGAAGAGACCTAAACCTCCGGACTCGCGAATCCGAGGTAATGACAATCGCCAACAAAGTTCGTGCTCGGTCTTTCGTTGTTCTGGACGCGCTTGGCTGCAAGGTATCTTTACCAATGTAACAACAAAAGTGCCATACACACAAAGACCATGAACAACGTTCGTAGCGCATCACCTCACGAACGATTTCATCGTAGGCAGAAGACTACACTGGCATGGCGCGACACGAGACACGCGCTGACGCACAGGTAGCATGATCAGCAAACCACCCCTGCAGTAAGGAACGGCACGGATTGCGTCTTGACATGGTAAGTGCACTGTGACGGTTGGACCCCAGATCCATTAATGCGCACCCCTGCGGACAAACGGGCCTGAGCGCCGCGCTGGTGTGGTTGGGTGGGAGGCTTGGTCACTCTGGTGGGAAATTGAGACAACGGCATAGCGGATAGGGCGTACGGGATTCGAAAGTGGCAGATACGTACCAGATGAATGACTGCCGACATGAGTGGTCTGGGCTTGCGACGTTTTTCGGGCCATCAGTTTTGCGGATCTAGGAAAGACGGGGACACTATCCAGTATCTCACGACTTAGGAACACCATTCATGGATCTATAGAACAATATTCGAGCGCAGACGTAACGGGAGATTCGAGTTGTCAATGTTTCAATATAAATTGTTCGTCCGCTATAGGATCACTATAACCTTGGGTATGGGTATATCTCATCATCATCTTCACCATCCTCGATACCTCGTAGCCTTGCGGGCGTCAACGGCGCAATTGGGCTGAGCGTCGAGTTCGAAAACCTTATTGTTGGGGTTGTCGGACTCAGCGTCGGACTATCCATACTCTTCCACCCAGCACCCACATCTTTGCTTTCAACGAGCGTCGGCGCGGACCCCAAACTACCCACACTCCGAACCGTTTCTAACAGGTCACCCTTCTCGCAGGAATCGGCCGTCTCATACCGATCCAAGCTATTTCTTCGCGATCTTGGAAAGTAACTTCGTTTCTGATGCCGTAATTCGCCTGTGGTGACGACTCGAGGCGGGAAGTCTTGTCGACATTCCCCTCGAATGCTGACGTCGCCCTTTGACCGCGTAGCCAGGCTACTTGAGAAGTCGTCCTGTATACAGGGGAGAATCTTCTGTACCACACGATTCTTTCTTGTGTAACGGCTGATGTCTGAAGAGCTTGATCTGTTCGAATGTTGCCAATCACCACGAAACTCGCGTTCCATGGGCGTCGCTTTGGTTCGGAAGTTGAAAATCCATCGTGTAACGAGACCGCGGAGAATTGGTATGTTGGCTACGATGATGGCTACGTTGTTCTCGATGTGGTTGATACAGTAGTCGATTGGATATGTCCAGTCAGGGTTGAACAATGTGTAAAGTCGGTCGCGGTACGAAAGGTAGATTTTTGCAGCACCGATTGCAGTAACACTGTAGAAAAGTTAGTCGATCTGTTCAAGCAGCATATAGATAAGGCGTACGCAAGACTGCAGGTAAAGACTACCAGTACAACCAGGCGGGATCTTAGTCGAGCGCTCATCATCCTTCGCACGATGATGAAAGGTATCGGAAGGATAAGAACATCGGTGAGCAGATTTGCGCAAGTGACCCAGATTAACATCTCGCCCATTTTGTGTCTGCCCATGCAGTGCAACCCTCCGAAAGTTCTTGGTTTCCAGGTATTGCCTGTTAAAGGGGGACAAATGAATATGTAGAGGAACCATGGTATCAGGGCACTGCCAACGGTGAAGACCAAGATGGCGTAGAGTACCCGCTTGAGCCATTCGATGACGGAACCAGCTCGAAGGAGGAGAAGTATGATGGATGCTTTGACTAGCGGTAGTATAGGGATATTCAAGAGATTGAATGCCATGACAACCTGTAGTAGTCAGTAAAAACAATCTAGCATGCTGAAGCGGTACCTACAGCATAATACTCGTCATAGTTTGGTTCTATCTCATCGACTGGTACCTGCCAGATGTGTACACCCACGTGCCACATCTTTACATCTATTCAGAGTCAGTGAGACTGAACATCAACGCTCATTCTAGTACTTACGTCGATGTGACGGCCCTATGAGGGCTATTGATAGCAGCAACGGAAGTATGATGAGCCAGTCATCTGTTCGAATGCGTTAATATCGTTCACTTAAGACACATCGACTATCATACCCCAGCTCAACCGTAGGTTCAGTTTCCGCCGCGTATATATCCTCAGGATGACGAATATCGATGCCAGGAGGGGTGTGCCGTAGATGACCCCCAGACAGGTGAGTTGGAGAGGATAGGTAGGCATCTCGACGACCTACTGTCAGGAACCTGAAGAAATCGCGAAAACCACATCTCGCGCTGCTTGTGGGTGGGCAATCTCATATAAACCTGGAAACAGGGTCGGTCAAGGGCAGCGCAACCCTTGTTCACTTGTGCGCGCCCGAGGCAGGCACAGCCGGTCGTCTCTAAATGTCCCCCGCAATTCGCATATTAACACTTACAGAAACGAGTTAAGCAGAGGCCCTTCTACTTGCCCCACGGTCTAGTCTTCCGTCGGTCACACTCACGTGGATCTGATTGATAGCTACACTATACACCTGCCACTCAAAAGGCTTGGTGTCGCTATGGAAGCCGGTCGTATTCCATGGTGCGACAAACATGACATCCCTCCTCCCGTCTACCTTGACGAATTCTCTTACATGAACAGTGAACCACATACGAGTTGGCTGGTTTCCGACGCCTCGGGAATTGTGCAGCCGGACGGTATCAGAGTGGGCTCTTCCGCGATTCGGCTCGTGGCTGTCAGAGACGCGAGAAGTGGGTGTTGTGCAGGCGCCAATTGTTCTCACGCAACCTGGGGCCCACCAGCGCTAGTACGGAGGACTTGGTGTAACGTATTCTTCCTGGAACCTGGACCGATCACAGCGTGTCGAGTAGCCGATCCCTGTTGTGAGCGAATCTGGGGCCGCCGCTTAAAGTGCATGGCCCAATGAAGGGCGGCGCACATAGTAAATGCGACGCAGCGGACAGCACATAGCGTATAGATGCCCTCAAGCAAGAGGATGAGATATGGGAACGGCGCAATTTGGCAATATGCCTTCGGAGCTAAAAGGATTCGTGGTGGGTCACGCCGTGAATGCGTGGAGATTCCAGGAGCTTAGGCCTGCTCAACAGGTATCACGTTCCGGGGATGTTTCGAGAAGACACATTTGGGTAACGTGCCCTCGATGCGACGGCGGAAACTACTCGGCCCAAGACCGTTTCAGACCGTTACACTGACGTTCCCATGCGTGCTCATTGGAGATCGCCATATTGAACACCTTCATTTGCTATCATTGCGACAGCGGAGGTCGGACGAACAAGATCAGGAGAAACTGCCGACGATCTGTGCGTTCTTATATTGCGCCGCTGGCGGTCAGCCTGACTGTATGAGGCCATCGGCTGGCGGGGCAGCCTTTTGTTACGTTGAATCGTGAACGAAAGTGTAGAGAGTGTGATTGCGTGGTGGACCGAGGTTTTCAACTCATGGCGAGTCGAACCTGGTTAGGTTCCTCCATCGAGAGCGCGGTCATGGCATGTAAGGCCACAACACACATGCATGTGTGCCGAAGCGGACTTGGAAGAGAAAAACCTGGAATAATAGAGGACGTTGTGGGATTGTGGAGTGAAGCACGAAGAGTGCGTGGTAGAAGGTTCAAGTTCTATCTAAGGAGAGACCGTCAGATTAGCGCAATGTTAGCCATCATCGCCCGGTGGATGACATGTTTGTCGCGATGCACAAATTCAGCTTTCACAGTAGAGTACAGACGATTACAAAGCTGCACATCTGAGACGAATTTACGTGGCGGCTTAGAACTGTATCGTGTCTACACTGATGTATCTTTGGATTGGCCAGAATCAACTTTGTGATGATGAAGCGTTCTTTCAATATAAAGCTTCATATTTTAGTACCTGATTCATTCAGTATCTGCACATCAGCTTCGAATCATCAGTTGCCAGTTTGGGGCGACAACATGCCAGGAAATGTCTTTCGGTGCTACTGAGAGCTCAACGTAGGTCTCCCATTCATCGAAGACCGGCCCCAATTTTGCATTTCCAATCACTATTTCCTTCCTGATGCGAATGTCCCAATCATGTACGGTACTCCACTGGCCATCCCAACACCAGCCCCACCGAGCATGGCGTGGCCCAGCCTTAGAGGCAAGCTACCACCTCGTGCAGCGAACATAGCCCCAACAGCTCCTCCACCAGCGGCGCCAAGTGTGACCCAATCTGTCTTCACCTCTCCATCATTCTCCAGTATTCTCCATGAACGATCTTTCCATTCTATTTCCTCTCGACCCCTCATACGTCCCCAAGTCATGAGTGCACCAGCTGCTGTGCCTAAAACCAGTCCGCGACCAGTTGTTTTGAGTGTACGAGACAGTATCGTCTTGTAATCGACCGATATTTTGCGGGAACGAGCTGCAATGACGGAGATCGGAAACTGGAAAAGCGAGAAGAAGGAAAAGGACATGGCTGAAGCGCGCATGACGTGTAGGTAGAGGATGCTACGTGCATATGGCTGATCTTCGGCGTATTGTGGATGTGGGAAGAGGGATGTCATGTTGTTGTACGTTTCGCGCAACTCGTCAAAATTCGGATTCGAGGTTTGGGCCGTGGGTACAGAGTCAAACGCAGCCAAATGTGATCTTTGATGGACGGGCTTTGAGGAATGGTGTAGGCTCGTAGGGCCTCGCAACGCGCTACGAGATAAAGAGTCGATCCGAAGGAGTTTTCTAGGTATACTCTGTACAGATTGTACGAGAGCGACACAATTTATCTACATGTATGTGAGCATTCTCGCTATCCTTGCGCCCCGGTGCAAAGTTGAAGTCGGAGATAAAACGAAGCCGGTCGCGATAAGTTTCGGCCGCAAGTAACATTGCTGCCTGCTGTCTCTTTACGATAAACTTGACTGGCTGTCAGACGATGGCAGTTTTCTACCAATGATGTTCCGGTAAGCGCTGCGCTCGCATTCCGTGGCTTGCGGTTTTCTCAGGCGTCCTGCGCGCCTGGCTCTGAAATCTCCGTCCTCCGAGTCTGCCCGTACCAAAGCAGCCTCTGTAAAGAACATTCTGCATCTTTGCATCTGTTTGCACACGACAACGTCGCAATGCCCAGAGCTTTTTTTCGAAGATTCTTGGTACGACATGCGTAGGAAGAACCTTGGAAGATCGCTGTCAAGTTAACAGGGAAGTCCATGGCCAAGCCGATCGAGAGCGATTGTCTTCGCAACATTGGCAGGCTCTCGTGCAGCTGTTGCCGAAGAAACTATGCCAATGAGGCGTTCGTGATGCTTCCCCGGATAACGCCTGTGGTTCCCACATATAGGGTTGGTACTTGCTCAAAAGAGGCGGAGAAGGCGATAACAGAGCTGCGCAACAGCGATCTGACACGGACCGAATCGTGGCCATGCTTTGAATCACGAGGAGTAAGTTGGCGGTTGCGCAATGCAAGATTTCCAGAAGGCATTGCGCGTTATTGTTCCAAAGCCGCCTGACGTCATTCCGTCTGTTGATCCATAAATGCACCACTGCAGCACAGACGCTGGAGGCACTACCACCAAGCTCGCATCACCTTAGCCGGACTCTAACGAAATCTACCATCACCGGCACCTAGCAATACGAAACAAACAAAGATCCGAACCAAGATTCAACCCCAATCGTCATTATGCCCATAGGCCAACAAGAAAGCGGTGTGACCTCGGGCGTGAAGTTTGTCACGTCCACTGTAGGCAACACGGTTGGCGGCGTTACGAACACTGTGGGAGGTGTTGTTGGCGCACTTGGTCGAGGTGTTGGTGAAACGGTAAATTGAATGCCACTAACTGCATTCGAAGCATGTACTGACTTTGGGCGCCTTTGCTTAGCTTGAAGGCGCCACGGGCAGTGCCGGTCGGCCTGTTGCGAGAGGTATTTCTGATGTTTCCACAAGCATCGAAAAAGGCGCAAACGACGTAGCAGGAGGCGTGAAGCGCGCCGGAGAGGGCAAATGAGCGTCGAGCAAGGATTACGCAAGAGAAGGAGATACTGTGGCGGTCTGAGGCTGATATCATGTTGCCACTATGCCACGCCGTACAGTTGGAGGGCGGAGTGCAATACAAACAGCTACAAGATGCTGCCAGCATGTGCTTTCGCGTAATCTAGAGGTACATATCTCGCAAGGAACTTGTGACCCGACAGTATGCTGCACTAACTCTAATCGGCTCCGTAGGCATTGTGATCAGACATGTGTCCAAGACTGCGTTGCCGGAACAATGCGCCGAAGTGGTCTGCGCTTACAAGATGCGACGTCTACGAGAAGCTTTCCGGATGCTTAAGATTCCTGTAGCCGAGTACACCGAAGGTTCTCCACAGCATGACGATCCGTTCGGATGTGTCAAGCCGAAAGATTATCTTGCCATATACAGACACACGAGCATCGCACGCAGAACACAACCATGGCGCAGTCCGCAGACAACCAGCTTCTGCATCGGAGTTCCAGTCCAAGGGACACCGAAGAGAAGTAAGGAGTCCTTGCGGAGACTAAGTATAGGCTGGCGCGTCACTGTTCCATGGACTAGCTGAAGGGTCCATCCATCGTGAGATCGTGATCGCCGAGGCCGAATAACCTCACCAACACAGACCCGGTCGGCTCGGTTCGCTGTAATGCATTTGTCGCGGTGTTGGATGTACATATGCGTGTCTGCGAAAGGCAGGAGCTGTGCGGGGTCAGATGATCAAGTCCGCTTTCGTCACTCGCTGAAAAGCCTCACCGTGTCACTGACGGAGTGAGAAGCTGCAATAGGATTGACTACTGATTGTTAGTTGTCCAGTACGTGCAGAAGCTTAGCGCCACCGTTGCGGGATATAGCAACACAAAGGGCGGAGGAGTGTAAATCCGTGTGACGTCAATGGTACGTCTGACATGCGCGTCCCATCTCAGGTACGTTCGACCATTGCAACGTCTGCATCTACACATCGTAGCCAAGCGTAGTCTTGGTGTTTCGAAATGCCATGTTTTCATCGCACAGTATTCGCACCAAGTCGACCAGTCTTGTTCAGCGATCTAAGCGGCTTCTGGGGTTAACCCGCCAACAAAGGCAAATGCGCCAGCCAGCGTACCAGCCAGCCAGACAGCAAGCGGCACACTATCGGTATGCAACCGCAAGGCCAGCGTACCAGCCTCCCCCAGCCCGTCTTAAGCGTTCCCAAGCAACGGTTCCACTGGAGACGGTGGATGGGGCGGCTGAACACACTTGAGAAAGCGAAAGCCACATGTACCCCACAAGTGCTGCGCTAGTGCACGTAAGCGTCATGCCGGATTGGGAACCAATCTTTGACATCACTTAGGCATTTATCGCCTCGACACCAATCCCATCCAACACCATCCTTGCATTTTGCCTCTCAATAGTCCGATTGAGCGAGCTACATCCTCACCACACACCACCCTGCAGATCCTCGCGCATGACTGCCAATGAGACAAAATGAAGTGATGAATAACGACGCCCCGCCACACTCCGCCTTGAGGCCTACGGAACGCACGCATATTGCCCTAGGTCAGACGCTAGGATGCACCGCGGAGCGATCGTCCTAAGCCTGCTGATACGAGACTTCGGTTCAGCACCTGTCTTGGATGTTGCATATCGCGGAAAAAGCTCAACACATTCGAGATTTGCAATACCCAGAATCTCACCGGTCGTGATTACGAGCAGGTCATATCAATTGGACAGGCAGTAACTATTCATCCACAGCTTCCAAATCAATGGCTGCAATTGCGTCCCGAAGTTAATCGAGGGCTGGGAATGAGATATGTTTAGACGAGAGGCGGGACGGGCTTTGTTCACGCGCATTCCCAGAGAGATGGTGGGGAACTAAATGAGGGGTCGGATGAATGGGTATCCAATGACACAGTAGATGGCTCCGCAGCGTTTATCGTTACGGCATGAACGAGCCTACTCCAGCCTTCTTTTACTGCCGTCAGAAGCGTCAACGCTAGGCTGCTGTAGTTTTGCATTGACGCGTGGAGTTGATCCATGGCCTTGGCTCGAGCGCTGAGGCTTCTGTCCATGTCCGATCCGCGATGGTATGCTCGATGAGGTAGATTGAATAGACTAACAACTCGGCTGGGTATTGCTATATAGCTGTCTTACCATCCCGCGTTTCTACATACCCAGAACATCACACACTCTCGTTGTCGTGAATACCAGCATCAACAGTCTTGCTTACTTGTATATTTGAAGTGACTGATACCTCGTTCATCAGTCTCCTCCGCGTCGTTACTTACTCTCGCTGTCAAGTACGCCCAATACACTAATACCGACAAAACCACTTCCGAAAATGAAGTCCTTCGTTGCTGCTGGCCTCGTGGCCGCTGTTGCTGCCTACCCTCAGGCCTCTTCCGATGGTGGGTGTGCGTCCTCCGCTGACGGCACCTTTGCCATCACCACCGTCAATGCCACCCAATCTGCCACTAGGCGCAGCATCGAGAGGCGTCAGCTTGATGGCACACTCAAGCTGTCCCTTGAGGACGGAAAGTTGACCGACCAGGCCGGCCGCACCGGTTACATCGCCGCCAACTACCAGTATGTCTTGCATAACACTTGTATACATTCAATAGATACTAACGTCCCATCAGGTTCCAGTTCGATGCTCCTGTCCAAGAGGGTGCCCGCGAGACTTCAGGCTTCGGTCTCTGCAGCAACGGATCCATGTCCCTGATGGGCTCCACTGTCTTCTACCAGTGCTTGTCTGGCGACTTCTACAACCTGTACAGCCAGTCCACTGGTGCCCAGTGCATTCCCATCCATATCCAGGCTACCATGTCTGCAGACACTAGCGGAGTCTCTCAGATCTCTGACGGCCAGCCCCAGGCTACTTCCGCCGCTGTTACCCAAATCTCTGACGGTCAACCCCAAGCCTCAACCCCCGGTCCCGTCGTGACCCAGATCTCTGACGGTCAGCCTCAGGCCTCTAAGCCTGTGGTCACCCAGATTTCCGATGGCCAGCCCCAGGCTTCCGCCCCGGTTGTCACCCAGATTTCTGACGGCCAGCCTCAGGCTTCCGCTCCTGTCGTCACTCAAATCTCTGACGGTCAGCCCCAGGCTTCTGCTCCTCTCGTTACTCAGATCTCGGACGGCCAGCCCCAAGCATCTGCTCCCGCGAGCAACGTCAGCGGCAACGCTACCAGCCCCCCCTTCTCCGAGTACACCGGTGCTGCCGCCACTGGCGCTGCCAGTGTTGGTGCTCTCGCTGCCGGTTTCTTCGCCCTTTTCTCCCTCTTGTAAGGGAATTCAGCTTGAGTTTACTCGCACCAAACAGGGATTCAGGTCGCTCTGACGATCATGTAATGAAGGTTCTAATGGAGGATGATACGATTTCCTTGCGACGTTCCTTGATGACTGCATGCATATATGACATCCATGTACATACCTAAAGCATAGGAGGAATGGTGTTTGGATGATTGTGTTCGAGAAAAAGGCCATGACTTTAGCTAGTTCTATAGGTAGTACAGCACCACCATGCGACGAAGATATTAATGCAACCCGATCATAATAACATACGAACTTGCTATCTTGTGTCATATCCCCTCAGCAGGTCAAAGTCTTGTGCGCCTGCATCCCATGTCGTGAATTGTTGTTTACAATCCTTCGATGCCTTTCATCTCGGTCCCTCGCAAGCCATTGCGGTCATTCGAGCGAAACAATCCAACGGAATGCACTCTGCGCAACGCCGCAAACATGCATTCGCTGCTTCAACATCCTAACCACTGTCTTACCTATCTCACCTTATGCTGTTACATCAAGGGTTGTATCCTGGAGTACACTGTTCGATTGCCCATATATGCACCCACCAGGTGCAGTTTCGTGTATATATTTCTGTTCTTATCCCTACAGAGTAAATACTCGATTTACGGCGAAGAAGACATCGTCTCTAGGTTATTATTATTAAAGAGATAAGTGGTATTCAAGCAGTAGCTGACTATGAAATCAACTTCACGTCATGTCCAATCCATCGATTATTTTCCCTTCCATCTGAAAAGCCATAACTATTCAACTAAAACAACAAGTGAAAATCTCCTAACCACCGTCAAACAAACAACCCATTGCCGTTGAGCAAAAGGAAATATCAAGACCAACGTCGTCAACATCCACCCTGCATGCGCTCTCTGTCCCTGCTTCCCTGGAACCATTAGCACACAGCCCATCTGACAGCTCACTCCGACAGCCACTAATCGCCTAAACAATGTGTCGAACAAACAAAGATTAGGTTTCATGTCGCGTTATCGATTGACACGCATGCATAAACTAGATTCGTTGGGAGCATGCGCCGTCTTGCGCACTATTTGCAAGCGTACCTAATGGAGCACTCTTTAGTCTTGTTGGAAGTATTAATAGGCTCAACATAAGGCTAGGCTCACTAGCTGTGGCGGTGCGAGATTCTGCGTACCGTCTTTCGTTTCCTTCCATCTCGCTTGGTGGCGGGTCTAGATTGAGTTTGATGGTTCAGAGTTTTGCCCAACGAACCAGTGGGTGATTGTTGCAAGTACCGAGCCGAGGTCGCAAAAGATTTGTAGAGTGAAAGTGAGGTCATTTCCTTGGGTCGCTACGGTGCTGTCGCGCTTGCGCCCTTTGGCTGAGACTCATGCTCTATCAAGACTACCTCCTCGCAGCTTCAGATTCATTTCTGCACGTTCAGGGAGTGCGATTTTGGCGTCTTGCCTGTTCGCTCATCGCTTCATCGGTCCTATTACCCAAGATCTGCTTATCCTCGAAGCCGTACGCAACCGGACGATCGTACAGATATGCACGTTTCTTTTGAAAACCAGCTCGTATACCAATCTGAATGTTGCTCTGAAGGTTGTAAATCAACCAGTTCGCTCGCACCTGCGATCACCAAGTATAAGAGAGTGGATGTATCCGTCATACATCACTCCAGTCAGCCTTCTCGTCTGTAAAGAAATCATTCCTTCGACACACCTCACTCACCTTGTACTATCTTCTCTTCACTCAAAGGACCAGAGGAAGAGTTGGAGAGCAGCAGGAATAGCTGTCCCTGGTGAACAGGATACTAACAGATCGGGATCCAATCCACAACTGTGCACTCGATCAGGCCTTACACAGTGTATGCCGCTGTATTTCCTGCGTTCGCTCCTAGTTGGTACGAACTCGTTTCATACGAATATCAATCTTGATACGTGCAATGCAATATTATTCCAAGAGCTAACGCCAACGCCCATAAGAGTACATCTAACATACGTTTGACAATCATGTTTTGTACTTGCATCTAGCTCGTTCCATCGAAAGAGCTAAAGTGTCACATGCTCTCCCTCTGCTTTCTGTTCTGCTTTGCGCCAAACTGACGTCCTTCTGGTTACTGGAAGTTTGCGCCTAGACGTACTGGCTCAACCACCTAATACCCTCTCCGTAACCTTGCCTCATGACCACACTGCACATGAAGACCTCAACCGGTCGGATACCCTCGAGTGGTACCTTGCCCTTACCCGTTGTCTGGTATAGTCCGAGCGCGGAACGGAGCTGGTCCTCAGAGATGGCGTCGGGGTGGTCAATCTTGTTTCCGAGAATGACGAAGGGGGTGTTCTTCAACTCTTCCATAGCCAGAAGAGCGTCGAGCTCTGCTTTGGATTCGGAGAGACGCTCATGGTCCTTGGCGTCAACGAGGAAGACAATACCGGAAACTTCAGGGACTAGAAGAGTGTCAGTTGTATGCAAAGAAACAGAGGAGCATAATTGGCTTACAGTAATCGCGCCAGAGTCGTCGAGCTTGTGCGTGGCCTCCAAGGTCGAAGGTTGTGAACTTGACGTTTCCTATCGAGAGCTCCTCGGAGGTGGGGTGGAGAGTCGGCTGGCTAGAACAGATGTCAGCTGACAGTTGTGAGCCAAAGACTACGTGCGACGTACAGGACAGCGACTCTGTCGTTCTTGAGCATATGTAGCAGCCTAGTTGTGTTAGTGGAAGCTCGCGTGTCCAGTAGGGCTGCCATACGTGGTCTTTCCTGCATTGTCACTGAAGCCTAGTCAGCTACGTGTGTTCGAAAGCGTTGGTATGCGAGGATACATACAGTCCAAGGAAAAGGAGTTTGGCATGCTGTGATGTTGGGTCAGCTTCGGTGATGGAGTCTAGACCATGCTCGTGCCTACCTTGTTCATGAGTCCAAGCGAGGACAGAACATCCCAAACTGTTGCACATCATTAGCCCATGTTCGAGTATGATACAAGCAAGCGATTGATCCATCTGGCTGGTATTCGTGGTACATGCGGTGGTGTAGTGTCGATGCGCCCGTGATAAGCCTAATGTCGGTAATTTCTAGCACGGTGTTGCAGGGCTTGGTCAGAAAGACACAACAGTATTATGCGGGACGACGGTGCTGTCATCAGTCTATCATGCCACGAATGTTTCCACGTCGGTCTATCCAGGTCGGGATACAACAAGAGAGGGTAGTAAACTTACACCTGGCGCAAGGTTAGTAAGACGCCAGCACAAGTAGAGGACGAGGGTGCTCACCAGTCAATGATCCACATGTTTGCGAGAAGTATTCGGGTTTAGACTGTTGGTTGAGAGTATAACAGCAAGTTGTAGAAAGTGAACGGGTAAGATCAATCAATGTTGGGGGAACTTGGCCGCGATCGAGGGCGGAAGTCGAATGGCCCGTGCGCCATTTCCTTGGCGGCGCTGTTCCGAGCTCTCGCGAAGAACTTGGACATCAACCCTCCCGAACTAAACCCACCGCATCCCCGTCTAAATCCATCACAATGGCCGTCGGAGTACGTCAGACCCCTTCCAGAAGACCCGTCGAAGCTCTCGAATGCCCCATTGCTGCGCCGGCAGTAGCCCCTCGCCCGCAATGGCACCTCCGAATTGAAGATCAAGAAAACTAACATGTCCCCTCTTGTAGCGTAGCGCAGCCCTCAAGCTCGACTGGACCAAGCTGGGCACCCAGCTCGGCCTCAAGGGTCAAACCGCTGCTGCCCTCCAGTCCTTCAAGAAGCGCAACGACGATGCGCGTCGCAAAGTCACCGTCCTCTCCGAGCAGTCCCAGACCGTCGACTTCAACCACTACCGCGGCATCCTCAAGAACCAGGCCGTTATCGACGACATCGAGAAGCAGTTCAACGCTTTCAAGCCTCAGACATACGATGTAGGAAGGCAGATCAAGGCCATTGAGGCTTTCGAGGCCCAGGCCGTCCAGAGCGCAGAGCAGACTAAGGCTGTTGTCGACAAGGAGTTGAGCGATCTCCAGAAGACCCTGAAGAACATCGAGGATGCCAGGCCATTCGCTGACCTCACCGTTGTACGTATATACGGTTACGAGCAAGTGGGGGATAAGAAGCTAACCAAACAACACAGGACGAGGTCGCCGCTGCTCAGCCTGAGATTGACAAGCGCACCGAGCAGCTCGTCTCCAAGGGTCGCTGGGCCGTTCCCGGCTACAAGGCAAGTTTATGGAACCAGCAAAATGGCCTTTGTACGAATACTAACAACCCCGCAGGAGAAGTTCGGCGATCTGTCCGTCCTCTAAGTGTCTTCTTTCCATGTAGCCAAAATGTACCCGATCTGGGTTGTATTACCTACGTATTTGTGAATAGTTCCAGAGAGTGGAAATGCACCCTAGATTTTGACCATTCGCCTTGTTATGCCTATGCATTGCTCGAATATCGCTTACATGCGAACACCTTGCAAACAATATGCTATAGTTGGCACGCCTTTCGCTTGAAATGTTGTGTTTCATTACATGTGCATCCAAAACCGCGAGATACCAGTCCTCCAAGCGATACTCGAATCACCTCGCTGTAATGCCATTTCGAAAACGCCGCCCAATGCTCATCAAACACCCTTGATCTTACACACCAAGTGACCCCACCTAAACTACTCATCGTACTCGGCATCCCTGACACCACAAAAGTCACTGCCAAGGCAGTTGTCCACCATATACCAAACCCGCCAATACAGACTCGCACTGTTCATATCGAAACTTCCGTCTTCCTTTCTCGGTACATGATCTCCTATAAAGCCCTGTCCCGAACCAATTGCCCAGCCAATGACCGGTAACGAGCCAAACGTTTGCTGCCAGCGGGGTTTCGCGGGGAGGAATGCCTTTTCTTGTGGAAGGAACACAACAGGTTTTACGTTTGCGCCTTTGAGTCGGAGGGTTGCGCGTTGAGATCGGGGGTTCAACGCTGTAGTAGTCGCGTGTGCGGGGACGGTATTTGGATCAAGAGCTTGGTGCAGTTCTCGTGGTTGAGCGGGTTCAGTGGGCATGTCGTCCATGTGACTTGGGAAAGCACCAGTGCCACTCTTGCTGCGTAGCAAGGCTGATTCCATGTTTGATCGTGGTACAAGGGTCTGCGGTGCTAAAGGTTGGGGAGCTGTTGCTGTGGCTGAGGAAGCGGTTGCGGACGACTGCGATGCGCCGCGTAGTCCCAATGTCCCTGAAGATATTGTGTTGGGTGATGCGATCTGTGACATGCCTCCCTCTACACGCAACGGTCTGTCACCACCTTGTGGTCCTGTTCCTCGGTACATCTCCGCATGTACTATGTAGCCGTGGATGTTCTTCCCACTGTAGTGACAGGCGCGCTCGGCAGCCTCCGCACTATCAAAGGTGACCTTAACCCAGTGGTTACCTCCTATATATGTCTTGATCCTTGCCATGTATTTCGGTTCCAGAGATGGGTAGTACGATGAGCGTTGCGCAGCTAAACTGTAACCGAGTCTGGGGTTGGGTGGCTCGCGGTCATATTCTTCGTAGATCATGCCATTGGAAACCTTCTCGTAATAGGCTATTGCTTCCCATTGCTGCTCAGACCCAAAGCCGTATAGTATAACCTCCTTGGGTTCTTGTGCGAAAGTAGCGTTGGTAGATGCGCCTGCAGCGAAGGAGTTGCCCAGTCCGTTGCTCGCATCTATGAGGTTTGGCGCCGAGGCTGTTGGAGGTAGTGCGGTGGACGGGCGCGCGGATACTGAGCGCCTTTTGTCTTCCTCTGCCTTGAAGCGGCCGAATATGTCGTCTTCTGCGCGCTGGTTGTGGAGTCTCGCTTCGTCGGCTGCATTGTTGGCGCCCAACGGTGTCTTTGCCCGTGAGGTACCGCGTTTTCGTGCTTTGCCAAAAGGGCCCTTTTCTTCTGGAATACGCCGTTGGTTTTGATCTGAACTATCAGGGGTGGATGTTAGCTGTGTGCGCGAGAGGATGGGAGTGTCGCAGTTGTGGTCGTCCATAGTGGTGAGGCCGAATAGAGAAAGGGACAAGCTTGTGTAGATTTCCATCGACTTTTCTCTATCACCGTGCTAGACCCTTCCAGAAGAAAGATTCCATTCAGCAATGGCAATGAAAGACTGACTTACTCCGCAAACTCATACGCCCAAGGCAGCTTCCTCCCTGTCGAATCGAACGCGCGCTCAGAGTCTGGCACTGCGTGAACCTGCATCTCGGAGACGTTTGACCTGATACTTCTTTGAGTTTTCACTTTTCGATTTGTCGCGAAAGCGCGTGGTGTAGTAATCCCGTCTTTTGTTTATGCGACGAGAAGACGAGCGGAAAGTTAGCGCTAGCCCCAGGGACGCCGCGGCAAAGCCACCTGAGGTCTGTGCATATTACATGTGGCGCTGCGCGCGATCTCCAAGGTGACGCGGAGCCTTTCCCGATCCATCTACCTTGCGTATGCTGCATGCAATCGGAAATGGCTTACTTTTGAGTGCTGCCTGGTCACAACGGCCAGTTGTAAGCCGATGGAACTCACACCTATCATCGTACGTGGCAAGAAAAGGAGACACTTGCACCCAGCACTTGCTGCTTCTAAAAGCAAGCCTCCGTCAATATCTGCACAAAACTCTTCAGCATCTACATCTCAGCTCAAACGACAACGAAAAACGAGGTCAACAGCCAAAAAGAAAGACGTCACGCCCGCTATGCCGACACTTCAAGGCCTTCCCCAGGAGCTTCTGGAAATAATCTTCCTCTACAGCATGAACACAGCGCTTCCACGCTGCTCACCGGATCTTGGCAAAAAGCTCTCTGCTCACAAGGTAGCGATGGACTTCACTATGCAAGCCTTCTTCCACACAGTCGATCACCGCACCAACTACCGGGACCGCCTTGTAACCAGCGACGCTTTGCTTCAATCTGACATCTTGACTTGCCGTTTCTTCACCTACGACTTCTTCCTAAGATATGTGCAGCGCGCCCAGGATGCAATGATCAAGTTACGCGGCAAGGCCTGGGCAGCTACCGGAGTCACGATTCCAGGTGTTTCCTACTTCGACGGACTGTGGCCATACAAGTTTACTAAGATCCCGCATCTGGCTTTTGCGCAGGGTTTCCACGTACCGGAGAAGTTGCTACATGGACCCTGGACTGTGGACAAAGCGTCGTTGCTTTACGTACTGGTCAGTCTGAACGGAGAGATCGACTGGGAAGGTAGTATGGCAGGTGAAGCGGCAAAGGCGGGAATCAAAGAGGCTATTAAAGAGGAGAACGAGCACGCGGTGGCAGCGCTTGCTGTACTTCTGGGTGTGCCAAAAGGTCTTACCACCGAATTACTGCAGTACGCTGTCATTCGTTGCGGTTGTAACATTAACATCATCCGACACTTGCTCTTCAACGCGCAGATTCTTGCCGAAGAGGCCCCAAGCACCTTGGATTTCTATGACCCGGCACTATGGGCGTGGGCAGATGTCAACGGCCACAAAGGGGAGACGCTCAAAGACATGCTGAAGGATGCTGCCGCGTTCGACCTCGAGTTCTACTTTGAAGACAATGCCGACTGGCCCAAGATTGTCCCCTTTCCATATGGTGGAAGCAAGTTTGATGCAAGGACAGCGTTCAATGGTGTCGTTAGAGAGCTGTTGACGAACCTTTACCGGAACTATGGAAGGAAGATCACACGGAGGGCTATGACGCCTGAGCAGAGAAATGCAGAAGGTGATGTAGTTGATGATTAATATTGGCAGTTTATATACGTGAAGACAGAACAGATACCCATCAAATACTGCTTACCTTTACATGAAAGGGGCAGAGCATTACAGATAAAAATCACTTGGTCAACGCTTTCCTCGCAGAGGACAAATGTCGCGGGCTACTAATACAGCAACGCCTGCTTGATTGAAGCAGTGTCGGGTCATGGTTCAACTGCCGGTGGCGCATGCTGCAGTTGGCTGCGATAGTACATGGATTTAGATAGAGAATTTACCTGCAAGCTTGTTAGTAAGTTGTATCCAACAGAGCGTTATCAAGCAGATGCGTAGTTGTGGTCTTCCTCAGTGATCTTGGTGATAAAATAGTAATCATAGAGATCATATACTATCTATTGCATGTTGTAATCATTGGAAGGGGGTTGGGTTGCGAGGCAGAAGAGGTGGGACTGACCTGTGGAAGATGGCTGTGTGCTGCAACAGTCGCATGTCAAATGCACTGAGCTTGGCGTCTGAGGATCAAGGTTCTTGGAAGTCTGTAGCGGTCAGCCTTTGTCGCGAGCTTGGTGCGGTGAGAGAAGCTGGATGGGTAAAGCAAGCTCAGAATATGTAAGAAATTGAATATCATAAACTCGACGCCGTTAAGAAACCCCGGCGAGGGTTTCCGACGCCGAGCTCAATCGCAAATTATGTCATCCTAGGATGGGGAAGTATGGTGTGGAGGTTGGAGACTTACCAGTGGAGCTATGGGTGTCGGATCGAAGCTGTCGGTCTTCAGATTAGTGCATCTGAGCGGCAGGTGCAGGCGTGCATCGCATCACCATGTACGTAGCGCATGATGTAAATCAAGGCGATCGCGAGAGCCGTGATGGAGACTGCACAAAGTCTCGCAACGGTCGTCGAGAGCAGAGAGAACAGCGTAGAGTTTGCGGTGCTGGTGAGAAGACAACGGAAGTCGCGCTCGCAGAAAACTTTAAGGACGGCGCTAGTGCCAAGGCGCCTTTCGCTTGTGCACGGCCCCCGGCACCACAGGGCACGCGAAATTCGTCGCCCGATCATCAGCCATTTACTTACTCCCGACAAGAACATCAACACCGAATCCTATTTCCGACCGGTACGCACTCGACGCTGCAACACTTGACGTATCTCGCAGTCTAACATTTAATTGCAGCACATACCGACGAAATGGGTGACGCCGAAATCACAACGAGCGCCTGGAGGCTGGTCGAGGTCGGCCGTGTGGTCCTCTTCAACGAGGGTCCATTCGAGGGCCGTCTCGCTGCCATTGTCGAGATCATTGACCACAAGCGTGTATGGAGAATCCGCGATTCGGGTGCTGTTCAGCGGCTCACAGAGACATAGGTCCTCATTGATGGTCCTTCAGAGAAGGCCCCCATTCCCCGCCAGGAAGTCGCGCTCGCCAAGCTGTCTTTGACACCCATTGTCATCCCCAAGCTTCCCCGCGCCAGCGGTGTCGGCCACGTCGCGAAGAAGTGGGAGGAGCACAAGGTCCAACAAAAGTTCGACGAGAGCGCATGGGCCAAAAAGCGTGCGGCTATGCAGAAGAGGCGGGGACTGAACGACTTTGAGCGCTTCAAGGTCATGAAGATGAGGAAGCAGGTACGTTGCCCCGTGTATCTGTGCTCCCAGAATCGACGATTCGGGCTGCATGTGGCTCATTGGATGCGACGGAAGAGACGCAGGCTAACATGATGTAGGCTCGCTTCGAGGTCCAGAAGACCTTCGCCAAGATCCGCGCCAGCGCAAAGGCATAGGTAGTCTAGATGCTGTCGGGAGACAGGCGTTGCGGTGGTCGCTGCATGCAGGTGACGGAGAGGCATGACGTGCATTTCATGAGCATTCCGAAGGCGACCTCAAAGGCATTCAAAAATTCAAGACCTGGTTTCGGGTGAATAAGTCCAATGTTTGGCACGGTGCAATTCGGTTTGGGACAGGTTTACTCGGCTCTCGCATGCATTCCACATGTAGCAAGAGAGTTCAATCCACAAATTCATGAACACACACGAAAAGTGCAACTAGAATTGCAATTTGATACCCTTCCCCCTTTGAAATGCCTGCTTGCGTGACATGGGCGACCTGAGCTTGAAAGCGCCCTGAATGAGTGATTGCCATGGTTCGTCATTGCCAGTTGTGTACTGAGAGCTGCCCGCGCTAAACCGCCCACAAATCATTTTTGGAAGCTCCGACCCCAACTCCGCGAACGTCGATATTGCAGCACCACCAACACCTGTAGTCACCCACAAACCGACAAAATGGCCAACCCCCGCATTGAAGAGCTCCCCGACGAGCCCGAGAAGAAGAACGTCCAGATCGAGGAGGATGAGTCCAGCGACGAGTCTGAGGGCGAGGAGGGCGAGGTCAGCGTGCCCGCGGGCTCCTCCGTCGCTGTCCACTCCCGCAACGAGAAGAAGGCTCGCAAGGCCATCGCCAAGCTCGGCCTGAAGCACATCGATGGCATCACACGCGTCACCCTCCGCCGACCGAAGAACGTGAGTGTTTCCCGCGCAATGGGTCGATGAAGCCGCAGCCCTCGAGTCAACAAACAAGGGCTGCGGGCAGCACCATTGGATCTTCCCAGCAACCAGACTAACACCCCTCCTAGATCCTCTTCGTCATCAACCAGCCCGACGTCTACAAGTCCCCTTCAAGCAACACCTGGATGTGAGTAGCTGCCCCTCCATCGCCCATGCCACTTTTGCTGACCCCGCACCAGCATCTTCGGTGAGGCCAAGATCGAGGACCTCAACTCCCAGGCTCAGGCTTCCGCCGCCCAGCAGCTTGCTCAGGCCGAGGCCGCATCCCACGACCACGCCGGCCACGACCACGGCGACGAGGCCAGCAAGGGCAAGGGCAAGGCTGTCGAGGACAAGAAGGACGAGGAGGAGGAGGAGGATGACGATGAGGAGATTGACGACTCTGGCCTTGAGGCCAAGGACATCGAGCTCGTCATGCAGCAGGCCAGCGTTTCGCGGAAGAAGGCCGTCAAGGCCCTCAAGGAGAACGACAACGATATCGTAAACTCCATCATGGCGCTGAGCATATAGGCTGCTCCAGTCTAGGTGTCTGGGTGTAAAAGGTGGATGATGACTTCCAAGGCATCGCGGAGTCGAAAGACTACCCGCCTGCTCATGTAAAAGAATCTATCAGCATGAATCTTTGCGAAAGATCCGTGTGGCCGTCCTTGGCCCTTTCGAAAGCTTTAGTGCCCAACGAGCTGCTATTTTGTCGACTCATGTGAGCGATTTGCGACTAACTCAAGTAGAAACTTGCCAGTTGCAAGACGTGGAAGACATTATGGGGAGTGACCAGGTAAGGACTAGCACAACTCAGCTGCAACATGTCATGTGTAAGTCATTGGATGAGAGATTGCATTTACCCCTTGAGGTCTTGACCCGTCTCCGTTGGAGAATTCCTCTTCAAGCTTAGAGCACCGGAAGTAGCTTCGAGATTGATCTGTGAATGAGGTGAGATATATCAAGCATATCTGCTAGTGGGCGATCATCAGATTCTTAACGTAACTGTATCCAGATGCGTGCACGTGGAAATTGGCTTAGGCACTCGAGACTCTTTTTGACATGGGCTGTTGGTAAGCCGATTTCAGCCTCAAGGGTCTATCCGCATGCGCGTGTCAAGAACCAGTAAGAGGCCCTACGGGAATTAGTGTCGACAAGCCCCACTGCCCAACCTCGAACGACAAAGAGCCATCGCTGAAGAATGTCCGAGACCACTAGACCTTCTACAGACCGAACAACCCGGGAGGTAGGTTCATCGTCGTGCTTATGCCTGTGGCTGATGAGATGAATGATGTAGATTCATTGCGCTCGAGGACATTGCCAAACATGGAACGCAAAGCGCCCAGTTGCTCAGCAGCGCATTGGTCAGGCATCTCTCGGAAACGAGGTTATCCGGACAGCGCTCTTGTTAGCGACTGTGAATTACATGAGGATACCAAGGTAACAGCGGTGAAGTTGGAGAAGGAACAGTGCTCAGCCACAAGCTAAAACAGCCACAACGCACGAATCCGACTGTCCCGATTCCTTGCATCATCAGCACACAGACATTTAGACGTCAGCCTCAGTCTCACAACGACTGACTCTGCTTAGCTGTTCCTGGTCCCGTTGACATATCTAGATATACGACGGGAATTCGACTTTCCGAACATGTTTCGCGGTCTCCGTTGGAATTGCGCCTGTCTGATCAACTTCACTTCACTACAACATCCAGCTCAGCTACGACGCTCTGTGTTGACCTTTAGCATAGCACTAACTCCATAGGCCGTTTCCTCCGCACTGTTAACGGCGATGATCTCGTTTTGGACGTCGTTACGGACCCACTTTTGCCCACAAGGCTGGGACGGGTCAAACACACGGCCAATGAGCGATCTTCCCATTCTCTCGGCATCAGATCTGTGGTTAGTTCCATCATGATATCCCTACGGCAGCTCCTTGACTCAGGATCGATCGGGCCGCTGGACACCCTAGCAAGTCGCATAGCCCTGATATACGACCCATAATCTGACTACATCATTGTTGTTTGATCTGTCGCAGACCATATGATGCAAGGTGACCAGCCTATCGGAAATGCGGTACTCTTTTTGTAAGATCCATTGCAAAGGCATGGAGACACCCATAAGGACGAGGCTGATCAAATTTGCCCTTGTAGGATCCAGAATCTTACTTGATGCTTCCACATTTGATCACATCCAGCTGTCTTTCTACGCTCGGCACTGACATCTTGAACTCCCATGAGTCCATCATGACGATATGGCGTCCAAAGCTGACCTTCTCAGAGTTTCTGATTGCACGGAATCTTGGCTGCTGGCTCCTGAGCTGCCTCATGACATGCACATATTCGGTGTGTCTGGACTAATCACTACGAGAGTCGTATGCTACAGCCATATCAGCAATGGGGGATATCTATATAACTTTTTGAATATCTTCTACTAACTGATGGACTCATCGCAACAAACAGCTTCTTTCACTCTTCCGCATACATAAACTTCAGCGCTACCTGTTCAGTCAAGTACAGCTTCTCAACCACCGATACATGTTGATTCGCTCTACATCCACCACCGACACCGAGCATAGTGAATACAGCAATCCACCAGTACGCAGATACAGAGTACCAGAGTTCGCCAACATGTCTTCTTCTACCAGGAAGATCACTCCCGTATGTTTCTATTTGCCGTATAGATTTCGACCTCAGTAATGCTGACACTGTGTCACGATAGGCCGAAAAGGCACAATACATTCGAGCACTACGATCTCATCAGTTCAACACTATAGTCGAATTGATCCGCGTTGAGCAGGCGTTTGCGAAGCTTGGTACACCAGATTGCAGTGAACCCATGACATCGGCTTGTAAGAGTCTACGGCTCCAGCGAACTTGTGAAAGAAGACTGACAGCACTCATCAGGGAGATACTACGTCGAATCGCACAGCTTGTTGACCGAGCTCCGCGGACTGACGAAGAACTACCCATTCAGGTAAGCTACCCTCGATAAGTTTCAACAATGCGTAAGGGGATCTTCTAGTCCATTGGCTGATCAATACAAAGTTCCGATGCCCTGGACGAAGCCAAGAGGCGTGTCTACGCCGATCCTGCAAGTAACCGCTCGTGGAATCTGTGTTGGTTGGTTCTGAACAAGATACAGACTGAGTACGTCTGACGACCAGCATTATCTTGCGGAAGTCCTCGCTAATGTAACTCAGCCAACTCCTTCCGTATTATGCGCATTATCAGGCATCGCAGCCTGCCATGTGGGCAGGTCGTACGCCTTCTGCTGAGCAGATCACTCAGCTCACCAATGCGTTCGTCAACGAATGGAACTGGGCTCTTGGCCAAATGTTGGGTCGTTGGACGCAGCCACCGGCTAGGTGATTATGAGGAGTGATTGGCTTGATGTTTTCTTGGTGATGGCGTTGATCGCTATCTTGTTCTTCTTGAACCCGTGGCGGCTTTCTACTGTTTGTACACTCGTTTGTATCCTGGCGCTATAGATCTCTTCAAATGTTATTTTTTCTGCATGACATGTCTAGAACTTCTCACAAGCGGGCCTCATGTCCAGCTCGTGGGTCCACAAGCAGGGCTTCTGCGAATGCAACCAAAGGTAAGTCTCACCAACCGCATCAGCGCTCATCTTCTTGCCCACCTTTTGATCCTCCCCGTCCTCGTCGACAATTGCGCCATTTCCAATCGTATGTACGACATGTACGCCCTTCTCACTCATCTCGCGAGCCAGTGTTTGCGCTAGTTGACGGACGGATGCGCGACCAGCACCATACGCAGCGAATTGTGCACTACATCGGAGCGCACCAAGAGTGCCGGTGAAGATGAGCGTCTGTTGTACACCGTTAGTTTCACGCTCGATCACATCGTAGCGGAGGCCATGCTTACCCCTTTCTTCTCCCCTCCATCCATCAAGCCCACCTCTCCATGATCGGCAAAGAATCTCTTCAGACTTTCCTGCGCAAACGTGAAAGCTCCACCAACATACGTTTCTAAACTTTCCTCAAATTCTTCCCTTGTCTCTTCCAAGAACGGCTTCTTGCTCGAATGCTTGATACTGTATATCGCTAGCTTCAGCTTTAGGCCCTTGAAGCTCTCGTGTGCTTTGATATCTGCGAATACCTTCTCTAGAGATGCCTTTGAGGTGTCGCTCGGGAATGCTTCGAGCACCGCGTTCTCGTTGGTGGAGCGGACTTTGGAAATGACAGTCTGCAGGTTCTCTGGGCGTCGGGCTAGGAGCGCTACGGCGAGGTTACCATGTTTAGGAGATGACAGGATTCGTGCAATTCCCGTGCCCTAGGTCTGTGGCATTAGAGTCACGTATATGCTGTTACGTTCGCCGGACAACTTACAGTAGCAGGGCCGGCTCCAATGAGAATGGCGAGACCTGAGGGTGACATTGTGAGGTTGTTTTCAAGATTCACAAAATGGTCTTGCTTAGGGGCCTCGTTGCTGTTGTTCTGTTGACCAAGGCTTGATCCCCGTTGATTGCATCATGACTGGCTATGGCGGTAGTGACGTCTACAGTGAAGATCGCTTGCTATCTCCGGAATGTCCTGATCTGGTGTTGCCGCAGAACGCGTTTCAATTTCAGTGCTACGATTGACTGATACAGATATGAAAACATAAATACACACTTACCTGGGTAAACATGCTTTACCGAATCTACAGTATCTGTATATCCTCAAGTTGTCACATTTGCGAAGTTACTATTAGGGTCTTTGGCAAAGAGAGCAGGAGTTATGACGTCATCCGACATCCTTCAAGACAGAGAACACAGAATCGCTCGAGTACCTCACAAAGTTCTAGCGACCGCACTAAGTTACTTCGTAGAGAAATTCAGGTAATAGAATCGATTCCGAAAGGTGAGATTGGAGCTGGGTCTCGACTGCCCGGGCAGCAGACAGATTTTTCGTTACGAATTCCCTTTCCTTCTCCAGTCTCCAAGCAAGCCTTCCGGGGGTTCGGTCTCGCACGTTGTGATACTAGCATACTGGTCTTGGGGGGAAATGCGTGTGCTAGTACGCGTACAACGAAATTGGTAGGGTTCAGGCCAGTAGAATCCTACATCAACTTAACCTAAATTCGCCGTACATCCGAAGTCCCCTTTGTTCCTCACACCCCCTCATTCCTCTTTTGAAGTTCCAGTGCGGTCCAGACCTTCGCATACCCACATCAAGTCTCCAGATATGAGGATAGCTTCCCAGTCACGATATCATGTGTAGTCCTACATCCTGGAAAGCCGGCATGAAGCCGAAGTGGGCTATATACACCGAGGTGACGAATGCGAAATATAAGAAGAGTTATATCATCCCGGTATCAATTAAGGATAACTATGAGTAATCATGGCCTGCGTGAATCGTCTCAAGGAGTATCATGATGATCTACTATTTCAGTTGATTCAACTCTCGTGATGGAATGTCAGCTGTTTTTCTGGCTACTAACTTCTCTCACCTGAGAGATCGAGAGATGACTCGAGACCAACATCCTAGGATACTGGATAAACTTTGGTGTCGATAAGAAGGTGATAAGTCTGGTACTGCAGGTAAGAGACAGCAAAGGCAGGCGTCTGCGCCTCCCTTTTGTGATGCACCCACAGGTTGGGGCAGTTCTCCTTGTATTTATGGGTACGCGCCGGGGCTAGCATCTATAGCACTTGTGACGTGCATGAAAAGGCCATGTGCTCGGATCCCTACTAACGCTAATGGAAGGGCTGACTAGGATATCGATTGGCTGCTAAGTGCGAGCTAACAGCGGATATGAACAAGGGCGAGGTCGCTACGTCTGTAAGGAAATCTAACCTCTTTCCTAAGTCCTCCTCCTACATAGGATCGTCGATAGCCTCTTCGCAGGGGCGCAGCCCATAAACCATCACAAGAATTGCGAAAGTCTCGATCCGGCATCCCCTGTCCCCACCTCGTGTTTCACTCCAGGTTCTGCTCACCGATCAGCAACAACAAACGAGACCTCCTCATTGGAACATCATGTCGTCACGGTCGCCATATGCGCTCTTCTCCATGTCCATACAGTCGGCAGCTTTTCAAGCGAGGGCGTCGACCCGTACTGGCCCACAGACTCATGCCTATCCCTACGGGTGCTCATCCGCTAGGTTCGGTAAGATCTCCCGCATCCATAAGTACCAACGATTTACTTTCGCGAACAAAGCTGCTGCTCCTCATGTATAGACGTTGTCGGATGCTCTAGACGTAGGAACGTGTGCAGGCTGGAAGGAAATAGGAGTCACTACGAATCAAAAGAGTTAGCTCGGCGTTTGGGGCCGATATATTGAACGCCACATGTCCTGAAAATCGTTCCAATTCGTGTGCGAGATATACTTATTCGACGAAACGAATACTTCTTTCGTCCCTCATGGACCAGGGCGTCCCGTGGGTGGCTATGGTAAAGGCGTGGAAGAGCAATGCCTAACACGGCAGCGCTCACGACCACGCGCGTTTGCATTGCCGAAAGATACAGTCTCGAGACTGGGCGAGCTTGCCCGGCGTATGCGCCACATTGTAAGCGCGCGAGCATGCTCTACTTCACCGACTACACGCTAGTAAGGCTGGGCCGAACGTCTTCTCGAGCCTGTGCCGCAATTTAGCAGTAAACCCTTGAAGCTCGCATGTATTGCAATAAACTCATAAGAACGGCGCACCAAACAATTTCGCGTAGGAGTTCATTTATGACGTCGAGCACACTCAGCTCAGCTGACGTTGCAAGCAGGCTTTCACCAATCCAAACTTCCTTCAGTGCGCGATCAACATGGTATCTAAATGCCTATGTGCTCATTCCAAGCACAGCCAGGTCTAGAGCGCCGTTAATGCTGAGCCGACGTTTATGCTACCCCGTCTATCGGTGGCATGACAGCCACCTGCGAATATAGGGTGAAATTGCCATATGGATACACACGCATCCCGATGCAGATATTGATCCGACCCCACAACGACCCACGTGTGTAATTACGGGCGTACATGTCTCCAAACTGACAGTGTGCGTTTTGCCGGATCCTCAGAAGCTGTCAGAGCCGAGCCAGGTCGATTTGAACGTTTTGCAAGCGACGAAGTTTGGATGCAAGGCTGAGTACAAAGAATCACGTCCTACTTAGAACCGAGCTAGGCGCTATAAATGGTGTGTTTCCCCAACATACGATGAGCCGACTGGCTGCACATACATGCAATAACTACGCCCATTATGAAGGATCCAGCGGATCCAGCTGATCCACCCTACAATATACGACACTAAACTGATGCGCAGTTGAAGCGTCCATACTAAGGCATGTCATGAGGCTACGGTAAAGATACCGCCCTAGTCATGCATAGTGCAGTACGCCCTTCTCCAAGCGCTCTAGCTCTTCACTACATGCGTGTGACAAGCGAACGGCCCGGCAGCGGATGTGTCATATTCATATCAGGCAAAGTCGAGTCGCGTTTAGCGGTGAGCTAGATCTCGATGCGGGAGTACCTTCCACTACACATAGGTTTCCCGTTAATCGGAAATAAGAGCGGCTAGGAAACGTAGCATGCCTTGACAGTGAGCAAATAGATGCATGATTCGATCGATCGAAGGTATATAGGTCATGGCGCAATCGCCGGAGATGCTTGCTACACGTAGGCCGTATTCCTCGGAATTCGACTACTGCAACCCTGGGCCCAACAGATGCGACACTAGGATGTGTTGGCATACATAGTAGGAGGGGTGCAGACACTGTAAAAGCCGAGATACACCAATAGCAAAAGGCCACCCTCGTAAGCTGAAAGCTCGGCAGTGCATCTTTAACCAACCTGGCCAATAAGGCGCATATGTCGGCAGACCCTGAGCATTGCGCAGCTCAACGTGGTCGCAGATGGGCGGTTCCGAGGCGTTTTGCATTGGAGCTGCAGCGTGGCCCGGACCACCGCTGCCCGTATTGCCTCAGCAGCACGCTATCATACCGTCTCGTTGCAGAGAGATTCCGGTGAGCCACGGTCGCTGTCATGTATGGTAGTCGATACGTTGGATTGTGGGCTGTTCCTCAAGTACGGTGAAGGACCAAGGCTCAATACTGAGGTACATGAACCCTTGCCATCATTTTCGCAAATCGCGGGATTGGTCTCAGATCAGAGATTAGTGCATTCGATCACATGCTGACATGGCGCGAGTTGTGGATGGAGATAAGATCTGATGAAGATATCAGGCCTGCCCGTTTCAACCCACTTGCATATGCAGGAGCTGGGCGAATAGTGACCACTTATTATGCCTAACAACGGTAAGCTCCATGGCATAGGGCTGATGCAAATGAGGAAGTGCCTGCTCTTAATCGGCCGAGTTTCTTCAAGGGTCGCATGCACACATCGAAGTTTCCATGTGCCGCACGAACGTCTATCGAAATCAGAGCCACGTTCCGGCGGATCTTCGCATTGCTTTCTGCCACCGGGATGCCTACGCGAGCCTCGAGTACGATCCTTACAGTGGATGCTGTGGCAATCATGGGGCCACATGATTGACCCGAGGAAGGTCCTGCCAGTAAGCAAGTCCGATCATTGCGGTGGGGAAGTTGGTGGAGGCAGAAGACCCAATTTCGCCCGTGTGGCAAAGCTTCGATGCGTTCCGCTGTGTCCCCCGTGAGTGTGTAGATCCGAGTTGTAGGGTGGTTCAGTGAAGATTTTCCCACTGCCACGGCGGCTGACTGGCAGGCATTAGCGTAGATGGCATCAGGTGACGAATCACGATAAGACGGGCAGGATACACATAGGTACATGGTCACCCACCCACCGCAACCGTCAAGGTTAGCGGGAATAGTTTTCGGCCCTGTTCCCATGATCCGGCGACTAAAGTTCGATGTCAGTCTCTCGTTAGCAAGTGCGGCTCCGTCAGCTCTAAATTCACACACCGTGACAACAGCGGCGTGCGATTACGCGATAAACATCTTCAAAAGAACCCCATTCACCGAGAATGCGGTATAAGAACGCCTTCCTCAGGCTCACTCCTGAGTCACAACATTACAGCTACATCTACAGCGGACCGATACGAACATTAGAACATCCCATCTGAACCTCCCTCTACATCATTCACAGTAATCGACCAGTCAAATATGTCGTCTCCCACACTCAGCGCGAGGTCCTCTTTCGGGAGTTTGCACAGCAACTCTTCGTCCATATTCAGTTCTCCTGATAAACTTGCCCCGGCAGTGACAGGACCCATGGTATGGCAAGGGGACGAGCTGAACCCAGTCGAGTATGTAGTCCAGCTTAACGACCGCGAAATCCGGGATATCAGAGCCGCTATAATCAAGTTCAAGCGTGAGCACTACCTATTAATCATTATGAACGAATGCTGATTTACGCCTCCAGTCTCCCGGCTTCCGCGGACGAAGATAAACCAGAAAAGTTTTGATCTCGGCAACCCAGAACTGGCTAGCAAGCTCTCGTCTATCAGCAAAGAGCTTCACCACGGTAAAAACGTTGTTGTCCTCCGGGGTCTGGATAGTGCTTACCTCAATGACGAAGAGGCCGTTATTGCTTTTGCGGGCGTATGCTCATACGTCTGCCCAGAACGAGCAACCGATTCTTATGCAAACCAAACGCTGAGTCATGTTCTCGATGCCACCAAAAAAACAGTTCCAGAAGACTGCAAGAATATTGGTCTTGCAGGCTCCAAGATCACTGCTGCCATGGATTTTCACAGTGACCGCTTCTCTGGCGATGTCATCGCCCTGTATGTGCGCAACGACGGCGGTCCCAATGCTGGTGGCGAGCAATTCGTCGTGAGCTTTTCCAGGATTTACAATGAGCTTCTTGAGAAGGACCCAGAAGTTTTGGAGACGATGGCGGAGCCAAATTGGCCTTTCGAGCTAAAGCAAAAGTAAGCATGGTTTTGTCGTATCTGATGTTAAGAGAGTTTGCTAATTTACTTCAGGGATGGAGCGCCTTACCTCGAATTAGGACCTACCCTCTTTTTCTCCAAGGGCAAACCCATGTGCCAGCTAGTCAAGGCTCCACTTCTTGGTACTGATACCATCCCGCGTGACCCTAGCATGCCAAAGGTTACCCGGAAGCAGCTGCATGCAATGCACGCCGTTGAAGAGCTAGCTAGGCGCTTCTGCACTAAAGTCGACCGGAAGCAGGGCGACATCCAATTCCTCCATAACCTGTCTGTCTTGCATGCCCGTGCAGAGTACCGTGGCATTGATGGCCAGGCTAGTACCCGGCACCTTTTGCGCATGTTCCTCCGCGACTCCACAAATGCTTGGGAGAAGCCGGCTAGCTGCCGTGACAACTTTGACGACCCGTTCACTCCCGGCAGACCTCAGAGCCTCCCTGTCTTCGACACGGACCCATGGCGCAGCATCAGCGGCCGCGAAAGCCATGGCTAGATACTGCTGTAACCGCTAACTCTAGCAAGCAATTTTACCCGAAACATCCCAACAGGCTTAGTGGCAGTTGGAACGACATAGTCAATTTGGCATGCATCTTGCGACTGCAAGGCGAGGATTGGTGTGGCTTTATTGTATCCATGGTCTCTCTTTCCAGGACCTCTTTGTTAATTAGACCGACGGTAGACATACTCAGATATTCATCAGATTTGTTCCACGCCTCTCCCCATAAATTGCAACTCGTATATTGGAAGCTAGAAAATGACTCGCGATAGCCATTTCTCATGACTGGGTATCAAAAAACATGGTGGAACGACATGACACGGGCGGAACGTTACGCTCCAGCTTCCTTGAAAAGCTTTACAATCCATTCACTTGAAGTGGACCAGTGCGTTGCGGCAAACCCGGTAAGCGGCGGCTGGAAGCGATCTATGCTGGTTAACAAATGACTTGCAGTAGCGGATCTACAGTCCCAACTTACCGGGCTTATTTCGGTCAAATAGATTCGCAATGAGTGTGACATATGCGAAGCCTTCTGCATCAATATGACCTCGCTCCCGGAGTTCCTCCGGATTGTCGCGTGCTAGCTTGAAAGGCGAGTAGCCGCGGAGAATGCAACGCCAGTGATACAGCAGGACCGGGAAAGCGAATTCCCACTTCTTGATCTGAGTGGTCACTACGTTGCTGACCTGGTTCTCGATCAACTAGTGGAGTCAGACAAAGCTAAATCTGTATAACAAGCTCGCCAGACTTACTGTGCCATTTTTCGACTTGATGTAGTCTTGCGCACCATGGTGGATATACTCAAGGTTCCAGAAAATGACATAGAATGCCAGGAAAAGCTCGTACCAAGGCTTGATTCTAGGCTTGAAAATCAGTGTCGCTAGCTCCTTGACGAAAAGCTTTTCCAATTTGCGAAGATATTTTACAGCCGCGACGTCCATCTGGTGGGTTATGGCGCCTGGGAGTGGGCGATCGCAGGAGTTTCGGTCGTATGCTTCGTAGTCGCTACGGCCAAGTCTGCGATAATCGTACTCGCGTATACCAGGTATGTTTTCCGAGAATACTGAACCATACCCCTGCGAGACAACCGAGAGACACTGAAGTCGCATTGCGAGGTCAAGGGCTTTACTTCCAGTTACCCTCCGCATGCGTACCACTTCCTGATAGGTATGGTAGGCGACTTCGTCCTGCCGAATGCGAGCAAAAACCCACTCTTCAATTGCAGGTTGGAGGCTAGAGAAGTAGCGTTCATAAGCCAGTACGAGATTCGCGGTGTCGTAAATGGCGTATGCCGGCTGCTCGACAGATGGTACTTGTCCATCTCTGTTGGACCAGACAGATGTCGCTACATCGAGTGAACCGCGTGTCGGGCTGTACGGTCGAAAGGCGATACGCAGAGGCTGTGCATTGGGTATAGGACCGTAGCCAGGGAGGTTCCAGATGATCTCCATTTCGTATAGTTGACTGTTGTGTATCCAGTCGTAACCGAGGAATTCGGCTTCCTCTTGGTGCTCACGTCCGTTGCCTGTTTAACAGTGAGAATGCTTCGAGCAAGAAGCACTGCAATGACTTACACCGACGTATAAGACTTGTATCTTCGAGGTGTTCTCTGTAACACGGCTCGCGAAACGACCTTGCATGCCCTGTGATCTTCTCACACTTTTCACACGGGTCTCCTTCGTCACACTACGTCTGTCAGTCTTGTGTCTGTCCCAATAAAGAATATGCATACTCCAGATTTGTAAAATCTACAACGAACGCATATACGCTTGGTCTTGCGCATAGTATGGGTCTTCTCCCTTTGCCTTTCCTGGAGAGGGCCTTTTCGCTTGGACACCTTCAGCTTCTCCTGTCGCTCAACGAAAGATGAAGGAACCTTAGCTGCTTTCTTCTTTGGTGTTGGCCTATGCTGAGCAAGCAGTTGCGTTGCTCGATCCACATGCTCTACTGGAACCTGGTGCTGGGAGTAGAGTTCCTGTTCAGGTGGTGCTTCGGCGACGTTCCATTCTCGACGCATGTTCTGAGGCGCTTCGTAAACAGTGGGCACATTGGAAGCTTCCACGGGGTCGACTATGGGCCAGGGAATGGTAGATGAACTATGATGTCTCGTATCTGAAGCTCTGGTATTGACGACATCGCCAGCATGACCCGAATACTGCTGGTGCGCTTCCCAGGAGACATCATGGTGCAATGGAACCTGTGGGGCGTTGTTTGTGTGCAACAGAACAGCCTGTGGTTGTGAATGCGATAGTTGTGGGACTGGAGGTAGCTTCTGAGCATGATTCGAGTATGGTGGGTCTACCGTATTGGCGGGGGACTCCTGGAAGACTTAGTCGCGAACCTAGTGCAGGGCACAACATTGCTTGTGTGCACTTACTGACGAAATGCGCAGCTCGTGAAAGCGTTCCGTACTTCGAAACGCATGGTCCTGCGAGGCCAGGGGTAATGTGTGCCCTAAACTTAGCGCTGGCTGGTGCTGATACTGATGTTGTTGTTGCTGCTGCTGATAGTGCCGCGAAACAGTGGGAAGTTGATGCGGCACGGACGCGGTCCCCTCCGCATCGCAATAGGGGACAGTTGAGCGCGCCGTGTAATTCTGCTCTGGTCCAGCATGCTGCCATTCCAGAGGTGCTTGTCTGACGTAACCAGCCCAAGCAGTTGGCGCAGACTGTGGATGTGAACCAGCGGAGTCGACTCCGACCGGAGGGTAATGTAGGAATTGCGCCGTTGACGGGCCGGCAGCGTACGAGTCGTGGCTGGGAGCGTTATGATGTTGCTGCCATGATCCTAAGCCATACAAAGGGTCGTGATTGCTTGTGGGGAAGTCCTGGTAGTGCGAAGGAGTTTGGGTGGCATTCCTGTACTGCGAACTGGTGGTAGACATGGAGGGCTGCGGCTGACTGCGTACAACTTCAGAGGACGTGTCGCGAGGGTGCGTGTCGCTCATTCGCTTAGAGGCAATGAGCAAGATCCGTGTAGCAGGGAACGATGGCGGCCTGGACCGTAAAGCAAAGCCGACACGGTAGATCGTTGCTTTTCGAGTTCGATGGTAGGAAGGCTCGAGGAGGCACCAAAGGCAGGTCGAGAACCACACTGGTTCATTGTGTCGGTGCCATGCATGTCTTAGCTTCCGTTAGGGCTGCATCTCCCCGCAAACCTGCCTCGCGTACCGAACAGAGACACAACTTTCGTCTTGCTTCCGCAGCCAAACAGCTCGTTATCGATTATCCGGGTGCTTGTTAATCGCTGCCGCACCTTTGTTGTTGTCGTTACCGTTAATGTGTCGACCAAGTCCGCCCGTCCATCCGTATCGAGGTTCTTCGATCAGGAAAATCGCATCCGAGACAGCAAGCCTATCTATCCAACTACGGAGTTCTGTCCCATCCAATCGCCAGTACCCAACCTCAAGTAGACTACTAACCCGGCTTCAATGTCTCAGTTTGCTTTATGCACCACTGGGTGTAGTGGCAGGGCAAACCAGCTTACGGTTGTCAAAGAAACCTTGGATAGTCTTCTTTCATCCCTCGGAGTAAGCATGCTTCGGTGCGATGCCGCATTGCTTTAAACGAGCTGCGAGATTAGATTCCACCATGTATCTTCGAATCGAATACTACATTGCTTTACTGCTAGCGGGGCGTAATAATGTTTTTCCCATCTGTAGAAGGCGTACGCCTAGCCACACCAGATGACTTGGATCGCATTTCAATTGTTGCGGCTGCCGCGTTCTTTTCGTCACCCACGTTCAAATTTCAGCGTATCCATTATCGAAAGTTCCCTTTGGACACGATAGCTTCTTACTTTGTCCAGTACAAGAAAGCTATGAAAGATCCTGCATGCGTGGTACTCGTCGCCGAAGACGTTATCGACGAAGACGAATCTGAGCATGTCTACGACGCAATACGCGAGTCTTTCAAGTCGGTAGCGCTGCGACGAAGAGGCATTGTAGGAGTATGCAGTATTCAGCTCAAACCCGAATCTGCATATACCCATCAGTTCCAGCCTCCAGAGATGCTTGCTAACCTCAATGAGCGGCTGAGTGCTCATGACCTCGAAAGAGACCAAAGTATTGAAGCTGCGAATATCTATGATGCGGTCACGCGTCCGACGAAGCTCAAGTATGCATGGGCGATACATCTAAATGGAGATTGCTGACGGCGAAACAATAGACATCTTGAGGGCAGAATGCGTCTCTGCACTTTAGCAGTGGCACCTTGTTATTGGCGAAGGGGCCATGCACGAAGGCTCGTGAGCTTTTGTACACAACTAGCAGACTCTGACGATGCGATGTTGGTATGTGCGACTGGATCAAAGAGAAGGCTACTCGGTTAATAGGATCTAGGGAGTATCCGCTACGCCTTGTGGTGCCACGGTGGTCTCGAAAGCCGGATTTCAGGAACGGGATTACGTCCGCTACACACCCTTGACGACGACCCAAAAGGTGCAACAGGACAATCTGTATACTGCTGGTTTTGAGCTTTGGTGAGAACAATAGGCCTGAAATGTACGGGCAAGAGCGCTGACCCCAAGTTTGAACTGCAGGATCGGGGTGCGCTTGCCCGGCGGAAAATGTGGTACCGGAGGAGGCATCGTGACTTGTTCGGAGAGTCCGACCATCTCGAGCTCGGCATCAGCAACATCATCGGTGTGAGATCTTGGCGATCTGCAGCCACGTTGTGCAGTGGGGCCAGGGCGTAACGTGTGGTGAGGTCGATATTAGTGTCATCGGTGCGGATTATCTCGTCGGGCTTGCAGTTTCCGGTCAGGCAGGTGCGAGTAAGCTTAGTAGGGACGATGACAAAAGACTGCATAGAGAAGCTAGAGCCGAAAGGCAATCCTCATTGACTACAGACATTTCGGAAATAAATTAAACTACCTATTATACCCATTGGGCCCTCCGCGCTACTCACAGACGATGTCATGTGAGTGGGAGAAAGCTATGCTTTCTCAGCAACTATCGAATACTTGCGCGTGTGACTACAACACCGATGGAGATGCGCGCCGCGTAATCAAGCCTTGCTCTTCTTCGCTTTGGCCTTGGTTGACTTCTCCTCTTCCTCACCGTCATCTTCATCTTCGTCATACGTCTTCCTCTTCCCAGCAACCCTTGTTGACTTTCTCGTTCCCTCTGTCCTCTCCTTTGATTCCTTCTTCGGTGCGGCTGACTTCTTGGGTTCGGCAGATTTCTCTGCTTTCTTAGCACCAGCTTTGGCACCCGTCTTCTTTGCGCCGGTGTTGGCCTTGGGCTTCTGCGCACTTGGAGGAGCCTCCTCTTCTTCTTCCTGTTGCTCCTCACCATCTTTGTTCTCCTTCTCCTCGTCATCCTCCTTCTTTCCCTCATCTTTGTCGTCTTCTTTCGACGGCTCCTCCTCTTTTGGTTTCTCTGTCTCTTCCTTCTTATCCTCCTGTTTCTCTTCCTTTTCTTCGGCCTTCTTCTTGCCTTTAGACTTCTGTTGTGGAGCCCCCTTCTTCGGCTCGTTCTTGCTTCCAGCTTCGTTCTCGTAACCCCCACCCTTCTTTTCGTACTCTTTAGATAGCTTGCTAGCCTACATGTCGTATTAGTCTATGTACAAAGCGATGTGTCTCAACCATAAGCGGCTGCAGACTTACCTTCCATGCGCTCCATTGTCCCTTTCCACCTCCGTCCTTGTTCGTCTCGTTCTTGACCTCCTCCTTCACTTTCTCCCTGAGCTTAGGATCTGTTGGTTTTCCCTTGCTAGACGGCCTGTGCAGGGGAACATTCATAGTCAGCCTAATTTCAAAATGCGTATTGTCAAACTTGATATGGATAAGTCCTGCACATGATCAAGCGTTAAAAGTCTTGCCGCAAAGTACTGGAGACCTGCTCAAACGCGCGCAAGGTCAACCACCAAAACGCGGACAATCACCATAGCAATCGCGGCCACGACACGAGAAGAAAACTACGCCTACATACATTTTGCCGGATTTGTTATTGTGATAAACCTGTCGATTTGGTTTAGGTAGCAGAGGTGAAAGTTCAATTCGTATGCAGGTAATCGTCGCGTCGCGGTCGCGTTCTCAACTATGTACCTGCCCAGGTGCGCTTGGTAGCTTTGTTTTGATACCGGTAGAAGGAATGACATCACGACTCCTGAATTGGCTTTCACCTGCACGTGCGCCACCGTGTACCATCCATTCCGGTTTCCGCGACGCTATCGAATGCTTGGCGAGAAGGGAAGTTTAATCTCAGCTCTAGCAGGAGATTACGGCGCCACGAAAATCGCAGAGCTATGTGGTTCCACATATCGGAGGTTTTGATGCAGGCGAAGAATAATATCGTGTTTATGTGTACTCTCTTTAACACCCCCGCTAATATGGCAACCATCAAGCCGACTCAAGCACTGCCGTGTTCTATCTACGTTCGCTTGCTTTCCCATTGCTACCTTCACTTCGTCGCTCATCTCGCTTGAATTTCTTCTCTGCATCTTTGACTATACTCTCTGCCTCACCCATAATGTCGCTTCCAACCCTCCATCCTCGAAGTATTACACCCTGCTCGCCGAGGACTTGTTCCGCGTGCGCCCATCTCTGGCGCCAAAGCTGCTCCTTCTTCGTGCCGTACTGCTCGCCTGCAGCACCACTCAGCGTACTACCGGTACTGGTGCGATTGATACCTTGTCGCGGCACAGCAGTAGAGAAAGGCTGAGATGTTTGCGCAGACGTGACCTGTGGACGAGTGTGATATGGCATTGAGGGAGCGTGTTGCCATGCTGACGATGCTTTGGAGCTCACGTAAGATGCTGCGCTTGAAGCTGTATCGCGATTACCACGACGAGGTGGAGGTGGAGGCGGGCCTTTACGAACACCAGTGACATCTAGACTGGACGCATTGGAGCCAGGCTCTTCCGTTGATCGCAACGCAGGCAAATTACTGTAGACGGACCACAGCTTATCCCGAGCCATGCCAGCGTACGACTGCTGATCTTGTGATGCTTGGCTCTGGAAGCTTACGGACGGCTTGGGGCCCACCGGAGGTCTAAAAGGTGCTGAAGTGTTTGCGCTCTTTGTGGCATGATCTTGCTGTGCTAGTGGGCTGGATTGACCGACTGCTGTCGAGGTCTTTCGAGGTTTTGGTGGCTGTGGTCGTGGGTTGGAGGAGGACAGGGTATTGAAAGACGTAGATTCGCTCGATGGGCTTCGTAATGCGACTGGCTTCTTGGGAGGCGCAGGCGCAAACTTCGTACTCACATTCGATCCGGCTGACGAACGGTGTCTTTCGTTGTCAGCCTGAGTTTCGCTGTTGAATTTCCTAAGGGCAGACGAATCGTCTACTTCATCGTCGGATGATAGGTCTATTAAATTGGCCGGAGAATCTCTCGGTGATATACTTTGCGAAGAGGGCTTCCTTGCAGGCAACTTCGGCTGTTGCTCATTGTTGGTCTGCGGAAATGTTGACTTAGAACGCTTGCTATTGTCCGCATCCATGTCACGTAATGATGCTGCAATAGCAGCTCTCAGTTCAGGATCGGTTTCTTCAGACGGCGGTCGAGCCTTAGTAGAAGCAGCCGAGCTCCCTCCACTGGTACGCTGGGTCGATGACGAAGAGTGATCACCTGGTGAAAATCCAGTAGAAGGGTCGAAGAAGCCTGGACTATCTGTTGTGGTGACATCGCGAATGAAGACGGCAACGACTCGCCCTGGGTTCTCTAGTACGAAGTCGGTATAAACTTCCAGATCAGCCTCACCACTATCTCCGATTAATATGAAATTTCGCTCTGGAAAATCTCTTGCGATCTTGTCCAAAGTAACCTTCTTTCTCTCAGCCACGGGCTCGAATATTCCCTGAAGCATGCCGCTGTATTGTTTCAAATGGAACGAGCCGGGGGGTAATCCAGCTAACTCGAAGTATTTTGAGATGACAGGGTACAGCTGCCAGGGCGAGTTGGAGACGTAGTGGAATTTGACCCCCAGCTCCGCCATTCTGTTGTACCACTCTCTGACACCATCGATAGTGAGATCGACAAGATCGCGGATGAAAACATTACGAAAGATCTCGCGGGCGCCGCTACCAATAGCGGAGTGCTTTATTGTGTCGTCGATGTCACTGATGACACTGATTCCCTGCGAGGCAGTAACGATTACTTCTTCTGTTGCCGAGAGCTTGTCTGATGCTAAGATGCGAACGTGGGTGGGCACAAAATCCAAAGCCGCGCTCATACTGAAATGTCCTGCAGCATCGGTGTACACAGTCCTCTGTTTGGATATATTCTCGTTGTAGAAGAAGACACTGATGGGTGTGTTGGCCATTGGTATTGCAAGAAAGTGTCGCAGGCGAGCCATCAGCCTGGCGTTGGCCTCGGCGAGTTCAGACGGGCTCATTTCAGACGGCTGGTTCCATGACCCTCGTTTCTGCAACGGTTTGATGCTGGCCTCACTTCTCATCGAATCTTTGGATGTGCTATGGGCGAGTTGATGGGTCCTGCCATTGTTGGGACGCGTGCTGCTCCCGGTCTCTGTTCGATATAATTGTGTATCGTCCATGTCTTTAGCAGGCTTCTCACTGTAAGCACCGCGTGCCGCCGCCCTTGCCTCTCTCTCGCCACGGCGTAGAATTTCCTCAGCTTCCTTGGCCGCAATGGCCTCGTCCTGCTGAGCGTCGCGCAAGTGGGCCCGTTCGCGAAAGCCATGCCGTTGCGGGCTTGTATCCCGGCTATTATCTCCAGACGAAGTGGAGGGCGTAGCAGGCGCCTGTACGCCAACAAGCTGGCGTGCAAGTCCAATGAACAGCCTCTGCTTCCGCGACATCTGCCCCCTGTGCGGTGAGTATATCCAGCCACGAACATCAACGTCAACTACTGCATTGTCGTCCTCGTAGTTGTTCCATTGCTGCTTCCAAAATTCGGCGTCACCGGCGCCGGTTGAGTCTCGAACGTCGCGTCCTTCACCCTCAGTCTCTTGTATAGTGCCTGGTTGTGCTTCTGGCTTCCTCTTTATGTGCCTCCTAGCATAGCTAGGAAAGAGTATCATCTCCTCGCGGCCGCTTCTGACGACGGCTGCATCTGGAAAGCCGCCCGGCGTGTCGTCTTCGTAGTCGTATTGTGCTTCCTTGGTACTCCAGTTGGACGCATACTGTTGCGTATATGTCTGTCGGAGTTCATTTGCAGCCTTCAGGTAGCCCGCCAGCTTGCGTCTCCGTGTGCCAGGCTCCCGCGCCTCGTAGCTCTCTTGGTACGTCATTGCTCGACTGCCCGATTCTGTGTTTCCAGGACGCTTGGCTATCTGTTGTCGTCGCAACCTTGCGGCATCTTCCAGGTAGCTGCGGCCACTCAACCTCCGTGTGTAGCCCCGTAGGCGCTGGAAGATGGTCTGTTTTCCTCGCGCCTTGACAGCCTGGCGATAGACGATGTATTTGTATATGCGCGACTTGGCGTTCTGCTTGAGCGACGGAAATGTCTCGTGGCGGAGTTTGGAAAGGTGAAGGCGGGCGCGTGCTCGACTCCTGGGGAACAGGTAGCGGAAGAGGGACGAGGGAGCGTGGGCGGCGGGCTTGCGGCGAAAGGGCGATTTGGGCATTCAGCCGACTCAGCGGCTGCAGCTGTCTCGCTTTACGGAAGGATTGATATGTGCAGGCTTTGGGGACACGAGACGGATGTTCTAGGCACTGGTGATGCTCCAATTCGGCTGCGATACGTCATGTCGAGGTGCATGCGCCAGCCCGCGTGCTTAGCCACGCAGCCACAGCTGGGGTCTGGCACGGACGGCATCTTGTTTGGCAGTTTACCACCATTGCACAGTATCGTTGCCTATCAGGTTTCTCCACATTCTTGTTCGTCTTCACTCTCCACTCTGGCTACACTAACTTTCGCTGCTTCGATAGCGCCGCGTCGACTGCCTTGTTCACACCTGCCACATCCTTGTCCAATGCATCCAAAATCTCAACCCACATTCTCGCACTCAGCTCCTTCATCTCTGGCCCTGTCAAGCTCGGTCCGTTCGGCTGAATCTTATCGTGTTGCCAAAACCTTCCGTGCAAACCTTCACCCTGTGTCGTCCCACTTAACACCATATTTGCTGCAACAGCAGATGTTCTCATGAACAAAAAGATGAAGAAGAAAGCCAATATGTGTACACCAGGGAAGAAATGATCGCGGCCTAGGTCGGTATTGACCCAACCAGGGCAGACGCTGGTAATGATGACATCGCCTGACGATATTTCGTCGGCAAGCTTCTTTGTCGCGTACATGAGGAAGACTTTGGAGAAGCTGTACTGGCTTCCCTCCTTGTGGTTTTCTTTCTTGTTGTAATGGTCAAGTACGCTGGGCTTTTGACGAACTTCGGGCGCGACAACGGCGTTCTGGTGCTGGCCAGAGTTGACAAATTCAAGAATTGGAATTTTACCAGTGTGTTGTTTCGATTCTTTGAGTTTTGGTAGAAGCAAAATGGCCAATAGGGTCGTAGACAGTGTGTTGACTTGTATATCTTCCTCCCATCCATGTTTTGACTGTATGAACTTGACACGTCGAGTGCCGGCATTCAACACTGCTATGTCCAGATGGTCAAGCTCATTTGCGCGGTTTGCGAAGGCCTCTACGCTGTCATAGGACATCATGTCTAATTCCCAGACTTCCAGCTGATCACGA